>JAABUN010000131.1_pt1 | contig 181257 bp, 173 predicted proteins | sample 5559311 | NCBI WGS metagenome assembly JAABUN01 (sample SAMN10711877, study PRJNA513370) | rock metagenome | isolation source: Antarctica rocks | place: Antarctica: Victoria Land, Siegfried Peak sud
AGAGCGATTTGCGAACCTGATGGTCAACTAACTGTGGAAATGATTGAGAAACGAGTTTGCAGTTATTTCAAATCAGCGGAACTACCGCGACTATCCAACAATACCTGTTGAATCTACACTAGGGACTCGCATAGAAAACGTAAGGGGAATGAAATGCAGTCCCACAATCAGGGCAATGATAGGCGAGACATATTCCGCCATCTTGAGATTGATGCAGACGTTCGCAGCCACAAACATTGCTACTCCCTGTATTACATTGACGATAATAAACATCCGCCCAACCTGAGCGTTGCGTTTCTGCAAGGCTGGACTAGCAACAACTGTCGGTAGTTGTCTGACCTTCGTTCGCAGGTAAAAACTGGCACTGAATAAGCAAAGCGCAATTAAGATTAAGCTGATTGCCAGCCACGGTTCGCCATCGCCCTGCAATGACAGCGAACCATATATTGCCCATAGACTACCGGCAATAGTAAAAATTTGTGCGCCGATGAGAGGCGAGTTTAGTCTGTCTCGGAGAGAAGACGCTTCAATCTCTGTCATAATTTTCTCGAAACTTACAATTAGGCGGTCTAACGATTGAGTTGACGCGGGCAAAAACCGAACCCGCGCAACTCCGAGTTAAAGAGACAAGTTTTTAAAGAGTAGCTGTTTTTGCCTCACGTCCAATGATTTGTTATGTCGCCCGTTGATTTTCAAAGACTCTTTTCAAATAGTCAGGCTCAAAGTTAAATACGGCTTGCGCCTGCCATTCCGTATAATCTTGAGTTTCGTTGCGAACTTCGTAGCCGACTTTCACCAAAACTCTCACCTGTCCTTTGCGCGTCATCTCACCGCGCAAACTAAATGTATTGTATTCCGACTCAAAAACAAACTCGCCTTTTAAGGTTTCGTAAGCCTTCGCAACGTCGGCAAAAAACGATGCAAGTTTTTCTCTGTGAATTTTCACAGGTTGCGAACAAGAAAGAGAAGCTACGCGCACTTTGGCTTCGCCAACGAATGTATCACCGTCGCCATACATTTTACTCGGCAGAGAAATTTGCACGTAATTTTTTGTTCCAAGCTGAAAATGAACTTTCGACATTGTGCTTCAAATTTCTTCAACGTCGCAAATCACGAAGCGACATAACGATTGAGTTGACGCGGGCGCGGCACACGCAAGTTTAATTTTTAAAAGCGTCGCTGCCGCGCCTCGCATCCAATGATTTGTTATGTTGCGCCGTTGCATTTCGACTTCTGCCAAAATCAAAGTATTCGCTGTGCGAATAAATCAACATCCATTCTTCTGAAAGCGGAAAAATCGCTACGTCATCCGAAGAAGGATAACAAAAATCGTCCCAATACTCGCAAAACACTTTCCACTTTACCAAAACGGCAAGTCTGTTGTTCCAAGAAACAATCACTGTTTGATTCAAGTTTGATGAGCAAGTAAGTAGCCAACGCTGAATTTCCGACTCTTCACCAGAAGTGTTAATTTGTTCGATATGCTCAAACAAAGATTCTGTAAGTCCCGATTGGTCAGAAAACTGTAAAGTGTATTGGCACAATTCACGAGCCTTAGTTTCAGAAAGAGGTTGAATTGTTTTCAAAGCGTCATCAGGAAGTTTGTTCCAACGAGAATCAGTCCACCGCCATTTAAGCGGAAACGAATCAACAGAGCAAAAATCATTTTCTTCTATTTCAAGCATCGTTGATTTTCAATAGACAGCAACATAACGTCTGAGTTGAGCGGACACGCTTCGTGTTCCGTCTCCAACGAAATGTTTGGCAGAGAGATGATGCTGCGAGCGACAGATGGAGATGACAACAGCCAATGATATGTTAAGCTCGTGAGCTTTCCGTCTCCAACACGGTTGAGCGGAAGCTCACGAGCTTAACATACTATGTCAAGTGTTGGCGAGCCATCGGGCGCTGAAAGTCGCATCGGCTGTCTGACCAAACGATTGAGTTGAGACGGGCGCGAAAACACGCAGCGTCATAAGAAGAACGCTTACGCGCCTCGTCTCCAATGATTTGTTATATGCGTTTTCAAATTAACGACATTGCTGAAATAGTTAAGTTTTACGCGGACACGAAAGTCGGCACAAAAGGGCGCGTCCTCAAAACGTGGGTTGACCCGGACGGCTGCGAATGGGCGAAACTCTATTTCGGGCGCAATCGAAGCGGTCAAAAACTACAAAAATCGTTTCCGGCGAATGTTCTCGCCAGAACAGAAAATCTTAATTTGAAACCGTGTCCTTTTTGCGGCGCGCAACCGGAATGGACAGCCGACCAGGAAGAAACGCCGCCGTGTGTTTTATGTGCTAACGATGAATGCCTTGTTAATCCGGTTGCGATAGCGGCGGAAGAAAACTTTGCTCAAATTATTGAGCGTTGGAATTTACGCGAAAGCATATAACGATTGAGTTGAGCGGACACGCTTCGTGTTCCGCTCCAACGACATGTTTGGCAGAGAGATGATGCTACGAGCGACAGATGGAGATGACAACAGCGAATGATATGTTAAGCTCGTGAGCTTTCCGTCTCCAACGCCGGTTGAGCGGAAGCTCACGAGCTTAACATACTATGTCAAGTGTTGGCGAGCCATCGGGCGCTAAAAGTCGCATCGGCTGTCTGACCAAACGGCTGAGATGACGTGGGGCGAAACCGATTACACGCAACTCCGAGTTAAAAAGACACCGTTAAAACAAAGTCGCTGTTTCGCCCTCACGTCCATTGAATTGTTCGGTGGCGTGTTAATTGGAACTCGGTGGATAAAATTACCTGCTCTGTTGCCTTTCTAATGTTTCGATAAAACCTTGCAATCTTTTCTTCGTTCTTTCATCCGTCGCGGCTACTAACAATTTTTTCAGTGCAATCAGATGCGCCGTGTTTAGAGATTGCTCTGCGGGAGCTGCAACGTCCGGTTTAACGCCGATTCCTTCCCAGTTGGTCTTTGTAACCGGGCTGATTGCACGACCCGTCGGCACGAACATAGTAAAATGTTCGTTGATTCGGTGTTCAAATCCGGGATTGGCTGCGCCGGCAGTCGTTTCACCGATTACCGTAACGCGCTTTAGATTTTGCAACTCATAAACGAATCCTTCACCTGCCGAAATAGTGTCTTTGCTCGTTAGGAAATAAATATCTTTGCCAACATATCTTTTGCCGGGAACATAAGGCATCGTCCAAGTTTGCTCCGTGCGATTGCCGTCTCTCCAATAAAAATCGCCGAGATGCACGGGCTTGGCGAATAGATAACTGGAAAGCAAAACACTCATCGACGGGTCTCCGCCGTGAATGCTGTATCTCAAATCAATAATCAGCGCATCTGTATTGGCAAGAAAATTCATTGCGGCAACGGCGGTTTCGCCGCTGACATCGGCGGGCATAAATCCGTCTATCCGAAGATAGCCGATATTATCTTCAAACCTATCTATTTTCTCGAAACCGTAATTTATCGAATTTGCAAACCGCCGCATTTTTTCAAGCTGTTCGGGTGTCGGCTCGCTTTGATTATCATCCGAAGGAATCGGTTGAAAACTGTAAATTACTTCTAAATGCTTGTCGGGATTGACGGCGCGAAGATGCGAAGTTAGTGTTTGCGCGAGCAGAGCGGAACTGGTAATTTGGTCATATTCTTTATTTCGCATCCGCCCGCGAATTGCCGTTTCCATTTGCTTGGCAATTTCCGGGAAAACGTAAAAATCATTGAGCCGCTTTATAACTCCTTCGATTATTTCCACGCGCGTAGCCGCATCAATAGTCAGGTCGGGCTGACTAACTCGACTTTGCGCGAGGGTAGAAATCGGCAACAATAAAACCATCGTCAGTATTGTTGAAGTGAGCATAACAAACAGAGCAATTGACATTTGTTTTTTCATCTTTATTTCCTCTAGGAGATAAACACCGCAAACGGCAATTCTGTGACAGTTATTTCACGAAGCCACCGAACTTTGAATTATACCGAAAGTTTTTCCGCTTTATTCTGTCATTGATACAATAAGTTTCCGCTTTTGGCAAGAAAAAATTTGCTTTCCACAAGTAATTGTCGCACTTCTTGTGTCGGTTGAATTTATTTAACCGACATCCGTTGAATTTATTTAACCGACACGATAAAAACATATCAGGCGCTTCTATTTTAAAACTACAAAATTGAAGATTTAAGTTTCCCGTTGGTTGCTTGCCGTTACAGAGAAAGCGCCGAACTTATGATTGAGCAGAAAGTTTTCTGCCTAATAACCTTATATGCGTAGTCATCATAAATCTTTTTATTGCGCCGCGACAAAAATTATTTTACGGTAAATCTAAAATCTTTCTGTAATTGCCGTGAAAATAAAGGAGCGGCTTGCCGTCGGCGATGTGAGCTTTTTCGATTTCGCCGACGAAAATCGTGTGGTCGCCTGCTTCATAAGAGTATTTTAGAACGCATTCGAGGTTGGCGAGCGCGTCGTCTAAAACCGGCAAATCTTCAATGCCCGAACGGTAGGAAACGCCCGCGAATTTGTCGGAGATGTGCGAAGCGAAACGGTCGGAGATGTGCTGCTGATTGTCTTTTAATATATTAATAACAAACGCTTTTCCGTTTTGAAAAGCGTGATGACTGCCTGCTTTTTTCTCGATACAGACTAAAACGAGCGGAGGCTCTAAAGATACGGAACAAAACGCGCTGACCGTGATTCCGTGTAGTCGCCCGCCCACATCTCTTGTTGTTACAACAGTTACGCCGCTGGCGAAGCGTCCGAGCGCGGCGCGAAATTCATTTTTGTTTATTGGCATTTACGATTTCCCGGATAATTTATTTTCCGACAAGGAAAATACTATAAACAAAACTATCAACGCGCCCGGAAAAATTCAATACTGAATTCAATCGAACGCTTTGACGCTCGCCGCGCGCTTTGCGGACAGGATGCCCGCGCTCCGGCATAAGGCGCTTCTCATTCAAATTTGAGAAAGTCCTGTTTTTATAAAAGCAAAACGGCGAGCTGTGAACAGTTCGCCGTTTTGCTTTTTTGTAAAAGAAATTCTTTCAAAAATCGAGCGCGCCGCCGCTTCGGTCTGCTACGAGATTATTTCGTAGTAATCATATTCGTGCTTTTCGGCGATTGGCGCTTTGTCGGCGGAAAATTCTTCGCCTTTCCGCGTGCGCTCGCAGATTTCCAGAGCGTTGACCTGTTCTTCGAGCAGATGCGCCAGAGAATCGACCATATTTATTCCCAGTTCGATTTTTTTGCTGAAAAGTTTTTCCGTCTCCTGAGAAGAAAATTCGTCGAAAGCCGTAAACTCAAGCTCGCGGTTGAAATTTCGCATCAAATCCGACGTTTCTTTAATAATTTCGGTGATATGAATCTGCCGGCGGCGGAGAATTTTGTAGTATTGGCTTAAATTTTCTTCGGAGCGTTTCTGCCGGATTAACAATGAAACTTTTGCCGCCAAATAATTCGCGTCGTGCGAAGGCGACAGGTAATCGTCCGCGCCGGCGAGCAAAATTTCGCTGACATCAATCGCGTCCTGATATTGTTCAGCCATTAAAACAAACGGCGTCCGGTTTAATTCTTCGTCGGAGCGAATCAGCCGGCATAATTCGACGCCCGAAACGTCAGCCAGATTCTGCCGGCTGATAATTAAATCCGGTCGCTCGTGCTGCGCCAAAAGAAATCCTTCACAGCCGTCAAAGGCGGTTAAAACGTTATTTCCCGCTGCTTCAAGCGCGCAAATCATAGATTGCAAACTGTTTAAGTTTGCTCCGATGAGCAGAATCGCCGGCTGGCGTCGTTGAATGTGCATCGTTGTTTTCTCCTTAAAAGACAATTAAAAATCCGCATTCGCACAAGCGAATATTAGACTGTTACTGAAAATTATGACTTTCGGGAGAGATATAGTTTTCAACAAATTTGTAAACCGAAGTTAAAAAGATTTAGCTGATTGCTAACGCCAGACTCATAGCAACTGTTGTGCCGCAAAGCGGAGTGTCGTAAATACGTTTGTAAATAAGGAAAAAATCAAAGAGTTAAGGAAAAGCCGTAAAAAATCGGCGCGTCAAAAGGTATATCAACTGCGACTGTCAGCTGCATTACGGGGCATTTCTCCCCGATAAATTTTCTGCCGTTTATAACGTTTGTAAAAGGAATTATTTTACGGCTTCGTTTCGCTGAATAATCCGGCTCAGTGTTTTTCGGTCGATATTGAGCAGACGCGCCGCCGCCTGTTTGTTGCCGCCGGTGTGCGCCAGAACCTGCGCGACGTATTTCGCTTCTATTTCGGCAAGCGGCAGCCATTTTCCATTGTCTTCAGGCGGCGGGAGCAAATCATTTATTGAATCGCTCTGGATGCCGCTAAAATTCGTATCGCGAGAAACGGCGCTGAATCGTCTGAGGCGTTCGGGCAGATGTTCGGGATAAATTACGCCGTCGCACATCGAAGCAGCGTGCAGAACGGCGTTTTCCAGCTCGCGGACGTTGCCCTGCCAGTTGTAATTTTTGAGCATTTCGAGCGCGGTGTCGGAAAACCTGACCGACTGGCGTGTTTGTCGCGCAAAATGCGCGGCGAGAAGCGGTATATCTTCGACGCGCTCGCGCAGCGGCGGCAACTGGATGGTTACGGCATTGAGCCGATACATTAAATCCTGACGAAATCGTCCCTGTTTTACTTCTTCTTCGATGTCTCGGTTAGTCGCGGCGATGACGCGGACATCGACTTTCTGCGTGCGGTTTGAACCGACGCGGCGAATTTCGCCCTGCTGTAGAGCGCGAAGCAGTTTAACCTGGAACAGCAAACTCGTTTCGGTGATTTCATCGAGCAGAATAGTGCCGCCGCTCGCTTCTTCCCACAGTCCGACGCGGTCACGGTCGGCGCCGCTGAAAGCGCCTTTGACGTGTCCGAATAATTCGGATTCAATCAGCTCGAACGGAATCGCGCCGCAGTTGACGGCGACAAACGCTCCGCCCGCGCGGCTACTTCTTTGATGTATCGACTGGGCGACAATCTCTTTGCCCGTTCCCGATTCGCCGCTGATTAAAACCGGCAAATTCGTCGGCGCGACACGCCCGACCATTTTTAAACACTCGACAAATTTCGGGCTTCTCCCGATAAGCGGAATATCCGAGACGTAGCCGCGAGACAACGAACCGGAATTGGACGGCTGCGGCGCGGAACGATTTTCGTGCTGTTCGCGGACGGCTTTGGAAAGATTGAGAATGTCGTTGACGGTAAAAGGTTTTACCAGGTAATCGTAAGCGCCGATAGCCGTCGCGTCCAGAGCGCCGGCGGCTGAACCGTGTCCGGTCATCAATACGAAACGCGCTTTGGATTGTTTTTCGTTGAAACGGCGCAAAACCGCGTAACCGTCCGCGCCGTCGAGTATTACGTCGCAGAAAACCAGCAGCCATTGACGCTCGGATAACATTTTAAACGCTTCCTCGGCATTTTGCGCCCGGCTGACGCTCCATCCGTCGTTGGCTAAAACTTCGGATACGAAAGCGCTGACAAGCGGTTCGTCGTCAATAACCAATGCGTGCAGTTCCTGTTTCACGAAAAAATTATAACACGCTTTGCCGGCTCGATTTAAATACTGTTTTATACAGGCAGGCGCGCACAATCAGGTAAGTTTCGGAAAGCAAACGACACAATAAATCGCGGACTCTAAACTTGCGGTCGCTGGTTTTGAGACAGCTTCTATTAAAATTGTCTGCCGCCTTCGATTAACAGATTTCTGAAATCGTCTGCCGGAACCGGCTTGCTGTATAAATAACCTTGCCACTCGTCGCATTGGAGCAGCTGTAGAAACTTGAGCTGTTCGGCGGTTTCGACGCCTTCGGCAACGACTTTCAGCCGGAGATTATGCGCCAGCGTGATGATTGCCATAACCAGCGCCATATCGTCCGGGTTGGCGGCGATGTCCTGAACGAAAGATTTATCGATTTTCAGAACGTCTATCGGCAGGCGTTTCAGATAACCGAGCGAAGAATAGCCGGTTCCGAAATCGTCGATTGATATTTTTATGCCCGTCGCTTTTAATTCATTCAGCGTTTCGACGGCAAATTCGGCATTTGTCATAATCGAGCTTTCGGTTACTTCCAGTTCGAGGCAGTGCGAATCGAAACCGGTTTCCCCGACGATGCCGGTTATCGTTTTTAAAAGATTTTCCTGCTGAAACTGCCGCGCCGATAAATTTACCGACAAATGAATTTTGAAGCCTTCGGCTTGCCACGCTTTGCTCTGAGCGCAGGCGGTGCGCAGAATCCATTCGCCAATCGGTATAATCAAGCCGGTTTCTTCGGCAAGCGGTATAAATTCCGCCGGCGAAATTATTCCCGATTCGGGATGCCGCCAGCGCAGAAGCGCTTCGGTTCCGACAATGCGCCGCGAGGTCGTATCGACTTTCGGCTGGTAATAAACTTCAAATTCCTCTCTCTCCAGAGCGCGCCGCAGATTGCCTTCCATCGTCAGCCGCCGGAGCGCTTTGGCATTCATATCGGCAGTGAAAAACTGATAGCCGCCGCCCTGTTCTCGGACGCGCGACAGAGCGACGCCGGCATTTTTGAGCAGAATCTGAACGTCCGCGCCGTCATCGGGAAACAGACTGATTCCGGCGCTGAGGTTGATAAACATTTCGTGCGCCTCGATTGCGAACGGCAGATTCATCGCCTCGAAAATGCGGTTGGCGATTTCGACGACGTTCTGCGCCGAATCTATTCGCGTCAGCAAAACGGCGAATTCGTCGCCTTCAAATCTGGCGATTGTCGCGCCCGCGCCGACGCATTCTTCCAAGCGAGCGGCGAATTTCTTCAGCAATTGATAGCCCAAAGTATGACCGAGCGTGTCCTGAATAATCTTAAATCTGTCTACAGAAAGAAAAAGTATGCCCAAAATCTGACGATTGTGCCGCGCTAAAGTTACCGCCTGCGAGAGGCGGTCTTCAAACAAATGACGATTCGGCAAATCGGTTAAAGAATCGTGATACGCCAGATAATTTAATTCTTCGGTGCGCTGCTCGACCAGTTCGGAGAGATGATTTTCGTAGAGACGCTTTTGTTCGAGCAGAAAATAATGTTCGAGCGCCCGTTTGACAGCCGCTTCGACGTGTTCGAGCGCGAAAGGTTTTTGAATGTAATCGAACGCGCCGGCGCGCATCGCTTCGATTGCCGTGTCGATTGTCTTCTCGCCGCTCAGCATCACGACGACCGTCTGCGGCGCGGCGGCGCGAACCTGCGGCACCATCTGAATTCCGCTCATCCCGCTCATATTTATATCGCTTAAGACGAGCTGAAAATTTTCCCGGCGCAGAATTTCAAGCGCTTCTTCGGCGGAACAGACGGCAGTGCAGTCGTATTTCTCGCATAAAATTTCCGACAGCAAATTTCTGATTACCGGCTCGTCGTCGATAATTAAAATGCGCGCCGCTCCTTTATTCGTATTGTTCATAAACAGTTTTTGTCGTCGGGAACGCAGAATTTCAGAATCGCCATTTTAAATAACCGCCGTCAAATTTTATAAGAACCTAAAAAATATCTAATCAAATGCCTCAAATAAAAGTCAATCTTTTTTTGCCGGTATTTTAATGATTTCAGGACTTTCTCAAATTTGCGAAGCGTCTTTGTCGGAGAACGGGCATCCTGCCCGCTCTTGAATGCTCCAGGCGTTCGCCCAAAGTTTAGATAAAAATCAACATTTAACTTCATCGGGCTTGCTTTAGATTGCCCGCGCAATCTTTGCGGACAGGATGCCCGCGCTCCGACTCAAATTTGAGAAAGTCCTGGATTTGTTAAAAAATTAAAAAAGCAAAATTATTTTGTGCGGCATTATTCCCGACGCGCGGAAAATGTAACTCACCATTCTGCCCTGCCGTATTTTATATCGAAATAATTTCAGGACGAAATTCAGCAAAATTACCCGCTTTCCCGAACAAAACAGAGCCGTCCTCAATCTTCAAAAATCATTTATATTTTGGCACGACTGTTGCAATATCGATAAACGGTTCAACATATTTTAATTAGGTTGAAATATGTTATTATCTCCTTAACGGCAAATCATCGGCTTTCCCCAGGCATCCGCGCTAATTTTAATCCATCCGTTTCCCGGTTCAAAAATACCGGCGATTTCTTTCCTTGTAAAAAGTAAAAAAACCTTGTAAAAAGTAAAAAAATATATGAAACCGAAAACTTTAACCGCCGACCGAACTTCGATATTTACAATCGCGCTTTTTTTTATAATATTTTCAATTTTCAGCGTCTCGGTTTCCGCTCAGCAGCGGATAAAAGTTTATCCGTCTTCAATCAGACTGGAAAAAGGGAAAACGCGCACATACACGGCGGTCGCTTTTAACGCCGCCGATAATTATATGGCGAATCAGTCGCTGGTTTTCTCCCGCACGAGCGGCGTGTCGGCGGCGGTTCGGCGCAGCCCGGAAGGAAATACGGAGGAAAATAATTCGTATTTTTCAAAAAATCTGGCGGAGGTTTCCGGGCTGAACGCCGGGCAATCGACATTCACCGCTTCGTTAAACGGCGTTGCCGGAAACGCGGTGCAGGTTACGGTATTTGACCCGGCAGCCGCGCCGCAGGCGATTATTCGCGGAGACAACGAGGCGGAAAACGGTTCGGTCATTCGCCTGCGCACCGGAGAGGCGACCGAAGTTAATGCCGAATCGTCGCAGGGAACAAAGTTTGTCGAATGGTTCTGGGGCGACGGCGACCGGACGGGCGATTTGATTTCGGCGGCGCACGCTTACCTCAGAGCGGGAACTTATCAACTGCGTCTGCGCGTTACAAACAGCGCCGCGCAGAGTTCCGAAATGGTTGTCGCCGTTTATGTTACAGACCAGCCGCCGGCGACGCGCGAATTCGTCGTGCGAACCGCCGCCGAGCTTATGGCGGCTTACAATCAATGCACCGGCGGCGAGCATATTATTATTCCGGCGGGAACGATTATTACCGGCGCGGTCAATCTCCCGGCGAAAAATTTCTCCGATTTCGTAACGATTCGGTCGAGCGCCGTGATGCCGGAAATGCCGGTGCGCGTCGGCGCAAACCAGACGGATTTAGCGATTTTTCGCGGCGGCTACACGAACGAAGTGCCGTTTCGGATTGGCAATCGAGCCAATAAAATACGGCTTTCGGGATTAAAATTCGAGCCGTTTCCCGGCAGCAGCCAATACGACAAAAATTATTATCTGCTGGTAGTCGGGGAACCGTTCGGGCAAGCCGTCGCCGACGATAACCCGACGCGCATCATCATCGACCACTGCGTGATAAATCCGCCCGACAATATACAGGTCGTTCACGGCGTTCTCAACGACGGCTACAAAGTGTCGGTTCTCTCGTCGTGGCTCGGAAATATCAAAACCTACGGCGCGCAGGACAGCCAGGCGGTTTTCGGTCTCGACGGTCGCGGCGCGCACGTCTATAACAATACTTTTTTTGAAGCCGCTTCGGAAAGCGTAATCTACGGCGGCGCGGGAAATAATATAGACGGAATGGTTCCGACCAATATCGAATTTCGCCGCTGCGTTTTTACCAAACGGCTCGCGTGGAGACAGCTTCCGCCGCTTCCGAACGGCGATACGTTGAACGAAAAGAATCTGTTTGAACTTAAAAATGCCCGCCGCGTTTATCTCGAAGGTTCGCTCTTTCTCAATCACTGGGACGCGCAGCGCTCGCAGTATATGGCGGCTGGAGTAAAATCGGCGGCTGATATGCCGGGCGGCGACCAGGGAAGCCCGTGGTCGGTCAGCGAGGAAGTCGTTCTGGAAAATAACCGTCTGTCGCATATAAACGGCGGTTTCGGAATAGCCAGAGATTTTTTTCGTTCGGGAATGGTCTATAACCCGCTCAAGCCGCAGCATATTCGGCTGGTCAATGTTTTGTTCGACGATTTGACTTACGGGCGCTGGGGAAGCGCTCGAAACTGGGCTTTTTATGTCGGCGGCGTCGATGATTTTTTAATCAGACACGTTTCGGTCATCGATTCGATTGACACGCCTGACCAGGAGCAGGAAATGATGCTCAATTATAATTCGGTTACGTCGTTTCGACCGGAAATCACCGATTCGATTCTGCCGCTTAACGCTTACGGCATCGGGAACAGCTGCGGCGAAGGCATCGCGGCGTTAAACGTCGGAACTTCCGGCTGGTTCGACCAGTCGAACGGCAGCTGCGGGGCGACCGGCGGACAAAACGCCGGAAGCTGGCGCGTTGCCGGAAACGTGTTTCCCAAAATGCGCACAAATCATAACGCCGGCAATTACCCGTCCAACAACAATTACCCGGAAAATTACGCCGCCGTCGGTATGAAGGCGTACCGGCGATGCGCCGCTTCAGCCGCCGCCGACCCGTGTAATCTGAATGTGGACGATTTTGCTTTGAGCGCGGCTTCGGCATACAAAAACAAGGCATCCGACAATACCGACCCGGGAATAAACGCGTCATTGCTGAACGAGAGACTTCGCTGCACACCGGGCGGCGACACGCGCGCCTGTTTGAGCGGCGGCGCGTCCACGCTTCCGACGCCGACACCGACGCCGACCGTTACACCGACCGCAACGCCGACGCCGACCGCCACACCGACGCCGACCGCCACAGTAACACCGACGCCGACTCCCGCAAATCAAACGGGCGCGTTTCCCGGACCGGCGGCGCATCGTCTGCCCGGAATAATCGAAGCGGAAAATTTCGACCGCGGCGGCGAAGGCAAGTCCTACCACGACTTGAACGGCTCGACGGGCAGCGGCAGCTACCGCGCGCAGCCGGTCGAAGCTGTCGATATACAGGCGCGGCAGAACGCGTCCGGCGGTTTTGCCGTAATGGAGGCGAGCGCCGGCGAATGGCTCTCTTACACGACCGACGCGCCGTATGCCGGACGCTATCAATTAGGCGTGCGCTACGCTTCGGAGTTTCGCGACGGCACATTTCACGTGGAAATCGATGGGCAGAACGCGACGGGTGCGCTCGTCGTCGTCTCGACCGGAAGCTGGGGCAGTTACCGCACCGATTACAGGCGAATAAATCTGAGTGCCGGACGGCATACGGTTCGTCTGGTTATCGACACCAATTCCGTCAATTCCCAAACCGGCGCTTCCTCGCCCGTCGCGGCTAATTTCGATTCGATGATTTTCCGCAGCGCGCAGGCGAATTACAACGGCGACGGAAAAGCGAATATCGGAGTTTTTCGACCGTCTTCAGGCGTTTGGTTCGTCAATTCGGCAAATGACGAAGCCTCTCTGACCGCCGTCGCTTTCGGAATGGCGGGCGACATTCCCGTTCCGGCGGATTACGACGGCGACGGGCGAACCGACCAGGCGGTTTTTCGTCCGTCAAACGGCGTGTGGTATTGCCTCTACAGTCGAAGCGGCAGTTTTACGGCGACGACTTTCGGAATGGCGGGCGACGTTCCGCTGCCCGCCGATTATGACGGCGACGGGCGCGCCGATATAACCGTCTTCAGACCGTCGGACGGCATCTGGTATCAATTAAACAGCGGCGCGAACACGTTTTCGGCGTTCCGGTTCGGTATGAAAGGCGACGTTCCCGCACCGGCGGATTACGACGGCGACGGACGCGCCGACATTGCGGTATTTCGACCGTCGGACGGCATCTGGTATCAATACGACAATAGAATCGGCAGTTATTCGACGCTTCAATTTGGTATGAAAGACGATGTGCCGGTCGCGGCGGATTACGACGGGGACGGACGCGCCGACATCGCGGTCTGGCGTCCTTCGACCGGAATCTGGTATCAATTGCTGTCGACGACCGGCACGTATTCGTCGGTAAAATTCGGAATGGCGGGCGACAAGCCGGTCTACGGCGATTACGACAGCGACGGCTCGGCTGATATAGCCGTTTACCGACCCGACACCGGCTACTGGTATTTATGGTATTCGTCGCTCGGCTTAAACGTCGTGAAATTCGGTATGAAAGGCGACGTTCCGGTTATAAATACATTGACTCAGTAATTAAATAGCTTTATAAAAATAGTTAAACGCAGGGAAGAATGTCTCATCGGGTGAAAAACGGTGAGACATTTTCCCCGTTTTAGCGAGCTTTTGATTTGAAAGTACTAACGCTTTTCGGCGGTCGGCGTTTTTCAGCCGTTTTACAAGTTTCCGGTAATAAGGGAAAAGCGGCTGCTGTCTTTAACTTAATTTATTTACAAACCTGTGCGAAATTCTATTTTTCAGGAAGAAACGAAAAATTCATTCGGCTCGCCTTTTTTTCCCGGACAGGAGGCAAAGGAGCGGGTTCTTATCGTCGATGACGAAGAGCCGGTGCGAAATGTTTTCTCGGAGTGTCTTTCGCCGCGCTACGACTGCCGGACGGCGGAATCGGTTAATGAAGCGCTCGGTTATCTTGCCGAAAGCGAATTTGCCGTCGTCATTACGGATATAATTATTCCGGGCATTTCCGGCATCGAGCTGCTGCGCAAGATAATCGAAAATTATCCGTATACGGCGGTCATAATGGTTTCGGGCGTCGACCGGACGCAGCGGGCGCTCGACGCGGTGCGTCTGGGCGCGTTCGATTATTTGATAAAGCCGTGCGATTTGGACGTTTTGGAATTAACGGTCGAACGCGCGCTGGAGCGGCGGACTCTGCTTCTAAACGCGCGTCAATACAAACTCGATTTGGAGGCGCGCAATGCGGAGCTGGCGAGCGGCAAAGCCGAACTCGAACGCCTTCAGGCGCAGATTATTCACAGCGAAAAAATGGCGTCGCTCGGACAGCTCGCCGCCGGCATCGCGCACGAATTGAATAATCCGGTCGGCTTTATTTACGGGAATATGGATATTCTCAATCAATGCACGAACGGCTTGACCGATTTGCTTAATTTTTATGACGAATCGGTTCTGCCCGCCGATATTGTCGCCGGAGCCGCCGCGATTAAAGAGAAAATCGATTACGAGGCGTCGCTCGAAGATTTGACTTCGATTATCGCCGACTGCCTGGACGGAGCGCAGCGCATCCGCGATATTGTCCAGAATCTGCGGACGTTTTCGCGTCTGGACGAAGCCGAATTTACGAAATCGGACATTCACGAAGGCATCGATTCGACAATCCGGCTGCTCTCGCGCTATTACAGCGCCGACAATATAACGCTCGTCCGCGATTACGGCAATCTGCCGCCGGTCGAAGCCTACTTCGGACAGCTCAATCAGGTGTGGATGAATCTGCTGGTCAACGCGGCGCAGGCAGTCAGCACAGGCGGCGAGGTGCGAGTCGTTACGCGTCATTCGGGCGAATCGGTGTCCGTAACCATCAGCGATACGGGAAGCGGCATCGCGCCGGAACATTTGAACCGTATCTTCGACCCTTTTTACACGACTAAACCGGTCGGCGAAGGCACGGGACTCGGACTTTCCATCACATTCGGAATCGTCGAGCGGCACAAAGGAACAATCGAAGTTCAGAGCCGACCCGGTGAAGGCACGTCGTTCACCGTCGCGCTTCCGGTAAATATTTCACTGCCGGAGGCGGGCGACAGCGCGTAATGCGGAAGCCCGCACGAAGTAAGGGCGCATAGCTGCTGCCTAAGAGCCTGTTTGAAAATTAACAGTAAATGATTGGAAGCGGGAAAATTAACCGCAGATGAACGCGGATAAACGCGGATAAACGCGGATAAGAACCGATAAATCATATAAATATCTGCTTTTATCAGATGAGCATCGGCGTTCATCTGCGGTTAAATACGATTCTAAAAATCGACATTTTTATTTTCCAAACACGCTCTAAGACACACTTACTTCGTGCGTGTTTATCCAACTGCTTAACTCCTAAATAAAAAAGATGTGAAAAAGCTGACAATATCATAAAATATCCTGTGTTTATATGTGCCAGCCCGCAGCTTAAAATTTCCTGTATAACTTAATGTCCGCCCGACTATTTATCGATTGAAAAGCTGAATAATATTATGAATCATAAAATTCTTGTTGTTGATGACGAACCGGCGAATCTGCGTTTGCTCGAACGGCTTTTTCGGACGCGTTACCAGGTGATTACGGCTTCTTCGGGAACGGAAGCGCTCGAACGGCTCGGTCAGTATGATGTCGCCGTCATTATCTCCGACCAGCGAATGCCCGGAATGACCGGCATCGAATTTCTCAAGCGCGCCGCGCAGATGCGCTCCCAAACGGTTCGCATTATTTTAACCGGCTACACGGACATCGGCGCGCTGGTCGAAGTCATCAACAGCGGCGTCGTCTATAAATATGTGCCGAAGCCCTGGAGCAACGAGGATTTACTGCAAACGGTCGCGCGCGCGCTCGAACACCACGAAACCAACAAGCGGCAACACGAATTACTGCTGCGCAACGAGCGTCTGTCGGCGCGTCTGAAAGCGGCGCAAAGCGGATTTGTCCGGTTAATCGCGGAAATAATCGATTTAAAGGACGAATACGCACACAATCGAGCGCGGCGCGTCAGCGGTTACGCGATTGCAATCGCGCATCGTCTCGGTTTGGAAAACGAAGAAATCGAACAGCTCGAACTGGCTGCGTATCTCCACGAAGCCGGGCGCATCGGCGTCTCCGACGAGTTTCTGCATAAAACTTCGACTTTAACCGACGAAGAAAATCTGCTCGTCAAACGCGGCTCGGAACGCGCGGCGCAGATATTGGCGGACGCGCCGGATATGAGCGAAATCGCTTTGACGGTGCGGCATCTCGACGAACATTTTGACGGCGGCGGCTCGCCCGACAATCTGGCGGGCGAACAGATTCCGCTTTTCTCGCGCATCGTCGCCGTCGCCCGCGCTTACGACGAAATGACTTGCGCTCGCGGGTTTGAACAATCTTTGACGCACGATGAAGCAATCGAAGAATTACAAAAAAACGGCGGAAAGCGATTTGACCCGGAATCGGTGCGAATTTTCTGCGAGTTAAAATCAATCGGGCTGATTCGCGGAACGATAAACGAAGACTTTACCGGCACGCGCCTGCTCGCGTCGCGGGTTTTTACGGACACGAAAAATTTATCGACCGCCGAGCTGCTGCAAAAGTTTAAGACCGAGCCGATGCTGGCGATTGACGTTTTAAAGTTAGCCAATACGACGAGCGGCGACGAGAAAATAACGCAGTTGATGCGGGCGATGACCGCTCTCGGGGAAGCAAAGCTGCGGCGGCTGGTCGAGCAAAACGGTCTGCCGTCTTCGGACGCGAAATTCGACGGCTGGTCGTCGCGCGCCGTCCGCCGCGCCGTCGTCGCGCAGCTGCTTGCCGCTCACACCAACATTATTGAGCCGGACGAAGCCTATACGCTCGGTCTGCTTTACGACGCCGGCGAAACGCTGCTCGGCAGTCTTTTCCCCGAAGAAATGCGCGAGCTTGAAAAATTTGACGATGAAAAAGTCCGGTATCGGCGGCAGATTGAAATTTTCGGTCTCGATTCGATTCAAATCAGCCAATGGATGCTCGAAGCCTGCGGGCTTCCGCGCGAGATGGCATCGGCGGTCAAAATGTATAGCGAAACGATGCATATTAACAATCCGGTCGCGCTTTTGCTCCACGCCGCCGATAAGATAGCGGGCAGAGACGAGCTGAGAGAACCGACGGCGGAAATTATCGGCGTCGATTGTTTCGCCCTGTTAAATCTAACGCGCGCCGAGCTTTACCAAATCTACGAACGCGCAAACGCCATCGGCGACACGCGCATCGAAGCGCGGCGGCAAACACGGTAATTTAACTAATCTTGTCGGGAGCGCGGGCATCCTGCCCGCTCTTGAACGCCAAAGCATTCAAAAAACGCTTGAGTAAAATTCAATGTTAAATTTTACTCAAACGTTTTGAGCGCGCTGCGGCACACTTTGCGGGCAGGATGCCCGCGCTCCCGATGAGAAAGTCCTGACTTCTTTTACGGTAAATTCGTTTTTTACGCGGCTAGGCATATTTTATTAAACCAAACCGTCAAAGAGGCTGAGGAAGCGAGACAGTGGATTTGCTGCGGCAGATGCTTGAGAGATGGAAACTGTCCGAAGAAAGTAAAACTTCCCGAACCGAAACCGGCGAAACGAACATAGTAGTCGAGCTGATTGATTTATTCATCAAAGACGCGAACAATCGTTTGGACGCTCTCCGCAAATCCGTCTCCGAATCGGAAGCCGCGCCGATTAAAACCGAATGCCACAGCTTAAAGGGAAGTTCGGGCAATGTCGGAGCGAGCCGTCTGGCGGCGATTTTAGAAGAAATGGAATCGAGCGTCGGCGACACCGAGCGAATGAAAATTTTACTCGAAAAACTGGAAATCGAGTTCGGCGAGCTTGTCGGCGAGCTGGACTCGATGCGTTAAAAAAGGGGAAAACGAATGCGCATTTTAATAGCCGAAGACGACCCGGTTTCCCGCCGGATGCTGGAAATAACGCTTAAAAACTGGAGTTATCAGGCGGTCGTAACCGAAAACGGAAGCGACGCGCTGGCTGTTCTCGAAAGCGCTGACGCGCCGCCGCTGGCAATTCTCGACGTGATGATGCCCGGTATCGACGGGCTGGAAGTCTGCCGCCGAATTCGCCGACAGCCGACGCCGACGCCGCCCTTTATTATTCTGCTGACGGCAAAAAACAGAAAGGAAGATGTCGTCGGCGGAATCGACGCCGGAGCTAACGATTACCTGACAAAACCGTTTAACCGCGAAGAACTCCGCGTGCGCCTGCAAGTCGGATTTAAAACCGTCGAGCTTCAGCGCCAGCTGGCTGACCGCATCGCCGAACTTGAAGACGCCGCCGCGCAGATTAAACAATTGCAGGGAATATTGTCGATTTGCTCATACTGCAAAAATATCCGCGACGGCGAAAACTACTGGCAGCGCGTCGAAGGCTACATCTCCGACCGCACCGATGCGCAATTCAGTCACGGCATCTGCCCCGATTGTTACGAGCGCGTTATCCAGCCGCAGCTCGACAGAAGAAACAAACAGGACGGCGACGATTAAACGTATTTATTAGACATTATCGGAAATAAAAAATTAAAGAATACTTGCCCACGAAACACACTAAAAACACTAAAAAAAACCAAAACCAACAATGATTTTCTTATTTTCGTTTGTTTTGTGTGTTTCGTAGGCAAATATTTCTTATTTCCGGTAATGTCTATTATAAATCGAATACTTAGAAGCTGTTTGAAAACTCGGAAATAGGACGCGGACAAACGCGGATTTAGTAGATTGGCGCGGATAATTTTTTTTATTTGCAAAAACCTTCTCTTAAAATCCGTTTTAATCCGCCGAAGCGGTGTTCATCCGCGTCCTATTTCTTTTCTTTAATTTGAAAATTCGAGTTTTCAAACAGCTTCTTAAAGATAATGTCAGTTCGAGATAAGCCAAAGTTAAGCAAGTTCAGCCGCAAAAAGGCACAAAAATCGCAAAAGGGAACTTTGAAAAAACTTTTTTGTGTTTTCCGTGCCTTTTTGCGGCTATTTTTTCTTATCCCGAACTGACGTTAAAGACAAGGTTGTTTTATCGTGCAGTCCGGCAAATCAAACTTTAATTATAAAATCGGTGGCAAATGTGGAGAAAAATTAAAAAGGCGAAAGCGTATATAAAAATAATGGTGGCGGGAGAGAGACTTGAACTCTCGACCTCGGGGTTATGAATCCCGCGCTCTAACCAGCTGAGCTACCCTGCCACGAATATCTAATTATAGTTTGACGCGGGGAAAAATCAAGTTTCCATTGAGAAATAAAGGCGTTTCGGCAAAATTGTTGAAAACCTTCAACAACTTCCCGCTTAACCGCTTCTCGGAATATTAGGGCATCAGAATCCCGTAACAACTTATCGATATTTGTCAGCCAACGATGAAACCCTTTATCAAGCGGCTTCGATTCCTGAATCTGTTCAGCTAAACAGCAATACAGAAATTGAATCTTAGCTAACCGATTAAACACAAACTAGAAAAGCCAATGAGTGCAAATGCTCGTTGGCTTTTCTGTTTTGTTTTATTAAGTTACCGAAAAAGTAAGCCATTTTATATATTCCAATCCTTATTTAAAGTGGCTTAAATTAGATGTTTTTAATGCCTCAGAATTAACCGCCGTAGGCGACTAACAATATTTCGCTTACGCTTAGTCGTAATTTTGTTACGACTATCAGCAGAGTTACTGTTGTCGGTTTTATTGTAACCTTCCAAAAAACCTTCACGATAAGCATTTTGATATATAAGCCTTTTTTTATTATAAACCTGTTTGATAAGTTTTTTGTTTATGGCGTAACGCTGTTCGGAATCTTCCTTTTCTCCATAGTAACCTTTGAAACCATTTGTTCCATTTTTATATTCACTGGTTTTCTGGGGATTTTTGCGTTTTTTTCGAGAATCTTTTGCAACTCGTCTCAGCCCGTCATTGAAACCCTGCACTTTTGCTATGCGGGAAAGGTCGGTATCGTCAGCAAGTTTAATTTGATTAGAGTTAGTTCGCGACGAACTTCGGTTATCAGTGGATTGAGCATTAACACTTACAGTTGAAAAATGCATAAATCCCAAAACTAAAGAAAGACCGATTGTTATTTTCCTAGTTCTGGCAAGATGTTTAATCGACAGCATTGAATCTAACCTCCTCGCCTTCTTTTTGCTTAATAACTCACCTTACGCGGTCAATTTTGGGAATTCCCAAAATCTTGATAATTATTGATATTAAAAGGTTTCTGAAAATGGTTAAAGTTTAATTCCTTTTAACATCAAACATTTACGGAACATTATTTTTGTGTCAAACCACATTATCTTGTGGCTTTGAAAATCTGAAAACAGATTTTCAAAGAAATTCGCGTAAGGTGAGTTAATAATAATCTATTTACATCAGTTGATACAAAAATCTTGGTATGTATGTAACAAATTAGATAAAATTCCGAATGTTTGATTCAACCGGAAAACACATAACGACCAAATTGACGCGGGCGACATTTTGAGAATTTTAAAAGCCAAGACCGAAACTCTCACATCCAATAATTTGTTATGTCCCGCCGATGATTTCATTCAATCCTTCAACAATCATTTCTAATTCTTCGTTTGATGCCGTGCCGATTTTCTTGCCAATCCGCTGAGTCGAAAGCGTCCGAATTTGACTGATTTTCACCCACGATTTTTTCGGCAGTTTCGCGTCAGACAACTCGAACGTCAGCGGAAAACCGGCACTCGGCTGCTGGCTGGTCAGGACAATGGCGATAACTGTTCCCGAACGAACATTAAAAATATCTTCACTTAATATCAAAACTGGACGCGAACCCGATTGTTTGTGTCCGAGCGTCGGGTCGAGATTTGCCCAAACAATGTCGCCTCTTAGTATTCGAGCCATTCTTCGACCTCGCCAGCCAAGCCTAAATCGGCTAAATTCTGTTCTTCAGTTTTGTTTAGTTTGGCGCATTCACGTTCAAGGCGATTATTATCGAGGCGTGAAACTTTTTCTTCGACAGCCGACTGAACGGCTTGGCTGCGATTAGAGAAAACGCGCTCTTTGACAAGACGGTCAAGTTTTTTCAGAAGATTCGATTCGATGGAAATTGTAACTTTTGCGACACTCATAATAAAGTAATACTATTAGTCATACCAAAAATCAACTCCGATTTCAAAGTACAGGGGCATAACGATTGAGTTAACGTGGGCGAAACCGCTATGCGCAACTTGGAATCAAAGGATAGACGTTTTTATGAGGCGAGCTGTTTCGCCTCGCGTCCATTGATTCTTTGAATCATTAGATGTGAGGCAAAAACAGCTTCTCTTTTAAAACTTGCGTGGTTAATTAGAAGTTGTTCGTTGCCGGTTTTTGCCCGCGTCAACTCTGCCGTTGAATTTCAATTAAGAACTTCGCGCCGAACGGCAGAATATAACCGTTCGCGTCTTTATCGATTTCGGATAAAACTTCTTCTAAATCACGCGCCTTTTGCAACCGCATCGGGCGCGTTTCGTTTTCCGGTAAAGCGGTTATGATTCGGACGTTGTAGTTTTCCGCTATTCTTAATAAATTCCAGGCGGTTTGACCGTTCACCTGATAGTTAGCGCACAGTTTTTCGGCTAATTCGTTCGAGTTTGTCGCTTCAAACCATTTGAGAAAATCGGCTCGCCCCAAACCGTCGGCGCATTCGGCGAGAAATATAATCGTTCCGCCGTCCTTGCAGGCGCGTGAAGCCGCGTCGAGGCTTTTGTGAGACTGAATCATATTTATATCGTGCGGGAAACCGCCGCAGCCGACAATTACGATGTCGCGTTTTTCGGCAATTTCAATCGTGTGCCGCGAAGCGTAAAACTCGCAGGCGCGCATCCAAGCCGTTTTCCAGTCGCCGCAGAAAAGCCCGGCGGCTTCGCCTTTGTCGTCCGTAATTGTGTTGATTGAAAAAGCGGGCGCGAAGCGTTCGACGATTCGCGTAAACGCTTCGTGAACGGCGTTTCCTTCTAAAATTCCCGCGCCGACGCCGACGCGTCTGTTTTTTTGTTCGCAGTCGAAAGCGAGTTTGTGCGTCGTCGAAATGGTTCGGGATGAAGCCAATCCGGGACAAATCAGCTTGCGCCCGCCTGAGAATCCGGCGAAGTAATGAAACGAGACGCCGCCGACGATTATTGTATGGTCGTGTTCGGTAAGCGCGCGATTGAGTTCAATCGGGATGCCGTCCGCCGTTTCGCCCATTCGGACAATCTGCATCAAATCGCGGGCGTCGTGGTCGAGCGTCTTGATGCGCTGGACGATGAACGGCGTCAGGATTTCGCGCTTTTCCGCTTCGGTTACGCGGCGGTGAATGCCGGTTGCGAAGATGATGCGGATGTCGTGCGGCATCGTGCCGTTCGCGATAAGACGACGAACGAGGAGATTGACGATTTGTCCGCTCGCCGTTTGGCGCGTGGCGTCGGGAACGACGATTAAAACCGTCTCGCCCGGCGACACGATTTCTTCAATCGGCTTTGAATCAATCGGATTATCGAACCGCTCGCCGATTTCAATATCGTTAAGAGCGCCGATTTCTTCAGATTTTCCTAAAACCGTAAAGCGATTTTCGTCATAATCGAAAGAAAGCTGTGATTTTCCGTATTCGAGTTCGATTTTCGGCATAAAGAAATGTATTTCAGGCGGACGCACCGGCGATTTCAACTTAGTTATTCAATGCTTTGGTTCGCGCTTCCGAATCGAAACAGTTAGCGCCGGAGAAACATTCGCGCGCGTTTTCATCTTCGAGAGCTTCCATTTGAATGGTTAAATGGTCGATGCCGAAACGGTCGTGCAGATTGTTTCGCAGACGCTTTAAAAGCTCGGATTGAGCAATCGCTTCGTCGTAATGAACGTGCGCCGAAAGTGCTTCGATGCCGGAGCTGATTGTCCAGAGATGTAAATCGTGAACGCCCGCCACGCCGCTCGTCTGCAAAATTTCGGCTTCGACCGACGCCAGATTGATGTGCGCGGGCGTGCCTTCGAGCAGGACGTTGACCGATTCCTTTATCAAGTTCCACGCGCCGAAAATTATAATCAGACTTATCAGAAAGCTGCCGAGCGCGTCCGTCCACGTCCAGCCGAAAAGGATAATCAGCGCGCCCGCGACAATCGCCACGACCGAGCCGAGCAAATCGCCCATAATATGCAGCCACGCGCCGCGCATATTGAGGTCGTGCGTGTGGTCGCCGTGCAGAAGTTTGGCGCAAATCAAATTAACTATAAATCCGCCCGCCGCGATTATCGTTAATTGAAAACCTTTAACGTCCGGCGGCGCGTTAAATCGCTGGAACGCTTCGTAAATCACCCACAGCGAAATTAAAACCAGCGCGATGCCGTTGACGAAAGCGGCGAGAATTTCCAGGCGATAGTAACCGAAAGTTTTTTTCGCCGTCGCCGGACGCGAAGCGAACCAAATCGCCGCCAGCGTCAGCGAGAGAGCGCCGACATCGGTCAACATATGTCCGGCGTCGGCAACGAGCGCCAGCGAATTTGAATACCAGCCGCCGATTGCTTCGGCAAACATATAAACGAACGTCAGCCCAAGCGCGATTTTCAGCTTGCTTAAACTGCGCCTGCCGCGCCGTTCGCCGGAATGTGAATGATTAGAAGACATAATTACGATATTAGCCGGAGCGCGGGCATCCTGCCCGCTAATTAGAGCGCGGGAGCGCGAACAAATCAAGTTTATTCACACTAAACGTTGGCTAAACTTGATTACGCCGCTCGCGCGACATATGCGGGCAGGATACCCGCGCTCCCGGTTTTGTTAATTCAATTTCGTTTGACGGCGTCTCCCGTCGCCAGAGATAAATTGTAGCGGCTGAGGCTTCCCTTGTCATCGCTCAAATCGACGGCGACGTTCGACGCGCCGGTCGAAATCTGTAAGACAAAACTGCCGTCGGCGGCGGCGAAAGTTTCGCGGTCGCCGGTGCGGACGATTGTACCGGGCGCGGTTCTGCCGCGTATACGATAGACGCCGCCGCCGACCGGCTCGATTTGCCATTCGCCCGCCTTTACCGGCTCGCCGCCCGATTGTTTGACGATGGTAAATTTGCGCGGCTCGCTCCAATCGCTCTGCTGCCCCGAAGCGCTCGACGCCCGCACGCGCCAGTAATAAACGCCGGGCGTAAAATTCGGCAAATTGAAAATCTGATTAGTTAATCCGTCGCGCTCGACAAGCATTGAATCAGCCGCGAAGAACGGCGATTTGGCGACTTGCAGGCGATAACCGACTGCCGAAGACGCGTCCGGCTTCTGCCAGCGAAATGATATTTCGGTCGAGGTCGTAACCTGTTCGGACGCGGGCGGCGCGACGAGTTTCGGCGCTTCGAGAAGGCGTTCTCTGGCGGATATTCTGCCGCCTTTGACCGCCGCGAATTCGCCTTCGTTAATCAAAACCTTTTCGCCGCCGGTGTTCGATTCGACGCCGCCGCGACTGATGCGGATTTCGCCGCCCGACTCCGGGCTGATGTTAAAGCTGGCGTCGGTCTGCGCCTTAATCTCGTTTTCCGATTCGAGCATCTCGACGACGTTTTCCGAGCCGTCCGATTTTTCCCTGGTTTTGACGTTGAGCTGTCCTTCGCCGAGCGTAACGCGAACGTTCGTGCCGCCGAGAAGCGACGCGCTGTCTCGAATAACGACCGTGCTGTTCGGGCGAATCGAAAGCTGCGAGCCGTCAATCATCTGCACCTGCGCGCGTCCGTCCGCCTGCGTCTGAATCGTGTCGCCCGCCGCCACGTAAGTTTCACGCGTTACAAGAATCGTCTCTCTGGTCGAAGCGCGGACAATCCGCACGTCGCCTTCAAAGGAAGTTATCCGCGCCGCGTCCTTCGGAACTTCCGTCTTCTCGACGCTCGACTGCAAAGAACGGTTTTTGAGCCACCACCAGCCGCCCGCCGTTATCGCCAGAAGCACAAGAAAAGCCGCCGCCGCATAGACGGTGCTTTTTTTGATGTTCCACCAATCGACATAAAATCTGGGATTTTTACTGTCCATTAAAATTAGGCGGCAGACGACAGGTAAACAGGTTTCGGCTTCTTGATTTTCCCTGACGCCTAAAACCTATCACCCGTTATCCGATTCCGTCTGCTTCGGCGGAAACATCAGCGAAGCGATTATCGAAATAATGATTGTGCCGACGACGATGCCGAGCGAAAGATTGATGACCGCCTGCTCGTAATCGTGATGCAGATACCTGTCTAGAAAACCGCCGAACGCCGATTCCGCGCCGAAACCTAAAAGCAAGCCTTCGGCAGCGAGCGGCAAAAGCATTTTAACGCCGATGAAACTTAACACAAAGGCTAGACCGTATTTGAGAAAATGAAATTTCTCCGCCATCTCGACCAGCAGGAAAAAGAACGTGCGCAAACCTAAAATGGCGAAAATATTTGAAGTATAGACGATAAACTTATCGGTCGTGATGCCGAAAATCGCCGGAATCGAATCGACGGCGAAAACAAGGTCGGCGACGTTGATGACGATTAAAACCAGTAAAAGCAGCGTTCCGACGCGCCTGCCGTTCTCGACGACAAAGAAACTTTCGCCTTCGTAGCGCTTCGTGATGCGCACGAAACGCGTCGTCAATTTTACAATCGCGCTGTCTTCCGGGTTAAAATCTTCGTCGTCGGAAAACATCTTGATTCCCGTATAAACCAGAAACGCGCCGAAAAAGTAAAGAATCCAGTGAAACCGCTCGACCAGTTCCGCGCCCGCGAAAATCATTACCATTCGGAGCGCGAGCGCCATAAAAATTCCCCAAAAGAGCGCGCGGTGCTGGTATTTTTTCGGCACTTTGAAGAAATTGAAAATCAGCAGAAAGACAAACAGATTATCAATCGACAGCGACAGCTCGATTAAATAGCCGGTGAAAAACTCCTTCGCCTTGTGCGCGCCCAAATCCCAATCCTGATTATGCGAGCCGACGTGCCAGTAAATAAAAGCGTTAAAGGCGAGCGCCAGCCCAATCCAAACCGCGCTCCAGACGAGCGTCTCCTTGCGCGAAGGCGTATGCGCGCTGCGATTGACGATGCCGACATCGACAAAAAGCGCGATTAAAACGACCGCGAAGAAAAAAATCCAAACCCATAACGGATAATCCATAGAAGATTAAAATACAAGGTTTGCGCGTTAAAAGCCAAAGGTAAAGTTCGATGCCGAAAGTTCAGGATTGCAGATTTATCGGACGCCGCTCATTTTTTTTGCCGAAACATTTAACCGAAAAAAAGGCGCGAGTCGAAACTCCCGCCTTTGCTTCAAAAATTAAAAATCGGATTTTAAGGAACGAAGTTATAAACGACGACGCCCGTAACTTTTACCGGAATTCCTTCGACGAGCGTCGGCGCGAATTTAGCGCCGCGCGCCGCTTCGACCGCCGCCGCTCTGAGCAGCGGATGACCGGAGACGGCAGATGCCGAGACGACGTTTCCCGATTCGTTGACCGTTACTTCGACGTTGACCGCGCCTTTCGCTTTAGCCGGTCGCCCGGCAGCCGGGTACGCCGGTTTCGGCAACTGCACCGCTTTTCCGTTTAAGACGCCGCCGGCGACTGGTTTCTGCGCCACGACAAATCCGGTTAAAGATTTATCGCGCCCGGCATTTACGTCGCCTCTTGTCCGGCTGCCGTTGACCAGCGTCATATCGGTGCCGGAGACGCTCGTATTGGAAATGCCGTCGGGCATCGCATCGCCTGTCGCGCCTGACAAATCGATTTTGACAAAATACATCTCCGCCGTCTGCGCGCCGCGCGGCGTAGTTGTCCGGCGCGTAACCTTGAGCGTTTTCCCGTCCGCCGAAAGCTCCCACGTATCATTCGTTTTGGTAACGGATTCGCCGCTCTCGCCGGTTACTTTACTGATTTGATTTAATTTCAACGCGCCGTTTTTTTCAAAATTAGCGTTGAGCGTTAAAACCGACGACGGCATTCCGGCGGGGCAGTCGCACATTGTTTCAACCGTATTACCGGTAAGATTATAAGTTAAAGAACCCGGAAAATTTGCAATTCCGCCGCCGCTGTTGTTAATATTTCCGCCGCTTGCAGCCAGGCGAGCGGCGCGGTTTCCGTCCGGGCGCATACCGCCGTTGGCATCGACCTGCGCCAGCATTTCGGGCGGCGCATTGCGCTTGACGACGGTTTCAATCGTTAATTCGTCGGCGGTTTGATTGACAATCATCATCATCGCCTCGATGCGCGTTCGTTCCGGCAATTTGCTTTTAGCGATATTAATCTCCCAGCTTCCCGAAAAATTCGTCGCCTTATCCTGCGCCGAAACCGCTCCGGTCGCCAGCAGCAGACAAAAGACAGACCACAATACAGATACTTTTTTCATAAATTCAACTCCTGATAATAAATTCGGCTATTTGCGATTTTTAGATGCCGGAAAAGACGATTTGTTTTCAGCCGAAGAAAAATAAAATAGCGCAAAGCGGTTAAATGACAAACGAAAAAAGCGTCTTACATTTTCCGTTTTTCCAATATTTTACGGCTGAACTGTTCCTTCGCGTCCGTTGAGTTTACTATGCCGGTAGCCGTAAAGCCCGTAGATGACCAGACCGACCAGCAGCCAGACGCCGAAGCGAATCCAGTTCGTTATGCCGAGTTCGGTCATCAGATAAGCGCACAACAGCAGACCGACGACCGGAATCAGCGAAAGTTTTTTGACGATTGACAACGCCGCCATCACGACCGCCAGCAGAACGAACACGATAATCGGGATTTTGTGCGAAAACGCGCCGAGCGTCGTTTCGTCTTCTTTCGGCACGACGGCGAAAAAATCCGCAATCGCGCCCGAATTAAAATAATAAAGCGTGCCGAGAGCGATTAACAGCAGCGCCGGAACGATAATCTGCGCGCTGATATACGGCACGTATCTCGTTCCCGACTGGCTGAATTCCTTGTCTTTAACAAGAACTCCGGCGCAGACGACGACGAAGGCAAAGAGCGTTCCGATGCTCGCTAAATCCGTAACTTCGGTCAGATTCATAAAAAGCGCGGGAACGGCGACGACGATTCCGGTAATAATCGTCGCAAACCACGGTGTGTGAAACTTCGGATGAATCGACGAAAAAACCTTCGGCAGCAAACCGTCGCGGCTCATCGCCATCCACAGGCGCGGCTGTCCGATTTGGAAAACCAGGAAAACCGTCGCCAGCGCGATGACCGCCGAAATTGCGATAATGCCCGCAACCCAGGGCAGATTCGCGCCTTCGGGTCCGAAAACAAACGCCAGCGGGTCGCCGACATCGAGTTTCGTGTAAGAAATCATTCCGGTCAAAACCAAGGTGAGCGCAATATACAAAACCGTGCAGATGAGAAGCGAATAAATCATCGCTCTCGGCAAATCGCGGCGCGGATTGTTGCATTCTTCGGCGGTCGTCGAAAGCGCGTCGAACCCGATGTAGGCGAAGAAAACGGCTGAAACGCCTTTCATCACGCCCGCAACTCCATTGGGCGCAAACGGCGACCAGTTCACCGGATTAACGTAGAAAAGTCCGAGAAAAATGACGAGCAGAATAATGCCGATTTTCAGCACCGTCATTATATTTCCCGCCACTTTCGATTCGCGGATGCCGATATAAACGAGCGAGGTTATCACGACGACGATAAGCAGCGCGGGCAAATCCATCACGACCGACAAGCCGCCGATTTTCGGCGAACCGAGCCACGCCGTATAACCGTCGATTTGTCCGCAATTAACGGCGGCGTCCGTCGCGTCGCACGCTTTGGTCAGAGCGTCGATAGTCGCGCCGCCGCTTAATTCTTTGTTCACGGCTTCAAAACCGCGCCGCGCCGTCAGAAAATCCATCGTGTAATTGAGCGGAATATTGATGCCGTAACCTTTCAGAAGTCCGGTAAAATAATCGCTCCACGAAATAGCGACGGCGATGTTGCCGATAGCGTATTCGACAATCAAATCCCAGCCGATAATCCACGCGATAAGCTCGCCTAAACTAGCGTAAGAATAAGTATAAGCCGAACCCGCGACCGGAATGCGCGACGCGAATTCGGCGTAGCAAAGCGCCGAAAAGCCGCAGGCGACGGCGGTAAAAGCGAACAGGAAAATAATCGCCGGACCGCCGTTATACGAGGCTTTCCCGACCATCGCGAAAATACTCGCGCCGATAATGGCGGCGATGCCCATCAAAGTTAAATCGAACACGCCCAATGTTCGCCGCAAACCGCCGCCTTCGCCGCCGATATTTTCCTGCGCGTGTTCGGTCAAACCGGCAGCCGCGTCCGCCTGAAGCTGCGCGATTGATTTTTTACGAAATAATGAATTGTTCATAGGTTTAAGCAGTCCAGAGTCGGAAGTCCAGAGTCCTGAGCCTTTTGCCGGTAAAATTTAATTTTGCAGCCGGTTTAATTTTAATCGACTGCGGACTGCGGACTTCCGACTAATTCTTGTTTGCGAATTTTGAACGAAAACGCATTTAATTGCAACGAAAATCATTCCGAAACGTTAATTTTATTCCTAAAACAGTCTCAAAAATACTTTGCCCTAAACTTTGCCGCTTTAGCGCCTTTGCGGGAGAAATAGTTTCCCGCAAAGGCGCTAAAGCGGCAAAGGAAAACAAAAAACGCAAAAGCTCATTGTTATTTTCGAGACGGTTTATACAAACAGTCCGGTTGTTAGTTTCGCGACGCGTTTTCGTGTTAAAATCGCTCTTTTAATTTCAACCGGTAATTATTTAACTTTTATGAAAGGCAACGAAATCAGACAGAAATTTCTAGAATATTTTGAACGACACGCGCATAAAATCGTCCATTCGAGTCCGGTTTTTCCGCCCGACGACCCGACGATTCTTTTCACCAACGCCGGAATGAATCAGTTCAAAGACGTTTTTCTCGGCAACGAACGACGCGAATACACGCGAGCCGTTTCATCACAAAAATGTATTCGCGCCGGCGGCAAACATAACGATTTGGATGAGGTCGGCAAAACGGCGCGCCATCACACGTTTTTCGAGATGCTCGGCAATTTTTCGTTCGGCGATTATTTCAAGGAAGACGCGATAAATTTCGCCTGGGATTTTCTCGTCAACGAATTAAAGCTCGACGTAAATCGTTTATGGTTCACCGTTTTTGCAGGCGACACGGAAGTTCCCGCCGACACCGAAGCGCGTGATTTGTGGATAAAAGCGGGCGCATCGCCCGACAGAATTTTGCCGTTCGGAAAAAAAGACAACTTCTGGCAAATGGCGGAAACCGGACCGTGCGGACCGAATTCGGAAATCAATTACTATCTCGGCGACGCGCCCGGCGACCCGGAAAAAAATCGTGCCGATTTGGTCAACGCCGAGATGGGCGACACGACGATGGAAATCTGGAATCTCGTCTTTATGCAGTATAACCGCGTCGAAACCGGCGAAAAAGGCGTTTATAAATTAGAACCGCTGCCCGCGCCGTCGGTCGATACGGGCGCGGGTTTGGAACGAATGGCGGTCGTGATGGAAGGCGTTCATTCAAATTACGAAACGACGCTTATCAAACCGATTATCGAATTTATCGCTCCACTTGCGGGCGTAAAATACGAATACGATTCTCAGCAAGGTTTCGCAATGCGCGTCGTCGCCGACCACGCGCGCGCAACGGCGTTTGCCATTGCCGACGGAATTTTGCCCGGCAACGAAGGCAGAAGCTACGTTCTGCGGAAAATTATGCGCCGTGCCATTTATCACGGGCGCGAGCATTTAGGTTTTAAAGACGCGTTTTTTTACAAAGTCTGCGATTTCGTCGTTGACCAGATGCGAGACGCTTATCCCGAACTTGAAGCGCAGCGCGAATTTATCGGCAAAATGGTGCGGCTTGAGGAAGAAAGATTCGGCGCGACAATGACGGTTGGTTTGCGAAAATTGGATGAGGTAATTGGTAATTATCTTTCTCAAAGAAAAAAAAGCGCAATGGAATCTTTAATTGAAGAATTTCCTTACGGTCAAGATTTAATATCGAAAATGCCTGAAATAAGTGTTGAAGAAATCATTGAACAAAGAAAATTGTGGAGAGGCTTTTTTGTTATTGATGAGAATTCCCGCAAAAATCCGTTTAAAAGAACTGGTTCAGTATCTGAAAATTTTCGGATAAATTGGGCTTACGAAATTGAGAATCCAAAAGAAATTGAAAAGTTAATTTTAGAATTAGCAAAACTTTACGATACTTTTGGAACACCGAAAGATTTAATCGGAGTCATTTTAGAGGAAAATGGTTTTGGTTTCTCAGAAGATAGATTTGATGAAACATTTGATAAAGCGATTCAAAAACTTCAGGAAACTTCTGAAATCGGTAAAACCAAACAAAAAGAAAATATCAAACCGATTTACACGGCAATGGCGCGAAGTTCCAACATTCGCTCAAACTTTCACGGTTACGAAAAAACTCAAGTCGAAGATGTGAAAGTTATCGCTCTTGTAAAAGATGACAAACAAATTGACGAACTTAAAGAAGGCGAAGAAGGTTTGATCGTTTTGGATGAGACGCCTTTTTACGCCGAATCGGGCGGTCAGGTCGGCGACGCGGGAACGGTTTTTAACCAAAACGCGCAGGTTAAAGTTTTCGACACGTTCGCGCCGGTTAAAGATATTGTTCTGCATAAATCGAAGATTGAAAAAGGCTCGATTCGCGTCGGCGATTTGGTTACGGCGACGGTTGACGCCGAGAAACGCGACGCGACACGGCGCAATCATACGGCGACGCATCTGGTTCACGCGGCGCTGCGGGAAGTTTTGGGAACGCACGTCAAACAAGCCGGTTCGGTTGTCGCGCCGCAGTTTTTGCGGTTCGATTTTACGCATTATCAACCGCTCTCGACGGCGGAAATCAGCGATGTCGAAGATTTGGTCAACCGTGAAATTTTGAAAAACGACGCCGTAAATACCGATATAAAATCAATCGAAGAAGCGATGAGTTCGGGCGCGACTGCGCTGTTCGGCGAAAAATACGGCTCGCAGGTTCGCGTTTTGAGCATCGGCAGCGGCGCGTTTTCCAAAGAATTATGCGGCGGAACGCACGTTTCGGCGACGGGCGACATCGGCTCGTTTAAGATTTTATCCGACGAAGCGATTGCCTCCGGCGTCCGGCGAATCCGCGCCATTACCGGACTCGACGCCTTTGCGCGTTTTCGTGAAGACGAGCAGTTGATTGAAAAATCTCTCGGCGCGTTACGCACACAGCGCGACAATCTGCCATCGGCAATCGAACGTCTTCAGGAAGAATTAAAACGCACGAAGCGTGAAAATGATGAATTGAAAATGAAGATTGCGACGGGCGCGATGACCTCGCAAACCGCTTCAAACGGCGACGAATCCAGAGATGTCGGCGGCGTAAAAGTCGTGGCGAAAGTCGTCGAAGGCTTGGACGCGGGCGCGATGCGGCAATTGTCCGACAATCTGTTAAATAAATTAAAATCCGGCGTCGTCGTTCTTGGCAGACGCGACGAAGCGAAAGTCTCGATTATCGTCCGCGTCTCCGACGATTTGACCGCCCGCGTCAAAGCCGGAAATGTCATCAAAGAAATCGCTCCCATCGTCGGCGGACGCGGCGGCGGCAAACCCGATATGGCGGAAGGCGGCGGCAACCTGCCGGAAAAACTTTCGGACGCGATTGACGCCAGCTATTCGGCGATTGAGAAAATGCTGGCGTAAGAATCGGCGCGAATCAGTGCCGATAAATAGCGGAACAAGAATAAAAGCATAATTAGCCACAGATTTACACGGATTAACAGAGATAAGAAATGACTGGAAAAATCCGCTTTTAATTAAGCAAAAAAAATATCTGCGTTAATCCGTGCAAATCCGTGGCTTAAAAGTTAAACAGCGATTAATTTTCGAGGTGAAATTATGAATTGGCAGGAAGTCGTTGAAAGTCCGTATTTGCAAAATTTACCGTTTAAAATCGAAACCAACGAGCGCGGAGAAATCGTTATGAATCCCGTAAAAATCGGTCATTCAATTTATCAGGGCGAAATTGTTTTCTTGATGCGGACGCTTAGACCCGAAGGCGTAGCGATGGTCGAATGCGCCATCAAAACGCGCAAAGGCACGAAGGTTGCCGATGTCGCGTGGGCTTCGATGTCGGTTATCGACCGCATCGAAAAAGAAACCGATGCTTCGGTTGCGCCCGAAGTTTGCGTCGAAGTTCTTTCGATGAGTAACACCGACCGGAAAATAACCGAAAAACGTCGGCTTTATATCGAACGCGGCGCGGTTGAGGTCTGGTCTTGCGACGCTTACGGCGATATGCTTTTTTTTGATGCGGCAGGAAAACTCGAACAATCGAAAATGTTTCCCGATTTTCCGCAGAAAATCTCGATTCGAGAGAAGAAGTAAAAGAAAATTTAGCCGCAGATGAACACAGATAAACGCGGATAAATCCGAAAACAAAAAGAGCTTTTTGAGTAAGAATAAAAGAAATTTTATAATCTGTTTTGAACTTCGGATTTTCTTATCTGTGCTTATTCGTGTTTATCTGCGGCTAAATTTTCTTAAAGTTTTAGTTTTCGCTTAACTTGAAGTTGAAAAATTCGGGCAATGACTCGTTTCAAGTTTCGATTCTTCATTTTTACTTTCGCCCGTGGAAGTTATCAAAGCGACCGAGCTGACGATAACCGCTGCGCCGACAAGCATTTGCAAACTCAGAGATTCGCCCGCGACGAGCCAGCCGAGAAAGACGGCGACCACCGGATTAACGTAAGCGTAAGTTGCGACGAGCGACGGCGCGGCGTTTTTCAAGAGCCAACTGTAAGCCGTAAAGCCGACGATTGAGCCGAAAATTAGTAAATACGCAAAGCCGAGCCACGAATTGCGCGACACGTCGGCGATGTTGAATTTCGTCCATTCGCCCGCGAATGTTCCGACGAGCGTCAACACAAAACCGCCTGAAAGCATCTGCATTCCCGAAGTCAGCACGGACGATTTCGGCGTCGTCGCCCGCAAACCGTAAATCGAACCCGAAGCCCACGAAAGCGCCGCCGTCATTACCAGAAACGCGCCTAGAATCTGATGATTTCCGCCGTTTGCATTGCTCGAATTCTGTCCGCCGACAAGTAAATAAACTCCGGCAAAACCGACGACTAATCCCAAAGCGACTTTCCAGTTTGGACGATTTCCGCCGAGCCAGAGCCAGCTAAGCAGCACAATCCAAAACGGTTCGACGGCGATGAGCAGCGCGGCGAGACTCGACGAAATATAATGTTCGGCAAGCACGACGCAGCCGTTTCCGCCCAATAAAAGCAGCGTTCCGACGATTAAGCTCGTCCGCCAATGTTTCAAAGTCGGCTTTTCGTAATCCGCCGAAAAACGCGCCCAGACATATAGAATCGAACCGGCGATTAAAAAACGCGAGCCAGCCATCAGAAACGGCGGCAGCGTTTCAATCGCGTATTTTATCGCCAGATAGGTCGAACCCCAAAAAATATAAACCGCCGCAAACGCCGCGATTAACACGAGCGAAACGCGCGCCGTCGTTTGATTAGCTTCTCGCATAACTTCCCCTTTTCACCCAACTTTATTCGGCAGAAATCAAAAAGAAAGTTAACAGGGATTAAGAGGATGGACAGGGATAAAACAAAAAAATATTAATGATTTTTCTTTTGCTTAATCCTCTTAATCCTCTTAATCCCTGTTAATTTTCTTTCTTGTCTTCTGTTTCGACGTTTCGTCCGTATCGGCGCTCAAATTTTCGAGTGGCAGCGCTGTCGTTTCTTTAATTGTCTGCAACACGACCGTCGTTCTGGTCAATAAAACATTCGGCACGGCTTTTATTTTCTCGCGCAGGAGTTTTGCCAGTTCTTCAGTGTTTTTCGCCCGAACTTTTAATAAATACGATTCTTCGCCCGCAACGTCGTGAACTTCGAGAACTTCGGGAATATTCGCCAGAAGTTTGTCCGTCGGACTGCCGCATTCGTTCGTGCGAACGAAAACAAACGCCGTCAGCCCGAAACCGACTTGCACGGCGTCGATTTCCGCCGCGTAACCGCGAATGACGCCGCGCTCTTCGAGTTTTCGCACACGTTCTAAAACAGCCGACGGCGCTAAATCAACTTGACGCGCAATTTCAGCGTTCGTAATACGCGCGTCAGTTTGAATAATGTTCAGTATTTTTGTATCGATTTCGTTAATCATTCTTAAAATACCTCAAAAATAAGAATAATATTCGGAAAATATTTTGTCAAGATTCATTTTGTCCGGTTATTTATTAAAATCGCCGAATAAGTTATTCTTTATAAAAAAAGGAGCAAAATTTATGAGCGCGGTTCTTTCATTTTCGGCGACGCAAGACGAAATAATTTCCTACAATCCGGCAAGCGGCACGGAAATCGGCAGAGTTCTGAACAATAGCGCCGAACAAGCGCGCGAAGCAATCGAAAAATCGCGCCAGGCATCTGTAAAATGGCGCGAAACTTTATTTCGGGAACGCGCCCGATTTGTGATGAAGGCGCGGGAGATTATTCTCGCGGAATTGGACGAAATCGCGCTTCTAATTTCAAACGAATCGGGAAAGCCGATTGCCGAAGCGTTGTCCGCCGAAATCGCGCCGGTTCTGGACTTGATGCAGTATTTCGCCCGCAACACTCCGAAGATTCTCAAACCGGAAAAAATAAACATCGGACAGTTAAAATTTCTCGGTCGCTCGTCAAAAATCATCTATAAACCGCTCGGTGTTGTCGGTATTATCTCACCGTGGAATTTCCCGTTTGCGATTCCGCTCGGCGAAGTCGCGATGGCTTTGATGGCTGGAAATACGGTCGTTTTGAAACCGTCGGAGCTGACGCCGCTGGTCGGACGAAAAATCGGCGAAATTTTCGGAAAAGCGAATCTGCCGGAAAATGTTTTGCAGGTCGTAACCGGCGACGGGCGAACCGGCGCGGCGATTGTCGGCGCGGGCGTTGATAAAATAATGTTCACCGGAAGCGTGGCGACGGGCAAAAAAATCGCCGAAAGCGCGGCGAAAACTTTAACGCCGGTCGTGCTTGAACTCGGCGGCAAAGACCCGATGATTGTTTTCGCGGACGCCGATTTGGAAGCGGCTTCGAGCGCGGCAATCTGGGGCGCGTTCACCAATTCCGGTCAAGCCTGCTCGTCGGTCGAGCGGCTTTACGTCGAAGAATCTATTAGCGAGAAATTTACCGGATTACTCGTTCAAAAAACAAGAAAGCTGACACAGAATCTCGGCAGCGACGCGGCAACCGACATCGCTGCAATGATTAGCGAAAACCAATTGAAGATTGTCGAAAATCACGTCGCGGATTTTCAAAAAAGCGGCGCGCGCGTTTTGACCGGCGGCAAGCGCAACCGGCAGTTTAACGGCACTTTTTTTGAACCGACGGTTATTTCCGGCGCGACCAATTCGATGCGCGGAATGCGCGAGGAAACTTTCGGTCCGACGCTTCCCATTGCGATATTTAAAACAGAAAGTGAAGCGGTTGAACTTGCCAACGATTCGGATTTCGGTTTGACGGCGAGCGTCTGGACGCGCGATTTGCGGCGCGGGCGGCGCGTAGCGGAGAAAATTCTGGCGGGAACGGTAACCGTCAACGAAGTTTTATACACGCACGGCATCGCGCAAACTCCGTGGGGCGGCTTTAAGCAGAGCGGTTACGGACGAACGCACGGCAAAATGGGTTTAATGGAACTGGTCGCGCCGCAGCATATTCACGTTAACCGTTTTACGTTTCTGCCCAACGTCTGGTGGTTCGGTTATTCGGAAAACGGAATTGAAACTTTTCGCGGATTTGCCAGAAAATTTGCCAGCGGCTCGCTTTTTCAAACCGCTCGCCTTGCGCCGCAGCTTTTGAAAAGAATCAGGGAAATGCGGCGGAAATAATAAGCGCGAAGAATCGAGTCCGGTTGATAAAGTGTACAGGACTTTCCCGACCGGGAGCGCGTGCATCTTGCCCGCACAGATTGCGCGAGCAATCTAAAACGCACAGGACTTTCTCAAATTTGAGAAAGTCCTGTGTATTTTTTCTCGAAATATTTTTTACGGCTCGTTTTGCTGACGTTTTTTTATCTGCACGATGAACGATTCGACGACGCTCGCCTCGTCCGAGTCGGGGAAAAGACGCAGGAAATCTTCGTAGACCTTGATTGCTTCGGGAAACATTTTCGCGTGTTCATAAGAATCGCCGAGAAGTTGATAAATCGTAACGGCGTCGGGCGCGGTCGCTAATTGCGCGGCGGCTTTTTTCAGCGCGGCGGCGGCTAAAACATAATATTGTTTTTCGCTCTCAAAATCTCCCGATGAAGCGAAACTCCCGGCTTTTTCCTTATACAATAAACCTAAACCGGCGTAGGCTTCGGGCTGAAAGCCTTTGGCTTCGGCGACAGCGCGTTTAAAGGCGGCGACGGCTTTTTCTTCCTCGTCTTCGGACGCGTAGATTCTGCCTTCGACGGCGGTCGCTTCCGGGTAAATCGGTCTGGCTCTGCGTGCCGACTGAACGGCTTTGAGCGCCGCTTCGGTTTCGCCCTGCGCTGATAAAACGCGTGCCAGACCGAGATGCGCTTCGGCGTATTTCGGGCGCAGACCGATTGCTTTCCGGTAAAGCTCGACCGCTTTTTTCCTGTCCGTCTGCGATTCGGCTTGCTGAAAAGCGAGTTCGGCTTCGTCCTCTGTTTTGGTCAGAGCGATTTTTACTTCGCCCTTTTGCGCGGGCGCTAGATTCTGCGCGGATTCCTTAAAACCCGTCGCCCGAATGCGCAGTTTTTTAACCGCGCCGGAAATATTTTTAAGCGTTAAGTTTCCGTTCTCGTCGGTCGTGCCGTATTTAACGTCGTCGAGCCAAACGTCAGCTTTCGGCTCGGTCGCGATTGTAACGGTTCGGGCTGCGGTTTGTGCAGCAGCTCCGCGCGTCTGAGCGGCAGCCGAAAAAGTGAATAACAAGGGCAGAATTAAGCTGAAAATAAGTTTTGCGCGCATAAGTCTCGTTCTCCGTTTTTATGATTATAAAACGCAAAATCCGGTTGCCGTAAAAGATGACGACTCCGCATCTGCCGAAACGATATAATTTCTATCCCAGAGTCCAATATATAACGGGCGCGGCGTTTTACAAATACGTTTTTTACAGGATTATTCGACGACCTCAGATTTTTCCTTTTACGGCATTCTAATTGCTAACACTGTGAAAACACAGATATTTTTATATTGTGTATTATTTTATAACAAGGTTTAACAATGTTATGAAAAAGAAAGTTTTGATTGTTGAAGATTATGCGGATTCCCAAAGTTTTATGAAAGCTCCGGTCGAAAGCTACGGCTATCAGGTTATCGAAGCGATTGACGGCGAAGAAGCGATTCAAATAACTCAGTTCGGACATCCCGACCCTATTTTTATGGATTCGGCAATGCCTGTTATGGATGGACTATGTCCGAAATAGACAAATTTCGAAGGTGCAAACTTTTCTGTGCTTCTGATTTCATTCATTATACTACAAATTCTCGCCATAACTCAATCTTATTTTCTAATTCACGTCTTAGGAACGTCGGCTGGAAAACGCCGATGCTGTGGAGCGAATTCATCCCCCACCAAACCCAAAGCGGCTTGGAAGGGCGTTCTGCTAATCTCTGGTAAAAAGTGTATTCTTGTAAAGCGGCAAGTAGATAATAGCGATGAAAGAGAAATATATCCAGATTTCGGGCATTTTTTTGACGATGTTTTACGGCATTTTCATCGCGTGGCTTTATCTGGTCGAGCCGAAATCGCTCGACGAACTGCCCGCCAAAGCGCAGGCGACAATCGAAAACGTGAGCGTCAAGACGCAGGTTGCCGTCGGCGCGTATGAAATCGATAAAGCGAAATTCGACGACGGTTTAAGGGCTTTTCGGCTGGATAATTTTATAGTCGCGCGCGACGCTTTTGAACGCGCCGACCCGGAGCGGCGCGACGCGAAAACGCAGTTTTATATCGCCTACAGCTTTTACCGGCAGGGTTTCGGCAAATTATCAAATGACGACGCGCTCTTTAAACAAGGTTTGGAACAAACGAACCGCGTTATCGCGCTCGACAAAAATTTCAAATCCGACGACGCCGATTTAGGTATGAAAACGCCGGTCGAGCTGAAAAACGAATTTGAAGAAGGCTTGAAAATAACGGCGAGCGACTTTAATCCGTTCAAAGTTTTGCGCCAGAGAAAGTAAATTCAGTAAATAGAAAGTGGAAATAAGCAAAAAGCAGCAAAGTGAAATGACGGCGCTCGAACACGGCGAAGCGGAAATCAAAGATTTGCCGGTCATCGACGGCGAATTGATTGAAGATTCAAGCGCCGAAAAATCCGTTTCAAAGACCGCAATCCGCAGACCGAAAATCGAGATAATAGGTAAGAGACAAACGACGCGGAACAAAGAACCGATTCGCCAATCCGCCGTCCGCGATTACATTCTTTTGCCGCTGATTTTTCTGACCGTCGCGCTGTTCGGCGGCTTGCGCGTCGCGGCAGAGAGCGGCGCGTTTATTTTTCTCAAGCCGCCGCTCGTCTGTCTGATTTTTGCGACGATTTTGATTGTGCTTTTCTTTCGCGCCGGTTTGATTCGATTCGACGGCTGGTTTTCAGAAAGTTTTTCGACCGTTAAAAACATTGCTAATGGCGCTGTTTTGACCGCGCTTTTTGCCGCGACCGCGCAGATTTTCAATTCGCTGCTGCCGGAAAAAGGCTTGCCGTTCTGGATTTTCGCCTTTTGTTTTTTCTGGACGCTTTTAAATAATCTGTTTTCGGTTTTCGATGCCAAAAGGCTTCTGCAAAGTCTCGGCAGTCTGTTCGGCTTCGCTTTTCTCGTCAAATATCTGGCGCTTGCCTATATGACCGCGCCCGCGAGCGAAAGCTGGTGGCGCGGAATTCTGGAAAACCCGACGCAGGAATTTTTCACGCTTCTGTTTGATTTGCCGCGTTTTGCGCCCGCCACCGGCTACATACAGTTTTTCGCGCTTGTTTTTTATCTGCTCGGATTGTTCCTGCTGTCGCCCATCCCGGCGGAAAATAAAAAATAATTTTTATACCGAAAAACAGTTCTCGAATCAAAGTTTTCTATCGCTTTCAAAGCAGCGTTCCCATCCGGTCAACGGGTCTGCGAAAGCGATTGATTTTGCCAGCAGTTTGAGCGGATTTGGAAAATCGTCTTCGCCGTTCGGACAAACTTTCGGGTAAAATTTATCGTTGATAACTGAGATTCCGAGCGCCGAGAGATGCAGGCGGATTTGATGTTTTTTGCCGGTCAGCGCGTTTAAGCGGTATAAATTTATGTCGGTTTTTCTTTCGATTAACTCGACGCGTGTTTCAGAATTCGGTTCTCCTTCGACTTCGCGCATCCGAAAAAAAGGCTCGCCCGCCGTTATTCGGCTGCGGCGCGTCAGCGGGAAACGAAGCACCGGATTATGACCGGCGAGCGCTTCATAAACCTTCGTAACCTTGCGGTCGTTAAAAAGCGACGCGTAAGCGCCTCTGGTCGCCGGATTAAGCGAAAACATAACGATTCCGGCGGTTTCGCGGTCGATGCGGTGAAGCGGAACGAGATTGTCGAGATTTTCACGCTTTTTAAGCCGCACCAGAAGCGTTTCGCGCAGAAATTGTCCGGCTGGATTGACGGGAAGAAAATGCGGCTTGTCGGCGACGAGAATATGTTCGTCCCGATAAATAACTCGTTCGATAAACGGTATTTTCTTCTCGAATAAAAGCTCGCGGTAATAAAAAATACACGCGCCCGCGCGATACGGAGTTTTTGCGTCGAGCCGGTTTCCGAGTTCGTCCGTTACCCTGCCTTTCGCCATTCGCGATAGCCAGACATCGGTTTCCACCTCTGGAAACTGCTCTTTCAAATAATCCAGAATCGTCGCCCACGCGCCCGCCGGCAGCCATTTGCAGCTCGGACTGATTCCTTCGATTGTCGGCAGCGGTTTATTCAAAACGGCGCGATTAACAAAACTTTTTTTCTAACAGGATTTTCTCACCGGGAGCGCGGGCATCTTGCCCGCAAAGATTGCGCGAGCAATCTAAAGACGCGTCTAATCAAGATTTCGACGCGGAGTTTAGTCCGGCGGTTTGGAGACGTTCCGGCGTGTTTAAGAGCGGGCGGGATGCCCGCGCTCCGACAAAGACGTTTCTCAAATTTGAGAAAGTCCTGTCTAATTCAGTATTTCGTCGGGAACGGATTCTTCGGAAACGATTTCGTAAAGATTCGACGCGTCCTGTTTCGACACTTGTTTTTTGTCCGGCACAAGCAAAACCCGAACGCGTGTCAGACGATTGTGCCGTTTGATTTCGATTTCGTCGCCCGTTTTGACTTCACGCGAAGATTTCGCCGCCGCGTTGCCGACCGTAACCAATCCGGCATCGCAAAACTCCTGCGCCAAAGTTCGGCGCACGATTAAACGACTGGCTTTTAAGAATAAATCGAGACGCATAATTTTGATGGAAAATGAAAATGGAAAATGTTTTTTGATATAAACATTTTCCATTTCCCATTTTCCGTTTTCCGTTTATTTTTTAACTTCCGCTTTTCTCTGGTCGGCGAACAGAAGCGGCGCGACCATCGGGCGATAGGATTCGTTGAGTTTTATATAAGTTTCAGTGCGCAGCGTCGCCATAAAATTTTTGCGCGCTTCGGGCAGGCGCTCGTAGGTCAGCGTTTTGCGAACTTCCTGTTCGTCGTAAAACGATTCGCTGCTCGCCTTTGTGCGGGCGTCGACGCGCAGGATTTCGATGCCTTCGGTCAACTCAATCGGCTCTGTTACGCCGCCGACCGGAAGATTCGCCAGCGGTTTGGCAAAGCGCTCGTCCATATCCTTGACGCTTAAATTCTCGTTTTTTCCTTTTGTGGTTTTAACGTCCGAGCGGTCGGAATTTTCAACAACCAGCGCTGCGAAATCCGCGCCGCTTCGCGCTTTTGCAACCAGTTGTTTGGCTTTCTCGCGCACCGCCGCTTCGTCGCGTCCGGCAAAGCCGAGAAAGATTTCGCTGATGCTGACGGTTTCCGGTCTGGTAAATTTCGTTTTGTTCGCCTCGAAATACGCTTTTACTTCCTTCGGACTCAAACCCGAATAAACTTTTGAATCGACTTCGCGCTGAAAAACGGCTTCGCGCGTAAATTGTTTGCGCCACACTTCGCGGATTTCCGCCGGATTAACGCCGGATTTTGTCATTTCCTGATACAAAACATCGAGCGATTTGATGTTCTGCTCTTTCATTATCTGAAGAAATCGCTGGTTGATTTGCGCGTCGACATCGGATTCGATGCCCAAATCCTTGCCTTTTTGAAGCAGAATTTCTTCGTTTATAATGTTGGCGATAATCTCGCCCTGCTTGCTTTCGACTTCCGTTTTAGCCTGCTCCGGCGTTTTTTTGCCTTCGGCGACGAGCGAATCGGTCATATCTTTCATCTCGCGCTTGACGCGCGACAAAGTAACTACGCTGTCGTTGACCTGCGCGATTACTTCGTCGACAACTTTCAGCTCGCTTTCCTGCGCTCTGGTCGTCAATCCCGAAAACACTAAAATCGCAATTAGAAAAATTGCGTAATTGATACGTTTCATTATATTTATTCCTTAAAATAAAAATTAAGTTTAGAATCTTATATCTTCAAAGGTGAATTTATGCAACTTGTCGTGTTTGATGCCGAATCGGGCATTCGCGTTTCTTGCCGAATTAAAAGTTTCGATATTGCTGGAAACCGCATCGATTCGTTCTTTTTTATAAATATTCGATGTTTTCTTCCCGAAACATCCGTTCACAACCGATGAAAAAACAATGTCCAAACTGTCGTCTGGTAAATTTTCCGCACACGGAACAATGCGCTCGCTGCCGTTTCGATTTAATCGAAGTTTCGACTTCCGTCGCGCCGGACGCCAATCAATCGTCGCTTGTATCGAAAATCTTAAAACGCGCATTAATCTGCCTTGCCGTCTGCGTCATTTCTATTTTCGGCTTTTATCTTTCGATGATTTTTACTTCGTCGCCGCTGAATTCCGACGAACGGGCAATCGTTGCGAAAAGCATCGAAATACTCGACGCCAAGGGATTCGGCAGCGAAGTTTTTCTGCTCCGAAATCTAACCGCTTTTCGCGGCGACGACAACTGGCTCAACGCTTCGACGCGACTCGAAAACGCTTACGCGGCGACCAATTTTCCGTTTGAGATTATGACCGTCTACCCGGAGTTTTTTAATCTGACGACGGACGACACCGAGCGCGCCGCCGTTCTTCTGCACGAAGCCGAACACTTAAAAGGCGGCGACGAACGCCAAGCGTATGAATTCGTCTGGCGCAATCGGAAAAAACTCGGCTGGACAAAAGAAGCCTACGCGCATTCGGCGGTTTGGCGAAACATCAGGAAGCAAACGCGCGAATACGCGCCGAATTTATTCGTCTGCGACTGGACTGATTACGCCGACTGCACCGAATAAAAAAAGCGGGAAACTTATGCGTTTTTTTCTCTTTTCGTTTTTTCAAGCTCCGCAATCAGCCAATTTGAAAAATCGTCTTCTCCGGCAAATACCAATTCGCTCTCGACCACGAAACACGGCAGCCGAAACTGCAAATCTTTCAATTTAACCGCGTCTTTCGCCGTCGTTAGTAAAACGCCCGCGCCGGTTTTCGCGGCTTTTCGTTCGATTCGCGCGATGTCGTTTTGTTTATAAAAATAATGGTCGCGAAAAGTTTCGGTCGCAGCCAAATCGAAATTTTCCGCGCGAAGCTGCCGGAAAAAATTATTCGGATTGCCCAAGCCGCAGAAAGCTAGAAATTTCTCCTTCGTTCTTTGTCCTTTCTCCTTCGTCGTTTGCGGGCTTTGCGCCTCTGCGGGAAATTCCTTTAGTTTTACCAGATTTGAAATCCTATTTTCCGACACGAAAATCGGACAATCCGAATTGTATTTTCTGATTTCAGACTTTAGATTTTCGACGCTTTCCGCTAAATTCGCCCGCGTGATAACAACCGCGTCGGCGCGTTTTAAGTTTTGCGGCGGCTCGCGCAAGATGCCGAAAGGCATAAGTCGGCGGCTGCCGAAAGGATTCGTCGCGTCGATTGTTACAATGTCCGAATCGCGCCGGACGCGCAGATGCTGAAAAGCGTCGTCGAGAACAAAAGCCGTGATTCCGAATTTTTCCCGCGCCCAATTTGCGGCGGAAACGCGGTCGGCGTCCGCGATGACAATCGCTTTTCCCAAAAGTTTAGCGGCAAGCTCAAACGGCTCGTCGCCCGCTTGTTTTGCATTCGCCAAAACTTTTTCGCCGTCGGAAACCAGAACTCTTTTTTTCGGATTTTCGCGTTTATAACCGCGCGAAATGATACAAACCCTTTCATCTTTTCCGGCTAGAATTTCGGCGACAAAAGCGACCAAAGGAGTTTTTCCCGTTCCGCCGACCGTCAGATTTCCGACGCCGACGGTAAAAGCGCCGGGCGAAAAAGATTTAAAAAAACCGTTTTCGTAAAGCCCGATTCGCTTCTGCAAAATGGCTTCGTAAAGCCGGAAAAACATAAAATCAGTTGTGATTTGCGAGCGGCGAGTCAGAGAAAAATCTTCCACTAATCGGTTGTCTCTCACAACTCACCGTTTATTCGTCGTTTGTATCAATCTTTCGAGCTTGACCTGCGCCGACGCGCTGTCGATGCTTTGTTCGGCAAGGCGGGCGGCGTGAATCGGTTCGCTGGCGAGTCCGCCGATAAGCAGCGCGGCGGCGGCGTTTAAGACGATTAACGAGCGGGCTTCGTCGCGCCGTCTGCCGCCGAGAACTTCGCGGATAATTTTCGCGCTCTGCTCCGGCGTGTCGGCTCTTAAATGTTCAATCGCGGCGCGGTGCAGACCGAAATCTTCGGGCGTTAATCGAAATGTTGTAACCGCTCCGCCGGAAACTTCCGCGACCAGCGTTTCGCCCGTCAAAGTTATTTCGTCCAAACCGTCCGCGCCGTAGACAATCCACGCCCGCTCCGTTCCTAAATGCGCGAGCGCCCGCGCCATCGGTTCGAGCAGGGACGCGTGCCAGACGCCGATTATCTGTCTCGAAGGCTTTGCCGGATTTGCCAGCACGCCGAGCAGATTCAAACAGCTGCGGATGCCGAGACTGCGGCGAACGTCGCCGACGCGCCGCAGATTCGGATGAAATTTCGGCGCGAACATAAAGCAGATTCCCGCGCCGTTCAGACACGCCTGGACGATGTCCGGCTCGCTCGAAATTTTCACGCCCAGCTTGCTCAAAACATCGGCGCTTCCCGTCCGGCTCGTAACGGCGCGATTCGTCTGTTTGGCAACCGGCAAACCCGCGCCCGCGACGACAAAGGCGGCGGCGGTCGAGACGTTAAAAGTTTTCGCGGCGCTCGAACCCGTGCCGGACGTGTCAATCAGATTTTTATGACGCGTCGAGATTTTAACCGCCTGTTCGCGCATTACGCTCGCCATTCCCGCCAGTTCTTCGGCAGTTTCGCCCTTTGCCGTGAGCGCCGTTAGCGCTCCGGCGATTTGCGCGGGATTGGCGTTCAAATCGGTTAAAGCTCGAAAAAAATCAGCGGCTTCGCCGAGCGCCAAATCTTCGCCGCGAATCAATCGGGCGAGCGACTGAAAAAGCGCGGTTTCGGCTTTGCTGTTGGTGGCGGAGACGGGCGCGGCGAGCAGCCATTCTGTTTTCGACATAAGCGTATTATATGTGAAAAGCGAAAAGTGAAAAGCCGAAAGCGCGAATTTTTTGAGAAAGTAGAAACTGCAAAAATATCGAACCTCAAATTTTTATAAAATGTTTCAAAGATTGAGAAAGTTTTGCAGCAGTTTTTTTCCTTCGCCGGTTAAAATCGATTCGGGATGAAACTGGACGCCTTCTATTTTGTGTGTTTTATGACGCAGACCCATAATCAAACCGTCGGGCGAGGCGGCGGAAATCTCCAGACAATCGGGCAGCGATTGGCGCTCGACGACGAGCGAATGATAACGCGCCGCCTGAAACTCTTTTTCCAAGCCGGAGAAAACCGTTTTCCCGTCGTGGCTGATTTTTACCGGCTTGCCGTGAACCGGCGCGGGCGCGCGAACGACGCGACCGCCGAAAAACTGCCCGATTGCCTGATGTCCGAGACAGACGCCGAGAATCGGCAGCTTTTCGCCGAATCTTTCCAAAATCCGCAGGCTGATTCCCGCGTCGTCCGGCGTTCCCGGTCCGGGCGAAATTAAAATCTTCTCCGGTTTCAGTCTCGTTTCGATCTCTTCGATTGAAACCGCGTCGTTGCGCCGCACTTCTATTCGAGCGCCGAGTTCGCCTAGATACTGAACGAGGTTGTAGGTAAAAGAGTCGTAATTGTCTATAACTAAAAGCATTTAATCAATAAAAAGTAAAAAATTGAAAATAAAAATTGCCGAAATTTCTTAATCGCGCGAGCGTCCGAAGATAAATGGTAAAGGAAAATCGAATGTTTTCACAATCGACAGCCTTTAAAACGCCGGTCAGCCGCGAAAAATTCTATTTACTATTTTGCGCCGAAGACGTAATATAAACGCGTTTTACCAAATAATAATCTTTAAAAATTTCCAGACTTCAAGGAGAATCGATGCGCCGAAAGTTACAACATTTGTTGATTTTATTGCTGCTGTCCGTCCAAATCTGCTTTTCGCAAATTGTCAAACCCGAAAAGAAAGACGAAATATCGCCCGAACTGCGCAAGGAAGCCGTCGCCTTTCTGCGTGAAACCGCCGCTGAAGTCAACACTTTGCGAACGCTCGAAAACCGCATCAGCTTTTCGTCGGAAATGGCTGGATTGATGTGGTTCGGCGACGAAAAAGAAGCGCGGGCGATGTATCAGTCGGTTATAGGCGATTTTCGTCAGCTGCTGGCGCAGTATGATTCACAGGCGAACGCTTCGGGCGATTCCGGCGAAGAAGAAACTTATAGTCCGTCATTCTTTTTCGGCGGTAGAAACAACGCGGCGCGCAAGCTCCAGAAGGCTTTGAGTGTGCGGCAGCAGATAGCGACCAGCCTGGCGGAACACGACGCGCCGCTCGCGCTCGAATTTTTTACAACCAGCGCGCAGGCGGTCGGCAATCCGAAGATTCGCAAACAGCTCGAAGCGGGCGACGCTTATTTTGAAACGCGTCTGCTGGCGCAAATCGCCGCGCAGGATGTCGATACGGCGCTCAAATACGGACGCCGGACTTTGGCGAAAGGATTTAATCCGCAGCTTATCGATGTTCTGCAAAAAATCTACGAAAAAGACGCCGACAAAGGCGCGGCGTTTGGCGAAGATATTGTGCAGAAGCTCAAATCCGAGACCGCTTCCGGCAAAAAATATTACGCTCTCGGCTCGCTGCTCAATGCGGGCGCGGAAAATCTTGAAAAATTAAAAGAAAAGCCGGACAAAAAGCCGATGTTCAGTGAACAATCGATGCGCGAAATCGCGGATTTACTGGTCAGGGAGATTTTGAACGGCGAGGAAGCGAAAAGCTCCGGCGCGATGACTTATATTTCGCAAATCGAAAAATTTTCGCCCGCCGGCGCGATGCAGATTCGCCAGAAATTCGGCGCGAAAAAACAAATCGAAACCAAAATCTCAATGAATTCGGTAATGCGCGCCGGTTCTCCGCCGCCAGCAATGGAAATCGATGACGCGCAGAACAGCCGGAAACAACTGATGGAAAATATGCAGAATCTCGGCGCAAAACAGCTTTCCAAAGAAGAACGCGAAAAAATAATCGGGCAGGCGCGAAAAACCATTGCGAGCCTCAGAGACCCGAATCAGAAACTGCTGGCTTTGAGCGCTTTGGCTTCACAGGTTTCGGCGCTCGGCGATAAGGAAACCGCCGTTCAGATAATGGACGAAGCGAGAAATCTGGTCAATCCGCAGCCGAAAAATTATATGGATTTTATGCGAAACTGGATGCTGGCGAGCGCTTACGCGCGGGTTGACGCGTCGAAAGCGTTTCCGATTCTCGAAGACGCGATTCTGCGGCTTAACGACACAATCGGCGCGGCTTTGAAAATCGGCGAATTTGTCGATGTCGGCGGCGAAATGATTGAAGACGGCGAAGCGCAGGTCGGCGGTTTCAGCGGCGCGATGACGCGTGAACTGACGCGCGGACTTGGCGCGAGCGATACGACCGTGCGCGGTCTGGCTAAAGCGGATTTTGCGCGAACAAAAGACTTAACCAATAAGTTCGACCGTCTGGAAGTTCGCATTCTGGCAAAAATGATTGTTCTGCGAGCGCTTTTTGATGAGAAAGATGAGAAAAAAGAAAAAACAGTTGAATTAAATTAAGAAATGTAAAATGGAAATAGTCGGTTCAAACATTTTTCATTTTTCATTTTTACATTAAATAGGACTTTCTCAAATTTGAATGATAAGCGCCTTGAGTCGGAGCGCGGGCATCCTGCCCGCAAAGCGTTCGATTGAATTAAGTATTGAATTTACACGGGCGGATTTGAACACGCGGCGCATTCGACGGCGGACAGGATGTCCGCGCTCCCGGTGAAAAAGTCCTGATTAACTGAAACTCGTTCCCGTCAGCCAGTGTCCGCCGTCAACGACAAGCGTTACGCCGCTGATATAACTCGCCGCGTCGGAACACAGAAAAATCGCCGCGTTTTCGATGTCTCTGATGCGCCCGAATCTTTGCAAAGGGATTTTTTTCGACAATTTTTCCTTTAAAGATTCGGGAAGAAGCCGTTTCATTCCTTCGGTATCTTCAATCGGTCCGGGCGCGATGCCGTTGACGCGAATGCCGTATTTTCCCCATTCGACCGCCAGATTTCTGGTCATCGCATCGACCGCCGCTTTTGCCGCCGATACGTGAATCTGCAAAGGCGTTGCGGTCAAATGAAGCGTCGCGCTGATATTTAATATTTGCCCGCCGGATTTTTTTAATTCCTCAAATGCGGCGCGGCAGACGTTAAACGTGCCTTTCGCGTCGATGTCGATAACCGTTCCGAAGCCGTTTGCCGAAAGTTCGTCCGCTTTGCACAAAAAATTTCCCGCTGCGCCGTTGACGACAATATCGATTTTGCCGAAACGCTCGATTGTCTGCGCGACTGCATTTTCGACCGCCGCAAAATCGCGCACATCCGACGCTGCGGTTAAACATTCGCCGCCGTTTTTCTCGATTAACTGTCGCATCGGTTCAAGATTTTCGGTTTTGCGCGAAGTGATGGCGACCTTTGCGCCCGCTTCAGCTAAAGCGCGAGCGATGCCGCCCGTTATTCCCGTTCCGCCGCCGGTTACAAACGCGACTTTACCCTGTAAAATGTCGTCTATGAAAAATTTGTCGCCCATAATCGGGGAATTTTACCACAGAGACACGGAGAACGCGGAGAGAAATGTAAAGCGTGAAACGGAAAACGTAAACTGGTTTGTCCAAACATTTTCCGTTTTCCAGATTCCGTTTTCCGTTTTCTTTCTCTGTCTTCTCTGTGTCTCTGCGGCAAATCTTTCTTCCTGCCGCTCGAAGCCGACCGATTTGCGCTCGCTCGCGCCCGCCGAAACGCTTGTTTATCTGGAAACGAACGATTTGGGCAAAACGCTCGAATCCTTGACTGAAAGCAAAGCATTCGTTGAACTTGCGCGAGAGAAGACGGATTTTTCGGCGCTCGAAAATGTTCAGTTCGCGGTTGCCGTTGCAGGTTTTGAAACTTCCGAGCAATCAACCGGCGACGAGCAGGCGATTTTGAGTTTCAAGCCGCGTTTCGTCGCAATCGCCGACACGCACGCGTGGAATTTCAACGCCGTTTCGATTGCCGAAAATCAGGTCGGACGATTTGCGCGGGAGATTTACGGCGATAATGTGAAGCTCGAAAAATCGGAAAACTCCGACGCGAAATTTTTCGTCTGGACGAATACGGACGACAACCGCAAAATTTTCGCCGCCGTTTCGCACAGCGTAATTTATGTCGGAAACGACGAAAATCTGATTGATAAATGTCTGGAAGTAGCGCGCGGGAAAGCGGAAAATCTGCTGAAAAACGAAAATCTGGCGCGGGCGAGAGAAAGGGCGAACGGCGAAAATCAAATCGCTTTCGGCTACGCTTCAAGCGCGGGCGTCGAGCGGATTGCCAATCTCGCCGGAGTTTTAACCGCTGTCGGGACAACAGAAAACGATGACGCGAGAAGTTTTATCGCCCGAATTTTGCCGCCGATTCTGCAAAAATCGGTAAAAGAAATCGCGTGGACGGCAAGCAAAATCGGGCAGGGAATCGAAGATAAAATTTTCGTTTCGACAAACGCGGACGTTTCCGCCGTTTTAAGTGAAGCTCTGCAAACATCAGCGAAAACGCCGACAAACGCGGCGGAATTTCTGCCGCCTGACGTTTTTTCGGCGACGCGCTACAATTTGAAAAATCCGCAAATCGCGTGGCGCGGCTTGCTTCTGACCGTCGCGAAACAAACCGATTCGATGACCGGCAAATTTCTGGCGCAATTTTCAAACAGCCTGCTCGAACCGTTCGGAGTTTCGGACGCCGACCAATTTTTAAGCGCGATTGATTCGGAAATTCTTACGGCGCGAATCGACTCCGAAGGCGAAAAATCAGTTGCCGTCGTCGCCGTTAAAAATGTAGAAGCGGTGAAAAAATCCATCGGCGCGATTGATTTTAAATCCGAGCCGGAGAAAAGAGAAAACGCTCTAATCTGGAAATCCGAAGGCGACGAATTCGCGGCGGCGTTTGTCGAAAATAAATTGATTTTAGGCGATGAAGAAAGCGTCTTGAAATGTCTCGAAGCAAAAGAAAGCGGGCGAAATTTTACGAAAAATCAATATTTTCAACGGTTTGCGGAAAGCAAAGCCGCCGCCGTAACTTTTACAAAAGACGCCGGATCGACAAAAAAAATCGTCGAGATTCTCGGCAGAGTTAAAGACGAAAATGAAACAATCAACTTTATTTCGCTGACCGAAACCGCTTTTACCGAAAATGGAATCGAACGCCGATATAATTCCGCGTTCGGTTTAATCGGAACGATTTTGGAGCAGTTTAAAAACTAGTCGGAGCGCGGGCATCCTGCCCGCTTTTGAACGCTCCAGGCGTTCGCCCAAAGTTTAGATAAAAATCAACATTGAACTTTATCGGGCTTGCTTTAGATTGCTCGCGCAATCTTTGCGGGCAGGATGCCCGCGCTCCCGGTTTATTTTCTTTTCGCGTTTCGCTTTAAATTTTTCACGTTGCGCTCAATCCAGTTTTCGGCTTCTTCAAAATAGGCGAACTGTTTTTCGCGGCGGCGAAAGGCGGGCGTGTGATTGTAGCGTCTGCCGCTGCGGTGTTCGGTCGGGTAAAAAATATGCAGCATTTCGTGATAGACGACGAATTCGACGACGTATTTCGGCGTGTTTTTCGTGTCTAAGGAACGGCTGACGACAATTGTTTCGTGCGTCGCGTCGTGATGACCGAGAATGCGGAAAGTCTTTCGCGCCGACCACGTTAAAGTCGGCGCGGGAATGTTTCCGTCGAAATAAATTTGATTGATGCGTGCGAAAATTTCCTGCAAATCGTAGAAATCGCCTTTCGCGTCGGTGATGATTTTTCGACCTCTGGCGCGTTTGTTCTCGACTGCTTTTTCGCGCATTTCCTGATTTTTAATCGAAGCGCGGTAAATCTCCAGCGCCGGCGCGGGAACTTTTCTGCGGTGCAGCTTGGCGACTAAGATAAACGCTAAAGCTCTTTGCGCTTCGAGCGGCAGATTTCGGCAGATTTCGGCGAGACGGACGAAAACTTTTCGTTCGCGGACGCGGATTGTGTGGTTGATGCCGATATACGGGTAAAATCTGACATCGATTTCCGGCGTTTCCGGTTTATCGTTTAATTTTTCAAACGCTTCGGTGTAAAATTTTTTGATTTGTTCGAGTTGTTCGGGCATAGAAAAGATTGTTTCCCGCAAAGGCGCGAAGCGGTAAAGTGAAAGGTTAAAGATGTTTATCAAAGTTTAACCTAAAAATCTTGACATTCGACCGGCGAAAATGCTATCAAATTTATAGCGAAAGCATATCGCTTTCAAACGACCCGATTCAAACCCGCAAGCGAAAAAAAATCTCTGACCGTGATTTCAAATCAAACAAACGAGAAAAGTTCAAATTTTCCCGACGCTCGCGGGCAGATAATTTTGTCCGCCGTCATCAACGAGCATCTCGTATCGGGCGAACCGGTCGGCTCGAAATCGGTGGCTGAAAAATTTTCAAACACTTCGGGTTTAAGCTCGGCGACGATTCGCGCCGTGATGGGCGAGCTTGAAGATTACGGCTTTCTGGAACAGCCGCACACTTCCGCCGGGCGCGTTCCGACCGATAAAGGCTATCGTTATTACGTCAACAATCTGCTCGGCGTCCTTAGTTTGTCGAACGACGATTTGCGCCTTATAAATGAAGAATTCGGTTTCGGCGAATTTGAAAATCCGGCGAAAACCGACCGCTTGATGGAGCGAACTTCACAGCTTTTGTCGGCGCTTTCCGATAATGTCGGCATCGTCGTTTCGCCCTCGCTGGCAAAAGACAGAATGCAGCATATCGAGTTTGTGAATCTTTCCGAAAAGCGCGTTCTGGTGATTTTAGTTTCCGCGCCGAATATCGTTCATAACAAGATTATACGGCTCAAAGAACCTTTCTCGAACGAAGAACTCGAACGCACCGCCCGTTATTTGAACACGGAATTCGCGGGAAAAAGTCTGGCGGAAATTCGCGTGAAAATTCTCGGATTGATGCACGAAGAAACCGCGCTTTTCGACAAAATGCTGCAAACGGCGATGATTTTATGCTCGCAGAGTATCGAAGACGCGGACGATTCGCTCGGCGAGATTTACGTCGGCGGCGCGTCCAATATTTTGACGAAAAGAGATTTCGCCGACCTCGAACGCCTTCGCCAGCTGCTCAGAACGATTGAGGAAAAATCGCGTCTCGTCCAGATTTTGACCGAATGTATCGTGCAGGACAAAGGCGCGAGCGGCGGCGTGCAGATAATTATCGGCAGCGAAAACTCGGCTTCGTCCCTGCAAAACTGCACGCTGATAACCGCGCCGTATCGCTTCGCCGAAGGCAAAGCGGTCGGAACTTTGAGCGTTTTGGGTCCGACGCGCATCGAATACGCCCGAATGATTTCGATTGTTTCCTACGTCGCCCGCCGACTTGAAAAAACGATGACCAAAGATTATCCGAAAATTTAACTGGAAAGCCAAATTCCGTAAAATGAATCCCAACCAAAATTCAATAAACAATAACGACGTTTCGGACGAGCCGGAAAACAAGAACACGCTTTCGATTGACGAGTTTTTTCGCCATCTCGAAGCCAGGGAAAAAGATTTGGATATATCGAGCGAGCTGATTATCGAAATCGACGGCGATGTGGACGAAGATGACGTGCCGGAATTTTTGAAACGGGAAATTTTACCGACGGCGCGTGAAAATCCGGTAAATACGGCGGCGGCGAATAATTTTTCGTCTAACGCGGAAGAAATTTCCGGTCTCGAAAACCAAATCTCGATTCTGCAAAATCAAATCTCGAAACTCAAAGGCGAGCGTGTCGAAATACACGAATTGATGCGGCGGCGGCAGACCGATTTCGACGGTTATAAAAAACGCACCGAACGCGAGCGAGGCGAAACTTTTCGCAGCCAGCTCGGTAATCTGGCGACGCAGATGCTGCCCGTGCTGGATAATCTCAATCGCGCTCTGGATTCGGCTGCAAACTTTTCCGGCGGAAAACCGCGCGATTTTCAGCAGTTTTTTGAAGGCATTATGCTTGTCGGACAGCAGCTGAACGAAGTTTTAGACGAAATGGGCGTGCAGCCGATTGCCGCCGTCGGCAAGGCGTTCGACCCGCATTTTCACGAAGCCGTCGCCACCGAAACGACGGACGCCGTTCCTCCGCACACAATCACCGAAGAACTTCTTCGCGGCTACCGCATCGACGATAAAGTCATTCGACCGTCGATGGTTAAAGTTTCCAAAAGCAGAGAGTAGAGAATGAAAAACAACATTATTTATCTCTCGCCGCTCTCCAGTAAAAAAATATGAGCAAAGTAATCGGAATAGATTTAGGCACGACAAACTGCTGTGTTTCCGTCCTCGAAGGCGGCGCGGTGCAGATTATTTCCAATAAAGAAGGCGGCAGAACGACGCCTTCGGTCGTCGGTTTCACCGAAAAGGACGAGCGCCTCGTCGGGCAAATCGCCAAACGGCAAGCCGTTACGAATCCGGCAAATACGCTTTACGCGGTCAAACGGCTTATCGGCAGGAAATTCGATTCGCCGGAAGTCGAGAAAATGCGCGGAAACGTGCCGTTTGAGATTGTCGAAGCGCCGAACGGCGACGCGCACATCCGGGTTTTAGACCGCACATACAGCCCGCCGGAAATCTCCGCGATTGTTTTGCAGCGCCTGAAAATGGCGGCGGAAGAATTCTTAGGCGACCGGATTACCGAAGCGATTATCACCGTTCCCGCGTATTTCGACGATATGCAGCGACAGGCGACACGCGACGCCGGAAAAATCGCCGGTCTCGAAGTCGAACGCATTATCAACGAGCCGACGGCGGCGGCGCTCGCTTACGGTTTCGGCAAAAATAAAACCGAGCGCGTCGTCGTCTATGATTTGGGCGGCGGCACGTTCGACATCTCGATTCTGGAAATAAACGACGGTGTTTTCGAGGTTCTATCGACGAGCGGCAACACGTTTTTAGGCGGCGAAGATTTCGACCAGCGCGTTATCGGTTGGCTGATGGAAACGTTTAAAGACGAAAACGGCATCGATTTAAAAGACGACCGGCTTGCTTTGCAGCGATTAAAGGAAGCGTCCGAGCGCGCTAAATGCGAGCTTTCGAGCGTAATGGAAACGACCGTCAATCTGCCGTTTATCGCCGCCGACGCTTCGGGTCCGAAACACATCAATATGGTTTTGACGCGCGCCAAATTTGAAGAACTCGTCCGGGATTTGGTCGAGTCTTCGGTCGAGCCGTGCCAGAAAGCGCTGTGGGACGCCAAGCTCGAACCGGCGGACATCGACAAAATCATTCTCGTCGGCGGTCAGACGCGTTCTCCGATTATCACGCGCACGGTTACGGAAATTTTCGGCAAAGCGCCGTCGGCGGAGATTAACCCGGACGAAGTTGTGGCGATGGGCGCGGCGATTCAGGGCGGCGTGCTGACGGGCGACGTAAAAGACATCGTTCTGCTCGACGTTCTGCCGCTCAGTTTGGGATTGGAAACGCGCGGCGGATTATTCGTCAAACTCATCTCGCGCAACTCGACGATTCCGCTCAAAAACACGATGACCTTTACGACGGTTGCCGACAACCAGCAAACGGTTGAAATCCATATTCTACAGGGCGAACGCGAAATTTCGAGCGGCAACAGAAGTTTAGGAAAATTTGAACTCGTCGGTATTCCGCCCGCGCCGCGCGGCATTCCGCAGATTGACGTGGCGTTTGAAATCGACGCCAACGGCATCGTCAACGTCTCGGCGAAAGACAAAATGACCGGCGTCGAACACGCAATGCAAATTACGCCGTCGTCGGGACTCGCGCCCGACGAAATCGATTTGCTGATTATGGAAGCCGAAACTTCGGTCGAAAAAGACCGCGCCGCCAAAGAATTTATCTTAAAGCGCAACAAACTCGAATCGCTGGTTAAAAACACCCGAAAAGCGATGAACGAATTCGGCAAGTCGCTGCCGCTCGACGAACAGCAGGACATCAACGGCGATTTGGGCGACGCCGAAGATTTCTTAAAAACACCCGAAGACGGCGACGACATCGAAGTATTTCTGCTGAAAATCGAAGCGTCGGCAAATCGCCTGACCGAAGCGCTGATGGCGACGGTTTAAATGTAGAAAAAGTGAAAAATCAATGACTGTTGACTGATTAGCTCGAATTAACGCAAAATAATAATAACGCCGGTTCATTTGTTTGAACCGGCGTTATTATTGAATTTGTCGCTTGTTATTCGCTCCGTTTCCAATAACTGACCGCTGACAACTGACTGCTGACAACCGATTTATGAGCAAAAGAGATTATTACGAAATTTTAGGCGTTACTAAAACCGCGACCGAAGTCGAGATAAAAGCCGCCTACCGCAAACTGGCGATACAGCATCACCCGGACAAAAATCCGGGCGACCACACGGCGGAAGAAAAATTTAAGGAAGCGGCGGAAGCGTATTCGGTTTTGTCCGACGCGCAGAAACGCGCTTCGTTCGACCGTTTCGGACACGCCGGAGTCGGCGCGGGCGCGGGATTCGACCCGAGCGGATTTTCCAACATCGAAGATATTTTCGACCTGTTCGGCTTCGGCGATATGTTCGGCGGGCGCGGCGGCGCGGGCGGTCAAAGGCGTTCGGCGGCGCAGCGCGGCGCGGATTTGCGCTACGATTTGGAAATCACTTTAGAAGAAGCGGCAACCGGAAAAGAAGAAAAACTCGACATTCCGCGCCTTGAAACGTGCGATGAATGCGACGGCAAAGGCACGGAAAACGGCACGACGCCCGAAACCTGCGCCACTTGCAGCGGCAGCGGTCAGACACGCTACCAGCAAGGTTTTTTCTCGGTAATGCGAACGTGTCCGACGTGCGGCGGCAAAGGTCAGATTATCAAAAATCCGTGCAAAAAATGCCGCGGCGCGGGACGCGTCGAAAAGGAAAAAACGATTGAAATAAAAATTCCGGCAGGCGTCGAAACCGGCTCGCGTCTCAGAATAAACGGCGAAGGCGAAGCGGGCGCGAAAGGCGGCGCGTCCGGTGATTTATATGTCGTCATTCACGTCGCCGAACACGAAATGTTTGAACGTCAGGGCGCGAATCTCTACGTTTCCGTTCCCGTAACTTTCGCGCAAGCCGCGTTGGGCGCGGAAATAAAAGTCAAAACTCTCGACAGCGAAGAAGAATTAAAAATTCCCGCCGGAACGCAGACCGGCTCGGTTTTCCGTATGAAAAGTCAGGGAATGCCTGCCCTCGGCGGACGCGGCAAAGGCGATTTGTTCGCCGCCGCAACCGTCATCACGCCGAAGAATTTAACAAAAGAACAGCGCAAACTGCTCGAACAGCTGTCGGAAGTCGAAGACGCCGATTTTCAGGACGAAAGTTTCATCGACAAGGTGAGAAATATTTTCGGCTAACGGCAGAGCTGACACGGGCAAAAACCGATAATGCGCAACTCCGAGTTAAAGAGACGAGACCTTAAAGAAAAGCTGTTTCGCCCTCACATCCAAGGATTTGTTCGCTTGTCCTTTTGGGTCGAACACGCTTTATTAAAATAGCGTCAAGATACCCGAAGCCAAATCCGTCGCCAAATCTTCAATCTCCGCATTGTGGTCGCGAAAAATGTCTTCAATGTTTGTTGTCGAGCAGTTGCCTCTGCGAATCCACACGACTTTCGGCGGAAAACCGCGCAACACGCTTAAATCCGCGCGTCGTCGGCTGTGCCGAGTTCGAGCAAATCAAGATGGTCAGAGTTCGGATACAATTCAGATAACCATTTTATAAGTTTAGGCAACAGGTTTTGGTCAAAGAGCAGCTTAACGCTCACGACTGCACTACCAGCAAGTTTTTCTCACGGTCAGCGGCAAACGCTAAACAAGCCATAATATCGTCGTGCGTCAAATACGGAAAATCGTCCAAGATTTCCTGCGTAGTCATTCCCGAAGCCAGATATTCAAGCACATCATAAACCGTCATTCTCATTCCACGAATACAAGGTTTGCCGCCACGCTTGCCGGGTTCAATAGTAATAATGTCGTGATAATTCATAAGCCGATGATAAATCTTTGCTCGTCGGCAAGCAAGCTATTCGTTGAAAACGAGAAGCAAACGAACGATTGAGTTCACCGGCGCGTGAGACGCTTGATTTAAACCAGGAGGATTCTCGGTCAAAACGGCAGTCAAAGGAGCGGTCAAACGCTCTAAAATCAGCCGCGTTACCGTTCACGATTTGCGGCGCACGGCGGCGACACGATTACTTGAATCGGGAGTCAATCACATTACGATTGCCTCGATTTTAGGTCATACCGATTTGCGGATGATACAACGGCTACGCGCAGTCTTCAAAGACTAAACGCGAAGCGATTGAGCTGCTCGGAAAACAAAATCGTGCCGAAATCGTGCCAACGCCGGAAAATGAAAAAGCACCTACAACGGTAAGTGCTTGAAAATAAGTGGTGGAGTCGAGGGGGATCGAACCCCTGACCTCTGCAATGCCATTGCAGCGCTCTCCCAGCTGAGCTACGACCCCGAAAGTCAATAAGCGAATTATAAATTACGAATTGCGAATGAGCAAATCCACTATTCAATTACGAATTACGAATTACAATTTACGAATATGTTCAAGACTTAAATCTTGTAATTCGTAATTATCTGCCCTTAAAGACCGGCTTGCGCTTTTCCAGAAACGCGGCGACGCCTTCTTCCTTGTCTTCGGTCGAAAAACAAATGGCGAACAAATCGACTTCGCGGCGCAAGCCTTCGTCCAAAGTCGAGCGCGAGGCGAGTTTGACAGCTTCTTTCGCCATCTGCAAAGCAATCGGCGATTTTTCGGCGATTTTATTCGCCAGCGCGAAAGTTTTTTCTTCCAGTTCTTCAGGCGCGAAAACGTCGTTGACCAAACCGAGTCTTAAAGCCGTCGGCGCGTCAATCATATCGCCGGTCAAAATCATTTCCATCGCCTTGCCTTCGCCGATTAAACGCGTCAAGCGCTGTGTTCCGCCGCCGCCGGGAATGATGCCGAGATTGATTTCCGGCTGTCCGAAACGCGCTTTTTCGCCGGCAAAACGTAAGTCGCAAGCTAAAGCAAGCTCGCAGCCGCCGCCTAGGCAAAAGCCGTTTATCATTGCAATGACGGGTTTCGGGAAAGTGTCGAGCGAATTAAAGAGCGAGCGACCTTGAAAAACGGCGCGCTGTTCGGCGGCGGTTTTTCCGGCAAATTCGCCGATGTCCGCGCCCGCGACAAAAGATTTTTCGCCCGCGCCCGCGATAACCAGAACGCGAACCGAATCGTCGTTTCTCAATCGGTCAAGCGCGGCAACGCTTTCGGCGTGAACTTTGGAGTTTAATGAATTTAATTTATCGGGACGGTTAATCGTTAAAACGCCGACGCTTTCGCGCTTTTCAATCAAAATAGTTTCGTAATCAGTCATAAAATGTTAGAAGGATAAAGGATAAATCTGACGAATGACTTTTTATTATCATTTATCTCTTATCCTTTTTATTCTTCCTCTTCTTCCTTCTGGTCGTCGGCAATCCAGGAGACGAAAAAACGCAGCCAGTTTTCCTTGCCGTCAACGACGCTGACGCCGACGCGCATCGTGCCGTAAGCGGCGGGCGCGACCCGCACAACCCGCGCTTTTACTTCGACCGGCACACCGTCGGGACGATGCGAGCGCAGGTAAAGATTTTCGCCCGGCGCAATCGTCTGATTAAGATGAAAAAGCGTTCCGGTCGTCGAAATATCGTCGGTTTCGGTCGGCTCTGACCACGCCGCGCCGTCATCGGCGCGCCCCGAAACGACAATCGGCAGACGAAGCGCCATCCGAAGCGCAAAGCGTTTTTCCTCAAATTGCGTTACTGTATCGGTTGACATTAATTTTGTCTTTGGATTTTGCGAAATATTTATTGTGTAGAACGGTAAACAGTTTAACACGAATAGTTTTCAATAAATATAACCAATCGAAAATCTTTTGTAAATGAAAATCTGATTTCGCGTCATCGGAGTTGCTTTGCAAAAAGGCATCGAGGCGCTCGTTCGACTATTTTATTATCGGGCGGTTATACTATAAACATCATTTAAAGGGCTGTCGTTTGAAACTTTTTCAGACGCGCAGGAGACGAGAAAATATTTATGGCGCAGACGGAAATCAATAAAAAAGTAGTTATTCTGGGTTCGGGTCCGGCGGGCTTGACGGCGGCGATTTACGCTTCAAGGGCGCAGCTCGAACCAATCGTTATCGACGGACCGCAGCCGGGCGGACAATTGACAATCACGACCGACGTTGAAAATTATCCCGGCTTTGCCGACGGAATTATGGGACCCGAATTGATGAATCAATTTCGCGCTCAGGCGATTCGCTTCGGCACGGAAATCTTAAACGTCTGGATTGATTCGGTTGATTTATCGAACAGACCGTTCACGCTCTACGGCAAGGAAAGCGCCGACAGCGAGGAAATCACGACGTTGATAAAAGCCGAAACTTTGATTATATCGACGGGCGCGTCCGCCAAATGGCTCGGCGTTCCGGGCGAAGAACCCGTTCCCGAAGGCTTGGGCGGCAACGGCGTTTCGGCGTGCGCCACCTGCGACGGATTTTTCTTTCGCGGAAAACCCGTCGTCATTGTCGGCGGCGGCGACACGGCGATGGAAGAAGCGATGTTTCTAACTCGTTTCGCTTCAAAAGTTACGCTGATGCATCGCCGCGATTCGTTCCGCGCTTCGCGCATTATGCAGGAACGCGTTTTCGCCAACGACAAAATCGAAATTATGTGGAACACGGGAATCCGCGAAATTGTCGGCACGAAAGAAGCGGGCGTTACGGGCGTGAAAATTTTCGACACGCAGTCGAACAAAGAAAGCGATTTCCCGACCGAAGGCGTTTTTATCGCCATCGGACACAAACCGAACACAGACCTTTTCAAAGGCATTCTGGATATGGACGAAACCGGATACTTGAAAACCGAAGGACGCACGATGAAAACCAACATTCCCGGCGTCTTCGCGAGCGGCGACGCGCAGGATTCGTATTACCGGCAGGCAATTACGGCGGCTGGTTCGGGCTGTATGGCGGCAATCGACGCCGAGCGTTTCCTCGTCGAACACGGCGAAACGGTGAAAAATACGGAAACAAACTGGTAGAAATTTAAAATCTGCATTTACGAAAAATCGCCGGTTAAACTTAACTCAAAGTTTAACCGGCGATTTTTTTCTAACCTTAGAGCCTGTTTGGAAATTCACAATAAATAATTGAGACGGGAAAATTAACCGCAGATGAACGCCGATGAAATCTGATAAAATCTGATAAAAGCTAATATTTATACGATTTATCTGTTTTTATCCGCGTTCATCTGCGGTTAAATACGACTCTAAAAATCGATAATTTCTAATTTCCAAACAGGCTCTTAGAGATTTTTCGCCGATTGATTCTCACTAATCTAAAAAGTTTTCCACCTGTGGAAAACTTTTTAGATTTTTAACGCGGCAAAGGAATTGATTGGAAAATACTAATTGAAAAGCGCGGCATCAGAGAGATAAAATCGATTCTTTAGATTCTTCAGAAACAACCGCGCCGCCCAGATTTTCTTCCGAATGGTCGAAAACCGCGTCGAGTTCTTTTTCAACGCTCCCGTGCAGCGGTCTGGCTTGTTTGAGCAGCGGCGCGAAATTTTTGAAATCGTAAAGGTCGGCGTCGAGCAGGTGCGAGCCGGTTACGTTCGACAGAGCCGTCATCATCGAAGAACGAATGTGCGGAATCTCTTTTTCGAGTTCGGCAACCAGACGTTTTATTCGGGCGCGTTTCAGATTCGGCTGCGAGCCGCACAGATTGCAGGGAATTATCGGAAACTGTTTTTCTTCGGCGAATTTTACGATGTCCTTTTCACGGCAGTAAGCGAGCGGGCGAATGACGGTATTTTTGCCGTCGTCCGAACGCAATGCGGGCGGCATCGCTTTTAACTGTCCGACGTAGAAAAGATTTAATAAAAACGTGGCGATAATGTCGTCGGCGTGATGACCGAGCGCAACCTTCGTGCAGCCTTCTTCGATTGCCGTCGTGTACAAAATTCCGCGCCGCAGACGCGAGCAAACCGAGCAGAAAGTTTTGCCTTCCGGCACAAGCCGTGTAACGACCGAATAAGTATCTTCTTCGACAATTTTATAATCGACGCCGACGCTTTCCAGATATTCGGGCAAAACGTGTTCTGGAAAATCCGGCTGTTTCTGGTCGAGATTAACGGCGAGAATTTCAAAATTTACCGGCGCGCGCTTTTGCACGTCGAGCAGAAGTTCGAGCATCGTGTAGCTGTCTTTGCCGCCCGAAAGACACACCATCACTTTGTCGCCGTCTTCAATCATCGAAAAATCTCGAATGGCTTCGCCCATTTTCTTGAGCAGTTTCGTTTTCGTTTTACTTTCTACAAACAAGTTTTTTACCTCGCATTACAAACTTAAAATTTTGACACGCCGCGCCCGAATTGACAAATATAAACGAAAATTGCTGGACACGGTTCGGAAAAGTCTTTTATCATTACATTTTCAAATTTACTTTTCAGCTTTTTATAAAATTATGATTAGAATGGGCAGAAGTTCCAGAGCAGAACAGCCGACCGAGCCGACAAATGTGCAGACGCCGAACACTTTATATCCGGCGGCGGCGACGGCGACAAATCAAGCGTCAACGCGCGCTACGTCCGAAAGCGAATCGATGGCGCGAGACATTAAAGAAGGACGCCTTAGCGGTTTTGTCGGCTACGGCACGACTTTGACCGGCGAGACGAGTTTTCAGGCGATGCTTCGCGTTGACGGGCATTTGACGGGGCGCGTCGTATCCGAAAGCGGCACGCTGATTGTCGGCTCGTCCGGGCGCGTCGATGCCAACGTGATTGTTTCGGCGGCGGTTATCAACGGCATCGTCAACGGCGATATTATTGCAACCGAAAGATTGGAACTCGGACGCACGGCGCACGTCGTCGGCAACATTCAAGCGCCGCGTCTCGTAATGGAAGACGGCGCGCTGCTCGAAGGCAGCTGCAATATGATAAAGGCGCGTGAAAATTTGGAAAAAATGCGCGCTGAAGCTAACGCTCCGGTTGTTGTAAATGAAACTTCGGCTTATCAAATTGACGAACAGAACGAAGCGACGGGTTACGACGGTCAGGACGAAGAAACTTTTGAAGCGGCGGCGCGTTAATCGTCTGAAAAATTGAAAAACGGCAAACAGTGTAAAATGAAACGATTCATTTCGGCTGTTCGCCGTTTTTATTTTTGCGGCAGCGTTCAGAACAGTATCTTACATCGTCCCAAACTCGCTCCCAACGCTTGCGCCACGCCATCGGTTTGCCGCACGACTCGCATATTTTTTCCGGCAGATTCGATTTCGTATATTTTCCCGGCGCATTTGATTTTGCTTTCGACATTTTCGCTTAAATGATGTTCGAGAATGATTTTTCCTTTATCAACGAAGAATTTTACGCTCTCCGCGCTTCGCCGCGTCAAATGGACGAGCTTTTAGCCGACGGCTGGCGACACTTCGGCAGGCATTTTTTTCGCTACAATCTCGGCTTTTACGAAAAAGGAATCCGTCCGGTTCTGCCGCTTCGCATCTCTCTTTCAGATTTTACATTGTCGAAAAGTCAGCGGCGAATTTTGAGACGAAATCAGGATTTGCAAATCGTCATTCGTCCGATTGAAATCGACGCGGAAAAGGAAATTTTATTTGAACGGCACAAACGGCGATTCAAAACGGGCGCTCCCGATTCGATTTACGATTTTCTCGACGCGGACGCGGCAAAAACGCCGTGCGAAGCGCTGGAAGTCTGCGTCTGCGATAAAGAAAAACTGCTTGCCGCGAGCTTTTTCGATGTCGGCGAAACTTCCGTTTCGAGCATCTACGCCATTTTCGCGCCCGAAGAAACATCTCGAAGTCTCGGCATTTTCACGATGCTTCTCGAAATAGATTTTGCGATAAAGTCGGGCAAAAATTTTTATTATTCGGGTTACGCTTACGCGGGAAATTCTTTTTACGATTACAAAAAACGCTTCTCCGCGCTGGAAAAATATGATTGGCAGGGAAATTGGGAAGGTTTTGAAGAAGCGGATTAGCCGCGAATAAACACGAAAAGCCTCGAAAAAGTTTGTTTCTTTTGTTCGCGCCCGTGTATATTTGAATTTACGGACGGCAAATTTTATACGGCGCAGCAAATCGCCCGAAAATCGAGGAGAAAAAATTATGACGACGCCAAATCAATCAAACGACGACGAAACGACGAAAAACGATTCTGAAAACGAGCAAAAAAATTCGTCAAATGAAAACACCGAAACGAAAAACAACACGCCGACGGCGAGCGGCGATCCGGGCAGAACGCCGGGCAGCGCCGAAGGCGACGAGGAAACCGTTGACGAAGACATTCGCCGGAAGGAAGCCGAAGGCAAACTTTAATTGAAATTAAAGAATCGGACTGAAATGCTGATTGAAGTTTTCAGCGTTTAAGCCCGCAAATATTTATAGGCGGTTTGATTATTTATAATCAAACCGCCTATAAATATTTGCTTCAATTCGACGGAACATTTAATTTATCAGGACTTTCTCAAATTTGAGAAGCGTCTTTGTCGGAGCGCGGGCATCCTGCCCGCTCTTGAACGCCCAAGCGTCCGCGAAAGTTTAGATAAAAATCAACATTGAACTTTATCGGGCTTACTTTAGATTGCCCGCGCAATCTTTGCGGGCAGGATGCCCGCGCTCCCGGTGAGAAAGTTCCGTTATAATCAAGATTTCCCGCAAAAATAAAAATCTATGAAAAAATTATCCGTGTTCGTCTGTGTTCATCTGTGGTTGATTTTCTTTTGCCTGATAACTTCCGCACAGGATTTTCAGACGGTTGCCGACGGCATCGAACACGCCCGATACACGCGGCAGATGAAATCGGCGGACGGCAAGCCGGAGAACGTCGTTTTCAATCTGCTGCGGCTCGATTTGAGCAAGGTTCGCCTCGATGTCGTCCACGCGCTCGATTCGGCAATCGGCGTGGAGACAACTTCTTCGATTGCGACGAGACACGGCGCGATTGCGGCGATAAACGCCGGATTTTTCAGATTGGACAAAAGCATTTTCGCGGGCGACGCGGCGGGCGTTTTGATGATTGACGGAAAACTTTTGAGCGAAAGTTACGCAAATCGAATTGCGCTCGAGTTAATCAACGGAAGAAATAAAACCGAAGTCAGATTTTCCAAAGGTAATAATGTTCCGGCTGTAGCAATCGGACATCAAGATTTAATTGTTTCGGGAATCAATCGTGAACGCAAAAACGACGAACTGATTTTTTTCACGCCGGAATTCCATCGCACGACGCTGACGGATAACAACGGCGTTGAAATCATTGTCGAAAATAAAAAAGTCGTCTCGATAGCAAACGAAAGAGGGAGTAATTTGATTCCCGAAAACGGTTTCATTTTGTCGGCAAGCGGCAATCGTCGTGATGAGTTGTTAAGGCGAGTGAAAATCGGAGAAACAATTTCAACGGGCGCTAGATTTTTCCCATTCAAACACGACGGCGAAGACAAAACCGCAGCGCCTTCTTCTCAAATCGTAGAAGATACCGTCGGCGGCGTTCCGCAGTTAATCAAAAACGGCAAAATCGAAATTACGTGGGAACAGGAAAAATCTTCAAAAGCGTTTGTCGAAACGCATCACCCGCGAACGGCGGTTGCCAAATTAAGAGACGGCAAATTTTTAATGGTTGCGGTTGACGGCAGAAGCGAGGCGAGCGGCGGCATAAGTTTGCCGGATTTGGCGGCGTTTTTGCTGGAATTGGACGCGACCGACGCGATGAATCTGGACGGCGGCGGCTCGACGACGATGTTTTTGCAGGGCAAAATCGTCAGCAAACCGTCGGACAAAGAAGGCGAGCGCAAGGTGAGCGACGCGATTCTGGTTACGCCGCGCAGGAAGAATTAGCCGCGAACAAACACGAAAGAACACGAAGAAAACAAAGGAAATATAAAATCGTTTTTGCTGTAATCAGTGAAATTTATTTTGATTTCCTGTTCGTATATTTTCGTGTTTGTTCGCGGCTAATTGTTTTCGCGGCTAAATAATCTTCAGCAAAACACTTCTCTCCCGCGCGCCGTCGAACTCGCACAAATAAATTCCCTGCCAGCGACCTAAAAGCAGTTTTCCGTTTTCAAGTGGAACGGTAACGCTTGAGCCGACAATTGTGGATTTAATATGCGCGTCCGAGTTGTGTTCAAAATGGCGAAAGCCTTCGTAATACTGCGGAATCAGGTTTTTCAAAAATAAAAGCATATCGCTTTTTACGTCCGGGTCGGCGTTTTCGTTTATCGTCAGACCGCACGTCGTGTGCTGCGTGAACAAGACGCAGACGCCTTCTTTTTGATTAGATTCGCGCAAAACTTTTTCAACTTCGCGGGTAATTTCAATCATTTCCTCGCGGTTGTTTGATTTAACTTTGATTGTCTGCATTTGCAAATTTCACCATAAAGAAACAAAGAACACAAAAAAATTAGCCGCGAATTACGCCGATTGCACGAATTATTTTTGATTTTATTCGTGTCATTTGTGTAGTTCGCGGCTGAACAATTTCTGGAAACCGGGATAAAGAACCGAACCGGAACGGCGATTTTTTTAATCAAAAGTTACACAATTTCTTTTACAGTCTCTTTTCAATAGGAACTTTAACTGTTTGTTCCACAGTAACTTTCGGAGTTATATCTGCTTTGTGGGGAACTTTATTAACACTAATGTGCGGCGCGATAATCAAGGCGACGATACTCATCAGTTTAATCAGAATATTCATCGAAGGACCTGACGTATCTTTGAACGGGTCGCCGACGGTATCGCCTGTAACACTCGCTTTATGAGCTTCGCTTCCTTTGTATTGCATTTCCCCGTTAATCATTACGCCGGCTTCAAACGATTTTTTTGCATTATCCCACGCGCCGCCGGCATTGTTTTGGAATATTCCCATAAGAACACCGCAAACGGTAACGCCTGCCAATAGACCGCCGAGAACTTCCGGTCCGAAAGCGAATCCGACGACGACCGGAGTAATAAGCGCAATCGCGCCCGGAAGCATCATTTCTCTGAGAGATGCTTTAGTCGAGATGGCGACGCATTTGTCATATTCCGGTTTCGCTTTATACTCCATAATTCCCGGAATTTCTTTAAACTGCCGTCTGACTTCTTTGACCATCGCCATTGCCGCTCTGCCGACTGCCGCGATACAAAGAGACGAAAAGATAAAAGGAATCATTCCGCCGACAAATAATGCGGCAAGAACATCCGCTTTATAAATATCGATCGAGCTGATTCCGGCAAGACCAACGTATGCGGCAAATAATGCCAGAGCCGTCAGAGCCGCCGAAGCGATTGCAAAACCTTTACCCGTCGCGGCTGTAGTGTTTCCGACAGCATCTAAAATATCCGTTCTTCCTCTAACTTCTTTCGGAAGTCTGCTCATCTCGGCAATACCTCCGGCATTATCGGCAATCGGTCCGAAAGCGTCGATTGCCAGCTGCATAGCGGTCGTCGCCATCATTCCGGCGGCGGCAATCGCCACGCCGTATAAACCTGCAAAGTAGTGTGATAAATAAATACCCGCTGCCAAAATAAGCGTCGGAATTAAAGTCGATTCCATACCGACGGAAAGACCGCCGATGATATTTGTTGCCGCGCCCGTGTCCGATTGCTGGACGATTGAATTAACCGGACGTTTTCCCATCGCCGTGTAAAATTCAGTTACAATACTCATCAAAGCGCCGACAAATGAACCGACAAGAATCGCCAGAAACACGCCCGTATTTGTGAAGTTATGACCTCTGAGAGTCATATTTGCGGGAAGCATCCACATCACGATAAAGTAACAGGCAATCGTCGTAATAATAACTGAAGTCCAGTTGCCGATATTGAGCGCTTTTTGAACACTGCTTTTATCATCGGAAATTCTAACCAGCGAGCAGCCGATAATAGAAAAGATAATTCCGAGTCCGGCAATCAGCATCGGCAGAAGTATCGGTGAAAGTCCGCCGAAATTATCCGTAACAGTTATTTCTCTGCCCAAAACCATCGTCGCTAAAATAGTTGCCACATAAGAGCCGAACAAATCCGCGCCCATTCCCGCCACGTCGCCGACGTTATCTCCGACGTTATCGGCAATCGTCGCCGGATTTCTAACGTCGTCTTCAGGAATTCCCGCTTCGACTTTACCGACTAAATCCGCGCCGACATCCGCCGCTTTGGTATAAATTCCGCCGCCGACTCTGGCAAAAAGAGCGATTGATTCCGCACCCAAAGAAAATCCGGCAAGAACTTCAATCGCTTTTTCCATTGCCGCGCCGTTCACCGTAGCACCGGCAACATTCACGACATAAATGTTATAAAAAACAATAAACAAAGAACCCAAACCCAAAACAGCAAGTCCCGCTACTCCAAGTCCCATCACGGTTCCGCCGGTAAAAGCAACATTCAGAGCCGCTTTTAAACTGGTGCGAGCCGCTTGAGTTGTTCTGACATTCGCTTTGGTTGCGATATTCATTCCAATGTAACCTGCCGTTGCACTCAAAACCGCGCCGATAATAAATGAGACCGCAATAACCGGAGAAGATGTTTCGACCATTGTCCCGGAGAAAGCCAAAATAGCCGCCGCACCAACGGCGAAATAAGTTAAAACTTTCCACTCAGCCTTTAAAAATGCCATAGCGCCTTCAGCAATATAGCCTGCAAGTTCAACCATATTGTCTTCGCCGGTAGCCTGCTTAGATACCCACGAAGATTTAAACGCCATAACAACTAATCCCAAAATCCCTAACGCCGGGATCAGATAAAGAATTATAGATTCCATTAAAAAACCACCTATTTTTATGTGTAAATTACTGTTTCGGTTAAATTTTTAAGTTTAAAAATCAAGAAGCTCTGTTTCGGCTAATGAAAATAAGCACGACTCAAGCAAAAGTGTAATTATTGCCGATTTTATACGAAAGATTCAAATTGATTCGGCGTATCGACTTTGATGTCGAACATTTTTTGCGGAATTTTTATTATTTCCCGACGCCGGCGCAATCGGAGTTTTCTCAAATAATTCCGGGGTGATTTCTTAAAAGAACAATAATCTCGCTTCTTTATTATTTCGCGTTATTATTTTCCATCAATTCGATAAATCGTTTGAAAAGATATTCGGAATCGTGCGGACCGGGAGCGGATTCCGGGTGATACTGCACTGAAAAAACGGGCAGATTTTTGTGCCGCAAACCGGCAACCGTGTTGTCGTTTAAGTTGACGTGAGTTATTTCGACATCGGCGGGCAAACTTTCTGCTTCGACGGCGAAACCGTGATTGTGCGCGGCGATTTCGATTTTGCCGGTCGTCAAATCTTTTATCGGCTGGTTGCCGCCGCGATGTCCGAATTTTAACTTGTAAGTTTCGCCACCGAAAACCTGTCCTAAAATCTGATGTCCGAGACAGATGCCGAACATCGGCACGTTTTCCGTCGTCAGTTTTTCGATTTCGCGGACGACTTTTTTCATCGCCGACGGGTCGCCCGGACCGTTTGAGAGAAATATTCCGTCGGGTTTTAAGGCGAGAACGTCGTGCGCGGAAGTTTCGGCGGGAACGATTGTAAGACGACAGCCATATTTGGCAAATTCACGCAGCGAATTGGTCTTGACACCGAAATCGAAGGCGACGACGTGAAATTTTTCCGCGCTGTCCGCTTTAATTTCGTATGTTTTTTCGATTGTAACCGCGCTTGCCAACTCGCGGTTATTCATCCCCTGCGAGTTTAAAACTTTTTCGAGCAAGCTCGCTTCGTCCAAATCGACGGTCGAAATGCCGGAGCGCATCGCGCCTTTGTCTCGAATGTGGCGAACGAGAGCGCGCGTGTCGATGCGTTCGACGCCGACGATTTTTTTGCGTTTCAGATATGAATCCAGAGTTTCGGTCGAGCGCCAATTCGAGGCGACGCGGCTCGCTTCGCGGACGACGAAGCCTTCGACCCACGCCCGGCGCGATTCGCTGTCCGCTTCGTTGACGCCGTAATTTCCGATGAGCGGATACGTCATACAGACGATTTGTCCGGCGTAGCTCGGATCGGTCAAAATCTCCTGGTAACCGGACATCGACGTGTTAAAAACCATCTCGCCGAAGGTTTCGCCTTCCGCGCCGAACGACGCGCCGCGAAACGCGCGCCCGTCTTCGAGAACTAAAATCGCTTTTTTTGCTAAATTCATTTGTCGGAGCGCGGGCATCCTGTCCGCAAACGCCGCATTTGCGACGCGGTTAAATTTATTAAGAAACGCGGCACTGATTAGAGTTGATTGTTCGCACTTTCGCGCACTCTATTAGCGGGCAATATCCCCGCACTCCCGGTTTAATTACTCGTCGCTTTCGGCGCGGTTGTCGTCCGGTTTCGTTTCTTCGAGATTATATTTTGCGTGTTTTATAAAGCCGATATTCGACGGTTTCCAGTAGCGAAAAAACGCTTTGCCGTAGATATATTTTTCCGGCACAGTTCCCCAGTAACGCGAATCGGACGAGTTGTCGCGGTTATCGCCCATCACGAAATAATAATGGTCTTCGACTTTGCGAAGCGGAAAACTCGGCAGCGTCTGGTTGCGTTCCGGGTCGAGATACGGCTCGTTTAATTCCTGACCGTTGACGAAAACAACGCCGCTGCGAACTTCGACCGACTCGCCGGGAAGCCCGATAACGCGTTTGACGTAGCTTTTATCAGGGTCGCGCGGATACCAGAAAACGATTACGTCGCCGCGCTCGATGTGTCCGAAATCGAAACTTTTGAACTTGTAATAAACCAGTTTATCGACTAATAATCGCTCGCCGTCGTGAAGCTGCGGCAGCATCGACGTGCCTTCGACGACGACCGGCTGCGCGATGAAAACGCCGAGCAGAACCAGCACGGCGACGATTAAAATAATATCGCGCAGAAGTTTGACGCTTTCAGTCCAAAGCCCGCGCTTCGACTCGTTCTTCGAGCGAAAAACTTCTATGTCGCGGTCGTCTTCCGCCGAGACGACGCCGAAATCGGATTGGTTTTTTCTTTGCAAATCGAACATACTTAAGCGTCTTCGATGCGAAGACAAGTGCTTGAAGCCGAAATTTAATTCGGCTTTGAATTTAAAGTTATCGGTATTGGAAAGTGTTGTCAAAAATCAAACGGAGTTTAATAAATTGAACGAAAAAATCCGAAGTCTTTTTCCCGCCGCCGGAAAATACACGTATCTAAACAGCGCGGCGGTCGCTCCCGTGCCGACCGTTTCAGCCGCCGCCGTCGCCGCGCAATTAAAAGATGTCGGTGAAAACGGTTCGGTAAATTTTTCCGATTGGGTAAAAACGAAAAACCGCGCGCGCGACATCGCGGCGGAAATGCTGAAAGTAAAACCGGAGCAAATCGCCTTTATGCGCAACACTTCGGACGGTTTGGCGACAATCGCCAACGGTTTGAAATGGAAAAAAGGCGACAATATCGTTTCGTTCGCAAAAGAATTTCCCGCCAATTTCTACGCGTGGCGCAGAATCAGAGACGAGTTCGGCGTCGAACTGCGGCTTTGTCCCGAAAGAAACGGGCGCATTGATTTGGACGAATTTGTCGGTTTAATCGACAAAAATACAAAAGTAGCTGCAATCAGCGCGGTGCAGTATGCTTCCGGTTTTCGCTCCCGTTTGGAGCGAATCGGGCAAGCGGCGCGAGAGGTTGACGCGCTTTTCGTCGTCGATATTATTCAGGCGTTCGGCGCGGTTTCTCTCGATTTGCCCGCGCAGTCGGTTGACGCGGCGGCGGGCGCGGGTCATAAATGGCTTTGTTCGCCCGAAGGCTGCGGGATTTTGTATCTTTCAGACCGCGCCAGAGAACGAATCGTGCCGACAATGGTCGGCTGGATTAGCGTCGAAGATACGTGGAATTTTGAAGAAACCGAGCAGTCGTTTAAGCCGAATGCGCTTGCCTGGGAATCGGGAACGGGAACGGCTTCGCTCTTTTACGGCTTAGAACAAAGTTTGAAAATTCTGCACGAAACCGGCGCGGAAAACATCGAAAAATATCTCGAAGAGCTGACCGATTATTTATGTGAGCTTTTGCAGGGAAAAAATTATGAAACAGTCAGTTCGAGACTGAGGAGCGAAAAATCGCAGATAATATGCGTTAAACATAATGGCGGTTTGCAGCCGAACGAAATTGCCGAACGTCTGCAAAAGGAAAATATCGTCGTCTCGCCGCGCAACGACCGCGTGCGCATTGCGCCGCATTTTTTTAATAATCGTGAGGATATTGAAAGATTAGTAGAATATCTGCCGTAAATACTAACGTGAAATAAAAAAGAGACACAATTATTGTGCCTCTTTTTTTATTAAGATATTCGATTTTGCTTTAATCCTTCAGAAATTTCTCCGGTAAAATATTCGGCGTAAGCTCGTCGAGATTTAATCGCGTTATTCCGCCTGCGTCCGAGAAAGCCTGCATATTCGCACGTTTTTGGCTGCGAATGTAAAAGAAAATTATACCGACGATTAATCCGGCGAGCAGCGAAAGACCGATTCCGCCGGCGATTGCCGTAACGGTGCTGACAAAAAGGCTCGCCGTGTCGTTGAGATAAGCGCGCTCGGCGCTCAAAACCGCGTAAGGATTTGTTCCGAGCCATCGCACCGTTTTTTCATATTTTATCTGGTCAATTAAACTGTTCGCGGCGTCTTCGCCGTCGCTGTCAAATACGAAGATATTGTAATTTCCCGTCCGCCGGTAGACGAACGGCGGATTCTGTCCGCTTTCGGCTAATCTCCGCTTTACCTGATTGTCGGTTTCAACCGAAGACTGCGGCGACGCGTATTCGACAATAAGAAGTTTTCCCTGCGGATACGGCGCGGTTACGGCTTCCGTGCCGCCTCGAAAATCAATCAAATCCAAAGGCTGGCGATTGCCGAGCGCGTTTTGTAAATCGTTTTGAGTTAAAATATACGCTGCACCTTTTCGTGCATTTTCCCAATCCGGCAAATGTTTGACAAGAACCGGAATGCCGTCGCCTTCGGAAATTTCCTGGCTTTTTATCGGCGAATTATTCACCGTCTGAGCAAAAACGCCGCATATTCCGAGCCAGAAAAATCCGGCTAAAATTAAAAATCCTGTAAATCCAGTCTTTTTCATCGCTTGTAAACTCTCCGTTTCAAAGGAGTTCTTAAACTTGATAATTCGATGGTAATAATATCATTGTTAAAAAATTTATCGTAAATTTAGTAACAAATACGTACACAGACAAAATCGTATGTCCGGTGCGTCAAATAGTTCACGGTTTAACTTAAATCCAAACTTTGATGAGCGTCGAATACAAATATATGTCTGTAAAAATGAAACAAACAAGACGGGTCGGCGTGAAACAACTTATGCCCTCAACAATGAAAACTTGTGGCACACCAATTGATGTATAGTAGGAACGATTAGGGGGAATTTGAAAATGTCAACAATTACAAAAACTTTAGATTATCCGATTTGGCAGGAAACAAACGTCGTCAAAGACGAGAAAAAGGAATCGGTCGAACAAAAAGAAGCGGTCAGCTTAAGTTTAATGAAGGATTTTGCATTAACTCAAGCCGCCGCGAACGGAGATATGGCGGCTTTTGAAGAAATTTACAATCGTCATCACCGCCGTGTTTATTCGATTTGTCTGCGGATGCTCCAGAATGCGACTGAAGCCGAAGATTTAACTCAGGATGTCTTTATTCAGCTTCACCGCAAAATCGGAAGTTTTCGCGGCGACTCGGCTTTTACGACGTGGCTTCATCGTCTGACGGTCAATCAGGTTTTGATGCACTTTCGCAAGCGCAACGTAAAATTTGAAAAAACTACTGAAGAAGGCGAAACGCCGGTGCAGATTGTCGGCGGCACGGAAAACCCGCGCAAGATGCCGATTGTCGATAAAATAGCTATCGAAAGCGCCATCGCTCTTTTGCCGACCGGTTATAGAAACGTATTCGTTCTGCACGATGTCGAAGGCTACGAACACGAAGAAGTCGCCAGAATTTTAGGCTGCTCGGTCGGAACTTCAAAATCGCAGCTGCACAAAGCACGTCTTAAACTTCGCAAACTCCTGCAGAAAAAAGCAAATCCGCGTCTGGTCGGCGCCTGGTAATTATAATTTAATTCATTTATGCAAAAAAGGCTTTCCTATAATAAGGAGAGCCTTTTTTAATACCGGATTAAAAATTTGCAATTGTAACTTACACAAATTTTAATTCCAATCGTCAAAATCTTCCGGCTTTTCGGCATTAAGCAGTTCGCCCGCGTATTCCCAGACCTTTTTTTGCCACAGACGGAGCGAATCGGTAAGGTGAAAAGCGACCTGCGGATGCGCGGCGTTGCGCTCGACGCGGATAACCTGCACCGCAAAACTCAATTCTTCCTGCGGGTTTTCCGTAACCGTCAAAGTTACCTTGCTTGTAACATTCGGCAGATTGCGCGGCAGAAAAACGAGCGTTCCGTGCGGTCCGACGTTTTCGGTCAAACCTTCCTGCATTATTTCCTGTCCTTCATCATTTTTCCACGTAATCCGAATCGGAAAAGAAATGTTGTGGCGCGTTCCTTTGCGTCGTTCCTGCATAAAAGCTGTTCTCCGGGAAATTTTTTCGGTCGTTTGAAATATACTTTATAAACTCTGTAAAGTCTAATAAAACCATTGATTTATGAGTTTGCGGAAAGCGAGTGTTTCCTTCCTTTTGTTGTAACACACTTTTAACGGGCTAGACAACGCCCGTCATCGATGTTAGTCTTAAACACGTTAAACAAATGAAGTCCTTTTAGTAGGGTTTCCGTTTTACCCAGGCAGTCATCTTCAAACAAACTAATTCAATTTAGCGAACACATACCGGAAAATTCGGGATTTTTCTGTATTTTGGAGTTCTTGACTGAGCAAGAAAAAAGAAACAGATTAACAGGAGAATAATTAATGAGTATTTCAGCTAGAGGAAGTATCCTCTTTGGCTTTGCGGTGTTGTTGGCGGTTTTATTTTACTTTCAGCCGACGACCCAGGCAAAAGAAGCCTTCAGTATAGCGATTGATTTAGGAACGAATACACGGGAAATCAATCAGACAAGCAATCAGACAGCCCTTCAAACCAACCTTCCAGCCCCAAATCAACAACAAAATATCAACACGGAATCTTCAGAAACAAACGCATCCGCAGCAGTTTCGGAAGGACGCGCTTTTCGTGCGACCGCTTATTGTCTGCAAGGCAGAACGGCTAACGGCGGCGGCGTGCGGCGCGGAATCGTTGCCGCCGACCCGCGCGTTTTGCCGCTCGGCACGCGCATTCAGATAACCGCTGGTTCATACAGCGGAACTTACACGGTCGCCGACACAGGCGGCGCGGTTCGCGGTCGCATTCTCGACGTTTGGGTTCCAAGCTGTGCCGAAGCCAATCGTTTCGGACGCAAAAACATTATGGTCGCCATTCTCGGCGGCAGAAAATCAAAATCCGTCAGCTAATCAATTTAATAATTTACATTTAATAAATACTTCGATTCTATAATTTTTTATAGCCGAACCGTCTCGTTTTAATATTGAGACGGTTTATTTTTTGTGTTTTACTTTTTCGGTAGGAATGTCAAATTTCAGTCCGACAATTTTTCTCTTGATTTTTGCGTGGTCGATTGCGGCGCTGTGGTTTGCCGCGCTGTTTTGGACGTGGTTTTGTCTGAATAAACAAAAGCCGCTCGCGTTAAATAAAATGCCGAAAGTTGAAAGAAAACCGCTTGTTTCGATTCTCGTTCCGGCGCGAAATGAAGCAAATCGCGTTTTGGAAAAAAGCCTTCGTTCGATGCTTAATCAAACTTACCGTAATTTTGAAATCATCGTTTTAGACGACCGCTCGACCGACAATACAAGAGAAATTGTCGAAGGAATTTTCGCCGGACAATCGAAAATCCAGAATCCGAAAACTAAAATTCTTACCGGCATCGAACCGCCGAAAGATTGGCTCGGAAAACCGTTCGCGCTCGAACAGGCGTTAGAATTTGCGAACGGAGAATGGATTTTAACCGCCGACGCCGACATAATTTTCGCGCCTGAAACTTTGCGGACGGTTATCGATTACGCTGAAACAAACAATTTCGACGCGCTGACTTTAGCGCCGAAACTCGTTTTCGTCTCGTTCTGGGAGACGCTTTTTCTGCCGGTTTTTGCGTGGTTTTGCCTTCTGGCGATGCCGCTGCACCGCGCTAACGACGCCGAACGCCGGGAATCGATCGGCTTCGGCAATTTTTTTATGTTCCGGCGCGGCGTTCTTGAAGAAATCGGCGGTTTTGAGACGGTCAAATCCGAAGTCGCCGAAGACTTGAAGCTCGCGGAAATTTTAAAGAAAAAAGGTTATAAACTGCGCGCTGATTTTGCGCCGGAATTGATAGAAACCCGAATGTATACCGGATTTCAGGAAATCTGGGACGGTTTTACGAAAAATCTTTTTTCGGGAATGAAGTTTTCCGTTTCCAGAACGATTTTCAGTCTTTTTTCGATTTTTCTTTACGGCGTTCTGCCGTTATTTTTAGCTTTTCCGGCTTTGCTTTTTGGTCAAATGGAAATTTTCGCGCTGCTCGTTTTGGTTTATTTTTTACAGTTTGCGGTTTTTGTCATTGTCCAGAAAAGATGGCGTGGAAATGTGCTTTACGCGCTTTTAACGCCGCTCGGTTTGCTGATGTTCTGGGCGATTCTATTTAATTCGGCACTTAAGGTTTTGAGCGGCGCGGGCGTTAAATGGAAGGGGCGCGCAATTTACGAACAAGGCGGAATCGAGCCGCCGGCAAAATAGTTTTAAGTTGTAGACGATGAACTGTGAGTTGAAGAAAGTTTTTTAACTGTCCATTCATCGCTCACAATCCATCGTTAATTCGCCGCTCCCAATTCTTCTTCGAGCAATTGTCTTTGGTATAAATCCGTATATTCGCCGCCGAGTTTTAGAAGTTGGTCGTGTGTGCCGCGCTCGATAATTCTGCCGTCATCTAAAACACAGATTAAATCGGCGTCTCTGATAGTCGAGATGCGATGCGAAACAATTAGCGTCGTCCGTCCTTCGCGCACGTCGCGCAAGCCGTTCAGGATTTTTTCTTCCGTGTAAGTGTCAACTGCCGAGAGCGAATCATCGAGAATTAAAATTCGTGGATTTCGCATCACGGCGCGGGCGATTGCCGTGCGCTGTTTCTGCCCGCCGCTTAAAGTTATGCCGCGCTCGCCGACGAGCTGTTCATATTTGTATGGAAAATCTTTGATGTCGTCGGCAAGTCCGGCAATTTCGGCGGCGCGTTTGATTTTCGGTTGGAGCGACGGGGAGACGCGGAGATGAGGAGAGACGGAGATGCGCGGTTCGACTTGTTTTTTATTCGCCGTGTCGCTGTGTCCGGCTGTCTCCGCGTCTCCATTTCGCTCGACGCCGAACGCGATATTTTCCGCTAAGCTGTCGCTGAATAGAAAAGTTTCCTGCGGGACGAAGCCGATTGATTTGCGAAGCTGTTCGAGCGGAAAGCGGCGAATCGGAATATTATCGATAAAAATCGTATTGTCGGTCGCGTCTAAAAGTCGCGGTATCAGGGAAACGAGCGTCGATTTCCCGCTGCCGGTTTTGCCGACGAAAGCGACGGTTTTGCCCGCTTCGATTTTCAGATTTATATCGTGCAAAACAGGTTCGCCGTTGTAGGCGAAGGTTAAGCCGCGAAATTCGATTTTGCCTTTTATTTTCGATTGTTCGCGGGCTTCGGGCGCGTTCTGAATCGCCGGAACGGTTTCTAAAATCTGGTTAAATCGCTTGAGCGAAGCCGTGCCGCGCTGATACAAATTGACGACGTAGCCGAGCGCGATGAGATACCAAATCATTCGCTGCAAATAAAGAATATACGCCGTAAAATCGCCCGCCGAGATTTCGCCGCGCACCGCCATCGGAACGCCGACGGCGACGATGATAACGAAACCGAGACCGATAAAAAAGAACAGCAGCGGACGCATCGCCGCGCCGAATTTGACGAGCGCGATATTTCTCCTTGCATATTCGCGGTTAAGCTCCTGAAATTTTTCAATCTCCGGCGCTTCCTGCGCGTAAGCGCGAACGACACGGACGCCCGACAGATTTTCCTGCGCCCGCGCCGTAATGTCGGAGAAAAATTCCTGAATTTTTTCAAATCGAACGTGAATCTGACCGCCTAAATATTTGACTGTCAGGGAAACGAACGGCATCGGAATTAAAATTAAAAGCGTCAATTTGACGTTCGTCCGCAGGAGAATCGGCAGCACGATGCAGAGCGCGAAAATTGCCTGAAACGAATATAAAATCATCGGTCCGACGATTTGCCGAATCGCCGAAAGGTCGTTGGTCGCCCGCGCCATCAAATCGCCGACGCGGTTATTTTGAAAATATTCGAGCGGCTGATTAACCAGCGTGGCGTAAAAATCGCGGCGCATATCGTATTCGATGTGGCGCGAAGCGTTAATTAAAAGTCGTCGCTGCCAGAACAGGAAAATGCCGCTCGTAAAATTGATGCCGAGAATCATCAGCGGATAATAAATAATTTTGTTCCACGTCGCCTCGCGGCTGATGTCGTCAATCGCCTGTCCGACAAGCGTCGGAATCCACAAACCGAACGCCATCGAACACAAAATAAACAGCACGCCGAAGACGACGTTCCATTTATAAGGCAGAAAATAGCGGGCGAATTTTTTCAGTTCTTCCATAAATCGTCAGTCGTGAAATCGTAAATTGTGAATCGTAAAGAGTGAAAGCGGAAATCTTGTATTTAGCCTATTACAATTTACGATTTACGAAATTTTAGTATATGTCGAAAGCGCCGTCGCGGTCAGTTTGCCTTCCGCGCCGACGCACTCGGCGGAAACGGTTAATATTCGGCGTCCGGCGCGAACGATTTTCGCCGTGCAGACGATTTCACCCGTCGAAACCGGACGCAGATAATGAACGGTTAAATCGACGGTCGTCGCTTTTTCGTCCCGTTCCAGACAGGTTATGACCGCGAAAGCCATCGCCGTATCAATTAAAGAAGCGGTCGCGCCGCCGTGCAGAACGCCTTGCGGCTGGCGCAACTGGTCGCGCATCTCTAATTTCAAAACCGCTTCGCCGCCTGATATGGAAACCATTTCCGCTCCCAAAAGCCGAACGAACGGAACTTTTGCAAATTCTTCCCGCGCTTTTTCAATCGACGATTCGTCAAAAAAGTTATTGTTCACCAAAACCTTCCTTTTTTACAACAGCGCGCAGATTTTCGAGCGAAACGCGTTTGTAATCCGCCGGAATTTCAAACAAATCCGCGTCGGCGCGGAGTTTAAAATTTCGCATCTCGACCGTGTAAAACAGCGACCGCTCGCCGTCGCCGGTGCTGTAGAATTCCTGTCTGACCGGCAGTTTGATGTTTTCGTCAACAAACACGATTGTCTCGCTTCTTCGGCTCGCGTCTAAATTTACGCGGTATTTCGTCAAACCGTTTTCCGCGCCGAGATTTGTAAATTCGGCGTCCGCTTTCGCGTTTAACCATTGGTTTGTCGGAAAATCAGCCGAATCGTTTGAAATTTGTTCTGCTGCCGCGCCGGAATTTTCGGCGTAGATTTTTTTAGAGTCTACAATTAAAAAACTTTTCCCGTCGGCGGTTTTTATATTCGAGATTTTAAGATTGCCGCTCAAGTTATAATCGAAACGGTAATCGCCGTTGCGCCGCGCCGTAAATGTTTTATTTTCGACCGCGCCGGTTGTAACGACGAAATCGGCTTGAAAATTTTCCGGCTCTCTGGTTTGAAACGGAATCGCCGATTTCGATTCTTCGCCGGCAAAAGGCTGGACGGTCGGCGGCGTTTCGCTCGCCTTTTGCCGCCAGCCGCACGCCGAAAACGACAAGGCGAAAACAAGCGGAAACAAGAATTTAATTGAGTTTGACGAAAACATTTGTAAACTGCAATTTTAACATACGCATAGAAATACGAGATGCGATGTTTAATAATAAATATTCGGCGATAATTGATAAATGTCAAAGCGTTTAACTTCACGGCGGACGCGTTATGTTTTGGGCGCGGCGACGGTCGGATTTTAGAAAAACGCGCGATTGATTTTCTCCAATGCCTGACGCCGGCTCAAAAAATGAATCTCGAAAACGATTTCGCACAACTCCGCAAATTACTCGAAGCCCGAAACGAATGGCTTCTAATCGATTCGTCGGGAAGAAGTTTCGCGCTTGGCTCAAGCGAAATCGAAATCGAAATCAGGCAAAATAAAATTCTGCTCGGCTTTCTCGCCGATGCGGGTTTTCAAACGCGGCGCGTCGCTTCTTTTGAGCAAAAGACGGACGAAATTTTATTAACGCTCGCCCGCAATTTTGGAAAGGAAACCGAAAAAATCCGGTTTGTGCCGCGTGTTTCGGCAAAACAATTTTCCGATTCAATCGAGCTGGCGCGGTTTGAAAAAGCCAACGAAATCGCTCGTCTCGTCGTCGCCGAAACTCGCGGCGCGAAACTGTTAAAAGTCGCGCTCAATGTCGAAAACGGTCGGCTGGCGCAGATAATTATTGAACATAAAAACGGAAATCAAATCGCCGTTCTGTCGGATGTCTCCGCCGCCGCATCGCCGGAAAATCTGATTGTCGCGGCGATTTTCCGGCTCGCCCGTTTGCGGAAACGGAAGAAAAATCCGGTTGAAATTTTATGGATTATAGCGGAGAAAAAGCGCGCGAAAAATATGCAGAATCTTCACGCGCTTCTGCGAAACGATTGGCGCGGAAGAATAGAAATATTTGAAATTCTGCGCGAAGACGCCAAAATACAGACGGGCGAAAACGCGCCGTTAAATCATTCCTTAAAAAAACTCGAAATCTTAAATCTCGATGATTTGTGGCGCGGCAAACCGAAGAAAAATCAATCTCCGGCAAATGATTCAACCAGCCGCGCCGCGCTGGAAATTGTCCGTCTCGCGCCCGAAAACATCGATGTCGTGTCTGTCGGACAAGGCGAAACCTTAAGATTTTCGGGTTTGCCGTTCGCTCGCGTCCGGCGTGTCGGCGGCAAAGAAAAAGTCTGGTTCGGCGTCGGCAAAAAACGTCAAATACTGGGCGAAAAGAATCTGCCGGAATTTGCCGCGCTGGTCGAAGAATTGAAAATTCACCGGCGTTTTGATGCCGCGAATAAACGCCACGAATTTTACCGTTTAGCGCCGGAAGCGTGGCTCGAATCCGTTTTAAGACGCGACATAAAACTGCTCGACGCCAACCTGATTTTATCGCCGGTTTACAACCAGTTTCGCGCCGGACGGGACAAAATCGATTTGCTCGCCGCGAGACTCGACGGGCGGCTCGTCGTCGTCGAACTGAAAACCTTTCCAGACCGCGAAATGATTTTTCAGGCAGCCGATTACTGGCGGAAAATCGAATTTTTAAGACGAAAGGGAAATCTGCAATCGACGAAGATTTTCGGAGATTTGAAAATTTCCGATGAACCGCCGCTTGTCTTTCTTGCCGCGCCTTTCTTGAGTTTTCATCGCGATTTCGATTTTCTGGCGCAGACCGTCGCAAAAGAAATTGAGATTTACCGCTTTGATTTGAACGAAAATTGGCGGGAGAGTTTAAAGGTGGTCAGAAGAAAGAGAATTTAACGGCGAATTACGCGAACGAACACGAATAAGAAAGTTTTAGCCGCAGATGAACGCGGATAAACGCGGATAAAAATAAGATAAAAAAACAATTACACAAATACGATTATTTTGTTTTTAGGTTCTGTTGACCTTTTTGGTTTCTCCTTCGTGCCTTCTTCGTGCGCCTTGGTGGTTGAAATTGATTTTTTCCATTTACTTGTCTCTAAAAATCCGTGTCAATCCGTGTTTATCTGCGGCTAAAACTTTCTTTCTCAATTCTCTCCGAAGCTAATTTTCTTTGACGAATTTGTAGCCGACGCCGCGCACGGTTAATAAAATTTGCGGACTTTCCGGCGCGTCTTCGAGATAGCGGCGCAGGCGGACAATGAAATTGTCGATGGCGCGCGTGTCGGTGTCTTCGTGCAAATCCCAGACTTCTTCGAGAATCGTTTTGCGCGAAACGGGCGTTCCGGCGTTTTCGATTAAATAACGCAGCAGTTTGACTTCCATCAAAGTCAGATTATTGACCGCGCCGCCTTTCCATAATTCGAGACTTTCAAAATCGATGGTTCTGCCGTTGACGACGTGGATTTTATCGATTGGCGCGTGGAGTTTTTCGGAAGATTTTTCGCGCTGAAGCCATTCGCGGCGGCGCAGAAGACCGTTAAGACGCGCCATAAAAATTTCCAGCTCGAACGGTTTCGGCAGATAATCGTCCGCGCCCGCTTCAAAACCCTGAAGCACGTCTTCCGGTCGATTTCGCGCCGTCAGCATTAAAACGGGCGTGAATATTTCCGCCTCGCGCAAGCGTTTGGCAACCGTAAAACCGCTCAATTCGGGCAGCATCACGTCAAGCACAATAGCGTCGAACTCTCGATGACGCGGCAGCAAAACGTCCAAAGCCCGCTTGCCGTCCGAAGCAATCTCGACCGAGAAATTTTCGGCTTCGAGATTAAAACGCAATCCGTCGGCAATGTGCTGTTCGTCTTCGACGATTAGAATTTTCATAATGAGTCGTGAATCCCACGTCGTAAATTGTGAATCACTTTTTTCTATTCACGATTCACGATTTACGACTTCGGCAATTGAACAATAAACGTGCTGCCTGCTCCTTCGCCCGCGCTTTCGACGGTGATTTTTCCGCGATGTTTTTTAACGATTGATTGAACGATAAAAAGTCCTAAACCCGTGCCTTTCGATTTTTGCGTCGATAAACCCGGAATGCGGTAAAAGCGTTTGAAAATGCGTTTTACCTGCGCGGGCGCGATGCCGATGCCGTTGTCTCTGATGCGAATTTCGATTGTTTTTTCGCCCGTATCTCTGGCTTCGATAAAGACTTTGGCGTTCTTTTCCGAATATTTAACGGCATTATCGAGCAGGTTTGTAAAGACTGCCTGCAATTCAGCTTCGTCGCCCGAAACCGTTACCGCGTTTTTGGTTCTGGTAAATTCAAAGAAATCTTCCGGCAGATTGTAGCGCGTTTGAATTATAGAAACGCATTCGCGCAGCAGTTTAAAAACGTCAACATCCGAAATATTGAGCAGATGCCGCCCGTCGCCGGTTCTGCCCGCCTGCAAAACCTGCTCGACCGTATTGAACAACCGATTAGTATCGGCGAGCATTATGTCGTAAAATTCGCGCTGTTTTTCGGGCGCGACTTCGCGTGTTTTCAAGGTTTCCAAGTAGAGTTTAATTGAGGCAATCGGCGTTTTTAATTCGTGCGTTACGGCGTTGATAAACGCGTTCTGCTCCTCGTTGCGGCGAACTTCGCGCACCAGAAATATCGTATTTAAAACCAGACCCGTAATAATGACGGCGAAAAAGACGATGCCGAAAATCATCAGCGCGACCTGCCGGATATTGAGCAGAATCCAGCCGACGTTAAGCGCCACCGCCAGCGCAATCATACAGATGCCGAGCGCGAGAAAGACGACGGCGGTTTTACGGCGACCGGGAACACGCATAATATTGGAGAGTGTAAAATGGAAAATGGAAAATGAAAACCTCTGTCTTCATTTTCCATTTTACACTTTCCGTTTTCCGTTAAATCAAGCCGCTTTTTGCATCATCCGCGCTTTTTGATTTTCCGCTTTTAAATCGTAAGCGTGAACTTTTTTAATCAATCCGATTTTTTCGAGAAATCTGATTTGAACCCAGTTCGGGTCAAATTCATACCAGTCGAGACCGTGTTTGGCGGAACGCGGATTGGCGTGATGATTGTTGTGCCAGCCTTCGCCGAAGGTCAGCGCGGCGATTAAACCGTTGTTGCGCGAATCGTCGTGCGTCTCGAACCGACGCGTTCCCCACAGATGCGTCGCCGAATTTACCAGCCAGGTCGAGTGCCAGCCGATAACCTGACGCAGGAAAATTCCCCACAAAACCATCGACCAGCCGCCGAATTCATACAAAACGAAGGCGGCGATAATCGGCGTAACCCAGTAATATTTCGACGAGAAGACGTGAAATTTGTCTTTGAGTAAATCGGGCGCGAATTTTCGCATCTGTTCAATCGGCTGATTCTGCGCCGTTCCCTGCAAAATCCAGCCCATATGCGACCAGAAAGTGCCGTCACGGGGCGAATGCGGGTCGCCTTCGTGTTCGGTAAAAGCGTGATGAATCCGATGCGTCGTAACCCAATTGAGCGAACCCGATTGAAGCCCGAGCGTTCCGCAAACGGTGAAAAAATATTCGAGCCACTTCGGAGCTTTAAATCCGCCGTGCGTAAGCAGCCTGTGATAACCGATGCCGATGCCCCAGCTTCCGGCAATCCACCAGGTTACGGCAGCGGCGATTAAATTCTGCCAGCTCCAGTTAAACGGAAACAGCGCCCACACCGCCATCACGTGAAAAAATATAACAAACGTCGCCGTTACCCATTGAATCGGCTGCGTTTTCGATTGTTTAAGTTCTATTACGTTTTGCATCAAGACCTCTTTTTTATAATTGCCGAAAATTTCACGAACCCTTTCGCTCGTCTTTATGATGTAAATCCTAGCAAAATTTTCAAGTCGTAAATGTAAGAGTTTTGTAATTTCGTATTATTCCGTGTGATGCGAGATTGGGCGACAAGGTGAAGTTACTTGCTAAAGCCGTTGCTAAGTGTGCCGCTTTGCACAATCTCGCATCACAAAGCGCAGCAAACTAAATACACAATCCAGACACAAGGTTAAATGGTTCGATGCGTCGATGCTCGTCAAAAATGGCGATGTCCGCCGGCAATGAAACGCGCAAATTGTGAAATGTTAAAGAAAGCGTCAGATATGAAAAACCTTATTGTTTTTGAAAAAGTAGTCAGAAATCATTTTTCAATGTTTAATTTTGAAGTTTTGCAGTTTTATTATTCGCCTTTAGCGATAAAAATTTTGTGTGTGAAACAAAATCACTACTGGACGATTGAAAGCCAAATTGACAATAAAAAAGAAACTTGCCTTTTAGATTCATTTTTTCAATTAGTGAAAAATCTAAAAAGGCTTAACCAATGCCAAAACTAAATTGTGAATCGGCGTCCGCAATGTTTCCGAGCGAAATCACATTTTGCTTATTAACCAATAAATTCGGCATATTACGGCAAGCGCGAAACAATAAAAAGCGATTACAGACGATTTACGAAACAGGAAATTTGAGGCAAACAGCTTATTTACTACAAATCGAACTTTTATAAGGAGTTAAAAAATTATGATTGAACAAACATTACCGCTTACTGAAGCCGAACGACTACGAAAAGAGAACAGAGCCGCCAAGAGAAAAGTTTGGAGACAACGCAGAAGGAAATATATTAAAAAGCATTGTTGTCCATTATGCGGGCAAAATAAGGTCTATATTTGCTTAAAACATAATCAGTGTCAGATTCGGAAAGAATCGTTTTTCAAAAGATTGTTTAGAAAGCGGCGTTACTATGCGCGAAAATTATATTTTTCCTTAGCAAAAAGATTCGGATTTGTTGAATAATCTTTGTTATGAAAAGGAAAAGAATTACCAATAGTAAAAGAGTTATCAAAGAACCGAAAGACGCTTCCTGTTATTGCCCGTTCACGGAAACGAGATTTGAAGACTTTACCTTTAGAAGTTTAGGGCAAGAGCTTACGCAAAACATTGAATTAAAAGTTTGTCTTGATTGCGGCGAGAGATTGATTCCCGGAAGAACCGTCGAGCGAATGGATTCGGAAATAAATGCAAAAGTTTTATCTTTGGCAAACGAGCGTTTTGAAGTGCCGAAAGGTCATATTTATTTGAAATATTATAAAGACGTAGATGTTTTGGTTATCGGTTATCGTAGCAACCGACCTGATGATTCTAAAGATGATTCTGTAATTTCTAAAGAGAATACGGATAAAGGCTTAATTTATAACTTCGACAGCGAGGATAGGCTTAAAAACATTGAAGTTTTGGGCTTTTACGGAAAATTTACCGAAAGAAAAGCAATCGGTAAAGCTAAATGTATTAAAACGGGCGGCGCGGTCTGTCTCACACTGGGGAAGATTTACACTTTGCTTGAAGATAAAACGGCTGCCAAAATTCACCACGTTAGAGTTGTAGACGATAGAGACGATGATTATTTATATCCGTCCGCTTGGTTTGATATTCAAATAAAAGAATCAGAGCGGTTAAAAAATGAAATGTGAGCAAGCTCTGAAAGTTTGCGCCGGTTAAATCACGTTTTATTGTGATTCTACGTTATAAATAATTTATCGAGCATTCACGTTTTGCTTAACTTACGACAAAGACAGACAAGAAATGTCTGTGTCTGTCTTTATATGTCTGATATTAAAAGGTTTGACAGTTTCTTAGGAAACTTTTTAGAGTAAAAAAGAGGTATTCAATAAATGCAAAATAATTTAATCAATACAATTAACCCTGTAATCAAACATAAACGAGTAGGAAAAAAGCCGTTGAAAAAAGCGGTTTTTAGGTCATCTACCTTTTGCAGTTCAAATGGGCAGCAAAATGAAAATAAGTTCGCAGAATTTATAAAAGACAAACCACATCAAATTTTCGAGAAGAAAAAAACTGTTGAGATACCTTTCTCACTTTTCTTTTGTCCGTTTCCTATAAGTTTCCTTCTTAATAGACAGGAACAATTAAACAAGCCGCTTCAGAATGTTTCCAAAATTTCTTCACTCTTGGGGGGAATTTATTGTTACCGTTTTGATATAGCGGTAGGCAAAGAATTTATTTTTGATGACGGAGTTCATCAAGAGTTTTCTCGACACTTCAAAAACAATTTGCAGAAAATCAAAAATCTGTGTGTAGAATCCGCGTTTGTTGAATGGATAGCCACTACTTATCTAAATGCCAAAGAAGTTGACGACCCGAAAGATAAAAGAATTAAACCTTTCATTGACCTTATCAAACATAAAGGAATCATTCGGCAGGGCAATACTACAAAACACGAAGCCAAAACAATATTGAAGTTGAGAAAAGACGGCTTATCACAGTCAAAAATAGCGGTGAAATTGTTGCAAATCGAAGATTCTAGCTTTCCTTCAGAAAGACCAAAAGACGACAAGGCTAGAATTGAATGGAAAGACAAAATAGATGAAAAAACAATAGCCGTTCAGAATACGATTTACTATCACAACAAACAGGTAAGACATTCGGAAATACTCTTAAAACAATTTAAGGGGTTATTGGTTGTTGGAAAAATGTATTTAATTACTCCAGACGATAATTAACAATGTCGTTAAATCTAAAACTGAGGTAATTAAAATGGCTAAATCAGCAAGGGTGATTGAATTAGAAGAAGCTATCGCACAGGCAGTTGCTACTCTGGACGAATCGGACGGCTCGCGCGTAGGAACGTCGGAAGCAATTGACAGCGCAAGGGAAACTTTAAGCGACGCTTACGGCTTAGAGTTTGAAAATGCCGTTTCCGAGTATCTTTCCAGCGAATCGGAAGACGACGACAGCGACGAAAACGACGAAGACGAATAAATTTCGTCGGCAAAAAATAGAGTGTTTAAAAAAAACACTCTATTTTTTGCGCTTCAATTGCTGCCGTTGGCGCGAATCAACCGGCGATGCGCGGACGCACGGGCGCACAGATGCAGACACTACCGCGACACTTACGCGCCCGCGCATTGCCAAACAACCGACATTGACGGCGTTCAACCGCCAAACTTACGGGGAAACTGCAAATTATGAGTGATATTGAAACGGAATTAGACGAAAGCGCGGGCGAAAGAAAGCCGCGCAGAACGCGGAAACGTAATGAAGAACGGCGCATTTTCGTTTATCGAATGATAGACGGAAACCCGAAAGAGCAAGGCGCGTTTCCCGAAACCGCTATCGGAACGCCTTTAGAAAGACGATTGCCGGTGTTTGCCAAAGAACTTTTCGGCAACGGCGAATATCGAGCGGAAATAAGAAAGCCGAACGGACATTTTGAACGCGCATTCGATTTTTCAATTGCTACCGAACCGGACAGAGCGGAAAAGGAAAGGCAAAATATTGTCGAAATCGAGCCGGAAGATTATGAAGACGAGCCGGAAGATTTTTCATTTGACGTTAAAGACGGACAGATGAGCCAAACGGAAGTTGAAAATCTTTTGTTGAAAGAAAGATTAAGACGGCTTGACGATGAAGTTTCACGGCATAAATCGGGCAATCAAAGCGAAACGCAGACTTTAATTGCGGCTTTGGAAGAATCGCGGCGGGAACAGCGTGAACTTATGATGATGATGCTTGCCCAATCGCAGAAGCCGCAGCAGGACGCGACGACGCAAGCAATGGGCATTCTCGAAAAGAGTTTGGGCATTGTTACCAGAGCCAAAGCGATTAGCGAAGAAATCGCACCGCAGGAATCCGGCGGCGCAAGTTCGACATATTTAGGCGACGCGTCAAAGTTGGTTGATTCGCTCAGCAAGATAAATGTCGGTCAATATCTTCCGCTTCTTTTCAACAGACCGGCAACCGTTCCGACCGCGAACCCGGCAACTGCTCAAAGACCCGCGAAACCGAAAGCCAGCGACGGCAACGGGCAAGGCGGCGAATTAAGCGATTTATTAACAAAGGTTAAAAACAAAAAAAGGGAAGGTGAGAAAAAATGAGTGATGAAAATAGTGAAGTTCAAGAAGAAATTAAGCCGATGACGCCCGACGAGCTTCTGGCGAATCTCACGCAGGATTTAATTCTTGATAACGACCCGAACGATTTAGCGAGTGAATTTGTTGACGAATTTGTTTTGCGCGGCGATAGACCGGAAACATCGCAAATTTTAACGATGCTCGAAATGCCGACCGAAAATCTAGTCGAGATGTTTAAGGGCTTGCTCGGTCAAGGTTATCAAACTCAATTGCAAGCCGTAGATAATCACGGAGTTAGGTATTTTGAGAATTTGAAAGCGGCAGTCAAATCGCAGATGCTCGAGCTTTCCGAATAGCAGCAATTGTAAAGGCTTGCCGTGTTCGTTCGCCAAAACATACACACGGCAAGCCGACCAAGTAAAAAAGCACCGTTATCAGCAGTGCTTTAAACCGTCCGATTTTATTCGGACAAACCACCGATTGCGCCGGTGATGTAGGAAAACTATATCACATAAGGCGCATCGGCTAGAAATTCTTGCCGGTGTTTTTTTGTTTTTCGGCAGGAACTTTAATTTAACTAAACGTGATTCGGCAGCGAATAAATTACCCGCGTCGATTCACAGGGAAATGTGATTGAGCCGGTGAAGATTCTTGCCGGACATTCACGCTTAAAAAGGAAATAAAAATATGGACAAAATGTTTTCGATTAAAGAAGTTATGCAGTCGAAGGAATTTCAAAAGGACGCGCCCGAAAAGATGCGGTTTTTAGTTCCGAAGGTTTTACGGGAAATCGAGCGCGGAGAACACAAAGCAAACCAGCAGAAGAAGGAAATCAAAAAGAAAAACGCCGCGTAAACGGCGTTTAAAAGGAAAAAACTATGAATGAAAATTTAACCGATAAATCCTCAAACGTCAAGAAAAATGATGCGCCGGAAATCTTGAATCTTCCGAAGACCGGACTTAAACCGAAGCCGCGACCGAAAAAAAGGAAAGCGGGAATAACTTTAAATAGTTACGCGACAACGGCAGAGCCAGAGCCGGAATTGCCGGAAAATTTTGTTTTGAACGATAACGGCTTGTGGTATAACGGCGACAAATGGATATATATTTGTTCGCCTTTGCAGGTCATCGCCTACACTTGCGATGTCGAGAACAACCAATGGGGAAGGCTTTTAGAGTTTGAAGACCAACAAAAATTTAAACATAGTCTTTCAGTTCCGATGTCTTCTTTAAGCAGCGACGGGGCGGAATGTCGGGCGCGTCTTATGGATTGCGGCTTGATTATTTCACCGAGCAACCGCGCTCGACAGCTTCTTTTGCAATACATCTTAGAAGCGAAACCGAAAAAGCACGTTCTATGCGTCAACCAATTAGGCTGGCACGACGACGCCTTTGTTTTGCCGGACGAAGTAATTTCCGCGAATGAGGGCGAAAGCCAAAACGAAAAAGAGCTTTTATTACAAAATGTTGACCGGACGGCGAACAAATTCAAACCGAGCGGCAGCTTGACCGAGTGGCAGGACAATATAGCCCGCTACTGTGTCGGAAATTCACGTTTGATGTTTGCCGTCTGCACGGCTTTTGCGGCGGCATTATTGCCGATTGCCGAAGAAACAAGCGGCGGTTTTCATCTGCACGGCACATCTTCGACCGGAAAGACGACGGCTTTAGAAGTTGCTGGAAGCGTTTGGGGCGGCGACCGGCGCAAAGGTTTTCTTGAAACTTGGCGCGCTACCAGTAACGGACTTGAAGCCGTCGCCGAATCTCACAATCATTCTTTACTGCTTCTTGATGAAATTTCACAGGTTAATGCCTACGATGTCGGCGAAGTTGTTTATAGCTTATCCAACGGCTTCGGAAAATCACGAATGAACAAAAACACGACCGCGCGGCGAAAAACCGAATGGAATTTATTATTTTTTTCGAGCGGCGAGGAAACTCTTGAACAAAAAATGCAGACAGTCGGGCAGAAAACAAAAGGTGGTCAGGAAGCGCGTTTCGTCAATATCGAAGCCGACGCGAACGCCGGACTTGGATTATTTGAAGAACTTCACGGCTTTGAATCTCCAAACGATTTAGCAAAATTTCTTTCGTCGGCGAGTAAGAGATTTTACGGCGAGGCAATCCGCGAATTTCTGCAAAAGGTTTGCGACAACCGAAGTTTTGTTGAGGAAACAATTAAAAAAATGCGGCAATTCTACAAAGTCAAATTTGACTTAGACAACCCTAAGATTGGCGGTGAAGTTAATCGCGTGGCTTCACGCTTCGCGCTGGTAACAATCGCCGGAATTTTGTCGGGTCAATTCGGCGTTACTAATTGGAAATCCGAAGACGTTTTAGCTTGCGGCGAAAAGATTTTCGATGAGTGGCTAAAATTGCGAGGCACAACCGGAAGTTTCGACACGACGCAGGGCGTCAAACAAGTGCTTTCTTTCATCGCTCAACACGGCGCAAGCCGTTTTCAATCTGTAAATGATACGACGGCAAGGATTCAGAACCGCGCAGGATTCAAGCGGGAAAATTACGACGGACAAACCGAATATTTAATTTTACCGGAAATTTTTGAAGGTGAAATCTGCAAAGGATTTTCGCCGATTGCCGTTGCAAAAGAACTCGAAAAACTTGGGCATTTAAAGCGCGGAAGCGAAAAAAAATATATTCAAGCAAAAGCATCCTTGCCCGAACTTGGACAAAAAAGAGTTTATGTCATTGTTTATGAAGCACTTAGCGAAAATGAAGCAGAGACGTAAAATTTACCGGAAGCGAAAAATAGGTAGGATAGGTAGGATAAGTAGGATAGTTGAGCTTTTTAGCCAATAAATACGGGCGTTTGAAGCTATCCTACTTTACTATCCTACTTTTGTTTAACACGAAAAGTAGGATAGTTTTAAGCGTTTTTATCCTACTTTTTACCGAGTAGGATAGCAAAATTTAAAAGTAGGATAGTTGTAAATAACTGAAAGCACAAACTTTAACTGCCAACTATCCTACTTATCCTACTTATCCTACTCACTTTTAGAGAGAGAGAGAAAAAACAAAACGATAAATTTTGCCGTTATGAACCACGCGCAAGCCAAAATTTTGAAGCAGTTTGTTCACCGATTCGCCGCGCTTGCCGACGAAACTTTAGCGGCGTTCGTCGAACTCGGACCGGAAGAAAAACAAGTTTCAATTGCTACCGAACGACAACGAGCGGCGCGACCGGAAAGAAAGCTGCTCAACAAAAAGGAAATCGCCGAACGTCTGGGCGTTTCCGTGCGAACAGTTAGCGAATTGCAGACCGAAGGTATGCCGACAGTAGCTTTAGGAAAAAGACGGATTCAATTTGATTTTGAAGATATTTTGATTTGGGCGAAAGGTAGAAAAATCAAAGGGCGTGGAAAAACGAAACTGCGTGTTGTATCATAATCACGCGCAAAACTTAGCAACGGCAAATTCTAAAGTGAGGCGCAAAATGTCAGTATTTCAAAGAAACGGTCATTGGCATCTAAGTGTAACGGTCAACGGCAAAATAATAAGAAAGGCAATCAAAGAAGCCAGAACCAGACGGCAAGCCGAAAAAGCCGAAAGGATTCTGCGTGATGAAATTTACGAAAATCGTTTCGGCGACGGCGGGCAAAGAAACTTTGCCGATTTTGTCGAAAAGAGTTATAAACCCTACGCCAAAGAACACAAGCGCGGCTACCGCGTCGAGCTTTCGATTTTGAATGTCTTAATCGGCGAGTTTGGAAAGCGGCGACTAAATGAAGTAACGCCGGAAGCCGTCGAAAAATTCAAACGACAAAGAGCGTCTGAAATCACTAATCGCGGCAATCTGCGTTCAAAATCAACCGTCAATCGTGATGTTGCCGTTTTAGCGGCTGTCTTCAACCTTGCCAAAGACTTCGGCGAAGTGAAAAACAATCCGGTCAGCAGCGTTAAATATTATACAAATCTAAATTCACGCGAGCGCGTTTTGTCCGACGATGAAGAAATCGTTTTGTTTGAGCTTATCGGCGAAGATGTAAATTTCAGCCGCAAAGTTGAAATTCTGCTTTATACGGGTATGCGGCGCGGCGAACTATTTAAACTCGAATGGCGCGACATTGATTTAACCGAAAGTGTTATCAATATCAGAAAGGAAACCACGAAGACCGGAAAGCCGCGAACGATACCGATGATGTCGAACGTGCGGAAAATCTTTGAAGCCTTGCGCGATGAAGCTGGCGACGCGTCCGATGCGGACAAAATCTTTATCGGCTATGCTTCACAATCCGATTCGTTTTCGGTAAAGTTCAATAAAATTTGTGCGGGCTTAGGATTTAAAGATTTAACCGTTCATTCTTTGCGTCATACATTCAGCACCAGATGCGACCGATACAAAGTCGGCGCGTTCGCTCAAAAGGCTTTACTCGGACACGCCAAACTTTCAATGACGGACAAATACACGCATCTTTCAATTGAAACGCTAAAAGCGAGTTTGGAAGGAATGGAACAACATTTTTCACGCGCAAAAAACACAAACACAAAAAACGAAAATCAAAACGACGTAGAACGCCCGAATTTACTGGACTTTAAGAAAAAGTAAAATTTTGCCTTTACTAGAGTTTTGTAATAACGCTTTTTAAGCCACTCTTTTAAGTTCTGCCGCCGGTTTTTCCGTGTCAAAAAGGCGAATCTGTTTCGCCCAGCCGAGTTTTTTGAACAAGCTAATCGTTATCCAGTTCATATCGAACTGATACCATTTCAAGCCGTGTCTGGCTGAAGTCGGAAACGCGTGATGATTATTGTGCCAGCCTTCGCCGAAAGTGAGAATCGCGACAAACCAATTATTCGTCGAATCGTCAACCGTATCGAACGGACGCTTGCCGGAAAAATGCGAAAGGGAATTTACAAACCACGTCGTGTGCCAGCCGACGACGACGCGCACAAACACGCCCCACAAAACCATCGACCAACCGCCCAAGCCGTAAAGCAAAAAGCCGGAAAGAATAATCGGCGTGAGATAATATTTCGCCAGCAAAACGTGAAATTTATCTTTCAATAAATCGGGGATATATTTCTTAAAAGTCGCCGCGTCGTGGTCTTGCGCCTTGCCCAAAACGACCCAGCCGATATGCGCCCACCAGAAACTCGGACGAGTCGTGTGCGGGTCGCGCGGCGTTTCGGTAAAGGCGTGATGAATCCGGTGCGTCGCCACCCATTTGTCCGGCGCGTCCTGCATCGACATCGTTCCCAACGCCGTCAGCGTATATTCAAGCCATTTCGGAGCCTTAAAACTCCGATGCGTCAACAGCCGATGATACCCAAGCCCGACGCCGAGACTGCCGACAATCCAATTTCCAATCAACATCGCGGCAAAGTTTTTCCAGCTAAAACAAAACAAAGCCGCGACGCTCGCCAGATGAAACGTCGTAACGATAAATAAATTTTTCCAATTAATACGAGTGTGAGTTTGTTCGAGCGCGGCGATGTTTTCCATTTTAAAACTACTTTTTACGATTGCTAAAATACGGCAGGTTTTAGGATAACAATTCGCGGGCGCGGCAATCGTAATAGTTGTGTAAGATTTGAAGATGAAAAAATTATGAAGCGGCTTTTTCAATAAGAAAGAATTGTTTTACTTTTTGAGCTATATCTTCTAATTGACCGGCATCGAGATTTATAATTTAGGAGTTACGCAGTTGAACTTGATAAAATAGCAATTATTGGTAACAATGGGCTTACGAGATAGCTGAAATTCAAACTCAGCATCGTAATTACGATGGCTTTCGCCTAACTGCGTAACTCCTATCATAATGTCGGTTATTTTATTACTTTTTCAAATATCGCGTAATGTGGATTAATAAGTAGGAAAAAGGAAATTAAAATTATGAAAAAATATTACATTGGTGATTTATGTCGTCTGTTCGCTGACAACGAGTGGAAAATTTTTTTAGACCAGACAGACTTTCTTGACCAGATAAGTGTCAGTTCTGGCGGTTCTGGTGAGTATAAAGGCTACACCTTTCATTTTGGAAGCACAGCATTTGGCGACGGTTCTTTCAAAGATAACTTAGGCAGAGAATACGGTGTGGACTCTGGAACGATTGGTATCGTATCAGCAGACTTTCCCGCAACTTCTGATGCTTGGAAAACTGGCGGACAGATTGTAGAGTTGGAAGACGACTTCACTATCTACATCGGCGGCGGCATCTTCCAATTCGGCGATGTTGAGATTAACACACAGGAGTGAGACAGCGACGACGATGAAGACGAAGACGACTATACTTTAGAGGAAGACGATGAGGAAGAGGAAATCAGCAGACAGGAAAAAAATATAAAACTAGAGCTAAACGAAGATGAAGCAAAGATTTTAACAAAGTTTTTAGGTTGCTTAAAAACTTCGGATGTTGAAAAGGTTATGCACAACGGAATGGAAAAGGATTTCGATGTTGAAACCATTGACGAGACTATTGTTAGCATTTTCCGTAGATTGAGGCAAAGTATTGACCCTCTTATTTAAAAAGGTTAGAAGTTACGCAGTTGAGCAGATATTTGATAAAAATAAAGAATGAATCCATTCATTCTGAACAATTTCGTCAATCTGCAAAAGCAACGCTCAACTGTTTGAGCGGCATTGATTCCTGCGCTAATCAACATCAATCGTATAACTGACCAGCCACAAATCAAGCTGTTCGAGTTTCTGTTTCCAACGCTTTTTATATTCGCGCATCCATTCGCGGTTCGTTTCTTCGTCCGGCGCATCAACGATGATTTTTACTAAATTGTCCCGATACAAAACGCCTTGATGCCGCCAATGTCCTTCGACTTTCTGCGTCTCGTAGCTTGCCGCGTCGAAATAGGCGACGATTTCCAAAACGGCTTCGGCTAACCAATCGCCCGGCACGTCGCGCCCGTCGTTAAATTGAAGCGGGAGCAGAATCTCGAAGCGGCGCAGTTTGCTGTTCATAAGTCGCTTTGCCTTTGACGGTGAAAGGAATATTTTGGTCTGCCAGAGCTTCGAGCGCGGCTTCGGGAACGAGATGTTCGCCGGTTTTTAAGACGCGCCCGGAAAAGCGTCCGAGCAGAAAACCGAGCGCCTGTTTTTCGGTTTCACGGTCGGGAAAAGTAATTGTAATCATAAATTTTCTATCGCCTCGCGCGAAAATTGTAGCACCGATTAACCGTTCATTTTGAACAATTTCGTCAATCTGCAAACGCAACGCTCAACTGTTTGAGCGGCATTGATTTTCTAGTATCCAATTCGACGGCGTTTTCGCGGTTCACAACTTGATACAAAATATCGCGCTGCTGCGGCGTGAAACCGGCTTCACTGATTTGGTAGCGCAACTCTTTTTCGTTCGCCTGCGTGTCCGCGCCCGCCGCCGAGACGACGTTTTCTTCAATCATAATCGAACCCATATCGTCCGCGCCGAAATGCAGCGCGGTTTGTCCCAAGCGCAAACCCTGTGTGAGCCACGACGATTGGATGTGCTGCACGTTATCTAAAAATAAACGCGAGACGGCGACCATTTTTAAATAATCAATTCCGGTCGGTTCTTCCGTAATTTTGCGACCGAGCGCGGTGTTTTCGCGCTGAAAAGTCCACGAAATAAACGCCGTAAAGCCGCCGGTTTCGTCCTGCAAATCTCTGATTCTCTGCAAGTGTTTGACGCGGTGCGAAACGTCGTCGCCGATGCCGAACATCATCGTCGCCGTCGAGCGAAGCCCGACTTTGTGAACGGCGCGCATTACGTCTAACCATTCCTGCGTGTTGCATTTGGTCGAAACTCTTTTGCGAACTTCGTCGTCGAGAATTTCGCCGCCGCCGCCGGGCATCGAATACAATCCGGCATTTTTCAAGCGGTGCAGAATCGTTTCGTAATCAAGACCGCTGATTAAAGAAATATTGTGAATTTCCGGCGGCGAAAAACAGTGCAGTTGAAAATTTGGATATTTCGCGTGCAGCGTCGAGAGCAGATTTTCATACCATTCGATATTAAAATCCGGGTGAAGTCCGCCTTGCATCAAAACGCCCGTGCCGTTTAAGGCAATCGTTTCGTCGATGCGTCGTTCGATTTCTTCAATCGAATGAACATAAGTGTCGGGCTTTCCCTGACGGCGATAAAACGCGCAGAAGGTGCAGACGACGTTGCAGACGTTTGTGTAATTGATGTTGCGGTCGATGATGTAGGTTACGACATCTTTCGGATTTTTCCGCATCCGAATTTCGTGCGCCGCCGCGCCGATTCGCGCAATATCGTAACTTTCAAGAAGCGCCGCGCAGTCGTCCGCCGTCAATCTGCTCCCCGCCAAAGCCCTGTCTAAAATCGGTTGAATATCGCTCATAACTAAAATAATTTTATCACGAAAACCTTTAGCCGCGAACAGACGCGAAAATTCACGAACGAAAAAAGAGTTAGCCGCGAATTACACGAATGAACACGAATAGGAACTAAAAATAATTCGGGTGTATTCGAGCGTATTTCGCTGATTTTTTAGATAAAGCGGAGCGGTTTTATATTTTCTGTCAAGCCGTGTTTATGCGCCAATCGGTAAAAAAGCTCCAAGCCTTTCTGCATCGAATCGTCAATTTCGTATGAAATATTTTTGGAAAGATAGTTTGTAAAATCTTCACGCGCCAGCGGAATTTCCGTTTCGTAATTTGAAACGATTTCGTCAAGATGATTTAAACCTTCGTCGCGCGCGCCCGCAAAATCAATGGTTTTAGCAATTTCGGCTTTTTCGGCGTTTGCCATCCACATTGCAAATACAAATCCGAATCCGGTAAAACTTCGCCACGTTTCGGCTAAATCGAATTTGCGGTATTTTGTCTCGTCAATCGTCAGCGCCGGGTCGCCGATTAAAAGCGCGCAATCCGAATCGGCGAGCATTTCGCTCAAATTTGGTCTTGCTTCTTTATAAGTCGGCTCGAAACCGTAAAATTCCTGAAAAATTATTTTCGTCAGCGCAGCCGAAGTTTTAGAAGAAACATCGAGCGCGACCGATTTCACGTCCCGCAAACCTTTGCCTTTTGTAATCAGGCAAACGCTTCTGACTTTTTCTTTCGCGCCGACGCAGACATCGGGAACAAGCAAAACGTCGGCGATTCGCTGGTATTCGATAACCGGAACAAGCGCCGCGTCAACTCGTTTTTGCGCCAGAAGTTCAGCCGAGCGCGCGGGCGCGTTGTCCATTATCAATTCAAAGCGCCCGCGATTGGCGCCGTATAAAAAACTCCAGACGAGCGGCGCGGTGTTTGAATAGCTCGATGCGGAAATCCGCCGAATCTTCTGCATTTCAGCCCGCCGAAACGTCTTGATATTCCGGCGTCTCGTCGATAATTTTTTTGACGAACGGACATTCGGCGACGATTTTTAAATTGTTGGCGCGCGCGAAATTAACGCCTTCTTCGACCAGATTTTTGCCGATGCCTTTGCCTTTTAAAGATTCGTCAACTTCCGTGTGGTCAATAATAATCGTGTCTTCGCCCGATTTTCTGTAAGTCATCTCGGCAATCCACTCGCCGTCCCGTTCGATAAAAAACGCGCCGTTTTTTCCGTGTTCCTGATTTTGAATGTCCATTGTAAATCTCCCCGAATCGTAATTTGCTTTGTAACTAAAGTTCTATCAAATGCGGTTGCCTTTGCCAAACGTTGCTCTGCAATAAGCGCTTCGATTATGCTTGAAAAACTATGAAAATCTATGATGTTACATTTCCAATCAGCGAGCGAGCGCCGATTTACGAAGGCGACCCGAAAGTCGAAATCGAAACCGCAAACGCAATTGCCGACGGCGCGCCCGCAAACGTCTCGCACATCTGCTGCGGCGTCCACACGGCGACGCACGTCGATGCGCCGAATCATTTTATCGAAGGCGGAAAAAGAGTTCACGAACTCGATTTGGCAAAGTTAATCGGCAGATGTCTGGTTGTCGAAATCGACGAAAGCGCGATGTCGATTCAAGCGACACACGTCGAAAATTTAACAAATGTCGAACGCGTTTTATTTAAAACGCGCAACTCAAACTTCTGGAACGAGCCGGAAAAAGGCTTTCGCTCCGATTTTACTTATATTGAACCGGAAGCGGCGCAAATTCTTGTTGCTAAAGGCGTTAAACTTGTCGGAATAGATTATCTTTCAGTTGAAAAATTCGGCTCGATTGATTTTATGACGCACATTACTTTACTCGAAAACGAAGTAGTCATAATCGAAGGCTTGGATTTGCGCGAAGTTTCCGGCGGAGAATACGAGCTGATTTGTCTGCCTTTAAAATACATCGGCGGCGCGGGCGACGGCGCGCCTGCCCGAACGGTTTTAAGAGCCTGTTTGGAAATTAACAGTAAATGATTGGAAGCGGGAAAATTAACCGCAGATGAACGCGGATAAACGCGGATAAGAACCGATAAATCATATAAATGTCTGCTTTTATCAGATGAGCATCGGCGTTCATCTGCGGTTAAATACGATTCTAAAAATTGACATTTTTATTTTCCAAACACGCTCTAAGAGAAAGTTAAAATATGAATCGTGCGGAATTTGCCGGAAAACGGCGCGCAATGGCGCGGAAATCAATCGAAGAATTGATAAAACTTCTCGGAAGCGAAGATTTGCAGACCAGATTTTTCGCCGAAATGTGCCTGCGCGATGCGACCGCGACCTGACTGGATTTTCAACCGGCGAGTTCGCCGCAGGCGAGAGAAAAAGCCATCGAACAATGGCGCGATTGGTTAAAGGAACGCGAAGGAAAATTTAAAAAGCGTTTGAAACGTAAATAAAATTCGGCGGCTTATTTAATCGGTCGCCGACAAACTATAAAATCATTCGCCGCATCAAATCGTGCAAAAATCGCCGCGTTCACAGGAGTTTTTATGCTTTCATCGCCCGTCAAAAAAATCGTTTCAGCCTTTGCGCTTCCGTTCGTTTTCGCCGTTTTTGCAAACGGTCAAAAGCCCGCCGCGACGCCGCCCGACGAAGACACGGAACGGGTTTTTACCGAAGAAATCAAGTTAAACGTCAACGCTTTCGACCCGGACGGCAATTTCGTCGCCGACGTTAAAAAGGAAGATTTGGTAATAATGGAAGACGGGCGCATACATCAGGCGAGCAGCGTGCGGCGCGTTCCCGCCAATGTTTTAATCGTGATGGACACCGGCGGCGAGATGCGCGCGGCGAAAAGTTTCAGCCAGACGCGCGACACGGCGCGCGGTTTGATTAACGCGCTTCATTCCGAAGATTCGGTGGCGATTATGCAGTATAACGATAAAGTCGAAATTCTCGCCGAATGGACGAATAAAGCCGAAGCGCTAAAAATTTTGAGCGGTAAAGCTAATTTCGGCAGGCGTTCGGTTTTTTTCAAAGCGCTGGAGACGGCGACCCGATTTTTGCAGAAAACGCCGGTTGATAATCGACATCTGGTTTTGATTACCGACGGCACGGACAGCTTAAACGATTTGACGGAAAAAGAAGCGGCGATGCGAACGCTTTTGACGACCGACATCAACGTCCACGTTATCAGCTATACGCAGATGGAACTCCTCGACATCGCGCCGCGCGCCAAAGGCATTTCAAAAACTCCGCTGCGCGTCGGTTTACCGCCGGAAGTTGCGGCGACTTTGCCGAACGGCGCGCGCGACGCGGCGACGATTTCCGGCGGAATTTCCATCAATACCGACCGCGCTTTCCTGAAAAAAATGCGCGAGCGGAAAAAGTCGCTGGCTGACGGCGAAAAATATCTCGCTTCGCTTGCCCGCGACACGAACGGCGAATTCATTCTGCCGGCTTCAAATGAAGAAATGATTGAGAAAACGGCGCTCGTCGCCCGCTTTATCGATTCGAGTTACGTTGTAACTTACGCGCCGAAACGCGCTTTGAGCGAATCGCCGAACGGCGAAACGCGGAATATCGAAGTAACTTCAAAACGCGCCGATTTGCAAATCGAAGCGCGCCGTAAACTGATAGTTTCCGGCGGGAAGAAATAAAATCCGCTTCAATTTCTTGTGATTGCCCGAAAACATTTTTCGGAATTTAGCTGAAAATTTCAGAAACAAATCCGAAATTTTCAGCCGATTATTTCGGAGACGCGCTTTTCAACCGTTTCCCGAATAGCAAGCAAATTTTCCGGCGTGTCGGCTTCAAAGCGCAAAACTAAAATCGCCTGCGTGTTCGATGCGCGCACCAAACCCCAGCCGTTTTCAAACAAAATCCGCGCGCCGTCAATCGTGATAACTTCGTTGGTTTCGGCAAATTCTTCGGCGATTTCGCGCACGACGGCAAATTTTATTTCTTCGGAGCAGTCAACGCGAAGTTCTGGCGTCGAATACGTTTTGGGCAAATCGGCGAGCAGCCCGGACAATGTTTTATCGGTGTTCGAGAGAATTTCCAAAACGCGAGCGCCCGCGTAAGTCGCGTCGTCGAAGCCGTAAAAACGGTCGGCGAAAAAAATATGTCCGCTCATTTCTCCGGCGAGCGCCGCGCCGGTTTCCTTCATTTTCGCCTTGATAATCGAATGTCCGGCACGCCACATCAGCGGTTTTCCGCCGTGTTTTTCTATATCGTCGAAAAGTTTCTGCGAGCATTTCACTTCGGCGATAATCGTCGAATTCGGCTTTTCTTTGAGAACGGCGCGCGAGAGCAAAATCATCAACTCGTCGCCCCAGATTATTTCGCCCTTTTCGTTTATAACGCCGATTCTGTCGCCGTCGCCGTCAAACGCAATCGCTAAATCCGCGCCGGTTTCCTTAACGGCTTTTATCGCGTCCTGCAAATTTTCCGTAACGGTCGGGTCCGGGTGATGATTCGGAAAACTTGAATCGGGTTCGGTAAATAATTTGACCAGCTCGACGCCCAATTTTTCGTAAATCGGAACGCCCGTTACGCCGCCCATTCCGTTTCCGCCGTCGAGGACGACTTTTAATTTACGGTTTCCGAGATTTATACGCGCTAAAATATCTTGTTCGTAATCGGGCAGAACTTCGATTTCGCAGGTTATGCCCGCGCCGCTTGAAAATTTTCCCGACAAGGCGATTTCTTTTATTTCCTGGATTTGCGCGCCGAAAAGCGTCGATTTTCCGAGACAAATCTTAAAGCCGTTGTGGTCCGGCGGATTGTGCGAACCCGTAATCATTACGCCGCCGTCAACGTCTTTTGTATAAACCGCGTGGTATAAAACCGGCGTCGGAACGCGCCCGATTAAATGGGCGTCGCAGCCCGAAGCGTTTAATCCTTCGACCAGCAAATCGCGAAAGCGCGGCGAACTGACGCGAGCGTCGAAGCCGATGGCAATGCGTTTCGCATCGTTTCTATTAAAAAATGTTCCGATTGCGCGTCCTAAAATCGAAACGGTTTCGTCCGTTAAATGTTCGCCGACAATGCCGCGAATGTCGTATTCTCTGAAAATATCTGTATTCATAAAATTGCGAATCGCAAATCGTAATTTATAATTCGCGTTCCTCATATTACTGTTTTTGCTTTGCCGTTCGCATTTCGCTATTTACGATTTCACAATTCACGATTCACACGGTTTCGGATATACTCGCCATTCGAGTTCGGGCAACAGGCGGCTGCCGGGCGGCATCGAATTCAATCGTCGATTCGCATAAAGCATTAATAAAATCAGTTATGAAAAATTTGTTCAGATTTGTTTATTTTGCGGCGCTTTTTTCCGTTTTGTCATTGTCCGCGTCGGCGCAGACGGCGCGACCGACTGCCACGCCGCCGAATAACGGCGACGACACCGGCGCGGTTAAAACTTTTGAGGTTCGTCTGCCGGTTACGGTTATAGATAAAAATAAAAAGAAAAATCTCGTAACGGGTTTGTCGCGCGGCGATTTTAACGTTTTTGAAGACGGCGCGCAGCAGGAAGTTACGTTTTTTACCGACGAGAAAAATAATCCGCCGGTTTATGTCGGCGTTCTGATGGACACGTCGCCTTCGACCGCCGGAAAAATGGATTTTTCCAAACGCGCCGCCAAAGATTTTATTTATACCGTAACCAGAATCCGCAAAGATAAAGCGGCGTTTATGACGTTCGATAACGAAGTCAATCTTCGTCAGGATTTTACCGATAAACTCGATTTGCTTGATAAAGCCGTCGATAAGGTGAAAAAAGTCGGCTCGCAGACCGCGCTCTATGATGCAATCTGGCAGTTTTCCGATGAAAAGCTGAGAAGCGCGCCCGGCAGACGCGTTATCGTCGTTATTACCGACGGCGACGACACATTCAGCCGCGCCGAATTAAAAGACGCCATCGATATTGCCCAGAGAACTGAAACGACGGTTTTCGCCATCTCGACCAAAGGCGGATTTCTCGGCTCAGTTCCCGGCGTCGAAGCCGGAACGGTCAAGGACGCGGGCGATAAATATCTGACCCAATTGTGCGAGCAAACCGGCGGCGCGGCGTTTTTTACCGGCGATATGCTGGCGCTGGAAAAATCTTTCGCCAAAATCAGCGAAGAACTGCGCTCGCAATACATTATTACCTATCGCCCGACCAACCAGAATTACGACGGCAAAGAGCGCAAAGTCGAAGTTCGCTTCAGCGGCAAAGACAAAACCGACAAATACCGAATCCGCGCAAAATCAAGTTACCGCGCTGTCAGAGACGCTTTAAAGTAATGGAAAACGGAAAGTGTAGAATGAAAAATTATAAGAAATTTTCAGTCCTTTTATTCGGCTTGCTGTTTGCGGGCGTGTCGCTGATTGGATTCGATACCTCAAAAGCGCAGACAGCCAATCCGCCGACGGTTAATCCGCAGGCGAGCGTTTCGCCAAGTCCGACGCCGCCTGTCGAAGACGACGAAGTTATAAAAATCGACACCGAAGTCGTCAACGTTCTTTTTACGGCGCAGGACAAAAATCGTCGGCTTTTGACCGATTTGAAACAAACCGACATCAAACTTCTTGAAGACGGACAACCGCAGGAAGTAATTTCATTTAATCGTCAGGTCGATTTACCGCTCAGTTTAGCGATTTTAATCGACACGAGCGCGTCGCAGGAACGCACTTTGCCGGAAGAAAAACGAGCGGCGAAATCTTTTATCGAATCGGTTATTCGACCGGCGAAGGACGAAGTTTCAATCATCTCTTTTACCGGCGAGACGACGCTCGAACAGGGAATGACGAACAATCTGACGCGTCTCGGACGAGCGGTTGACCGCGTGGAATTCGTTCCGCCTTCGGGTTACATCGGCGGCGGCGTCATTGCCGGAACGCCGTCAATTTCCGGCAGTAATCAAGCTGCGGCAGGTTCGACCGCCATCTGGGACGCCATTTGGGTAACGAGCGAAGACGTTCTGAAACCTTCGCCCGACAAGACGCGCCGCGCCATAATTCTGCTGACCGACGGCATCAATACCTACGGGCAGAAACGGCTCGACGATGCCGTGCAAGCCGCTTTGCGCAACGAAGCGGTGATTTATTCAATCGGCATCGGCGACGATTTTCAGTTTCAGGGCGTTGACGAAGGCACGCTCAAAAAAATATCGGAGCGCACCGGCGGACGCGCCTTTTTTCCGCGCGACGAAGACGAATTACGCAAAGCGTTCGCGCAGATTCAGTTGGAAATGCGCTCGCAGTATCTGATTGCTTATGAACCTTCAAATCAAAAACGCGACGGCTCATACCGCAAAATCGAAATTCAAATCGCCAATCCCGAACTCGCCAAACAAAAAGTAAAATTAACCAACCGGCAAGGCTATTTCGCCAAAACCGAAGACGGAAAAATGAAAAAATAAACAGGCAGACAATATTTAATCGGGACTGAGTAAAAAACGTATGTGTCGGAGCGCGGGCATCCTGCCCGCTCTTGAACGCAAAGCGCTCAGAAGGTTTGAGAAAAATTCAATATTGAGTTTTTCTCAAACCTCTTTTAAACGCTTTGCGTTCATTGCGGGCAGGATGCCCGCGCTCCCGTTGGTAGAAAATTCCTGTTAATTAAAACAATCGACGGTTGGTTTTCGCCTTTCGCGGGTGAAAACTAACCGTTTTTGTTTTATTATTAGCAATTCATCAGCTATCAGTAAGAATTTTCTCTATACTGACCACTAATTTTATGGAACTCGAAAAAGCATATAATCCGACCGAAGCCGAAACCACGCATTACAAAAACTGGGAAGCAAACAATTGTTTCGCGCCCGAAATCAATGAAAATCCCGAAGCCGAAGCGTTTTCAATCGTCATTCCGCCGCCGAACGTAACCGGCAGTCTGCATATTGGACACGCGCTTCAACATACGTTAATGGACGTTTTGACGCGCTGGAAGCGAATGCGCGGTTATAAAACTTTATTTCTCGTCGGCATTGACCACGCCGGAATTTCCACGCAGCTGATGGTTACGCGCCAGCTGAAAAAAGAAGAACACAAAATGCCGCGCGACATCGGGCGCGAAGCGTTCACGGAACGAGTTTGGGCGTGGAAAAACAAGTTCGGCAATACGATTACAAACCAGATTCGCCGCGAAGGTCTGTCGGTTGACTGGACGCGCGAGCGTTTTACGATGGACGCGCAATTGTCGAAAGCCGTGCGCGAAGTTTTCGTCCGTCTGTATGAAGAAGGCAAAATTTATCGCGGTAAGCGCATTGTCAACTGGTGTCCGAACGACAAGACGGTTTTATCGGATTTGGAAGTTCAGGACGTGAACAAAAAGGATGGTAAATTATTTTATTTGCAGTATCCGGTAAAAGATTCTGACAGAAAAATAACGGTAGCGACGACGCGCCCGGAAACGATGCTCGGCGATTCCGCCGTCGCCGTAAATTCCGAAGACGAGAGGTATAAACATTTAATCGGACAAACAATTTTACTGCCTTTGACGAACCGCGAAATTCTAATTATCGCCGACGAATATGTCGATGCGGCATTTGGAACGGGCGCGGTAAAAATCACGCCGGCGCACGACCCGAACGATTACGAAGTCGGGCTTCGCCACAACTTACCGCAAATCGAAATAATGGACGCTTCCGCCCGAATGAACGAAAACGCGGGCGCGGATTTTCAAGGCTTAGATAGATACGCGGCGCGTGAAAAAGTCGTTGAAGAATTTGAAAAGCTCGGCTTGCTTGAGAAAATTGACGATTACGAAATCGTTCTGCCCGTCTGCGAGCGGTGCAAAACCGTAATTGAGCCGCTGTTGAGCGAACAGTGGTTTTTAAGGATGGACGAGATGCGCGATTTGGCGCTTGATTTAATGCGCAAAGAAGGCGCGCCGCATTTTTACCCGCGAGTTCCGCACGAAAAAGTTTATACGGCGTGGCTCGAAAACCTGAAAGACTGGACAATTTCGCGCCAGCTCTGGTGGGGACATCAGATTCCGGCGTGGTATGACGAAGCCGGAAACGTCTATGTCGCCCGCACTAAAGAAGCGGCGATGGAACAGGCGAAAACCGCGAAAATTATGCAGGACGCGGACGTTCTCGACACCTGGTTTTCGTCCGCGCTCTGGTCTTTTTCGACTTTGGGCTGGACGGGCGCGGAAGAAGATGCGGAGACGCGGAGACGCGGAGACACGGAGAATAGGAAACTACAAGAAAACGAAATCCAAAATCTAAAATCTAAAATTCAAAATCGAAATGATTTGGAAACATTTCACCCGACCGACGTTCTTGTTACGGGGCGCGATATTATTTTCCTGTGGGTCTCCAGAATGGTGATGACGGCGCTCAAATTCGTCGGCGAAAAACCTTTTAACGACGTGATTATTCACGGCACGGTGCTTGATAAAAACGGGCAGCGAATGTCGAAAACGAAAAACAACGGCATCGACCCGCTCGACGTTTTCGATAAATACGGCGTTGACGCCACTCGTATGACTCTGGCTGATTCGGCGACGGGCGTCGATTTCGCGTGGCGCGACGAAAAGGTTGAATCGTTTCGCAATTTCGCCAACAAAATCTGGAACGCGACGCGCTTTTGCCTGTTAAATAGCGACGGCGCGCAGGTTGATTATTCATACTTAAATCCAAAAGCCGAAGCGCTGGAAATCAAAAAAATACTCGGCGCGGAATTGAGCGAATTAGATGAAGAAGACGAAGAATTTCTCGATAAAGTCGTTCCCGCGTTTGCCGCCGACAACCCGAAAGAAAATTTGTCGCTCGCCGATAAATGGATTATCTCGCAATTGAATAAAACCGCTTTGAACGTCAATAAATCGCTGGAGAAATACGATTTTCACGATGCCGTCCAAACGCTTTATCATTTTTTCTGGGACGATTTTTGCGATTGGTATATCGAACTGGTCAAAGACGAAATCACCGGCGAAGAACCGAACGCTGCCAGAGACGCGGCGCGCTCGCGCATCATCACGATTATCGAACAATCGCTCCGTTTGCTTCATCCGTTTATGCCGTTCTTGACCGAAGAACTCTGGCAGAAACTGCCCGGCGTCTCTATTGATTTGCATAACGACGCTTACAAAAACGCGCCGCTCGAAACGATTATGCTCGCCGATTTCCCGAAGGGCGACGCTTCTTTGATTGACAAAAAGGCAACGCGCGAAATGCAATTGGTTATCGAACTGATTTCAAAAGTCCGCAACATTCGCGCCGAAATGAATATCAAATCGGGCGACAAACCGGCGATTCACATCGCCGCAAACGCCGACGCGCAAAAGGTTTTCACCGAAAACGAAGCGCAAATCTTAAAACTCGCCCGCGCCGCCAAATTAAAATTGTCGGAAAATCTCGATGTTCCCCGCGCTTCGGCAAAAGCCGTTTTAACCGGTGGCGCGGAAATCGCCATTCCGCTCGAAGGCTTGATTGATTTTCAAAAGGAAACCGAACGCCTTGAAAATCAAATAAACAAATTAAACGTCGAAGGCGAACGCCTGCAAAACCAGCTCGCCAACCAAAGTTTCGTCGAAAAAGCACCCGCCGAAAAAGTCGAAGGCTTGCGCGCGCGTCTCGCCGAAATCGAAACACAGACCAAAGCGTTGAAACAAAATCTGGAGGCTTTGAAATAAAATGGGAGCAATCTTAATTAAAGTGCCGCAAAATATCGTCGAAGCCTTTGAGCTGTCCGACGAAGAAACGGCGGGAAGTTTATTAAATTTAATCGCTAAAATCGCTGTCAAAAAAACGTCTGAAAAAGCCGATGACGACGAAATTTTAGGCATCTGGAAAGACCGTTTCGGCGACGAATCGGCGGAAGACATCGGCAGACGCTGGCGGAGAGAAATGTGGACGAGAAAATAGCCGACACCAACATTTTCATCCAGATTTTTCGCGGCGACGCCGATTTGAAAAACCGGATTGAATCAATGAACGCGGCAGTCATCTCAATCGTTTTTCTCGAACTTCTGCAAGGCTCGAAAGATAAAGCCGAATTGCGGCGAATCGAAAAATATCTCGACCGTTTTACCGTTTTTCATTTCGACGAAGCCGTCTCGAAAAAGTCGATTGAGCTTGTTAAAACTTATTCAAAAAGTCACGGCTTACTGCTGGCTGACGCTATTATCGCCGCCACTTGCTTGGAAAAAGATTTGGAATTGATGACTTTTAATGTCAAAGATTTTAAATTTATTCACGGCTTAAAATTGTTTAGCGGAACTTGAGAAAGTGTTGCCGAAATTTTGCGGCGAGTGAGAACATTAAAACGAAATCCGAAGGCTTTGAAATAATATGAATAGGAGAAAAAATGAGTTGGATTGATAACGGCGAAATTTTGGGGCAAATCGGCGAGTTTCTGCGCGAGGATTTGGGGCGCGGCGATATAACGACGGCTTCGACTGTTCCGCCGGACGTGCGTGGAATGGGCAAATTTCTGGCGAAGGAAGACCTTGTTTTGTGCGGCTTGGAAGTAGCCGAAGCGGTTTTCGCGCATCTCGACCCGGACAGCCCGGAGATTGAAACGACGGCGGCGGACGGCGACGAAATTAAGGCGGGAACTATTTTTGCGACTTTGATGGGCTTTGCCGACGTTTTATTAGCTGGCGAGCGCGTCGCTTTGAATTTGATTCAAAGAATGAGCGGCGTGGCGACCTTGACGCGTGCTTACGTTAATGCAATCGAAGGAACGAACGCGACGATTGTCGACACGCGGAAGACGACGCCGGGTTTGCGGATTCTGGAAAAATACGCCGTAACCGTCGGCGGCGCGAAAAACCATCGAATGGGTTTGGACGACGGAGTTTTAATTAAAGACAATCACATCGCGCTCGCCGGCGGCATTACCGAAGCGGTTACGATGGCGAAATTGAAAGTCGGACACCTGCACAAAATCGAAATCGAAATAAGTAACTGGGCGCAGCTGCGCGAAGCGATCGAAGCGGGGGCGGACATCGTAATGCTCGACAACCAGACGCCGGAAGAAGCCGAAAAATTGGTAGAAATGTCCAGACAGATGAACCCGAATGTTTTAATCGAAGCCTCGGGCGGAATGGATTTGGAAAAGGTGAGAAGTTTCGCCGAAGCCGGAGTCGATTTAATCTCGGTCGGAAGATTAACTCACTCGGCGCGGGCGGTCGATATTTCCTTTAAGATTCAAACGATATGACAACGGTAAAACGATTCGATTTTAACTCGATGTTCGGATAAAATAATTTTATGATGACCGCTCTGCCCGCCAAAAAAATTTTCACCGTGCAGGATTATCACAAGATGATTGATGCCGGAGTTTTCGTCGGAAACTCCGGCTATGAACTCATCGAAGGGGAAATTGTAAAGAAAATGACTGTTGGAAATCATCACATCAGCTGCGTAAACAGATTAACCAGATTATTTAGCCGAAAATGCGGCGACGACGTGATTGTCAGCGTGCAAAATCCCGTCGTTATCGGCGATATTTCCGAACCCGAACCCGATATTGCCCTGTTTAGATACCGCGAAGATTTTTACGCTTCGCGCAAAGCCGACGCCGAAGACGTTCTACTTTTAATCGAAGTTTCCGATTCGACCGCTCGCTACGACCGGAGCGTAAAGGCGCGTATTTATGCCGAAGCGGAAATCCCTGAAGTCTGGCTCGTCAATCTGCCGCGCCGGATTCTCGAAGTTTATACCGAGCCGGGCGACGGAAAATACAAAATTGTCAGGAAATACGAGAAAAATCAAATTGTCGCGCCTAAACTTCTTCCCGAAATCGAGTTAAAAGTTTCCGATATTATCGGATAAATTTAAGTTTCCGCAGTTTTCATTATTCGCGCGGATTTTTCTTCACTCGTTAAAACCAGCATTTCTTTCGACGGTTTGATAAACGGCAAAAACCAAATCAGAACTGCCGATAAAATAATCGCAATCGTGCAGGCGACGCCGCCTTCGATGCCGTAATCGCCGCCGGTTAATAACTGAACGCCTTTATCGGTTTGCTGCAAAAACGGCGCGGTCGTCAAACTCGTGATGCCGCTGACGGGAATGCCGAAAAACGCGCCCTGCATCCAGTTCCACATCAAATGAATGCCGAACGGAAACCACAAATTTCGCGTTTTCAAATAAGCGATGCTGAACCAAACGCCTGCCAAAGCGGTGTTTAATGTCGAAATCCAATCGGCATTTTGATTACTCAAATGTGCCGAGGCGAAAAACAGGGAAGTCAAAGCGATTGCCAGCCAAGCCAGACGCGCGCGCGCGAAAGTCTGTAAAATATAGCCGCGAAAATACGTTTCTTCGGCAAGCGCGCCGACGACGAAAACAAACAATGAAATGCCCAGAGTTAAAAGAATCGCCGATGTCCCCGACGTTTGATTGATTTGCAGCCGCATTCCGCCGAATAAAATCGCCATTAAAACGGCGAAAGTTATCGAAGCCGCGCCGATTATTAAACCGAAAACCAAATCTTTCAGCCATTTGCCCGCAAACCAAAGTCCGAGCGCGCGAAACGGCAAGCCTTCGAGGAATTTCCCGCACAGCCAGCCGAGCAGAAGCGACGGAACGAGCAAAACAACATTCGGCACGACAAACGAAATTACGCCGCCTTTATCGAAAACGATTGATAATCTCGCCAGCAGAAAGAAAATCGTTCCGCCGAATGCCGCGCCGAACACGACAAACAAAAGCTGAAAAATCAAAAACCGCCAGCCGCTTCGCAATCGCCCGTAATTGTTAAATAAAAAGTTCGGAGAGTTCGGAGAGTTTTGAGAGTTTGGAGCGTTCATAAAGTTTATAGAGTTTATAGATTATTTGGAGTAAAATGCAAATTCTATGGACTCTGCAAACTCTGCAAACTCTAAGAACTCCAAGAGGCGCACGCCGTGGTTTCTCGGCGCGTTCGTCTTTTTCCTGCTTCTGCTGCTTGTGCTTTTGCAGTCGTCTAACTTGTGGAAGGAACTCGAAGTTCAATCGGCGAGCGACACGCTTCTGCTTTACGCTCTCTCGTCGCTGAACTTTTTCGCGTTTATCATTTTCGGATTTATTTTCATTCGCAGTCTGGTCAAACTGATGCGCGAGCGCCGCGCCTTTCAACTCGGCTCAAAAATTAAGACCAAACTGCTGATGTATTTTTTCGCCATTTCACTGATGCCGATTATGGCGATGGCGATTTTTTCGTATTTGTTTATGAATCGCGCCCTTGAGCGCTGGTTTTCGCAGATTCCCGAAAATGTTATCCGCGAAGCACGCCGCGTGCAGAATCAATCCGTCGAAGACCAGAGTTTAAAGTTGCGGGAAAACGCCGAAATGCTGGCGACGGCGCTTGCGAAACAGGATTATAACGAGCTTGATTTGCAGTCGATTATGCGCGCGGGAAATCTGACGCATCTGGCGATTCTTTCTAAAACCGGCGATGTTCTGGTTTCGAGCGAAAAAAATCTCGACGCGGCGCAGAAGGCGGAACTTGATAAAACGCTCGCTTTTGTTCGTCAAAACAGGTTGAACGAACAAATTTTAAGCGACGGGCGCGATTTTGATGCTGCCGTCGCGCCGCTCTCCGGCGGACGAATGCTGGTCGTCGTGCCGGATTTGCGTCCGGCGGAAAATGTTTCGCAAATGGTTGAAAACTCGCTTGTCGAATTTGAAAAACTCAAGCAGAAACAAATTACGGTCAGGCAAATCGGGCTTTTAACGCTCGGCTTTCTGACGTTTCTGCTGATTTTCGCCTCAAGCTGGACGGCGTTTTACATCGCTCGCGGCTTAACCGCGCCGATTCGGGCTTTAGCCGAAGGCGCGGACGAAATCGCGCGCGGAAATCTGGCGCATCGCGTCGAAGTTCTTGCCGAAGACGAACTGGCGCTGCTCGTCTCTACTTTCAATCAAATGTCGGCGAAGCTCGAAGAAAATTCCGCCGAACTCGGCGAGCGGCGCAAATATATCGAAACCGTTTTGCAGTCGCTTTCAACCGGCGTAGTCTCGTTTGACGGCGAAAATCGCGTAACGACAATCAACAAAGCCGCTGTTCAAATGCTTAAATTGGAAAACGCGGATTTTACGCGCTTTTATCTGAATCAGTTGGTCAGCGAAGAAAACCGCCGCATTTTAGAACGGCTTCTGGCGCGCGCGCGTCGCATCGGGCAGGCGAGCGAGCAAACGATTTTGCGCCGCGAATATACGGACGGAAGCTCGGAGATGAGCGCGGATTTAGCCGTCGCGCTGTCGGCGACCGTTCTGCCGAAAATGATTGAAAGCGAAACGAGCGGCGCGGTTCTGGTTATCGAAGATTTGTCGGAATTAATCACCGCGCAGCGCGCTTCGGCGTGGCAGGAAGTCGCCCGGCGAATGGCGCACGAAATAAAAAATCCGCTGACGCCGATTCAGCTTTCCGCCGAAAGAATTGCAAAGAATTTTGATAAAAACAAGTCGTCATTAGTCGTTAGTCATCCGTCAGTCGCAAGAGTCGATATAAGTTTGGATTCAGACGGCGAAGGACAAATGACGCGGGACAAAGGACAACCGGCAAATGACAGCGGACAATTAGCAAAAGTCATTAAAGAAGGCACGGAAACCATTTTGCGTGAAGTTAATTCGCTCAAAGTAATGGTTGACGAGTTTTCTCAATTTGCCCGTCTGCCGGACGCGAAACTCGAAAGCGGAAACTTAAACGATATTGTCAGCCAGACGGCTGCGCTTTATGAAGACAGATTTTCGGATATAAAAATCACCGTAAATCAATCGGAGAATCAACCGTGCGTGATGCTCGACGCTGAGCAGATGCGGCGTGTGTTCGTCAATTTGCTCGAAAATTCGTTGGAAGCGTTCGGCGCGTCTCAAACCGACAAGCACATTTTTATAAAAACCTTTCACGACGCGGCGCGTGATTTAATCGTCGCCGAAGTTGCCGACAACGGAAACGGTATTTCGCCCGCCGATTTCCAGAAACTTTTTCAGCCGTATTTTTCGACCAAAGGACGCGGCACGGGTCTCGGCTTGGCAATCGTCCGGCGAATCGTCGGCGAGCATCGCGGGCGCATCAGAGCGGTCTTGAACAAACCGGCAGGCGCGAAATTTATCATCGAAATTCCCGTCGTCCAGTAAACCTAATGAAAAGACTATTTACCGGGAGCGCGGGCATCCTGCCCGCAAAGATTGCGCGAGCAATCTGGAAACGCCGCGTAAATTAAATGTCGATTTCTATCTAAACTTTTGTGAACGCTCAAAGCAGCGTTCATTTGCGGGCAGGATGCCCGCGCTCCCGGTGACTATTGTTTTACAGCGCTTATTTATTCAATTTATCCCGCGCCATTTTTTGAATAATTAAATCAGCCATCTGCGGCACGACTTCCCAGGCAATTTCCCGTATCACTCTGTCGGAAAGTTTTTCCACTACTTTCGCCGCGATTGCGTCAATCAATTCGGGCGGGAAATCTGACAACGTATGATTTTCAGATGTGTCTGCCGTCATTTCCGGCGCGTCGTTTTGCTGTCGTTCGCTTGTCTTAACCGAAATTTCGGCTGGCGATTCCGATTCAGCTTTTCGATTCGATTGTTGAGTTTCCGTTTCCGTCGTCTGAATCGTATATTGATTTTCCGTCTCCGCTTGTTCGGTTGGAGCGACTTCGACGGCTTCGTCGTTTTCTGTCAATCTGACTTCATCGATAGTTTCGTCTTCAAAATCGTAAAACTCGTCGTCGTCCGAAAAAGGAAGCTCAAGCAAATCCATTTCGTCAAGCTCGACTGCCGCGGATGCGCCGTTCGCCGTCTTGTTTTCGTTTTCCTCGTCCGAATCGATTATCAAACCTTTCGTCCGGTTCTGTTCGGAAGATTCGTCATCGCCGGAGCTGTTTTGCGCGGAAGTTTCCGAATCCGCGACTGCGCTTTCCGGCGCGGAATTGTCTTCATCGGCAAAATCATAAACTTTTTCGTCGTCCGATACCGTTTCGGCGGAGTCATCGCCGTAATTTGAATTCGCTTCGCGCAATTCTTCGGCGCTTAAAGGCTGTGTTTTCGCCCAATCCTTTTCTTCGGTTTGATAATCGGCGGAATCCGCGAAAACATTTGTATTTGATTGATTACTCGCGGTTTGCGGAAAATCTCCGCCGGAAAAAGCGGAAGAAAATTTTTGTGTTTCATCGACCGGCAGACTTCCGATTTGATTGGTTTGAGCGGCTTCTTCATCGATTGACGCGCCGCCGTAATTCGCGGTTTCGTCCCGTTCCGCCGAATCGGATTGCGGAAAGACTTCGTAATTGTTGTCTGAAGATGCTGCCGCCGTTTCATCTGTCGCCGCAATCTGTGTTTCGGCGTTAAGAGCGGTTTTGCCGCCGGCGGAATCGAGCAATCCGGTAACTTTTGAAACCAGTTGGCGAATCGATTGAAAAGGTTTTGTCAGATAATCGTCAGCGCCTACGCGCCTGGCTTCTTCTTCGTCGAACGGCTCGAAAGAACCGACCAGCAGAATTACCGGAATATGCCTTGTCTCGTCGTCCTGCTTGATTATTTCGCAGATTTTATAACCGTCGAAACCCGGCATATTTACGTCAACCATTACCAGGTCGGGAACGCTTTCGACAAATTTTTCCATCGCCTGGTTGCCGTCGCCGACGGCGATAACTTCGATTCCTTCATCGGCAAACGTTAAATTGACGACTTTTTGAATCGTTACCGAATCGTCGGCTAACAACAGTTTTCGTTTTGACACGGTTAATTTCGCTCCTTAATCGAATGGCTTGAAATCGCTCTTCAGCGATAAAATTTATTTGTTTTGAAAGCTAACATTTCAGAGAGGTTTGCGTCAAGAAAAAGCTCGGCGAGGTTCGGCGTTTTCAGCCGTTCTGCACAAACATCCGAAGCATTGTCTGAAGCTGCGAAGTCGTAAAAGGTTTCGGCAGAAAAGCGATTGCTCCGGCTGAAAAACTTTCCGAGGAAAGACGCGGATTCTGTTCCGCCGTCATCATTATAACGGGAATTTTCAGCAGACGTTTTTCCGACTGCATATAGCGCACCAGTTCCGTGCCTTGAATATACGGCATTACAACGTCGAAAATCGCCGCCGTAAAATTTTCACCCGATTGAAGAAGTTTATACGCTTCCTTGCCGTCGCGCGCGGCAACGACCGCAAACCCTTCTTTTTCAACAATTACTTTAACAAGGCGAAGAATCGCCGGGTCGTCGTCGGCGACTAATATCTGTTTTGGCGCGTCGCTCTGCTGTTGGTTCATTAAAAATTTTCCCTTTTCCCGTTGTGCCGTCGCCTTATTCTAACAAAATAAATATCGATTTTACGAATTACGAAATAAACTAATTAACCCAAGCTGCCAGTTACCGAAATTATAAAAATTTTACCGCTGAGGCGCGGAGTTTTCGCGGAGTTTCGCAGAGAAAAGACAAAATCCCGGCGAAACTCCGCGTCTTTTCTCTGCGCCTCAGCGGTGAAAAATCATAACTGGCAGCTTGGGTTAGTTAAACATTCAGCAGCTTTGCCGCCAGCTCGATTGCCGTTTTCATACTCGACGCGTCAGCTTTGTTTTTTCCAGCAATGTCGAGCGCCGTTCCGTGGTCAACCGACGTTCTTACCAGCGGAAGCCCGAGCGTTACGTTGACCGACGCGCCGAACGACAGACATTTGACGGCAATCGTCGCCTGGTCGTGATAACAGGAAATCACCGCGTCGAATTCGCCTTTGTAGCCGCGCAGAAAAATCGTATCGGGCGAAAACGCGCCCGATACGCCGATGCCGTAAGTCTCGCGGCACTCTTTTATCGCCGGTTCGATTTCATTTTTTTCTTCCGCGCCGAACATTCCGCCTTCGGACGCGTGCGGATTAAGTCCGGCAACGGCAATGCGGGCATCTTTCTTCAAAAGTTTAGAAATCTCGCGGTGCGAAAATCTTATCAGCTCGACGAGTTTTTCCTTTTTTACCAGCTCGATAGCGTCGCGCAGGGAAACGTGCGTCGAAAGCAGAACGACGCGCAAATCTCCGGCGAAAAAGCTCATCGCGAATTCTTTTGTATCGGTTAGATACGCGAGAAATTCCGTGTGTCCGGGAAAATTATAGCCGCCGAGCGCCAGCGCTTTTTTGCTGATTGGCGCGGTCGAAATAGCGTCGATTTTTTTTTCCCGCCATAATTCGACGGCTTTTTCGATATATTCGCCGCACGCTTTTCCGGTTCGGGCGGATTCTTCGCCCGCGACAATTTCGCCGCCGAGATTATTCAGATTATAGACGAGCGTTTGATTGGAATTCGGCGCGGATTTTACGTTCGCGTCGGCAAAATTGAATTCGAGTTCTAAATCCCGCGCCGTTTTTCGCAGAAAAGATTCGTCGCCGATAATAACCGGAACACAAAATTTGTTTATTTTATCGTCGGCAAGCGCTTTGAGAATTATTTCCGCGCCGATTCCGGCGGCGTCGCCCATCGTTATTCCGACGCGCGGCAGAGATGAATTCGGATTTGATTTCGGGAAAGCTGATTCGTCCGGTGTTTCGTTCACGAATTTTATTAGACCTCTTGCAAAAGTAATTTAATGTTCAAGCGCATAATTGTAGAATCCGGCAATCAAATTGACGCGCAACAGCAAGCGTCGCCGCCGATTCCGATACCGCTCGGACAGAATCCGAAAGATTTTCAAATGCCGAATCACGTTTTCAACCAATACTCGTTCGCTTGCCAATTGCTTGTTCGCCGCTTTCTGCCCGGCGGTCAACTCGCTGCCTTTCGGCTTTTTTATCGGCGTTCGGCTCTTTTTGTGCAACTCCCGAATGCCTTGATAACCGGAGTCCGCCAGACAAGCGGTTTTCTTTGGAAGGCGCACTTTGCTCGCTTTGTAAAGCGAAAAATCGTGCCTTGCCCCTTTAGCGAAAGCGGTGTCCAAAATTCGCCTCGTCCGTTTACACACCCGCACCTGTGTTTTTACGGTGTGCCGCTTCTTCTTGCCCGAATAATAGCGACGTTGTTTTTTTTCGGACGTTCCACCGCCGTCTCCACCACGTCCACGATGACCGCTTCAACGTCCGGCGGCAGATTCGCTCGCCGCTTGACCGGCAACTGGAATTCCTGCGCCCGGCTTAAAATATCCTCAACGCGAGTAATAATGCGTGAAACGGTTGATTCGGATAAACTCCAACTCTTGGCAAGGTGGAACATTGTTCGATACTCGCGCAAATACTCCAAACTCAACAACACCTGGTCTTCAACGACGAGTTTCGCCGGTCTGCCGGAAACCAATCGCCGTGCAGCAGATTTGTGGCGAACAATCTCGCACATTTTGTCAAAAGTTTTTCGCTTGACACCGCAGTATCGTTTGAAATCAGCGGCGGAAAGCTCTTTTAGTTTCTCATAAAGCATGACTTTTTTGATGCTTTATGTTTATTTATCTATGCCACTTTTGCAAGAGGTCTATTTTATAACGAGCCAAGAGGAAAAAGGAAAATGGAAAACAAAGAATCGCTTCCTGCATTTTCCATTTTGCGTTTTTCCGTTTTCCGTCGCTTTACTTTTTATCTTCCGCCTTGAACATATATTTAATGCTGTGTTTGAGCAGCATAATATTAGGCGCGGCGGCGCGATTTACTTTTATGGCGTCGAGGTCATACCATTCGATTGTGCCTTCGATTTGCTCGCCGTCCTGCAAAACTATGACCATCGGCGTCCGCGCGTCTATCTGTTTTTTATAATAAAAAGTTTCGGCGTTGGTTTCGACCGGCGGCGGCGTTTTTTTGCGCGTCTCGGTTGTTTCACGCGTTTCGTTTTGGCGCGGCGCTTCGCTTCTGTCGTTCATAATTTCACGTTCCTGGCGGTTTGATATTTTTAATTAAACCTAAAAATGAAATTGTTTTAATCGGCTTGCCGTCGAATAAAAGTCGGGACATTTATGTCTTCGTCCTTTTTCATATCCGACGGGCTGTAAGCCGGCGCGGTTCGATACTGCACATCCGAAACGGTTTCAGATGGTTTGTTTGCCGGCATCAAAACTTCGCTGCGGTTATCGAAACCCGTAGCGATAACCGTGATTTTTACGTCGCCGTTCATATTTTCGTCGAAAACCGTGCCGAAAATAATATTGGCGTCTTCGTCGGCTTCCTGAAAAATCAGGTCAATCGCCGCTTCAATTTCGTCGAGCGGCATATCTTTCGAGCCGGTGATGTTGATAAGCGCGCCGCGTGCGCCTTTGATTGAATTTTCTTCCAAAAGTTTGGAATCAATCGCCGCCTTCATCGCTTTAATCGCCGCGCCGTCGCCGCTTCCGTGTCCGATGCCCATCAACGCGACGCCCATTCCCTGCATAACGGATTTTACGTCGGCGAAATCGAGATTGATAATGCCGGGAACGGTAATCAGATTACTAATTCCCTGAACGGCTTGCAGCAGAATATCGTCGGCGCGCCGGAACGCTTCCATAATCGAGATTTTTTCTTCGACTTCTTTGAGCTTGGAATTCGGTATCGTGATAATCGTATCGACACAGCCGCGCAGCTCGGCAAGTCCTTCTTCAGCCTGCCGCATACGTTTTTTGCCTTCGACGGTGAACGGCTTCGTTACGACGGCGACGGTCAGAGCGCCGAGTTCGATGGCGAGCGCGGCAATAACGGGAGCCGCGCCCGTTCCCGTTCCGCCGCCTAAACCGGTGGTAACGAAAACCATATCCGCGCCTTCGAGAACGTCCATAATCTTTTCGGTATCTGCAATCGCCGCCTGCCGTCCGATGTCGGGATTCGCGCCCGCGCCCAACCCGCGTGTCAGCTCGCTGCCCAACTGGATTTTTATCGGCGCTTTCGAGTCGTTCAAGGCTTGCACGTCGGTGTTGACGACGATAAATTCGACGCGGGCGATGCCCGCCTCAATCATTCGGTTGACGGCGTTGCCGCCGCCGCCGCCGACGCCGATGACGATGATTTTCGCGCCCGTTATCGGCGGCTCGTCGATAAACATTGTGATTCCGTTATTTTTCATATTATGACCGTCCGTCCCGTTATTTTATGATACCTTTCCAAGAATTATAACTTCCAAAATCATTTGCGGTGAAGTGTTCGAGAGATTTTTGAATTCAACAATATATTGTGCCTTAAGCGAATCAGCATACAACGATTTGTGATTAAAAATCCAGCCCGAATATTAAATTTATCTAAATTTCTCCCGAAAATTTTCAAACCACTCGGCAACTTTGCGCGTCGGCGATTTGCCGCCCGAATTATGCTCGCGGATTTGCCTGCGCATCGACGCTAAAGCCAGTCCGCACGCGGTTGCCCATCCCGGGCTTTGCACCTCATCGACCAGTCCGCTGAAGTGTCTGCGCTCGATAAATCCGAGTCGTGTCGGCGCGTCGAAAACCTGTTCGGCAATCTCGACCATTCCGCGATTGAGCGAGCCGCCGCCGGTCAAAACTACGCCGCTCGAAATCTGCCCGCCAGCCCGAAGAACTTCCTGCGCGATGTGGTGCAGAAGCTCGATGGCGCGCGGCTGCATTATGTCGCACAGAATTTCTTTCGACAGTTGGCGCGTTTCCTGTCTGCCGACCGGCGTTATTTCAATAATTTCCTGTTTCTCGTCCGGCGTCATCAGAAATCCCGCAACACAGCCGTAAAAATGCTTGATTTTGTTGGCTTCGGGAATAGAAACGCGCAAGCCGACGGCGATGTCTTTTGTAAAGTGCATTCCGCCGAACGGGAAAACCGCCGTGTGCTGAACCGCGCCGCGCCGGAAAATCATCAAACTCGTTACTTCCGCGCCGATGTTGACCAGCGCGCAGCCGTATTCCTTATCGTCATCCGTCAGCGTGCTGTTTGCCGCCGCCAGCGGCTCTAACATCATCGTTTCGACATAGAGACCGGCGCGGTCGATTGCTTTGAAGACGTTCTGCTTGCCCGCGCTCGGACTCGAAACGACGTGAATCCGGCTTTCAAGGCGCGCGCCGCGCATTCCAATCGGCTCGATAATTCCGTCCTGACCGTCGATAATAAATTCCTGCGGCAGACGGTCAACGATTTCCCAACCGGCTGGCAATTGCATCGCGCTCGCCGATTCGACGGCGCGTTCAACGTCTTCGGGCATAATCTCGCGCCCCGCGCCCGCCACCGCGACAACGCCGCTTTTGTTTTCGCCGCGCAGATGTTCGCCCGAAAGATTTACCGTGGCGGCGTGAATTTCCAAACCGCTCATACGCTCGGCGTTGCCCACCGCCCGCCGGATTGAATCGGCAACGGCGTCCGTCGTCGTTACGATGCCGCGCCGCAAGCCCCGCGATTCAGCCGCGCCGAAACCGACAATGTTCATCGCGCCGCCGTCCGACGGTTCACCGACGACGCAGCGAACGCGGCTCGTGCCGATGTCGAGACCGATTGCGCGTATTTCACGATTTACCATCTTAATAATTTTCCGCGTGTCGTTTAACTGTTTTGTTTTTCCCGAAAATCCAAAACCGGCTGCGTTCCGCTGACATTGATTGCTTTTACCTCTTTTCCGCGTCCGGCTATTCTTTCCAGACCTGTTTGCAGACGCTTGCCGAAATTTTCGCGCGGCAGGGAAATCGTAACCATCTCGCCCGAATCCGGCACAAGCGCCCGCGGCGTCTGCAAATCGGCTAAATTCACAGCCGAAACGCGCTTTGCCAGTTCAAAGCTCTGCCAATCGGCAAACATTTTCGTGTAAATTTTAACGCGCTCCTGATTGTCTTTCGTCGCTTTTTCGGTTCGGTCTTCGTTCCAGCCCTGCATAAAAAACGGCGGGCGTTCATCATTTTTCTGCACCGCGCCGAGAATTACCGCGTCGTCGTCCGCCCAGTAATCGCCGGAATTTATTCGCACGACGGCGCGCGGAACGCGTTCGTTAATAATGACCCGCAAACCGTCCGGCAAACGGCGCGAAACGACCGCCGATTTAACGAGCGTCAGCTTTTCGATGTCTTCGCGTATCTGTCTCAAATCGGCGTTCCAAACGCCGGCTTTTTCCGAATGACGGCTGACTATTTTTTCAATATCGCCTTTCGGCACGCGCGACGTGCCGTCAACCTCGATTGTCCTGACATCGAAAAAAGCCGACGCCGTAACTGTCCGGTAGCCGATAAACATTAGAAAACCGAGACAAAATAAAATTACCGCGACAAAAAACAGCGGGATAAAAAAATTGGTTAATAACGCCGAGTTTTTATTGCGCGAAGATGTTCCGCGCTGTCTTTTTGTCGCTGTGTTCGTTCGCCGCGCCGTTGGTCTTTTGCGTGTTTGTGTCGTCATAATATCTTTAGTTTTTCCCGTGCAGAACTTCCAGAATCTCGTCGGAAAGCCGCGTGATGCTTCCCGCGCCTAAAGTTATAACCAAATCGTTCACCTGTAAATTTTCAGTTACTTTAGCGGCGGCGGTTTCAATGTCGCCGATGTAATTGGCATTTTTATGACCGTATCGCCTGATATTTTCGGTTAAAACTTCCGCCGTAACATTTTCAATCGGCTGCTCGCTTGCCGCGTAAATATCCAGAACGTAAAGCACGTCGGCATTGTTGAAAGCGAGCGCGAATTCGTCCATCAATTCCTGTGTTCTGGTGAAACGATGCGGCTGAAAAACGACGACCGTGCGCCTGCCGCCCGAACCGTTTTTCGCCGCCGCCAATGTTGCGACAATCTCCGTCGGATGATGTCCGTAATCGTCAACGACGGTGATTCCGTCCGCTTCGCCTTTAAATTGAAAACGCCTGTCCGCATTTTTGAATTTGGCAAACGCTTCGGCGATTGCGGCAAACGGAATATCCATTTCAAGCGAAACCGCCGTCGCCGCTAAAGCGTTGTAGACATTATGCTCGCCCGGCACGGGCAAATTTATTTCGCCTAAAATTTCCGTGCCTTTCCAAACCGTAAAAGTCGTGCCGAAATTGTCGTTATACGCGATGTTATGACCGGAAACATCGGCTTGCGCGGTCATTCCGTAGGTTACGCGGCGGCGTTTGATGCGCGGAATAATCAATTGAACATTCGGGTCGTCGAGACAGATGACAGCCGCGCCGTAAAATGGAACTTTGTTGATAAAATCGGTGAAACACTGCACAACGTCGTCCATTCCTTTATACGATTCCATATGTTCCTTGTCGATGTTCGTAACTACTGACAGCGTTGGATTTAACATCAAAAAAGAACGGTCGCTCTCGTCGGCTTCGGTAACAAACCAATCGCTCGTCCCCAACTTGGCGTTCGACCCCAAAGTATCGACGATGCCGCCGACAACCGTTGTCGGCTCTAATCCGGCGTGTCCGAGAATCGTCGCAATCATCGAAGTCGTCGAAGTTTTCCCGTGCGTTCCGGCAACTGCCACCGAATACGGTTTCAAAGTCATCAATTCGGCGAGCATTTCGGCGCGCGGAATGACCGGAATTTTGTTTTCTCTGGCGAAAATCACTTCCGGGTTGTCGTCTTTGACCGCCGAAGAACGGACGACAACCTGCGCGTCGCCGACGTTTTCCGCCGCGTGTCCTTCAAAAATCACCGCGCCGAGTTTTTCCAGCCGTTCGGTGTTTTTCGATTTTTTGACGTCCGAGCCGGAAATCTGAAATTCCAGATTGCACAAAACTTCGGCGATGCCGCTCATCCCGATGCCGCCGATGCCGATAAAGTGAATTTTTTTAACGTGTCTGAACATTTTATTTCTGCCGGGAACTTTCGCCAATGACGCGGAAAAGAATTTTTTAGCCGCAGATGAACACAGATAAACACGGATGAAAAAAAGATAAAAAACTTATTTTATATCTTTTTCTTCGCTCCAAAAATCTGTGTTCATCCGTGTTTATCTGTGGTTTCATTTTCTTTTCTTCGCTAAATCTTCAATCAAATCAACCGTAACTGCCGCCGCGTCGTGCCGCGCCATTTTTCGCGCCGCCGTTTCCATCGCCGAAATTGCATTCGGCTGTTCAATCAAACTCGTAATCTCTCGCGCTAAACTTTCGCCGCTCAAATCCTTCTGCAAAATCATTCGCGCCGCGCCTTTTTCAACTAACGCTTCGGCATTTTTCCTCTGGTGGTCGTCGGCGGCGGTCGGCAGCGGAATCATAATTGCGGCGCGTCCGGCGGCGCAAACTTCGGCGCACGTCGTCGCGCCCGCGCGGGAAATTATCAAATCTGCTTCGGCAAATTCCGCAACCATATCGGAAATATATTTGCGCGCGTCGGCGTTTTTCCAATCCTTCTCGGCGTAACCTTTTCCAATCGTTTCAAAATCCGCTTCGCCCGTCTGATGCGTAATTTGCAGGCGATTTTTGAACGGCTGCAAATTTTTTAAAGCGTCAATCATCGCGTTGTTTATGGCGCGCGCGCCCTGTGAGCCGCCGAAAACGAGAATCGAAAAATTGCAATTGTCTCTAGCTTTCGCCCTGATGTCAAAGAACTCGCGGCGCACCGGATTTCCCGTAACTACCGCTTTTTCGCCGAAAAATTTCGCGGCTTCTTCAAAGGTCAGAGCGGCTTTCGTAACGAACGGCGCGAGCCTCCGATTCGTAAAACCGGGCAGCGCGTTCGACTCCATTACAATCGTCGGAATCCGCATAAAACTCGCCGTCAGCAAAACGCTTCCCGTAACGTAACCGCCTGCGCCGACGACGACATCCGGCGCGAATTCCCTGATAATCCGACGCGCCGCCAGAAAACTTTTCGGCATCAGCAGCAGACTTTTTATCGTTCCGGCAAACCCGACGTTTTTGAGTCCCGCGCTTTCAATCGTCAAAAGCTCGAAACCGTTTTCGGGAACGATTTTCGTTTCCAGACCTCTCGCCGTTCCGACAAATCTCACTTGCGAATTTGCATCGCGCCGCAAAATTTCTTTGGCGACGGCGATTCCCGGATAAATATGTCCGCCCGTTCCGCCGGCGGCGATTAACACTTTCATTCGCTTTATCTCAAGCCCGTATTGCCTCGCTTTTTTCGCGGCGGCGAATCATAATCTCTGTTTCCCGAATCGTCTTTCGTGCCGGAAGTTCCGGCGTATTGCGAAATATTCAGTAAAATTCCGACGGCGAGCAAAGTTACGACAACCGACGAACCGCCGTAGGAAATAAAGGGAAGCGGAATGCCTTTTGCCGGAAGAATCGAGACGACGACGCTGATATTAAAGAGCGCCTGCACGATGATTCCCGTGATAATGCCGATTCCGAGAAGCATTCCGAATCTGTCCGGCGCGCTCAACGCCGCGCGAGCGCCGCGCCACAACAGAACCGTGAAAGCCGCAACGACCGCCAAAGTTCCGATTAAACCGAGTTCTTCGCCGACGACGGCGAAAATAAAATCCGAATACGGATACGGCAGATAAAAAAGTTTCGCCTGACCTTTGGCAAAGCCTTCGCCCAGAATTCCGCCCGAACCGATGGCGTAAAGACCTTGAACAACCTGATAACTGCCGTCGCTCGAATTTTCCCACGGATTTACGAACGCAAACAGCCGCTTCATTCGCCACGGCGACAGCACCAGAAAACCTGTTCCGACAACCAAAAGCGCGCCGACGCACGAAACGATATGCAGCCATTTCGCGCCCGCCGCGAAATAAACCGTTATGAAAACGGCGCATAAAACCATCGTCGTTCCCAAATCCGGCTCGCCCAATATCAGCGCGCCCAAAATCATCAAAGCCGCCGCGCACGGCAGCACGGTTTGTTTCAAATCGCCGATTAAATCTTCGTTTTTCGTCAAATAATAAGCCAGAAAAACGGGAAGCGCGATTTTGGCAATCTCCGACGGCTGAAACGACGCGCCCGGAAAACGAATCCAGCGCCGCGCGCCGTTTATCGACGGATACCCGAAAACCGCCATCAGCAGAATCGCCGTAATCGCCAAAATCCCGTAAGCGACTGTTTTATTTTCGTAGCGATGATAATTTATTTTGCTCACGACGAACATCGCTATTAACCCCAAAATCGTAAAGCCGAACTGCTTGTAAAAATAAGTAAATTGAGTTTCGCCGCCGGTTTCCTTGAGCGAAATCATCGCCGACGCGCTGTAGACCATAATCGAGCCGAACACGGCAAGACCGGCGGCGACCGCAAACATCAACCAATCCGTGCGAAGTTTTTTATTCATTACTCTCTATAACCGCCGCAAATTCTTATATTTTTAATCCGCGTTTATCTGCGTAAATCTACGGTTAATTTTACCGTCAAACTCTGCACTTCAGACTTAAAAACTTTTCCGCGCTCCTCAAAACTTTTGAACATATCGAAACTGGCGCACGCAGGCGCGAGCAAAACCGCGTCGCCTTTTTCGGCGGATTCAAAAGATTTTCGCACCGCGTCTTTCATCGAATCGGCGCGAATTATTTCAGCGTGATTTTTCAATTGATTTTCAATATTCGCCGCGTCTTCGCCGATTAAAACTAATTTTCCGACCGATCTTTCAATCAGCGGCGCGAGCGGCGAATACGCGGCGTTTTTGCCGCGTCCGCCTAAGATTAAAACGGTTTTACCGTCATTTTCCGCCATCGCTTCGAGCGCTTTCAGCGTCGCGTCAACACTCGTCGCCTTTGAATCATTGTAAAATTTCACGCCTTCGATTTCGGCGACAAACTCGATGCGATGCTCGACGCCTTTGAAATTTCGCGCCGTGTCAGACATCGAATCGGGCGCCGCGCCGCACGCTAAACCAGCCGCAAACGCCGCTAAAATATTTTCGACATTGTGCAAGCCGCGAAGAAATATTTCATCGCGCGTCGTCAAAATCTTTTCTTTGCCGTTCGCTCTGCAAACCAATTCGCGCCCGCGCAAAAACAAGCCCGCGTCCAATTCTTTTTTGACCGAAAATAAAACGACGTTCGCCTTTAAATTATTCGCCCAGCTTGCCGTTATTTCGTCGTCCGCATTTAGAACTGCCAAATCTTCCGCCGTTTGGTTCATAAAAATCCGGCGTTTGGCGGCGGCGTAATCGCTGAATAAATCGTAGCGGTCAAGATGATTCGGCGTTACATTTAAACAAACGGCAATGTTGGAACGAAAATCTTTAATCGTTTCAAGCTGGAAACTCGAAAGCTCGCAAACCGTCCACGTTTCATCTGTCGAACTTTCAACTAAATCAACCATTGGCGTTCCGATATTTCCGCCGACGAGCGTTTCGATTCCGGCATCTTTTAACATCTCGCCGATTAAAGTCGTCGTCGTCGTCTTGCCGTTCGAGCCTGTAATTGCGACAATTCGACCTTTCAAAAATCTAAAAGCCAGTTCGACCTCGCCGATAACTTCGCCGTCTTTGCGGTCAACGTAACGCGCCGGAACGGAATTTGTCGGAACGCCCGGCGAAATGACGATTAAATCAATCTGGTCTAGAAGCCACGAAGGAATCTGCCCGTCAATCAAGCCGATTTTTTCATTTTTCAAAGAACGCGCTTCGTCAGTCCATTCGGCAACCGGCTTTTTGTCGTGAAGCGCGACAACCGCGCCGCGCGCCGCCAGAAATCTGGCGGACGCCGCGCCGGACTTTCCCGCGCCCAGAACTAAAGTTTTTTTGCCGGAAACATTCATCTTTCGTAGGGGCGACGGCTTGTCCTCGCCCGTATCTTTTATTTATCTACCACATTGAGTTTTAACAAAAGGCGGGCGAGGACAAGCCGTCGCCCCTACGAAATTATCTCAGCGGGCGAGGACAAGCCGTCGCCCCTACGAAATTATCTCAGTTTCAAAGTCGATAAACTCAACAGCGCAAACAAGATAGCTATAATCACGAACCGGAAAACGATTTTCGGCTCTTTCCATCCAACTACCTCAAAATGATGATGCAGCGGCGCTTGTTTGAAAATTCGTTTGCCGACGCCGGTGCGTTTTTTGGTGAATTTGAAATAACCCCTCTGAAGCATTGACGACAGCGCTTCGAGAATAAATACACCGCCGATAAACGGCAGCAGAAATTCCTGTTTCGTTAAAATCGCCACCGTTCCCAGAGCGCCGCCGATTGCCAAACTTCCGACATCGCCCATAAAAACCTGCGCGGGCGGCGCGTTATACCATAAAAAACCGAGTGCCGCGCCGACCATCGCGCCGCAAAAAACCGTCAATTCCGCCGCTTCCGGTTTGTGCGTAATGTCGAGATACGACGCCCAGCGAGCGTCTGCGGAAACATAAGTCAGCGCCGTTAAAGCCGACATCGCGATAAAGGTAATGCTCGTCGCCAGACCGTCCAAGCCGTCGGTTAAATTTACCGCGTTTGACGAACCGAGCAGAATAAAAATTATAAAGAACAGGTAAATAATTGGATAAACATAAGTTACGCCGTTGATGTCCGCCGTCGCCTTAAAAAATGGAATACTGATATTCCAGGGGTAACTGGCGAAATACCACAGAATCACCCAAACGCCGATTGATACGACGAGCTGCCCGATTATTTTCTGTATCTCGGTCAAGCCTTTGCTGCGTTTTTTGACGATTTTTATATAATCGTCGATGAATCCGATTGCTCCGAAACACATCGTCGCCGCCAGAGCGAGCCACAAATAAAGGCTGTCGAGCCGCGCCCAGAGTAGCGTCGAGAGAAAAACCGCGCCCAAAATCAAAATTCCGCCCATCGTCGGCGTGCCTCTTTTGGCGTGATGTTCCTTTGATAATTCCTCGCGGATTTCCTGCCCGACTTTCATCGCGGCGAGTTTATTGATAACTTTTCCGCCGAAGACAAGCGAAATAAGCAGCGCCGTAATCGTCGCCCAAGCCGTGCGAAACGTCAGATATTGAATGACGTTTAAGCCTTTGAAAAAATACGATTCGCTGCCCGCGCCGTATTGTCTGTAAATGATTTGATATAAAAGGTGATAAAGCATCGGTTAGATTCTCGGTTTTAGATTTTGGATTTTTGGTGTCTCCGTTGTCTGTCGCTCCGTTTGAAAATTAAAATCCGCAATCAAAATTAACATCTGTCTTTACCGTTTTGCATCTGCCGTTTCATTTTTCCAGATGAAACCTTTCCAGCAATTTTTCAATCACCTTTTCGGTTCGTACGCCGCGCGAACCTTTGACCAAAACCAAATCGCCCGCTTTTATTTCGCCCGCTAAAAATTCGCCCGCTTCGTCGGAGCTGTCAAAAAATTCGGTTTCGCTTAAATTCGCATTTTTCGCCGCGTCAACCATTTCCCGCGCCAGACCGCGCACGCCGATTAGAAAATCGATGCCGCTCGCCGCCAGCTTTTCGCCCGTATCGCGATGAATTTCTTTTTCCGAGTCGCCGAGTTCGAGCATTTCGCCCGCGACGACGATTTTTCGTTTCGCCGATTTTCCGCCGTCGGTCAAAGTTTTGACCATTCCTAAAAGCGCGGCGGGATTCGAGTTATACGAATCGTCGATAACCGTAAAATCTTCGGCAAAATGCCGAACTTCACCGCGCTGCGGCGGTGGCGCGATTGTTCGGAGCGCGTCCGCAATCGCCCGCGCCGACATTCCGAAACCGAAACCGACAGCCGAAGCCGCTAATGCGTTCAAAACATTGTGTTTGCCGGAAAGCCGCATCTTAACTTTCGCTTCGCCGTTCGGCATTTTCAAATCAAAGCGAGTTTCGCCGAAGCGTTTCATTTCGATATTGTCGGCTTTAACATCAGCCGCATTTTCAATCGCGTAAGTAATCGTTTCGCCTTTTGAAATTTTACGCATTTCTAAAACACGCGAATCATCGGCGTTTAAAATCGCCGTTCCGCCCACTTTCATTCCTTCGACAAGTTCGGCTTTCGCTCTGGCAACGTTTTCAATCGAACCCAAATGCTCGACGTGAACCGGCAAAACATTCAATTCGACAGCGAAATCAGGCGGCGTAATCCGGCACAGACGCGCTATTTCGTTGTTCGGCGTGGACATTCCCATTTCTAAAACGGCAGCGTCGAAACTTTTGTCGGCGGCAAGGCGCAAAACCGTCAGCGGATGTCCGAGACCGTTGTTGTAATTTTTAATATTCCTTAAAACCTTTCTGCCGCTTGCCTGTAAGACGTGCGCCGTCAATTCTTTAGCCGTCGTTTTTCCGGCGCTTCCCGTAATCGCTGCGACAGGTTTATTCCATTCGAGATAAACGCCGTGCGCCAGTTTTTGGAACGCGGCAATGGCGTCTTCGACAAAAATCAGGCGGTCTTCAAACCGTTCCAAATCCGCGAAATGTTCTTCAAATCTGTCGCGCCGTGCGACGCAGACAATCGCGCCTTTTTCAAACGCCGCCGGAATGTATCGGTGCGAATCGGTGAAATCGCCGTTAAAGCAATTGTTTTGATAATCCGGCTGTGAAAGCGCAAAAAACACTCGTCCCGCCTGTTCTTCGCGCGAGTCAATCGTAAAGCGTTCGACTTCCGCGTTCAGCAGAGCGGTATTTAATCGGGACGCGTCGGCGTCCATATATTTTATAACCGTTTCAATTTTCAAGGTACAATGCGCGTCCTTTCGCCCGACGATTTGTTTTTCGTCTCGCCTGCCGGTTTTTGTTTAACCGGCGACGATTTCGGTTTTACCGAATCTTTTTCCTTTTTTAGAATTTTGTTCGCGTCCGCTTTAACTTCCTTCGGCGGCTTGTCCGATACGAGTTTTTCCTTTTCAAAAACTTTTTCCGGCTTTTTCTCCGAACTTTCAATCGGCTTTCTACCGGATTTTTCATTCGTCCGGCTCTCGACATTTTTGTTTTCGACATTTTTTATCGAAGCCGTTTTTGAATCCGAATTTATCGCCGCATCCGGCTGCGCCTCCGATTCGACGGGAATTTCCTGTTCGCCCTGAACTTTCTGCGCGGCGTTCTGCTCCTCGGTCGGAGCGTCGGGCGGCACTTGTAATTCCGGTAAAATCTGCTGGGCGATTCGACGGAAAACCGGCGCGGAAACTTGCCCGCCGTTGCGGAGCGCGCCCTGCGGCTCGTCCATTACGACGGCGATGACGACCGACGGATTATCGGCAGGCGCGAAACCGACGAACGACGAAGTGTATTTGCTGCCGCTGACGCGCTTTATTTTCGGGTCGTATTTCCAAGCCGTTCCCGTTTTTCCGGCGGACGTGTAGCCGTCGAGCGCCGCTTCCCGTCCCGTTCCGTTTAAAACGACTTCGCGCAGCATTTTACGCAGCTCTCCGGCGGCTTGCGGGCTGACGACCGTCGTTTTTTCCGGTTCGGCGGCGGGAATTACTTTACCGTCCGCCTGCCGGATTTCCTTTATAATGTGCGGGCGAACTCTCACGCCGTCGTTGGCAATGGCGGCAAAAGCCGAAGTCATCTGCAAAGCCGTTACGCCGATTTCATAGCCGATTGACATCGAAGCCAGCGAATCGTCTTTCCAGCTTTCGAGCGGGCGCACAAGACCGCGCGTTTCCGCCGGAAGCTCGATGCCGGTTTCCTCGCCGAAACCGAATTGACGTATGTAATTGCTGAATTTATCTTCGCCGATTTTCAAGCCGGTTCTAATCGCGCCGAGATTGCTCGAAATCGCCAGAGCCTTCGTGTAGGAAATCGCTGTGCCGCAGTGCGGGTCTTTAAATTCGTGTTTGCCGGCTGTGATAGTTCCGTTGCCGCAGCTAAACCATTCGTCGGGCTTAATCAATTTTTCCTGAAGCGCCGCTCCGTAAGTAACCAGCTTAAAAACCGAGCCGGGCGCGTAGCTGCCCTGAACGATTTTATTTTTTATATTTTCAGCCGGAAAATCGGCGTAATTATTCGGGTCGAAAGTCGGATAATTCGCCATCGCCAGAATCTCGCCGGTTTTCGGGTCTAAAACGACTGCCATTCCCGATTTGGCGTGCGCGGCTTTTACGCCTTCTTCGAGCGCCTGTTCGGTTTTATACTGAATCGAACTGCTGATGGTTAAAACGACATCTTTCGGCGGCTCGCGCTCGTCTTCTTCGGTTTCCGATTCTTCGTAAACTCTGCCGAGGCGGTCGCGGTTCTGCCATCTTCTGATGACCGCGCCGTTTAGAAATTCTTCCTGCGATTGCTCGATTCCGGCTGAGCCGACATCTTCGGAATTGCTGAAGCCGACAACCTGCGCCGCCACCGTTTTATACGGATAACTGCGTTTCTGTTCTTCTCTCCAGTGAAGTCCGGCAAAGCGCGGCTCGTCAAATTTTCTAAGGTCGGTATTTTTAAGCGCTTCATTTATTTTTTGCGCCGTGTCTTCATCGAGACGACGAGCGAGATAAACAAATCTTTTGCCGTTTTCCTTTGCTTCGCTCAAATTTTTATAAATTTCGGCGGGCTTGACTTTCAAAGCGGCGGCGACTCGTTTGGCTGTCGTTTCGACATCTTCGATTTCCGACGGGTCGGCAAACAGGGATTTAGCGTTGACGCTCATCGCCAGCGCGCGTTCCGAGCGGTCGTAAATCGTGCCGCGAAGCTGTTTGCTTTTCACCTGATTGCGCCGCTGGTCTCGCGCTTCGGAGAGCAGCCATTCGTGCTGATTTACCTGAAGATGAACCAGACGCACGCTGATGCCGCCAATCCACAGAATAAAAACGGCGATAACCAGCATAAAACGCGTAAAAATCGTCTGCGTTGAATTTTTATCTCGACTGATTTTTACCGGGCGTCTTTGCATTTTTCGATTTGTCTGGAAAACAATTAAGTCATTTTTTGAAAAAAATTATTTCGCCGGCTGCGAGTTTTCTTTTTTGATTTTTGCCGCCGGTTTTTCTTCCTTAACTTTTTTCGCGGGAACTTTTTCCGGCGCGGCAGATTCGATGGTTTTGTCGGCGACCGGCTGTTTCGGTTTCGCGGCGTCCGGTTTTTCGGCGCGCGGCTTCTCCGATTTTACAGCGGCGGCTGGTCGAAACATTTCGATGCTGCTTGCCGTCATTGCCTTGAAACCGATTTTCTGAGCGGCTTTTTTAATCTCCGACGGCGAAAGCGCGATTTCTTTTGTCAAAAGCAGACGGCGTTTGTCCGATTCGAGTTCTTCGCTCATCTTGCGCAGCCTGGAATTTTTTATGCTGAAATCGATTGACGAAAAATGCTGGCGCGCGGCGAAAAAAAAGCCGACTATCAAACACGCGGCACAGGCAAACATCAGAAGTCGATAACGATGAGAAAGCGAAACTCCGCGCGTCGCTTTTGCTTTCCGGCGCGAATTTTTTGCTTGATTGTTCACGGAGATTTTTTTTCGGCTCATAAATTTCGGCTCCAAAGTTTCGATTGATTCGTTCTTTAAAGTTTCAAACAGGCGCGGAGTTTCGCGCTTCGGGCGCGCGGATTTTCTTCGAGTTCCGCTTCGCCGGATATAATCGGTTTTCTGTTCAAAATTTCAACTTGCCTGCTCGCGCCGCACACGCATTGCGGCATTCGCGGCGGGCAGAAACATTTGCCGGACAATTTCTGCATCGTTTGTTTAACGATGCGGTCTTCGAGCGAATGAAAAGTTATGACCGCCAATCGTCCGCCGGTTTTCAAAACGTCAACCGCGTCGCCGATAAACCGCTCTAAAATTTCAAGCTCGCCGTTGACCGCGATTCTCAAAGCCTGAAACGTGCGCGTCGCCGGATGAATCTTGTCCTTTTTATTGCGTCCGACGGCTTTTTCAACCGTTTCGGCTAACTCTTTCGTCGTCGTTATCGCTTCGCCAAGCTCTCTTTTCCAGACGATTCGCCGCGCAATCCTGCGGGATAATTTTTCTTCGCCGTATTCGTAAATAATGCGCGCAATCTCAAATTCGGAAAGCCTTTCGAGCATTTCGGCGGCGGTTTCCGTGTCCGAATCGGTGTCCATTCGCATATCGAGCGGCGCGTCGAACCGGAAACTGAAACCGCGTTCCGCGCTGTCGAACTGCAAAGATGAAACGCCCAAATCAGCCAGAACGCCGTCAGCCTTTTCGATTTCGGCTTCGGCTAAAACCTGTTTAATTTCCGAAAAATTAGCGTGGAAAAATTTTATTTGCCCGCCGAATTTTTTCAATCTCTCTTTCGCCAATTCAATCGCCGCGGCGTCCCGGTCGATTCCGATAACCGCGATTTTCTCTGAAACCTCTAAAATCGCTCGCGCGTGTCCGCCCAAACCGAGCGTCGCATCGACAAAAGTTTCACCGGCTTGCGGCTTGAGCGCGTTTAAAGTCTCCTCGGGCAGAACAGGTTTATGTAGATTTTCGGCTTTGTTTTCCGGCACTTATTTCAAAGAGCGAATCAGTTTATAAAAGTCTGTGTGGTTTTTTGACACAACACGACTTCGAGGTTAATTTTTCAAAAACCCATAACAATACTTTTTATCGTAAATTTAGATGTCCGGCGGAAAATTGAATTTATCGACCGTCCCGATTTTAGACAATTACCGTTTTTGCGCTTTTCCGCACAACATCCGTTCAGAAATTTTTGGGGAAAGTGCTTAAAAATCTCCAAAATCTTAAACACTATTTTTGTGGATTCATCCAGCGCCCAAATTTCGTTTCAGGCTGTTTCCTACTTGTTAAGAAGCATCTTACAGTTATATTTTAACTTCTGTCAAGGAATATTTCTACATTTATTTTAATCAACTGCTTAAAAAAAATATCGAGTTTTCCACAGGCGATTTTCCGTAATTTGTTTTAACGAATATTTTCTTTTCCGCAAGGTTTGCGTTAAAGTCTATAATTCGATTATTTTTCCGTCCGATTTTCGTCATTCATTTATGAATACCAGCTTTGTTCAGCTTCTTGTTTTCGGCATTTTCGCAGCGTCGGCAAATGTTTTGGGCGGGCTGATTTTGTTTCCGCCGGGCATTCAGAAAAATTATAAAAAACTGCTCAAATATATTCTGGCGTTAGGCGCGGGATTTATGCTGGCGGTAATTTTTATCGACATTCTGCCGGAAACCATTGAACTGTGGCAGACGCCCCGATACGCCGGTAAATCGAGCGAAACTTTATATATTCCGATGGCGCTGGTTCTGGTCGGCTATTTGATTACGCAGTTTTTTGAACACACGATTGCGCCGCATTTTCACTTGGGCGAGGAAATGGACAGCGACCATCTGATTTCGACTTCTTCAGCTTACACGGCAATCGGCGGTCTGCTGATTCACACTTTTTTCGACGGCGTTTCGATTGCCGCCGCCGCGCAGGTCGATTACCGCGTCGGGATTCTGGTTTTTCTCGCCGTTTTTCTCCACAAATTTCCCGAAGGTTTTACGATTGCTTCGATGGTTTTAGCGGCGGGAAAAGGCTTGAAAGAAGTTTTATTTGCGACATCTTTAGTCGGTTTGACGACGATTCTCGGCGTTTTGCTTTATTATATGGTCGGCGCGAAAATCGGTTTTACCGTCGCCTACGCGCTTCCCATAGCGAGCGGCGTAACGCTTTACGTGGCGGCGAGCGACCTGATTCCCGAAGTAAATCATCACGGCGGCAAACGTCCGCTCGTATCATTGTCGGTTTTCGCGGGCGTCGCGCTTTTTTTCCTGATACACTTTACGCTTCACGCGGTTTTGGAAAAATAGGAACTTGCGAAAATAAAAATTCGTAGTGTTTTGTGATTCGGTAAAGAAGAAGTTTCGGCTGATAAATGAAAAGAAATCGATTTTTATTAAACTTAAATGCTTTGCGGCTGGTTTTATTTTTATGCGCGGCGGCTCAAATCGCCTTTGCGCAAACCGATCAGCCGTTCACGCTCGACAAGTCGCCGCTGCCCGCGCCGACCGGATTTGTCAACGATTACGCGGGCGTTATCGACGCGCAGACAAAGCAAAATCTCGAAGCGCAAATCAAAGCGTTTCGTGATAAAACCAATCCGCGCGTCGAGCTTGCCGTCGCCATTGTCAAAACGACCGGCGACCGACCGATTTTCGATTACTCACTGGCGGTTGCGCGCGGCTGGAAAATCGGCTCGAAAGAAGACGACAATCCGGGCGCGCTGCTTTTTATTGCCGTCGATGACCGAAAATATTTCACGCAGGTCAGCCGAAATCTCGAAGACGAATTGCCGGACGGCGTTGTCGGGCAGTTAAATCGGCAAAATCTCGTTCCGGCTTTCAAACAGGGCAATTACGGCAAAGGCGTCGCCGATACGATTAACGCTTACATAACGACAATCGAGTCGAAACAGAGCGGACAAGCCGCGCCGACAGTCGAAGCCGAGCCGGTAAATCAGAGACGCGGCGCAAGAAGCGGCTTGCCGTTTGGAAATTGTATGACTTGCTTAATAATTCTCTTTATTATAATGATAATCATCTTCAGTCGCGGCGGCAGAGGCGGCGGAGGCGGTTTCGGCGGAAGAAATCGCTGGGGCGGCGGCGGCTTCGGCGGAAGCGCTCTGCCCTGGATTATCGGCGGCGCTTTAAGCGGAATGGGCAATCGCGGCGGTTCGTCGAGCGGTTGGGGCGGCGGCGGTTCATCATCGGGCGGCGGCGGATTCGGCGGATTCGGCGGCGGCGGCGATTTCGGCGGCGGCGGCGCGGGCGGCGATTGGTAATTCGATTGGCAATTTCAGTTAGAGAAAATAATTTTATGAGCATCGAAAACCGCTCTGGAAAAGTTAAGACAGTTGAACAAGCCGTTCAAATACTAAAAGAACTGGTTGCCGGACACGATAAAAGTTTTGGAAAATCTTTAAAGACCTATTGATGAACTTAATGTCAAACTTTCAGCTTTGGTCGATATTCGAGTTAGGGCGGAAGAAAGAATAATGGATATTAATTCGGCGCTTGATAAATTAACTCAATTAGTTAATAAGGCGCATTCGAGAATTAACCGGCTGGAAAATTAGATTTTGATTACGAACAAATAATGAAACATCAGTTCGACGCATTTATTGACGATTTGAAATCGACGCACGGCAGAAACCTTGTGTCCGTGATTTTATACGGCTCGGCAGCGACGGGCGATTTTGTGCGTCGGCAGTCGGATTATAACGTCTTGATTGCTTTGCAGAATATAACGCCGAAGGATTTACGGGCGTCGCAAGCGCCGATTCGGGAATGGAGCAAAATGGGACATCCGCTGCCGGTTTATTTTACGGTCGCCGAATTGCAGGACGCGGCGGACGTTTTCCCGATTGAGTTTCGCGGAATGGAGCAGGCGCGCCGCGTGCTTTACGGCGCGGACGTTCTGGCAAATTTAAATATTTCCGATGAAAATCTGCGTCATCAGACCGAATATCAACTGCGAACCAATCTGGTGCAGTTGCGTCGCTCGTATATTCCGGCGTCGGTTACGCTCGACGGCTTGACCAATCTGATGACCGAAAGTTTTTCGAGCTTTGCGGCTCTGTTCCGCGCCGTTTTGTTGCTTCACGGCTTGGAAGCACCGCCTTCAAAGCGCGACGCGGTTGCGGCGCTTGCCGGAAGATTAAATATCGACGGCGCGCCATTTGAAAAAATTCTCGATATTCGGGAAAATAATTCGCGCGAGACCTTTGACGAAGCGTCCGCCGATAATTTATTTGCCGCTTATATGCGGGAAATCGAACGCGTTATCGAATCGGTCGATAAACTGCGGAAATCGTAAATTGTTAATGGTTGATTGAAAGAAATGACGATTGCCATTAACGCGCACAATTAACAATTAACTTTTTATGAGAGGAAAAACAATGAAAAAAATATTTTTACTGACATTCGTATTATTTGCGGCTTTCGGGTTCAGCGGTTGCAGTTACAACAGTTTAACCGGAAAGCAGCAGCAGGTTAAAGGAAAGTGGTCGGATGTCGAAACCACTTTGCAGCGGCGCGCCGATTTAATTCCGAATCTGGTGAAAACCGCGCAGATGCTCGGCGTTCAGGAACAGGAAGTTTTCGGTCAGATTGCCGATGCGCGTTCACGTCTTTTAAACGCGACGCAAGCCGCCCCGCAGGGCGCGGACGGCGACAAAACGCCGGAACAGAAGCAAGCTGTTTTAGAAGCCAACAACAGTTTCGGCGGAACGGTCGGACGGCTTTTGAGTTTGCAGGAAAATTATCCGCAGCTTCGTTCGAGCGACGCGTTTTTGAAAGTTCAGGACGAGCTTTCATCGACGGAAAACCGCATTGCCGTCGCCAGAATCGATTACGGCAAAGCCGTTACCGATTACAACACGACGCGCAATTCTTTTCCGGCAGTTTTAACGGCGAGTCTTTTGGGATTTAAGGAAGAACCGTTCTTCAAAGCCGACGAAGGCGCGAGCCGCGCGCCCGACATCGGCGACCCGAATTCGATGCGCCGCAACTCCAACAGATAAGGCGAACGATTAAAAAACTGTTTCAGGCGGAAATTGAGTCAAATCAATTTCCGCCTTTTTTTATTTTAAAACCGGGAGCGCGGGCATCCTGCCCGCAAAGATTGCGCGAGCAATCTAAAAACACCGCGTAAAATCCAACGTCGATTTTTATCTGAACTTTTATGAACACTAAAAGCGTTCAGGTGCGGACAGGATGTCCGCGCTCCCGGTCGCACATAAAATTAAAGCCGGACGCGTGAGTTTGCGTTTTTTAATTTATTAGCTGGCGGCGCGCTGTTGCTGCGAATGTTGAGCAATCGGAAAAACGAGATGAAAAGTCGTGCCTTCGCCTACTTCGCTTCGGACTTCGATAGTTCCGGCGTGTTCCTGCACGATGCCGTAAGAGACAGCCAGACCTAAACCCGTGCCGCTGCCGACGGCTTTGGTCGTAAAAAACGGGTCGTAGATTTTGATTAAATTGTCCGGCTCGATGCCGCTTCCCGTGTCGGCGACTTCGATAAAAACCGAATCGCCGCCGGCAGCTTCGGTTTTCAGCGTGATGCGCCCGCCGCCGAGCATCGCGTCGCGCGCGTTGATAATCAAATTGGTGAAAACCTGCTGAAGTTTTCCTGCGTTGCCGAACATTTTCGGCGGCACGGCGGCGTAGTTTTTAACGATTTCAACTTGTGATTTACGAAGCTGCGGCTCAAGCAGTTGAAGCGTGTCGTCAAGAAGTTTATTGATGTCGATTTCCGTAAATTCCGAAGCGCCGCCGGTGCGCGAAAAATTCAATAAATTGCCGACGATGTTCGACGCGCGGTCGGTTTGTTTCTGAACTTTTTGGAGAAGCGCGTGTTTCGGGTCGGTTTCGGGAATCATTCCCAATAGCATTTGCGTATAGCTCGAAACGCCGGTCAGAGGCGTGTTGACTTCGTGCGCGACGCCGGCGGCGAGCAGTCCGATGCTCGACAATTTTTCGCTCTGCTGAAGACTTTCTTCGAGTTTGACGCGTGAAGTTACGTTTTCAAAAACGATAATCGCGCCGGTTTGATTATTTGAAACCGAGCGCAGCGGCGCGATTGCCACGTTTAAGATAAGCGATTTGCCTTGAAAATTCGTCGTGTGAAGTTTGTAAGCATTGCGGATTTCGGTCAGATGCCAGCGCGATTTGCCTAAGATATTTTCGAGATTTAATGTAAAGCCTTCGTCGAAAATCTCATCTACCGACTTTCCGATTGTCTCTTGGCGGCTCAAGCCGAGCATTTCTTCAAACGGCGAATTACAGCGCGTGATTTCTCCGTTTTCGTTGACGGCGAGCAGTCCGACGTTGACCGATTCGACAATCGATTCGTTAAATTCTTTGAGCAATGCCAGTTCTTCGGCGCGTTTCTCCTGTTCCTGATAAAGCAGGCTGTTTTCGATGGCGACGGCGACGTAGCCGGAAACCATTTGCAGAATTTCCAAATCTTCCGAAGATAAAAGCGAGCCGTCGCGCGCGCGTCCCAAACCGATGACGGCGACCATTTTTCCGCGCACGACGCCCGGCACGAAATAATGCAGTTCCTGACGAGCGATATGTTTCGGCGCGATACCGAATTTTTCTATTCGTCCTTCGATTTTTCCGCGAATGCCGTGCGTTTCCGGTTTCTCGTATGGAATTATCTCGTCGAAGGTTTCGGCGGCGAGTAAATCCAGTTCGTCGGCGCGGACGATGCCGCTGGCGGCGGATTTTTCCCGAATCATCTGCCGGAAATCGTTCGGTATTCTGTAATGCGGGCTGATGCCGACCGATTGGGCGACTTCGTAGAGTTCCGGCGTATTTTCCGCCTGAATAAAAACCGCGACTTTTTCAACGTCGAGAACCTGCTGAAGACGGCTGATAAGCGCGTTTAAAAGCGGTTCGAGCGCGGTCGTCGCCGAAAGCGTTCTGCCGAAATCGAGCAGTTCGAGCCGCAAATCGTAGCGCTCGCCGTAGAAAAATCGGTCGGCGCGTTCCTGTAAGAATTTCTTGAGCGGCTCGCTTAAAAGAACGATTCCAGCCATCGCTACAACGGCAATCAGAGCGCGCAAAGTGATTTCCGTATTTGAAAGATTTTTGCCCGTAACCAGATAAACAAGCAGCAGCGCGACCGCGCCAATCATCATCGCAATCGCCACGGTCGTCATCGCGTAGACGAGCGTGCGGCGAACGACAACGTCAACGTCCATCAGGCGATAACGCATAACCGAATGACCGAAGCTGAGCGGAATCAGCGCGAGCGGCAGAGTCGTTATCGCCGCCGAAAAGCTGTCGTCGGGCAGGTATATAAAACGTCTGACAAGCTCAAAAACGACAATCGGAAAAATCGCCGCAATCGTTCCCCACATCGCCCATTTTAAGCGCTGGCGCACCATCGGCTGACGATTTTTGGAAAACCGCCATAGTAAAACGGCAGCGCCGAGCGAAGTTCCGGCGATAAAATGAATCAGATTTGCCCAATCGAGATTTACAAAAAGGTCGGTTCTATCGACAAATCCGGCTAAAGCGGTGAGATTTTTTTCGCCAATCGGCAGAATCAAAACGATTGAAAAAAAGACGTTGGCTAGAGATATGATTGCCGCCGGAACGTAGAGAGCGTAAGTTTTCCAGCGCGAGCGGTCGAAAATCCGGCTCTGCACCGGATAGCGCAGGCAGAAATGCAGGAAAAGCGGCACGAAAAAAGCGAACGCGATATTGTCTAAAAGGCTGACCGCCAAATCGAAATCCGCGCCCAAGCCGAGCGGTTTATAAACGTGAAAGACAAAAGCCGCCAGGCAGACGATAGCGAAATGCAGAACGAAAGGCGAATTGCCGCCCTGTTTGAACAGCACCAACAATCCAACCACGAGCCAGACGACGCCGACCAGTATCAAAAACACGATTGAAGCCGTCCAGCGCGTCGTCGTATCTAAATGTTTTAAATCGGCGTAGTAAAAATTGTTGGCGAATGAGTACGAAGGTCGCTGGTAAAAGTATGTCAGATTTCCGTCAGCGCCCGCCGTGTCGAGATAAAGCTGAATATCGGGAACGGAAACGTTTTCCTCGATTTTGTCTTCTTCAAGCCCGATTCCGATAAGTTTATCGCCGACGGCAATTCCGGCGCGCGAACCGGCAAGCCCGGGCAAAACCTTTTGGGCGTAAATTCCGCCGTCGCTTCTGCTCGCCCAATCGACGCCGTCGGTCGGCGGCAAGTTGTGATAAGCTCTCTGCGAAAGATTAAGCGCGCCGCCGACGACGAATAAAACCGTCGCCAGAAGCCAAATCAAACTCCAACTTGTCAGAACTTTACCTTTCATTTGTTCGCGGGCAAACTTCGCCGTTTTTCGGAATGCAAAACGCGTTCCAACGTTCTTCTTCTTCCGTTTGATTAAATTTGCTTTATATATATACGCCGAACGAGAATTTTATATTTAAATAAACACTAACCGAATGAGCGGCTTTTATTCAGTTTTTCGCTTCATATCCAAGATTTCGGACGCGGGAAGCATCAATTCCGGCAACGATTAAAGATTGTTGAAGATTTTTCCCGGATAAGTGTCGAAATCGGCTAATCGAATCGGTTATTTAAGACGACATTAAATTTCTTTTAAGTCATTGCCAGCACGACTTTTCGCGCGCCGGAAAACGGCATTCGCCCGTGCGCGGTCAAAAGATTGTCGAGAATTAAAACGTCGCCCGTTTGCCACGAAAAAACGACCGTTTCCTTCTTCAAAACTTCGCGGATTTCGTCGAGCATCGAGACATCGAGCGGCGAGCCGTCGCCGAAACGGGCGTTTAAGCGAAATTCTTCTTCCGGCATCAGCGAAATTAAATATTTGTAGGTTTCCGCGTCGAGATTGGACGGATGAAAGCCGTCGGCTTGATTAAACCAGACTTCTTCGCCGGTTTGCGGGTGAATCGCGGTTGCCGGACGCGTTTGGCTGAGCTGCAATTTGCCGTCCGTTTTCCATTTGAAATTTATATTTGACCGGCGGCAGTAATTTTCAACGATTAACTTATCGTCCGTTTCAAACGCGTCCTGCCACGAAAAGCCCGAACCGGAATCGCCGAAAAGATTGCGGTCGTAGCGAATTTGTTTATCTTTGAATTCCGCAACGATTTCCGGCGCGATTCTTTTTAAGATTTTACGGCTGTCGCCAATCGGCGTTTCGCCGTTTTCTTCGGGCGCGACGAGACAGCAGAAATAAACATTTTTTGGATATTTATCGGAATACGACAATTCGTTGTGCAGAGACAACATAAATTGCGGCGGATATTCGGTCGAAGTGTAGACGCCGCCGCCGAGTTCGACACGCGGGGAAACGCCGCCCGCGTAATTTAATAATTTCTTGCCGGAAAAATCGCGCGCGAACCGCTCGAAATCCGCCGCCGTTTCGATTGCAAAACCGCGAAAAAGCAGCGCGCCGTGTTCGAGCAGTTTTGCGTACAGAAATTCCTGATTATCGAAACTTAACGAACGGAGCGCGTCGAGACTTTTATTTTGCGTCTCGTCTGCTGGCGTTTCGATTAACAGCGGCATTTTTTGTTCGTTTATAAAACTCGTTTTCATTTTTTTCGCTTCCGGCGTGGTATTAAATATTTCTAAAAGTTATGATAATTCGTCGGCGATTTAACGATAATAAGCAGAAAATATGGCGACTTCAACTTCTCAAGCGGCTTGCGAACCGACCGAAAAACACACCGCTTTTTTTATAATCGCGCAATGAAGCCTTATAAATTTTTTTATTAATGTTATTTAGCAGACAAACAAATTAAATATGGAGGTGATAGCTTTTAATATCCGCGCAAATGATTTTATAAAAAACGGCGGCAAACCGAACAGTTTGCTGCCGTTACGACGAAAAGTCCGCGCGCCGATATTTGAAAGCTCAATTCTATGTCTCAAAATATAGAACAAAGCACGATTGGCAGCGAAAATTTTTTCAAGCCGGTTCTGGATTTGGACGCGAAAACCGATTCGCGCATTGAATATCCGAGTTATAAATCGCTTGATGAATTTATCGATGTCGAACGCTTAAGGTCTTTGGACGATTATCTTACGGAAAGAATTCGGCAGCGAATCGCGTCGAAAAATGAAGAATATTTCTTAAACGCGTATCGTTTAGACGCCAAAAGTCCGCACCAGCCGGGCGCGCGCGAAGTTTGGCTTTCGCGTCCGAAAACGATTGAATCTTCGGACGCGGAAGTTTCGATTTACGACGAACTCGATAAAACCGAGCTTTGGGAGACGACCGAAGACACAGCAAATTATTCGCTTTTGATGAATTTTATCAAGACGCTGCCGTTCAAAGCGACCGGCAGAATGCTGATAATCTACGACGACGCGGCGACGCTCGTTCCGGCGCACCGCGACCATCTCGATACGGACATCTGCCACGAATTCATCTGGTTTCGGACGAATTTGAAAAAGCCGTTTTATATGTTCAATCACAAAACGGGCGTGAAAAAATACGTCGAAGGTTATACGGCGTGGTTCGATTCGGTCAATCAGTTTCACGGCACAGACCCGTTTGAAGGTTTGTCGTTCAGTGTCAGAGTTGACGGCGTTTTTACCGACGAGTTCAGAAAGCTGATTCCCATTCCCGAATTTAATCGCGCTTCAACGCCGTCTTTATGGGCGAGCATTTAATCTCGAAAAGATTTTTGAAAACAAAACAAAATATGATGAGTAAAGAACAAGAAATCGAAGACATTGCAATTGAGAATGCGCCGCCGCCGATGAGCGCCGAAGATGCGGGTGAGATGCCCGAAAATGTCAAAGTTGACCCGCGCATTTCCTATCCGTCGTATAAATCATTTGACGAATTTATCGATGTCGAGCGGCTAAAGTCTCTGGACGGTTACATTACACAAAGAGTTAAAAAACGCTTAAACGCGAAAAAGGATTTACAGTTTTATACCGGACCGTATAAGTTGGACAATGCAAATCCAGACCGTCCGGGTTCGCGAATGATTTATCTGGCTTATTCGGAGTTGCCGGACAGTTATTTCGATTTAGACCGAACAGAGTTGTGGCATCCGACCGAAGCGGCGAACGAATTCGCGCTTTTGATGGAATTCATCAAAACGCTGCCTTTTAAATCGACGGGCAGAATGCTGATTATGTATGACGATGTGAAACGGGAAGTTCCGGCGCACCGCGACCATATCGAGACGGAATTATGCCACGATTTTCTCTGGTTTCGGACGAATACGAAAAAGCCGTTTTATATGCTGAACCACAAAACGGGCGAGAAAAAATATGTCGAAGGTCATACGGCGTGGTTCGATTCGGTCAACCAGTTTCACGGCAGCGACCCGTATGAAGGTTTGTCGTTCAGTATCAGAGTTGACGGAATTTTTACCGACGAATTCAAAGCGAAAATTCCGAAGCCGGAATATAACTTAGCGTCAACGCCTTCGTTTTGGGCGTGTGTCAGCGGTTAATAAATATATAAATATCGAGCAAGGGAGTTTATGAGAGTTTACGTTAGCGGACTTTATTGCGGAACAAACCCGCAGCCCGGCGTCGGCATTGCGCGTTCGGTCAGGCAGGCTTACCCTGACGCGACAATTGTCGGCGTCGAATACTCGAATCGCTGTTCGGGCATTCACTGGCAGGATTTCGACGACATCTGGCTGCAAAGACCGTGGGAAGAATTAAATCTCGACTCGCACGCCGAAGAAATCCGAAAAATTCTTGACAACGGCGGACTGTGGATTTCCGGCATCGATTTGGAAATTATGTGGTTCGGCGACCTTTTCCCCGACGGGCATCCGAATCTTTTGACGCCGCCGGCAATCGCGCTTAAACAAGTTGCCAAGCCGGAAGTTTCGGCGCACAAAGGTTTGCCCGTAAAGATTCCGGTTTACGTTTCGACCGAATTGTCCGATTGGGATTTACACGCTTTTTGTCGTCAAAACGATTGGAAAATCTGGCTCAAGGGTCCGTATTACGACGCCGTTAGAACCAGAAGTTGGTCTGAATTCCAGGATATGCACCACCGGCTTTCGAGCGCGTGGTCAACCCAAAAACTCTTTTTGCAATCGCACGTTACCGGCTATGAAGAATCGGTTTGTTTCTGCGCGTATCGCGGTGAGCTTTTAGGCGCGGTGCAGATGCGGAAGCGCGATTTGACCGAAATGAGCAAAACTTGGGCGGGCGACGTAACCGAAGTGCCGGAAGAATATCTGTATGCTCTGCGAAAAGTTGTCAAAGATTTGAATTGGACGGGCGGCGCGGAAGTGGAAATGGTGCGCGACCCGAATAATCAGTTGTGGCTTCTGGAGATGAACCCGCGCTTTCCGGCTTGGATTCACGGCGGCACAATTGCCGGATATAATCTGCCCGGAAAACTTATCGAAGGCGCGACAGGCGTCGAAGCACAGGAAATAACGGAAGTTACCGAAGAATTTACGCGCGTCGTTCTGGAAATTCCGGTGCGCGGCGATTTTCCTTTGCCGCCGCTGCCCGAACCGTTCGCGGGCGGTGTCGGACATTCATTAAAGCATCCGTCGGGACTTCTGGGATTTGCCAATCGCCTGCACGCGGCGGAAGCTAACGGAAACGGAAACGGCAAAGCTAAAGAACAGTTGGCAGATGTTCCGGCGTCGTTTGTCGAAGACATTAAAGCGGTTGAATTCGACAATGTGCAGACGCCTTCGTTTCTATTTCTCGAAAAAACGGCGTCCGCGCTTTTTGAGCGCGCCGCGCGTCTTTCAAAAAAATTAAGCACCGGCGACATACAGGTAACGAACGCTTACAGTATGAAAACCAACCCGGACGAGCGATTGGTTCAGCTCGCCTGCGACGCCGGATTTCTTGCCGAAGGAATCAGCCCGCTCGAAGTCGATAAAGCATTGAAAAACGGTTTCAAACCGGAACAGATAATCTTAAACGGACCGGGAAAATGGTGGCATAAAGAATTTTTGCCGAAAGAACCGATTCACGCCGTTTTCTGCGATTCGGTTGCAGATTTAAAGCGCGTCGTCGCCGCTTTGGAAACGGGCGAATTGAAATCGAAAATCGCGGGCGTTCGTCTGCGGACGCCGAATATTCCTTCGCGTTTCGGCATTCCGATTGACACGCCGGAAGTTTTCAATACATTGATTGAATCAATCAAACTGCTACCGCGCGAATGCGGTTTCGGCGTTCATTTCCATATGGCGAGCAGCAACGTCGGCGTCGGTCAATGGTGGCATTTGTTTGAATCGATTCTCAAATGGTGCGGCTCAATCGAAGCGTTGTCAGGACGCACAATCGAGCTTTTTGATGTCGGCGGCGGCTGGTTTCCCGACGATTGGCACGAAGATTCCGACACGCATTTCGCCAAAGCGATTGAAAAAGTTCGTGAATATCTGCCGCACGTCCGCCAAATCGTCTCCGAACCGGGAAAAGCATTGGCGCAACCGTCGATGGCGCTGGCGATGCGAATTCTGGAAATTCAGGATTTTCCCGGCGCGGCGACCGATGTCGTCGTCGACGGCTCGATTGCCGAACTGCCGATGTATTTTTTCTACCCGCACCGGATTCTGCATCAGAATTCCGAAACCGGCGCGTGGAAAACTTTGGGACGCGGCAGAGCTTATCTTTTGGGCAGACTTTGTATGGAACACGATGTCGTCGCCTCGAACGTCGGCTTGCCCGATGATGCAAAACCCGGCGACCTGCTCGTTTTCTGCGACGCGGGCGCTTACGATAGGAGTATGAGTTATGTCTTTGGACGCGGTTAAAAACACAATAAATAATTTTGATGTAAATAACGGAACAGCGGCGGCAGCGACCGTTTCGGCAGCGCAAGTTTTCGATAAATGGCAGGATTTTCCCATTTCCAAAATCTCGCATCACGGTCAGATGTGCTGCGAAACGGCACGCGAATGGCTGTCGGCGATGGATTTTTCGCAATTAAATGCGGGCAGTTCTTTAACGGGACCGCGCTGGATTCGCCAGAAATATAATTGGGGACCGACGAGGTGGCAAATTCACTGGTGCGAAGTCGTTCGTCAAAAAGCTCTCGACTGCGGCGCTCAGGCGGCGCTTGCACAGGAAGTTTTCGCGGCGCGCGGCGTCGAAAGCTACCAGTGTCAGCTTGTCCAGCAGTATTCAAAGGAAGCGACTAAACAATGGTCTGAGCGTTGGAACGATGAGGAAACTTCTGTTTTCTGGATTGACGATGATTTGATTTATCACGAAGGCTGCGCGGTCGCAGTCGGCGAAAACAACGAAATAAAACTCTGGGACGCGAGCGCCGCGTGGTGGATAAATCCGCGACAATTCGGCGGTTACGGCGGGATTCGCGCCGTTCGTATTTTTACGACGCCGAACGACGCGACTGACTTTAAATGGGGCGAACATTCGATTAAAGCGAACGAATGGCGGAAAATTTAGTCGTCGAAAGTCAATGTTGTTTTCAATAATCATTCAGGCGAGTTTATTGGGTTAGGATTATTTAACCGCAGATGAACGCCGATGAAAACGGATAAGACGCAGATTTAATTTTCTGCTTTTCTTATCTGTATTTATTGATTTTATCCGCGTTTATCTGCGGTTAAATGTTTCATAAATTTATCCAGACGGTTATTAAATCCAGTATTCGTTAATAAAAAAGAGAAAGGCTGAGTTGAAATTTCAACTCAGCCTTTCTCTTTTTTACAGCTTTTTTATTCAGCAGCTTTTTTCGATTTCGGTTTCTTTTCCGCGACTGTTTTTATCGGTTTCGGCGCGGCGGTTTTCGGCGTTTTTTCTTTCGGCATCGGTTTTGATTCAGATTTTTGCGACTGATTGAGCATCGCCGTCCATCTGTATTCGGGCGCTTCAAAACCTTCTTCCAATTTTTTGAAAACAAAGTTGGTCATCGCATCGACAATCCATTTGTGATTGCGTTCGCCGACCGATGCAAGTTCGGCGTCGGGCGCGGGATTCATAAAATCAATGGCGTATGGAATGCCGTCTTTAATGGCGAATTCGACCGTGTTCAAGTTGTAGCCTAACGCTTTGCAAATCGTGATAACGTCTCGCTCGACGCGCGCGTGAAGTTCCGGCGACAAATAATCATCGACGCTGACATACTGCATTCCCGACAAGTAAGGCTTCGACGGGTCATACGGCATAATTAAAACTTTTTCCTGCCCGACGCAGTAACAGCGCACGAACTGGTCGAACTCGATGCCTTCCTGCAAAGTCATACACAGCTTGCCCGATTGATTATATTCGCGCCACAATTCTTCCAGAGACCAGATTTTTGAGACGTTTTTCCAGCCGCCGCCGTCAAACGGTTTCAGAAAAGCGGGAAAGCCGATATATTCGCAAATGCCTTCCCAATCGAGCGGAAATTCGAGATTGCGCAGACTTTCCGCCGTAATATCGGGAATATAATCCTGCTGCGGCAAAAGAACCGTTTTCGGAATCGCAATGCCGATTTTCGCCGCCAGACAATAATTAAAAAACTTATCGTCCGCCGACCACCAGAACGGATTGTTGATAACAAACGTGCCTTCCAAAGCCATTCGCTTCAAAGTAGCCCGAAAATATGGAACTTCGTGAGAAATGCGGTCGATTACGACATCGTATTTCTTCGACTCGTCAAGCCGAATGCCGCCGACTTTGACCATTTCCGCGACGATTTCGCCCGCGCCGCGCTCGTTGATGCTTCTGATAATCGATTCGGGAAACGTGATTTCACGTCCTGTTAAAATGCCAACTCTTTTCATAACTTTTTTGTTAAATTCCTTATTTTATATGGTAGTGAACTAAAAGTGATGCCGAAAGAAAATATCACCGCAGAGACGCAGAGGTTACGCGGAGATTCGCCGGGTTTTCTCCGCGAATCTCCGCGTAACCTCTCCGCGCCTCTGCGGTAAAAGCCTTATTTTCAGTTCACTACCTTTTATATGTTTGTTTAAGATAATTTTGATGAATTTTCGATTGTTCCGAAAACAAACAGTTTAGTTTAGAAATATTGAAAGTTACAAGTCGGCTCAAAATTTTGAAATACGAATTTAACTCGCATTGAAAATCAAAGCCGCAAATTAATCCCACTTTTTTTCTTTTTTAAATTTTTTCACAACCATTTCGCGGCGCATTTTCGGCAGATGGTCGATAAAAAGTTTGCCGTCGCAGTGGTCGGTTTCGTGCTGGAAACAGCGCGCGGCGTAACCTGTCGCGTCGCGCTCGAACCATTCGCCTTTTAGGTTTTGGGCGCGCAATGTTGCTTTTTCCGCTCGAACGACGACAGCCGGAACTTTGCCGACCGACAGACAGGCTTCGGGACTGCTCTGTTCGCCTTCTTTTGAGATAATTTCGGGATTTGCCGCAGCGAGTTTGACGCCTTCGCAGTCCATTACAAACAATCGAACAGACAAACCGATTTGCGGCGCGGCGAGTCCGACGCCTTCGGCGTCATACATCGTCTCGAACATTTCATCGCAGAGCTTTTCGAGTTCTTCGTCAAAATTCGTAACCGCTTCGCCGACTCGTCCCAAAACCTTTTCCGGGTATTCGCTGATTTTTCTAACCGCCATAAATTATTTTTCCGCGACCTTTTTTATGTCGAGCTGGCGCGGGCTGCGATGCCAGCCGGGTTTGGTATTAAACGCTTTGTCTTCGCGCTGCTGGCAATTCCAGCAAGTATGATGAACTTCGTTTGTCGGCAAAATGAATGTTACATAATGGTCGACCGGCGTGTCGCATTCGTCGCATTTGACCATCGGTTTCGGGTGCGCGTTGTTGGCAATCGTTTCGTCCATAAATACTTTTTTCCTCGAATATCGCTTTTTCACTAAAATCAAGTTTCGTGCGGTAAATACAGTGTAAATTACTTTTACGAAATTCTACAAAGTCCGATGTTTTCGATTGACTTCGACTGTGCGAAAATTTGTTTCGCGTTTTAACCGAAACAGCCGACCGTAAACCGCGTCAATACAATCGATAAACTTTATATTTGCCGCTTGTAAAAACTGCGTCGTAAGGATATTCGCCTTCGCTGACCAGATATTGAGCCTGCCAGCGGGCGGCGATTTCGTCGATTCGCGCCGTCGTCAGCGAATTATAAAACGCCGCCGCTTCTTCGGTTTCGCGCCTGCCTTTCAGCGTCGGCGCTTCTCCCGTCAAAATCTCCAGACGCTTTCGCCATTCGGTCAAAGCGGAAAACGGCGGATAGCCGTCGTGGAGAATTTCGGCGCGGCGCGACAGATACCAGAAATCTTTGCGCCACGGCGGCGCGATAACGATTGTTCCGTTCGGCGTATTTTCGCGCAACCAAATAAAGGTTTGCGCCGCGTCGTCCGCGCCGGAAGTCCACGTTCGATAGTTTTCCGCCAGATAATCAAAAGCCGTCGTCAGCGGATTTTGCCACATCAGCAGACACACGACTCCAACAAGCGCCGCCCATTTCAGCGGCGGCGCAAACAGCCTGCGCTTCCAGGCTTCGGCGAGCGTAAAGAAGAAAAACAGAGGCGCGAAAACCGGAAACAGGCGCATCGGCATATAGCGCAGCAGCGTGTATTGGTCAAAAACGCGCAGAAAAATTCCGGCGGTAAAAAACAGACAGAGAACCGACAGAAACGCCATCAGAAATTTGCGCTCCTTTGACGCGCCGCCCGCGCGGTAAAATAACACGCAGAACGCCAGTTGAAGATAAAGCAGACCGATAGCGCTTTTCGACCACGAAAAAGGATTTAGAAGACCGGGCAGCCGGACGAGCGTGATAAATTTCCAATCTTCGAGAGATGCGCCGCTTCCGATTTCCGAGAGCGCCGGCAGCAATCCGGGAAGCGCGAAAACGGCGGTTAAAGCCGCGACTTTAAACAGCTCCGTAAAATTTCGGCGGCAAACGAGCAAAGCCGAGCCGGTCGCCAAAACCGCCCACACGCCGACCGCCGGATGAAAGCTGAAGGTCAAACCAAGCAGAATCGACGGCGCGACGACTCTTTCGCGGCAGAACCCGTCGAGCGCGAAAAGCAGACAAATGTAAGCGACGCACTTTGCTTCAAAAGTGCCGATAATCCATTCTCTGCCGACGACCGACTGACCGCCGCAGAGCCACAGAAAAATCGAAGCCGTTATCGCCCAGAGCGGAATTTCCCAGTATTTTCCAAGACGCATCAGCGCCGACAGTAAAATTGTCCAGCAGACGATTCGCCCGCTCCAACTGATAAACTCGATTGAGAAAACAAACGTCAGAAGCCCGAAAATATGATTGAAAACCCAATGTTCGTTTGCGGGCGCGGAAAAAGTCCAATCATTCAATAGAAAATCGGCGTCGTAAGTTTTTACGAGACGCAGCAGGTAAGCGTATTCGTTGTCGAACGGAGGTTTTTTGCCGACCAGTAAAAACACTGTGCTGAACAGCAGCGCGAAATTCAGCGCGAAATTGTCGCGGAGCTTACCCGAATCGGTCGATTTAATCATTGCGGTTTTTGTCTACGGCTTCGACATTGTTCGGCGGAAAATCTCGCTTTCCCGCTTCATTGCGATTCGATTAACTGCCGAACCTTGCGGCGCGTCCGCCAGTAAACGTCTTCCATAAAAATATGCGCGAACTCGCCGTTGCGCCCGATGCTTAAAAGATTTTCGATGCCGGTCGATTCTTCAAAATCCTTGCGCGCCGTTTCGTATTCGTTGAGAAAAACCGGATAAGCAATCGGCGTTTTCAGCACGTTGCAGCCAAGAAATCTCTCCCGCGCGTCGGGAATTATTTTGACCAGATGTTTCAGACAAAGTTCGGTAATCGTTTCTTCGTCCATCGTCCAGAACTCATCGTCTTTCTGACAACCGATGTCAACGGTGATAATGGTTTTCCCTGCGGGCGCGAGCCACGGCATCGAAATCGTCGCTTCGGTCAGGCGAAAAAACGGAAACTCTTTTTCGGGCAGCCATAAAACCGTATCGGGCAGAAGTCCGCGCCCCGAAAAACGCATATTGACGAAAATCATCGGGCGATAACGAAAATTCTTGAATTTTTCTAAAGCGTTCGTGCCTTTGACGAGCTTTGCCAGAATATTGGCGGGCGCGGTGCTGACGACGGCGGAAACTTCGCGCCGTTCGCCTTTGGCAATGACGGCGACAACCTTTTCATTTTCGACAATAATTTCTTCGACCGGCGTTTCGAGCTTTATTTTATCTTCAATTCCTTCCGCCAATTTTTCGCACAAAGTCGAAACGCCGTTTTTCGGGTAAACGTGATGAACGCTCGCTTTTTCCGGCATCTCGCGGTTATATCCGACGGCGACGGCGCGCCCTAAAACTTTTCCCGCCGCTTTCAAATAAAGCGTTTTTCCGATGCTGCCCGGCAAACTTTCGCCGACGGCGGCGGATAGATTTTCGGCGGGCGCGCCTGACCACGCTTCGATAAGCGGCAAGGCGACTTCATCGGCAAGCGCGCGTCCGTAACTTTTGCGAAACCATTCGGCGGCGGATTTCGGTTTATGTCCGTTGCTCAAAGATTTTATTTTGCTCGCCGCGCCGCTCAAAGTCATTCGCGGAATTTTCATCAATCCGAACGGGTAATCGTAAGTTTTACCGTCGAGCAAAACCGTTTCGCCGTAATGCTTTACAAGCAGACAATCTGAACTGACGCCGATTGCCGCCGCCAGACGGTTGGTAATAAAATGCGCGCCGAAATCGTAACTGAAACCTTCGGCGTCTTTGAAACTGGCGGCAAGACCGGCGATTTTCTTGCCCGCTTCATACAAAACAAACGGCACACTGCGGCTGTGCAGAAAATTCGCCGCCGTCAAACCCGCGATGCCCGCGCCGATAATTGCAATTGGTTTTTCGCTTTTCATAATTTAGTAAAATCGGGGAATTAACCACGAAGGAACACGAAGTTTTCACGAAGGTTTTATGGGTTGATAAAAATTTTTATCGATTTTTGAAGAATTTGAGTTAATCGCCATTACAATTTTCTTTTACGTCTCTACAATTCCTTCTTTTCCTTCGTGTTTTCTTCGTGTTCCTTCGTGGTTAATTTCTTCCGCAAAATCGCCCGAAGCAGCGCGCCGCGTCCCAATTTTTGCAAAACAATGTCGAGCGACGTAAAAGCCGACAGCGAAACAGTCGATTTCAAAGTAAACCGGTTGACGAAAAAGCGCGACGCATTCCAATCGACAAGCGCGTTGTGAATCGAATAAACCCAATTTACGGGACTGACCTGAGTTTCTAAATTCGCAATTTCAAAACCGGCTTTTTCGGCTAATTTCGAGAGCGAGTTTCGATTAAACAAATTCCAGTGGCGCGGGAAATGATAGCCGCCCCAATAACTGTTTTTGAAAAACTTAAAATCAATCGAATCGGTGTTGTCGGTAACAATCACCAGCTTTCCGCCCGTTTTCAAAACTTTTTTGACCGCCGATAAAATTTCGTCCGGCTTTTCGACGTGTTCGATTGTCTGAATCATAAACGCCAAATCGTAGAAATTTTCGGGCAGATTTAATTTTTCTATGCTGCCGAGATGAATTTTCAAGCCGGATTTTTCCGCCATTTCAGCGGCGCGTTTATCGACATCGACGCCTTCGAGCATCCAGCTTTTTTTGCCGTGTTCCTTTAATAATTTCAAATGAAAACCGTCGCCGCATCCGACATCCAAAATTCTGGCGTCAATCGGCAAATCTTCGCACCAACTCAAAAGCCGCCTTGCTTCGAGCCGCGAGCGGATTTTGTAAACGATGCCGAAATCCTGTTCCGAAAAATCGAAAGCGTGATAATCGGGCGGATAAATCGTTTCAAATTCGGAGACATCGGGGCGCGGATTCAGATAAACCAAACCGCACAGATTGCATTGCACGGCAAGAAACGTGTCGCCGCTCGTTCGATACTCGAAATCTTCGCCCGCGCCGATTGGATTTGCGTCGTCGGTTTCGCAAACGCAGCATTCGACGCGAGTTAATTTAAGTCGCTTGCTTTGCATAATCGAGAGATTTCAAACTTTCCACTTCGGCTCGTCGGGCGTGTTCGCGCATATTGACGACCGCAAATTTGCCGGTGAATTCGTCGATAATTCCGCCTAAAAATTCCAGCTTTTTCTCAACCGGCAGATTCATCGCCGGAAAAAATTTCAATTCCGGCGCATCTTCGCCCGACAGAAAATCCAATGGATGCAGTAATAAACTTAATTGCGTTCCCGACATTCGGCACATTTCGACAGCGGTTTTCCAATAAGCCCGCGCCAGCGATTTTGAAAATGTCGAAAGATAAATCACATAAGAAGCGTGAATCGGCGTTTTAAACATCGGCAAAGTCGTAACCGGAATTTCAACCAGCGATTTCGCGCCGATTTGCCATTTGTAAGGCTTCAGAGATTGAAAACCGTCGGAAAATTTACCGAAAAGTTTCCTGCGTTTTTCGCGTTCCTCGTCAGACATTTCCGGCGATTTGAAAAAATAAAAGGCGCGGGCGAGCGGCGCGATATACGTCGGTAAAGTCGAGCAGTCGTATTCGTAATTTCTCTCCGCCAAAACTTCCAGAACCGTCGGCGAAAGCGAATAACCGGGACCGCGAAAACCGATTGTTTTTTGTCCGGTTACGTTTTCGAGCGCGTCTTCGGTTTTCTGAAATTCTTCCGTAAGCTGCTGTTTTGAATAAAGATGCAGCCACGGTTCGTGATTAAACGAATGATTGCCGATTTCGTGTTTCGCCTCTGAAATCTGCCGAATCGCCTCGAAATTTTCCGCCCGCGCCGCGTCCTGTCCGACAATAAAAAACGTAATTTTTAAGTTTCTCTCTTCCAAAAATTTGAGCGCGCGCGGCACAATCGCGTCGAGATAAGTCGGGAAACTTTCCCAACCGGCGTCGCCGTGCGTTTTCATATACGACCATTTATTGTCGAGGTCTAAAGACAAACTTGCAATCGGTTTCATAAGTTATCAGAGTTTACAGAAAGTTGCAGAAGTTTACAGAAAGTTCTTACTAACTCTGGAACTATCTGCAATTTCCTGCAAACTTCCTGCAAACTTTTCCGCTAATTGAATCGTTTCGTTGACGTTCAAAGTTCCGTTGGTAATCTGCGCCGAATTGATTATAAAAACATCGGGAAGCGAAGTTTTAACGTCCGGCACATTCTCAGAATAGTTCAATGTCGGAAGCGGGAAAACCTGCCGAACACGCGAAACTTTAAAGGCGACGACATCGGCGCGTTCAAAGTGAGAATACATTTTTTCCAGCGCCGCCAAAAATATTTCTTCGATTTCCGCGTCCGTTTTTTCAAACAATTCGTCGTCCGGCGCGACGTATTTCGGCAGATAGACGAGCGCGTTTCCGCCGAATTCGCTCTTTTCGACGAGCGCCGACATTTCGATAATTCCGGTAAACGGCGTTTCGTCCGTGATGTTCGTAACGTAAAAGTCGGAGAGCGATTTTTTCATCAAAACCGACGCGCAGACGATGCCCTGATATTTGATGTTTTCGAGTTTCGCCTTTTCGTTTTCGGTCAACTGCGGACAAATTTTCGCGGCGACGTTCGACGGGCAAGTTAGAATTACCGAATCGAACTCCGAAAAAGAATTAGCCGCAGAGGACACGGAGCGCACGGAGATTTCAGAAAGATTTTTCAAGTTTTTTGCAGCAGCTTTTTCTTTAACTCGCTGTATTTCCTCTGTGTTCTCTGCGGCGAAAATTCTTACCTTATCATCGAATTTTTCAATTTTACCGACACGCGCGTTAAGGCGAATCTCAACGCCTTTCGCCTGCAAATGCTCGCCGAGTCGTTCCAAAACTCGCGCGTAACCGCCGCGAACATAGCCGAACATTTCTCGTTTCAACCCGGAATTTCGCGCCGCATACATTCGCTGAATCGTCGCCCAGATAAACGCCGCCGAAGTTTCTTTATACGCTTCGCCGAGTTTGGCTTCCAAAAGCGGCTTCCACATTTTTTCAAATGTTTTTTTGCCCGACAATTTTGTCAGCCAATCTTCAACCGAAATCTTCTCCAGCGCGCGCCAATCTTTCACACGCGACGCATAAAAAATCGTCGCGCCCAAACGAAATTTAGAAGTCAAATCGAGCGGCGGAAATCGTAAAAATTCCAACGTGTTCGACATCGAAACGAGCTTGCCGTCGGTGTAAAATCCGGTTCTGGTTTCGCGCCATTCAAACTCATCACCCAAGCCGATTTCTTCGATGATTTTGCGCGTAAAAGCGTCCGAAAGAAGCGTAACGTGATAATGCTTATCCCAAACAACATCGCCAATTTGCCACGCGCTCGCCAACCCGCCGATTTCCGCCGCGCTTTCAAAAACGGTAACTTTCGCGCCTGCCTCGTTAAGCCGCAAAGCGAGCGTCAAACCGAGAAAACCGCTTCCGATGACGGCGATGTTTTTAGGAGTAGCGGTCATTGTAATGCCCTTTTACTGAGTGGATTATTGTGCTAAAAAATCTATGTGTGAAATTAATCAAACCGAAAACCGCAAAATAATTTAATACAATTCCAATTAAAGAAAATATAAGAGACGGCGTTCCGTTTCCTAGAAACGAAGGAAAGATGCTGAAGGGAAATCCTAACAAACTGATGTTTAATTCAAGCGGTTCTGCCCGACGACTGACTAAATTTAAAATGACTAATGAGATAAATATCGTGGCGGATACGACGAGAGCAATTTTGCTGAACTTTTTAGAGGTAAAATAGTAAATCCCAATACAACTTAAAATTAAAGGAATAAACAGGAAAGCCAAAAATAAAAGTATTGCCCACCACTCAAAATGTATTTCGCCCATCATAAATTTATTTTTCCTTAACTATCAAACTTTTAATTTTATATTCCAAATCGCAAACCAAACATTTCGCTTCAAATTCTTCCGCGTCTGCCGCCGAAAACCGATGAAAAAGCTGCCCGCATTTGCAGACCGCGCCGACGCTGCGGGCGGGCGAACCCAAAACCAAGTGAAAATCGGGAACTGAACGGGTTACGACCGAACCCATTCCGACCATCGCCCAGCGTCCGATTTCCAAATCGTTGCCGACGGTGCAGCCCGCGCCGATTGTCGCGCCTTCTCTGACGAGCGTCGGCAAAGTGTGTTCGTCCGGCTCGCTCGGACGCAAGGTTTTCAAATCGGGAAAAGTCGCGCGCGGAAAACGGTCGTTGGTAAAAGTCGTCGCGGCGGAAATCATCACGCCGTCTTCGATTTTCACGGCGGCGCAAATATAAACCATCGCGTTGATTTTCACGCGGTTGCCGATTTTTACGTCATAGGCGATATAAGTTTTCTCGCCGACGATACATTCTTCGCCAATCCGCGCGCCGTGCCGGATATGCACGTTGTCCCACACGCTCGTATTTTCACCGATTGAAACATTTTCTTCGATAATTGCCGTCGGGTGAATTTTAGCCATAATTTTCAGCGATTGAATCCGGTAATCAGCAGAACGCCGATAATCAACCAAATCGGCGATGTAAATGCCGCTGCCGCCGTTAAAACGGCTACCCAAAAAAAATTGCCGTTGTTTGCGCCGGTAAATTGTTTTCTTTTTACAAAACACCAGATAAACGTCATTAGTCCCAGAATCGAAGCGGTCAAACAGAATATCAGGAAAAGCGCGGCTAAAAACTCATTGTATGATTTGAAAATCGGCATCAATGCTAAAGAACAAATCGACGATAGAAGCGCCGCTAAAGTAACCGTCGGCGGATTGAATTTGCCGACTTTTAAATTGTCCTCAAAGATTGGCGTCGGAGGAATTTCAGACATAAATTTTGCCGCAAAGAAACACGCCCATTTCACGAAAAAACCAAAGCCGATTTATTTCGTGTCCGTTCGTGTTTGTTCGCGGCTAATTCTTCGCGCTTTCGCTTTTTTCGACGACTTTCTGCCACAGATTTTGATTCAGCGATTTATACGCCGCTTCGATGACTTCGACGGAGGCGAGCGCGTCTTCGGGTTTGGTTAAAAGTTCTTCGCCGTCAACAATCGCATTGCGGAAGTTTTCGATTTTCGAGCGGAAAGCCTGCACTTTGTCGTAGCCTTTGCCGAAAACTTCCCAATCGGGCGACGAATTTAATTTGTATTTCGATTCGCGCCAGCCGATATGCAGCGTGCCGTTTGTGCCGTAAACGCTGATGAAATTCGGCAGTTCCTTGTTGATGCCCCACGTCAAATCGACGCTCGCCGCGATGCCGTTTTTAGTTTTGGCGAGAAGTTTGACGTTTTCATCGACGTTCAGATTCTGCGTTCCCGAAGTTTCGAGCGCGAGAACGTCCGTAATTGTGCCTAAGAAATAACGGATAATATCGACCGAATGCGTTCCGTTATCCATAAGGACGCCGCCGCCGCTGATGTCTTTGTTTGAATTCCAGCGTTTCGACATATCGACTTTTGCCGTAAAAGCGTTTTCAAATTGGACAACTTCGCCCAGAATGCCCGACGCCAGAATGCTTTTGGCTTTGACAACATCCGCGCAGTAGCGAAACTTCGTTGCCATCGTAAATTTAACGTTCGATTTTTCAGCGCATTCAATCATCTGTTTCGCTTCATTAACCGACAAACAAAGCGGTTTTTCGCACAAAACGTTGACGCCGCGCCGCATAAAATACATCGCAATTTCAGGATGCGTATTCGGCGGCGTCGAAATTATAACGGCGTCGACCGCTTCATTTTCCGCCAGAGTTTTGTAATCCGTGTAGCTTTTCGCGCCGAAAGGCTCGGCAAACGCTTTCGCCGAATCCTGATTTATGTCGGCGACGGCGACAAGCTGGCAGCAATCGCTCGTTTGAAACGCCTGCGCGTAAGTCTGAGCGATGCCGCCCGTTCCGATGAGTGCGAATTTTAATTTGTTCATAAGATTTTTTTTGCCACAGAGAACACAGAGAACACAGGAGGATTTTTATATTAAGCAGTCCGACGATTTTGGTTTAATCTATTATTTAGCAGCTAAGTCGCCTTTTAAGAATAAGATTACAAATAAAGTCATCACAAACGATACTTTTTTAGATTGATTAGGACTTTCTCACCGGGAGCGCGGGCATCTTGCCCGCAAAGATTGCGCGAGCAATCTAAACTCCGCGTCTAATCAGGATTCGACGCGGAGTTTAGCCCGGCGGTTTGGAGACGCTCCGGCGTGTTTAAGAGCGGGCAGGATGCCCGCGCTCCGACAAAGACGTTTCTCAAATTTGAGAAAGTCCTGTTGATATAAAATTGTCCTATTACTTACTTCCAATTTTTCTCCGTGTTCTCTGTGCGCTCTGCGGCTAATTTTATTTTCTAACTTTCTCGACGGCTTCGCGGATTGACGACGCCAGAAATTCGACGTGTTTTTCTTCGTAGCATTCGTTTATCGGCAGAACGAGAACGTCGTGCAATCCTTTTAATGTTCCGGGAAACTTTTCGTCCGCGTAATCGACCGCTTTGGGACGCGCTAAATTAAACGGGTAATGCGAATCGCCGAACGTGTTTTGCTCGGTGAAAACGCGGCACTTGTAAGCCGGTTTGACGACGTAGCGCGGCGCGCTGGCGACATCGTAGGTTTTCAACGCTCTGGCAAGACCGACAGCGCCGTCTTCGATTTTCGCGTCGTCAACTCTCAGACAGTATTTCCAGTAAGTCATTGTCGAACCTTTGACAGGTTTATAACTTTCAATTCCGTCGATGTCGGCGAGTTTTTCGTCAAGTAACCGCGCCATTTTTTGACGCTGTTCGACCGAATAATCGAGTTTCTTTAACTGTTCAACGGCTAAAGCCGCCTGTAATTCCGTCATTCGATAATTGAGCGCGATAAAATAATGGTCTGGATTTGCATCGCCGTAGCCCCAAGCCTTGTTGATACAGAGATATAAACGACGCGCCAAATCGTCGTCATTTGTAACCACGATTCCGCCTTCGCCGGTGGTCATCTGTTTGCCTTGCTGAAACGAGAACGCGCCGATTTTGCCGATTGTTCCGGCGTATTTGCCGCCGACTTCGGCTAAAAATGATTGCGCCGTGTCTTCTATTACGGGAATGCCGCGCGCGTCCGCAAGTTCCATAATCGCGCCCATTTCGCACGGATTTCCGAACAGGTGCGTAACGATAATCGCTTTGGTTTTCTCGCTTAAAACCCGTTCAATCGTCTCCGCCGTAACGTTTAAAGTTTTCGGGTCAACGTCGGCGAAAACCGGAATCGCGCCTTGAAAAACAATCGGCGTCAGCGCGCCCATATCGGTTATCGAAGTGGTAACGATTTCGTCGCCCGGATTCGGATTTATCGCCGCGATTGCGACGTGAACCGCCGCCGAACCCGAATTGCAGGCGTAAGCGTATTTGACGCCGAGCCGTTTAGCAAAATTTTCTTCGAGCATTTTGCCGAATTTGCCTTTGGTCGTGATTAAAACTCCCGATTGCAAAACTTCGGTCAGCGCATTGATTTCTTCCGCGCCGAAAGTTCTGCCCGACGCGTCCTGGTCGGACGGCAGTTTCATATTTTCAAGTTGTGCTGTTGGTGTCATAGTTTTTTTATAAATTTTGTAATGGCGACGGCTCGTCCTCGCCCGCTGTTTTTATTTTCGGGCGAGGACGAGCCGTCGCCCTACAATTTGTTGTTGTCAATCATCCCGCCAATTGGTCTTGGCTGTTCTTCACCCGTTAAAGAAGTTTCAATCGTTTCCGGTTTTCCGAAAACGCGCTCCCGCGACAGATGCGTGAGCAGTTTTAAATGCCCGAAAATCGTCCGCGCCGTTTTCATTTTTGAAAATCCGAACAGTCGAACTTCCAGAACCGCCGGATATTCGACAATCTTTCCGCCGCGCAAATCGAGCTTGCCGAGCATCTCCGCGACGCCCAGAAAACCCTTTTCCCGCAAGTCCAAATCGACAACCGAACTGCGGCGATAGACGCGGAAACAGCTCGTATAAGTCGAAAGTTTCGCTTTTAAAGCGCGGCGGTAAAGAAACGACGCGCCTTTCGATAAAAACAGACGCCAATCGGGAACATTCCTGACGCCGCCTTCCTTGTGATACGGCGACGCCGTAACCATATCGACATCAATACTCAAAAACGGAATCATATTTTCGAGTTCGTGCGGGTCATAAGTGCAGTCGCAGTCCATCGAGCAGACGATTTCGGTCTTCGCCGCTTTTAAGCCGGTCATAATTCCGGCGGCGACGCCTTGATTTTGTTCGTGTCGGACGAGGCGCACGTTTTCGCGTTCACCGAACAATTCGGTCAATTTGCCGAACGTATTATCACGGCTCGCGTCGTCGACGAATATAAATTCCGGCTCGTAACTTGCGCTTAACTCCGCTTCGACGCCGCGCAGAGTGTTGGCGAGATACGGCAAAGCGGCTTCTTCGTTGTAACAGGGAATAACAATCGTGATTTTAGATTTTGGATTTTCGACTTCCGACTGCGGACTTCCGACTGCGGACTTCCGACTATCTTCCGCTTGTAATTCGTAATTCGTAATTCGTAATTCTTCACTTACGCCCAAAAACTCCGCGCCGGTAACGAATTGATATTTTTTGAGATATTCCTTCAAAACCCATTCCATTTTATCGAGCTTGCGGTAATGGCGAACGCGATTGTAGTGCGACGCGGCGTTGATGCGCGGTTGTTCCGGGTCGAGTTCCCAGACGTGAAAATAAAGAACGAACGGCGCATCGGTTTGCGCGTGCCAGTTTTCGACCGCGTGGCGCATCAGCGTGTGCGGAATCTGCCGCAGATAATTTCCGCCGGAAATCGGCAGCAGAGCGACGCCGACATCGGTTGTCGAATAGGGAAATTCACGAATAACTTTGCCACCCGAATGATATTGATGAGCGAGACGTTTCGATTTCGCGTCCGCGCGCGTCGGCAGAAACGACGCGTCGTAGAGCAGATTTTCTTCGGCTAAAACGTCTAAAATCCAGCCGTCTTTTTCGTAATTCAATTTTTCCGCCGCGCGGTAGCCGACGATTTTCTGCCCGCTCGCCTCTTCTAAAACGCGATTGGTTTTCCGCACGTCTTCGCGGAATTCCTCGCTCGTCAGATTCCTTAGACTGCGATGATAAAATCCGCGCGATGCGACTTCGTGTCCGCGCCGGACGATTTCTTTAACGAGTTTCGGGTTTTGCTCGGCAATCCAACCCAAAACAAAAAACGTCGCTTTCGTGTCGAACTCGTCGAGCAAATCCAGAGCTTTTAAAGTATTTTGCTCGTAACGCGGCTCAAAATTCGACCAGTTGCGCTCTCTGATAAGATTTTCAAACGCGCCGACGTGAAAATAGTCTTCGACCAGAACGGTCAAAAGATGTTTTTTTGCTGGAGCAGTTTGAGCCATAATTTTAGCCGCGAACCAACACGCGCATTTTACGAACAAAAAGGACGAAATTATCTATGTTTATCTGCTTGCGTCTGCGGTTAATTTTTTCTTACTTTGTGTTCTCTGTGTCTTTGCGGTGAAAAACCGGCTTTCCAAAATTTCGACAATTCGTTTCGCGCTGTCGCCGCGCCCGAACGGATTTTCGATTTGTTTGACCGAATTTATCCAGTCTTCGTCATTATAGTTCGATTCGAGCAATTCCTTTAACGAATTTTCACAGGCGAGTTTGGCAACGCCCGATTTAATCGCTTCGGGGCGTTCCGTATTTTCCCGTAAAATAAAAAGCGGTTTGCCCAAACTCGGTGCTTCTTCCTGAACGCCGCCCGAATCGGACGCAATCAGCCACGCATTTTTCATCAGCGCGACAAAATCGGCGTAATCGAGCGCGTCAAGCAAGTAAATTCGCTCGCGGTTTGCGAGAATTTCTTCGGTCGCGCGTCTGACATTCGGATTCGGATGGACGGGAAAAAGCAAACAAACGTCGTCGTGTCGTTCGACAAAATCGCGCAGAGTTTCTAAATTGCCGCTCATCGTCGCGCCGAAACTTTCGCGCCGGTGCGTCGTTAAAAGAACACGCTTAAACCCTTTGGTTTCTTCGATTAAAGTTTCGATTTTCGCGCCCGGCTTTTTATTTTCGAGTATAAAATGCAGCGCGTCAACAACCGTGTTGCCGGTTACGAAAATTTGTTTTTCACAGATATTTTCAGCCAGCAGATTTTTCCTGTTTTCCGCCGTCGCGCAGAAATGAAAAGTCGAAATTTGCGAAATCAAACGGCGATTCATTTCTTCGGGAAACGGACTTTCAATATTGCCCGAACGCAGACCGGCTTCGAGGTGTCCGACCTTAATTTTTCTATTAAAAGCGGCAAGCGCGCCCGATAAAGCCGTTGTCGTGTCGCCCTGAACTAAAAGCGCGTCGGGCTTTTCGCATTCCAAAATCGCGTCCAAAGCTGAAAGAACGCGGGCGCAAACTTCCGTCGGCGTTTGATTCGCCCGCATCACGCGCAAATCATAATCGGTTTCGAGATTGAAAATCTTCAAAAAAGGCGCGAGCAAATCCGTGTGCTGGCTCGAAGAAACAACCGTTGTTTGAAATTGCCCGGATTTTTTCAATTCATAAATTACCGGCGCGAGCTTTATAGCTTCCGGGCGCGTTCCGAAAAGCACAAGAATCTTCGAGCGCGCCTTTTCCGAAGAAGCGAAAATTTCGGCGGCGCGTCGGGAAGTTTGTGCAAAATTTTCCGGCATTTTCATCGGCGGTTTAGGAGAAAAACAGTTTTTAAGTTTTGCGCGGGAACTTTGAGTCAAGGATTTGAAAATTCTCTCGACGGGAGCGCGGGCATCTCGTCCGCTTTTGAACGCGCTCTGGCGTTCAAAAGACGTTTGAGTAAAACTTAACATTTAATTTTGTCGGGCGCTTTGAGATTGCTCTCGCAATCATTGCGGGCAAGATGCCCGCGCTCCGACAAAGACGCTTTTAAATTGAGTTAAAAAATTGATTATCAAAATGACAAAGGAAAACCGGCTAAGAGAAAAAATTGCGGCTGAAGATTTCGCGCTTTTTTTACAAAGCGAAAGACTTTTTTATCTTACGTTAAATCTTGTTAAAATTGCAATGCTTTTATAAAAATTTAATTCGGCGCTTTAAAAAATCAACGGCTGAAAGAAAAGTAAAACTTTCTTTCAGCCGAATAAATTAAAGAAATCCGACGAAATTATTCAGGTTGTCCTTTACAGCCGGGACCAAAGAGCGCGGGCATCTTCGTGCTGATAATCGGGTAATTTTCGGCTTCGGCGTTGATTTCGAGCCAGTTCATATATTCGGGCGGAATCGACATATCCGAATAAATCGCTTCAACCGGACATTCCGGCAGGCAGGCGTCGCAGTCGATACAGGTGTCGGGATTGATAAGAAGTTTGTCGGGCAGCTCGTGAAAGGCTTCGACCGGACAAACCGCCGCACAGTCGGTGTATTTACATTCGACGCACGGCTCGGCTACGATATAAGTCATCTCTGAAAAATCTCCTCTGAAAGTTGTAAAAAGTCGTATAAAATAATGTTACTCAAAAGCATAACTTGTCAAAGCGGGTCTGACAAGTGTAAAAATTAGTCAGAAGATTAGAAAAACAGTCCATAGTCTTTAGTCCATAGTCCATAGTCTTTCGCGCTGTTTATCGTTAATTTAAGACGAAAAACGGAAATGACTGTGGACTATGGACTAAAGACTGCGGACTAACGATAAACAGAGATGAAAAACTTAAAATCAGAAAGAGATTTGGCGCTCGACTTCCTGCGCGTGTGCGAGGCGGCGGCGATTGAATCAGCCAGGACGATGGGACAGGGCGACCGCAAATACTCCGACCACGTGGCGGTCGAAGCGATGCGCGAAGTTATGGACACCGTGCCGATGCGCGGGCGAATCGTCATCGGCGAAGGCGAGCGCGACGAAGCGCCGATGCTTTATATCGGCGAAGAAGTCGGCGGAAAAGATTTTTCCGCCGAAGCGCGCGCCGAGTTTCCCGAAATCGACATCGCCGTTGACCCGCTCGAAGGCACGAATCTCTGCGCGGTCGGCGCAAACAACGCGATTGCCGTGCTTGCGGCGGCGGAACGCGGCGGATTATTAAACGCGCCCGACATTTATATGGACAAAATCGTCGTCGGACCGTCGTGCCGCGGCGCGGTCGATATTGACGCGCCGGTTAAAGACAATCTGAAAAATATCGCGCGCCGTTTGGGACGCGATGTTGACGATTTGACGGTTATCTGTCTCGACCGCGGGCGTCATAAACAGCTCATCGACGACGTTCGCGCGGCGGGCGCGCGCATTCGCTTAATTTCGGACGGCGATTTGTCGGCGGGAATTTCGGCGGCGGTCGCCGGAACTAATATTCACGCGCTGATGGGCATCGGCGGCGCGCCCGAAGGCGTTATTACGGCGGCGGCGATGAAATGCTTAAACGGCGAAATTCTCGCCAAACTCGTCTTCGACCACGAGCAGCTCGGCGTCGATAAATCGAAAGTTCCGCCCAAAGAGGAAGTTATGGAACGCCTGCAATCGATGGGAATTACAGACGCGAACAAAACTTACGATACGAACGATTTAGCGCCGGGCAAAAAAATTATTTTCGCCGCGACGGGCGTAACCGACGGCGCTCTGCTGCGCGGCGTCAGGTTTTTCGGCGCGGGCAAACGCACGCATTCGGTCGTTATGACAACCGATACGAAAAGCATTCGTTTCGTCGATACGGTTCACGTCGAAGGCGGACCGGACGCGGTTATTCGATTTTAAGAATTTTAGCCGCGAACAAACACGAAAGAACACGAACGAAAATCAAAATATAAATTTCTTTTTATAATTTCGCGTTTTTTATTTTGTTTTTTCTTATTTCGTGAATTTTCGTGTTTGTTCGCAGCTAAGTCTCTTTTGCCGATGAAACATTCAATCGAAAATTACATTCCGCAAACTGACGTTAAAACAACGCGCCGGCAAGCGTCTTCCGTATGGCTGATTTCCGGTTCGGTAATTTTCGCGTGGATTTTGCTGATTCTGCTTGCGCCGATTGCCGAAGTTTATAATTTAACGAACATTTCCAATCCGCTTTACAATTTTTTCGGTTACTTTTGTCATCAGATTCCGGCGCGCTCGTTTCATTTCGAGAATCACGCTTTTGCGGTTTGCTCGCGCTGTTTCGGCATTTATTTCGGACTTCTGGCTGGATTTGCCGCTTATCCGTTTTTTCGCGCTGTTGAAAATGTCGAACCTTTTCGGCGCGTCTGGCTTTTTGCGGCGATGATACCGATGGCGATTGATTGGTCGCTCGGCTTTTTCGGATTTTGGGCAAACACGCATTCGACGCGATTTTTAACCGGCGCGATTTTAGGCGTCGCCTGCGCGATTTTTCTGATTCCCGCTTTGATTGAATTGCGGCGGCTTTTCTCGAACCGAAAACTAAAAAAAAGATTTTCAAGTTGAAGAAAGCTCTTGTTAAAACGCTGAATAACTTCAAAATACAGGTTTACAAAGCTCTGTTACAAAAGTATTTCGTTGACTAATTTGCAAAAGGAGCGCAGAATTAAAATTATAAATCGAACGAAAAAAGCGAATAAATTAAATAACAAATTAAGAATGAGATTTAACCAGGAAAGTGCTGTCAAAAAAGCGAAAACGGATTTAGCGAAACGCCTCGGCGTCGAAGAAAACGAGATTGAAACAGTTTCGGTCAGCGAAAAAGATTTTCCCGATATGTCGCTCGGCGCGCCCGTCGCGGATGAAATGTCGGCGCAGATGATTTCGAGCGGCTGGCAGATAAATTTAAAGGCAGACGGTAAAAATTACGAGTATCGCGCCGATAAATATCAGCTGCGCCTTGTCGGTTTTAACGGAACAAACTACATAATCGAATCGTGAAATAAGACGAAAGAACAGTATTTTCCGTCTTATGCACGTTCTGGGAGTAAAAAATAATGAATCGTCGGAATATTTGGATTCATATCACAATCGCCGCTATTGTCATCACTTTTGCGGGGATTTTGGGACAATTTAGAAACTGGGAGTCGAAACTGCGGTCTGCAAAAAGCGTCTCGGACGTTAAATCCGCGCCGAAGCTGTTGACCGTAAAGCGTTCGGCTGAAGCCGGCGAGCCGGAAGTTCTCGTAAAATTTCGCCCGGAAGTAACTTTGGCGGAAATCAAAAAAATAACGAGGAAAAATAACGATAGAGTTGAAGACCGTATCGAATCGGTCAAAGGCTTGACATCGATTGACGACCTCGACAACGAAGACGCCGAAACCGTCGCCGCCCAATATGAAGCGATGAGTGATTTGGTCATTTACGCGCAGGCGAATAATCAAATCAACCTTGAGCCGACCGAAACTTTTCGTCCCGTTTCGCAAGTTGAATCGGACGCCTCCGGTTTGCCGGACGACCCGCTTTTCGGCGAACAGTGGGCGCTTAATAATGCCGGGCAAAACGGCGGAAAAGTCGATGCGCATCTCGACGCGCTCAAAGCGTGGGCGACGACGAGCGGAAGCAGCGATGTCGTCGTCGCGGTTCTCGACAGCGGAGTCGATTACACGCACCCGGATTTAATTGGCAATATGTGGATGCGTCCCGATTCGATTCCGGCTTATAAAGACGACGAACTCGGAAACGTCAACGATTTGCGCGGTTTCAACGCCGCCGACAACCGGAGCGACCCGATGGACGACAACGGACACGGAACGCACTGCGCGGGAATAATCGGCGCGGAAGGCAACAACAACGAAGGCATCGCCGGTATTAATTGGAACTTGCAGATTATGCCGCTCAAATTTTTGGGACGCGGCGGTTTCGGCACGACCAAAGACGCGATTGAGGCGATAAATTACGCCATCGACCGTAAGCATAACGGCGTTAATATCAGAGTTATCAACGCTAGCTGGGGTTCGACCTCAAAATCTAAAGCGCTCGAAGACACGATTCGCGCGGCGGGCGAGGAAGGCATTTTATTTGTCGCGGCAGCGGGAAACAACGGCACAAGCAACGATAAAAATCCGCATTATCCGTCGAACTACAATCTGCCGAACGTCATCAGCGTCGCGTCTCTCGACCGCACCGATAATTTATCTTTATTCTCGAACTTCGGCGTCAAAACCGTTCATATCGCCGCGCCGGGCAGAGATATTGTAAGCACGTGGCTCAACGAAGATTACCGCGAAGCGTCGGGAACATCGATGGCGACTCCGTATGTGGCGGGAACGGCGGCTTTAATTTTAGCGATTGAACCGGGCTTATCGGTTGAAAAACTGCGCGAAAGGATTTTGAAATCGGTCGATAAAATCGATTCGGTCAACGGCAAAGTCGAAAGCGGCGGGCGCCTTAACGCGGCGAAAGCTCTTTTAAATTAAAGTTTTGCAAGTCAAAAATAAAAAAAGGAGTCGATATGTAATTATCGACTCCTTTTTTATTTCCCGACTGTAAATCAATGTCTTTTCCGTTTCCGTCATTTCCACTTTTTAAGCGCATTTCATAAACTTAAAGTATGTCGGAACACGATTTACAAAATTCTAAAAAGCAAACTCTCACAGGCTTAGCCCGAAGACTGGGCAAACTTCCGAGCGATAAAAAAATAGTCGCGCTTGAAGCCAGCGCCGCGCTCGCGGGCGTTTCCCTGCGCGTGAGCCGCGAATTTGTCGAAGCCGTGCCGAAAGCGGCAAAGATTTTGAGCGCCGAAGACCTTCGCGCGTGGGGCGAAATGGGCAGGCGCATCGCAATGGGAGACGCCGATTCGGGTGCTGATTTCTTTATCGAAGGCATCGCAAACTTCAAAAAAGTGCCGGAAAAAGCGCGCTCGCTGACATTTCAAATATGCACGCGTCAACTCGTGCTTTCCATCTCGATTGCTCTCGAAACTTTTCGCCTTATTCCTACTTTGGCAAAAGAAATTGACGACGATGAGCTGTTCGTCGAGATTCTCGCGCTCGCGGCTGAAATCGCCAATCGCTCCGCCAGACACAGCGCCGATTTTTTGCAGAAAACGCCGAAAATCGCCGAAACGCTCTTAAATTTCGGCGCGGAAAAACGCGAAGTTTCAAAATCGGTTATCGCTCTCGCCGCGCATTTCGCCAATCGAACCGGCGGAATGACAGCGGATTTGTGGCAGATTCTGCCCGCCGCGCTTGAAAAACTCATCGCCGCGCAAGCTGTTCTTTTAATGGAAAAATCCGTCGAGTTTCTCGAATTCGGCGGCAGCGTAACGCTTCATTTTGTCGGCGCGGGCGGCGAAGTTCTTCGTAAAATCGAAGAAGTCTTTGAAGACTGGCGGCAGATTCTGCTGAAAATCGCCAAAAACGGAAACGCTGTTTTGATTTCGTTTATCCGTTCGAGTCCGAAGTTTTTAACTAATATTTTAACTTTGCGAAACAGGCGCGAAGTCGTCGCAATCGCGCAAAGGGTTTTGCAGCTGATTGACGGAATTGCCGAAACCGATGCCGAATCCGCGTTGGCGGCGTTGCGTTCAAGTTCCATAGCTTTGAGAAAGGTTTCGCTTCCGCAGTTTGAAGAATGGATTGAGACGGGTCTGGAAAAAAATAAAAACCTGAGCGCAAAGGCGCGGCGCAGTTATTTCGCGCTTGAGACGCGCGGCAGCAACGCGCTGCTTGAAGAATCGAGTTCGGGTTTGCCGCTCGAAGCCGTTCAAACCGTTTTGCGAATTTATATCGAGGGTTTGACCGGCAAACAAATTGAAATCGCGCCGCTGACGGCGATGCCGCAGCAATCGCGTATCGGCGACGGAAAAACGATTTATCTGCCGTCGAGCGTCCACGAATTCGACGACGACGCAGCGGATTTTCGGCTTTACAAAGTTCTCGCGGCGCACGCCGCCGGACAAATCGAATTCGGCACATTCGAGCGCGACACCGATAACTTAAAAGCCGCTTTTACAGAGCTTTCCGCGATTTACGAGGCGACCGCCGAACAGACCGACGCGTTTTCGCTCGCCGGTTATATCGAAGACGTGCAAACGGGCGAACGCGCTTTGTCCGAAGATGAAACGGCGAGAGCGATTAAAAAATCGAGCAAAAAACTGCCGAAAAATTCAGATTATAAAACGGTTTTGCAGGCGTTTCCCGAACCGAATCTGGCGCGGAAAATTTTCGGAACGATGGAAAACGCCCGCATCGACGCCGCTCTGAGGCGAACCTATCGAGGTTTGCGCAAAGATTTGGATTTGATGCGGACGCTTCTTAAGAAAAAACGCCCGTATATTTTTGATTTGCCGGTCGGTCAAGTTCCGTCCGAACTGCTGTTTCAAATAACTTTGTGCGGCGGCGCGACCGACGACTCACGCAAATTTTACGGTCAAATAGTTTCCGAAATCGAAACGGTCGTCGAGTCGTATTTAACGAACGGAATCGCAACGGTCGCCGATACTCTGATGGCGACGAGCCGCGTCTACACGCTTTTTCAAACCATCACGCCCGAACAAACCGAGCCGCAGGAACAGAAAGAAAATCAGGAAAAAGGCGATTACGCTACCGAAGATAAAAGTTCGGGCGAAGCCGTTACGGAAAATCAGGTTCGGCGCGAGGAAAAACCGAAAAAAGCGCAGGACGCGCGCGATTTGTTCAACGCCTGGAACAGCGCCGACGACGAAGGCGAGCCGGAAGATTTGCAGGGCGCGGAAGCGTGGGCGCACAACGATATGCCCGAACAATCGCTCGAAGCGGGCGATTTGGCTTTTTCCTACGACGAATGGGACAAGGATTTAGCGGATTTTCGCACCGGCTGGTGTCGCGTTATCGAGAAAAAAGTCCGTCAGGGCGACAGAAGTTTTGTCGAGCTTGTCCGCTCGCGTTATCGCGGCGTGATTTCTTCGGTTCGGCATCAATTTCAGTTGATGAAGCCGGAAAATTTAACAAAAATCAACCGCGAGTTGGACGGCGAAGATTACGACTTAAACGCGCTGGTCGATTACGTCATCGACCGCCGCGCCGACGGGCAGCAATCGGAAAGAATTTACACGAAACGGCTTAGAAAACAGCGCGACGTTGCCGTTTCATTATTACTTGACCAATCTTCTTCGACAGCCAGAACAATCACGCGCAATCCGCTTCAGCCATACACTTTTCCCGGCAGACGCATTATCGAAATCGAAAAAGAAGGCTTGGTTTTAATGAGCGAAGCGCTCGAAGCGGTCGGCGACGTTTATTCGATTTACGGCTTTACAAGCGAAGGCAGGCGCAACGTAAAATTCTACGTCGTCAAAGATTTTAACGAAAAATATTCGGACGAAATCGAAAAGCGCATCGGCGGCATCACGTTTCAAAACAACACGCGTCTCGGCGCGGCAATTCGCCACGCTTCGGCAAAACTTCTCAGGCAGGAATCGCGCACGAAACTATTAATAATTCTAACCGACGGCAGACCTTACGACCACGATTACGGCGACGCTCGCTACGCCAGAGAAGACGTGCGTGAAGCCTTAACCGAAGCGAAACGCAGCGGCATCACGCCGTTCTGCATCACGGTCGATAAAGATTCCGAGTTTGAGTTAAAGGATTTATACGGCGATGTCGGCTACACGATTATCGACGACGTTCTGAGTTTGCCGGAGCGAATGCCGAATATCTATCGGCGTTTGACGAGTTGATAAAATCTCCAACGACTTTAATATTTTCTATCTAAATTTTCCTTTAATCGGTCAAACCAACTATCGCTGTGCCGAATAACCTTAACTTGAGGTAATTGTCTGGCTTCCCATTTGGATAACTTTGTGATTTCCTGCCAATCGCCTTTGATAATGTAAATTGCGTTGCCGTATTTGGGGCATTCCATAACAACTTTTTCTGTGGAGTCGAAACCGAATACGACATAACCTTGAAATTTTTCTTTTCCGATGAAACAGATTGTTGGTTTTAATAATTTTATAATTTGTGTCAATCTGCTTTCGTCAAACTCATCTTTGCTCCAACCATAACCTTTGAATGTCTTAATCAAACCTTCCGTTTTCCACTCGCCTTGAGGTAATAAATCCCAAAAGATTTCTTTTACAATCATCTTTTGCCTTGAACCTGCGAATATTCTGTCCCTTGATTTCTTTAAGTTTTCAATGACTAATCTTGAATATTCTAAATCTGAATCAATTTCTTCAAATTGAAAGGCTTTTTCTATTTCAGAACTAATTCGAGGGATTATATTTTTGAGCAGAATTTCTAACTTTGTATTGATACTAGATATGAACTCATTTCTTTTTGATTTATATTCGTCAAAAAGTTTGTTATTAGCAGTATCAGCATTCTGCTTACTGAGCAAATTTGAAGTAGACTCTTTTAATTCAGGTGATTTCTTTAGTCGTCTTATTAAGTTTTTATTACTAGACTGAAATTTCTCAAAAAATATTTTTTGAAAATCTTCAATTCTAAAATCAATAATAACTTTCTCTATTTCTCTATTTGATTCAGACAATCGGTAAAGCAAATCAAGGATTTTATAGAATGATTCTGAAGAATTAAGGAAAATTAAAGCGGTTTTGCTTTCAAATAACAAGCTCCTTAAAAGAAGCAATATTAATTCGTTTAGTTTCTGTCGTTTTAACTGAACATCAGTCTCAATATTTCTTTTGTCCTCCTTAGTTATTCGATAGTAACTTTCCAAGGAATTGAAATTTGCTATTTCAATGTTTAAAGCACATAAAGATTCAAACTCATTTTTGCAGTAAATCAGATTATCAATTCTGGAAAGTTTAGATTCAAGGCGTTCAATCAACACATCATAAGTTTCCTTTAAGACAGGCGCTTTCTTAGCATCAGCTAAATGTTTTTGAGGATTTTCTAAATACTCAAAACACATTGCACAATGTATTCACCGAGTTCCTTAAATGACATTGATGAACATTTATTGATAAAAAAGGCTTCGCTGGTTTCAGTCATATTGCTTTCAATCCGTTTCTAAATCAAGCAGCTTGTAATTGTTGTTTTTGAAGCGCTATTTCGTGTAGAGTTTCGGGCGCGATGTCCGCGCCGTTTTCCCAGGCGACAGTCCAGCCGTCGAGCGAAAAGGTTTTGAAATAATCAATGTTTTCGAGCGGCTTGAAAAACGGGTATTTCTTTATCCAATCGGTGAAATCTATTTCGGCTCGCAAACCGTCGCTGAAAGTCAGTTCGAGCGTGTAATCACACGAATAACGAGCCGCTGTAACCGTAATTAAATTTTTCATTTTTCTTCCTCAAGTCAGAGGCGAAATCTTCTGAAAACCTCTGCCATTTTGCAAATCTTCCCAATTTTCCGCAAGTTCCGCGTTGTGTAAATCAATCCATTCACGAATCAATCTAACAGCCGTTCTCGAACTAATATCGCCGGCTAAAATATTTCCGCGAAAATCAAAAACCGCCATTTCGCCCTGATGCTCGGCGTGAAGATGCGGCGGGTTGTGGTCATCGAAAAACATTTTGATAACGATACCGAAAAATATAGAAATTGTAGGCATAAATTTTAAAATGCCCTTTGTTTCGGTCTTTCAATCGATGCAATTTTTACTGATGACTTGCCGTAGATTATAGCATTGTAAGAATCACGGACAATAAAAAACTCCCCTCAAACAAGAAGCGAGTTCATCAACAAATAGAGTAAAAAATTCAAATCAAAATCTCAGCATAATGCCGCCGCGCAAGGTTCGCTGTTGGGAATTCAGGCGAAGGCTGCCTTCTTCGTTGTTTATATTCGGCTGGAAATCAAACAGATTGCGCGCATCGACGATTGCTTGAGCGTGAATCGGCAAGCCCCAATTCGGCAGCGATTGAGTTACCAGAACGCTTAAACCGGGGTCGTAAATCGCCATTCTTCCGGCAAACGGGTCGATGGCGAAAACGGTTGCCTGCGGTGAAAGGCGGAAAATTGTTTTAACCTGCGTTCCGGTTTTCAAATCGGCGTTAAACTGTCCGACGAACGTTTGAAACAAAGCGTTTTCAAAAACTTTTGAAGGATTGGAAATGGCTTTTTCCGAAAGTTTTTGCCCGCTGCCGAATGCGTAACCGGCGGAAGTCGAAAAGATTCCGTTAAGGCGGCGCGTGTAGACGATACGAACGCCCTGCGCGCCGCCTTGCTGATTGGCTGTAAAATCTTTGAAATTTTCGCCGCTCAGAGTATCAAACGAAAAACCTGTCAATCCGACGCCGCGCTCCGTTGTCGTGTCGAAAAAAATATTGGCTTCGATGTTCGAGCTGTTGTCGAGAACGCGTTCGATTCCGAATTCGAGCCGTCTGCCCCGGTTCATTTGCGGCTTGCCGTCTTTAATCGTTAAATCTTCAACGGCAATCGGTTCGCGGAAAAGAATTTGCGCGTCTTCCATTTCAATCGCGTGCTGCCAGCTTTTTTCCTGCGGCGCGGCGGCAAAAGCGGTGCGAAAACGCGTTTTGGAATTTATATCGTATTGGAAACCGACGCGCGGGCTAAAGGAAAAATCGTTTCCCGCGCCGACAAATTTCGAGTAGTCGAAACCGAAAACTAAAATCACATCATTGCGGACTTTCCACTCGTCGAGCGCCTGAAAAGAAACTTGACCGAGCGCTTTTTTCGCGCCGCTAGATTTTATGCCGCCGAGTTTGGCGGCGCTCGCGCTTAAACGAATTTGATGATTGTCGTTCGGACGAAATTTCAGATTCGCTTCAAATCTCTGAGGCGCAGATTGTGTCGTTCCAATCTGTCCGGCGAAAACGATTTCGGCGTTCTCGTTCAAAGATTGAAGTCGGGCAAAGTTTATGCCCGTGTAACTTCCTCTCTCCGAATTTGCAAAATATGTTTCGACAAAAGTTTGTCCGGGACGGCTGGCTTTTTCTTCCGTTTCGGCGATTCCGACGCTTTGCTCAATTGTATTTTCGGCTGTCGCTTCATCGCCAATTTTATTTTCAGCGACGGGCGCGCTTCCTTCGCGGTTTTGATAAATCGAACGGCGCGATTGAGCGGCGCGGATTCGCCATTTTGAACTGTTTCTGTCAATTCTTTTTTCCGGCAGCGTGTTGCCGTTTCCCGAACGCTCCAGCTTAAAACCGTAGACAATCTCGGTCGAGCGATTGACTTCGACTTCCGAGAGCGTTACCGCGTTAAATCCTTCGGCAACCGCCAGAATCGTATAAGTTCCGGGCAGAATTTTCGCTAAAAAACTTCCGTCCGAAGCCGATGTAACCTGTTTGAGAAGTTTCGACGTGCCGACGCGGAAAATTGCAACCGTCGCGTCGGCAATCGGATTGCCTGATTCGTCGCGCACGATTCCTTTAATTACGCCGGGAAGACTGCTTTGTCTGACGACTGTTTCAGCCGGTTTATCGGAGGCGAAAACCGGAGACACAAAAAAAGCGGAAAGCGCGATTAAAATCGGCTTGAAAATATTTTTTCCTGAAGAAATAAAAGAATACATTCGGAAACGACGAGTTCCGGTTAAAACAAATTTTCGGGGAACGTGTTTTAACGAGTAATAAAACTTCTGACAGAGCAGATAAATAAAGCCTATTGTTACACGTCTGATATTTTCATTCGCTTTTGCAATCGTGTCAAGTACAAACGGAAAACCTTTGCCGGATTTGATGCGTCGGACTTGACAAAGTTTGTCTCTCGGCTAGAATAAGTTTTTACGGTTTTCTAATTTATTTATACAAGATAAACGTAAAACAAACGCGGAGACGTGGCTGAGCGGCTGAAAGCGGCGGTTTGCTAAATCGTTGTAGTCCAAAAGACTACCACAGGTTCGAATCCTGTCGTCTCCGCCATTTTAATTTTAGATTTTGGGTTTTGGATTTATCGTCGGCTATCAAATTTTTAAGTTTGATAGCTTTTCTTATTTTTACAGCTTGAATTAAAAGATTAAAGTTTCATTCTTCCTTTGCGCTCTCCGCGCCTTTGCGGGAAACTGTTTTTTATGACTACAAGAGTAAGATTTGCGCCGAGTCCGACCGGCTATCTGCACATCGGTTCGGCGCGCACCGCGCTTTTTAATTATCTTTACGCCAAACACGCGGGCGGAAAATTTCTGCTGCGAATCGAAGACACCGATTTGGCGCGTTCGACGGACGAATCGACGCGCTCGATTCTCGAAGGCTTGAAATGGCTCGGCTTTGCGCCCGACGAAGAAATCGTTTTTCAGTCGAACAACGCGCCGAAACACCGCGAAATCGCTCTGAAACTTCTCGAACAGGGAAAAGCGTATCGTGATTTTACGCCGAAAACGGAAACGGGCGACAAAAATATCAAGCAGACAATCGCCGACCGCGCCCGCGCCAATCAAGGTGAAAAGAGTATGCGCGATAATCAATATCGTGATTTATCGAAAGCCGAATCGGACGCCAAAGCCGACGCGGGCGAGCCGTTTGCGATTCGTCTGAAAGTGGCTGAAACCGGAAAAACGACTTTTGAAGATGCGGTTTACGGTACGCAGGAACGCGATTACGCGGAAACTGAAGACCTCGTTCTGCTGCGCTCCGACGGTCATCCGCTTTATAATTTAGCGGTTGTCTGCGACGACATCGAAATGGAAATTACCGACGTAATTCGCGGGCAAGACCATTTGACCAACACGCACAAGCAGGTTTTGATTTACGAAGCTCTCGGCAAAACGCCGCCCAGATTCGCGCATCTGCCGCTGATTTTAGCGCCGGGCGGAAAAAAATTGTCAAAGCGCATACACGGCGAAATCGTTTCGATGACCACTTACCGCGACGCCGGTTTTCTTGCCGCCGCGTTCGCCAATTTTCTCGCGCTTCTTGGCTGGTCGGCGGGCGAAGAACGCGAAATTTACACGCTCGACGAATTGACGGAAAAATTTTCGCTCTCGCATATTCATAAAAACAACGCGATTTTCAACTTTGACCAGAACAATCCGAAACACTGGACGGACGACAAGGCAATCTGGATGAATGCCGAATACGTTCGCTCGATGCCGCTCGAAGATTTGCTGCCGTTCGTCAAAGCCGAATTAAAATCCGCCAAACTCTGGCGCGATGAATACGAAGACGACGACAAACAGCATTTCGAGCAAACGATTGATTTAATCCGCGAGAGATTTTTTACCTTAAAAGATTTTTCAAATCAGGGACGCGCTTATTTCTCGGAAGATTTCGATTTTGACCGGAAAGCGATTGATAAAAATTTGAAAAAGTTTCCCGATTTGCAAAACTGGCTGCCCGAACTCGCGGACAGATTGGAGGCGACCGAAGATTTTACTCACGACAATCTCGAAATGATTGTCAAAGATTTTGCCGAAGAAAAAGGCGCAAAGCTCGGCGTCATTATGAACGGCGCGCGCGCGCTTTTAACAGGTTTAGCCGTCGGACCTTCGATGCTCGCGGTGTTTGAAACGCTCGGACGTGAAAAATCGGTTAGAAGATTAAAAAGCCAAATCGCCTGGAATCAGTAAAAAATGGACGAACAATTATCAGTTCGCGCGGCACGCGTCGAAGACATTACGGCAATTGCGATTTTAATTCGTGAATTTGCCGAATTTGAAAAACTTTCCGATTGGTGCGAAGTTACCGAAGACGATTTACGGCAGGCGATTTTCGGCAGCGGAAGTTTCGTGCAGTCGCTCGTCGCGCTTTCGGGAAACGTGTTTGTCGGCTACGCGATATTTTTTCCCGTATTTAAAAGTTTTCGCGGCGAGCGTTCGGTTTTTCTCGAAGATTTATATGTAACGCCGGATTTGCGCGGGCAAGGTTTGGGTTTCGCGATGCTCTCCGAAGTCGCCAAATATGCCAAAACGCAGGGTTTTAATCGAATGGACTGGCAGGCGCTCAAATGGAACGAGCCGGCGATTGATTTTTATAAAAATCTGGGCGCTGAATCGGACGACGAAAATCTCGACTTTCGCTTGCGCGGCGCGGCGTTTGAGAAACTGGCGGTGTAAAGCGATTTTCTTACAAGCCGAGTTGCACAATAGTGAAAAAGTGAAAAAGTGAAAAAGTGAATGTTAAAAGTTTTTCGTTCCTTGCTTTTCTGCTTTATTCAAACTGTTTTCTGAATTCTTCAAACGTCTGCCGCAGGGAATTTATTTCGTCGCGCAATGTTGCGATTTCACGTTCGAGTGTTTCGATTCTTTCAATTTGATTATCCGAAATCGAATCCGGTATTGTCGAAATATTCGGGTTTTTCTGCGCCAAAATCTCGCCGGACAAAAGATGCGCGAACCTGATTTCCTTTTGTCCGGGCTGGCGTTCGAGCTTCGTAACGAGCGGTTCTTCGCGCCGCATCAAGCCGTCGAGCGTTTCATTGACTTCGCCTAAACCCGAAAATTCATAAAGCCGACTTGTCCGCTCGCGCAATTCGCCCGGAGTCTGAGCGCCGCGCAGCATTAAAACGCACAAAATCGCCGTTTCGCGTTCGTCGGTTTCAAAAACTTCCGGCAAAATGTGCTTGTATTTCGCCGTGCGGCTTGTGCTTCCGTAAAAAACATAGACGATATTTTTCTCGCGCAGATTCTCCAGCGCCGTCGTAACGGTTTCTTCCGCGAAAGCGACGACCGGCTCGCGGTTTGTTTTCTGGTTGCAGGCGGCGACGAGCGCGTTTAACGTCAGCGGGTAATATTCGGGCGTCGTCAAATGTTTTTCAATCAGCGCGCCTAAGATTCTGGTTTCGACTTCGGTTAATTTTTCGGACATATTATTTTTTTTACAGCTTAACGCATTTCACGCCTGATGTTTAGTGATTTACAATTTCAATCGTGAACATAACAGTTACGCGCACGGCGCGGGAAATCCAATCGGCTTTCGACAGACTTTCGGCGGCGAGACATATCGGCTGCGACACCGAAACCAGCGGTTTAAGCGCCAAACACGACCGAATCTTCAGCGTCCAATTCTCCGACGGCGATTTTAACGCGCTCGTTCCGTTGAGCGAAGGCGTCGATTTGGGCAAACTCGCCGAGATTCTGGGAAATCCGAATATTACGAAAATCTTTCACAACGCCCGATTCGATTTGGATTTCCTGCGCGCCTACGGATTTTCCGTGCAGAACATTTTCGACACGATGATTGCCGAAAAAATTTTAACCAGAGGCGCGGGTCAATCCTGCTCGCTCGCCGAAACGCTCTACCGTTATTTCGCCGTCGATTTGGACAAATCGCAGCGCTCGAAATTCGTCAAATCCTGGAACGGGGTCTGGACGGACGAGCTTGTTCATTATGCTTTGTCGGACGTTGTTTATCTGCCGGAACTGATGCGCGAGCAGTCGCTGTGGCTGGAAAGATTAGGTTTGACCGAAACATTTGCGAGACAAATGCGGAAAAATTTCTAACCCTAGATGAATGCGGATAAATACGGATAAATCAAACACGGACAAAATCTTTTATAAAATAAATTCTTACCATATCTGTTTTCCATCAGCGTTTATCCGCGTTTATCCGCGGTTAAATTTTTCTTCACGCTTAAGAAAATTTTACCAGCGATGATACGCCGGATGACCTTCTTTGACGGCGACGAATAAACCTCGACACGTCGCGCAGACTTTATCGTCTGCAATCAATTCGGCTTCGACCGTCGCGCGGTCTTCGGAAGATTCAACGACACGCGCCTTCAAATAAATCGTCGCGTCGGCAGGCGTCGGGCGCAGTAATTTGACCGCGTAATTTGCCGTAACGGTGCAGTCGGGTTCGGTTTTGCCGTTCTTTTTCATCAGAAAATGCGCCGCCGTCCAGTTTGAATGACAATCGAGCAGCGTGCCGACGATGCCGCCCGAAAGCATTCCGGGAAACGCCTGATGATGCGCTTCGCCGTGCCATTCGCAGATTGTTTCTTCGCCGCCCGCAAAACTTTTAATCCGCAAGCCTTTTTCGTTTTGGACGCCGCAGCCGAAGCAGATGCCGTCGGGCGCGAAAGTTTCCTGTAAAGATTTTTCTTCGTTCATATTTTAGATAAAAGTCAGCCGCGCGGCTTGATTTTTTCTTCGAGCCAATTGGTCAAATCGTCAACCGATTCGATATGCACAGGTTTCCCCGTCCACGCTTTGACAGCGAAAACAATCAGCATAACGGTTGTAACGATTTGAAAAATGACGTTTCCCGCGCGTGCCAAATCGGTGATGTTGCCGATGCCGCCGAGAATCGTCGTAACAATCAAAATCCCGATGTGCGCCGCTAAACCCTGTGCGGCGTGAAACCGAACCTTAGTTTCGCTTTTCGGCACGACGAAAAGAATTATCAGGCTGGCGACCAGACCGATAAACCACGGAATATACGGCAATCCAATCAGCCATTTTTCCGGCATCCCGACTTTCGGAACATTGCGTGAAGACGCCCGATTCATATCGGCTAAATGCGCCGCTTGAAAACTCTGCGGAACATTCTGACCGTCGAAAGGCGAAGTTTGATACTCGGAAAAATCCGCGTCGGAAAATTTTCTAGTCTGCTCTTCGGTCGGCGCGGCGTAGGGAAACGGCTGAGTTTCCGCGTTCAGATTCGGCAAAGTTTCGGTCTGCATCTCTTTTGCCTTACGCGGAAAATCGGGGTCGAGCGGATTTGTGTCGTATTTCTTAGCCATCGTTTGTTTTTCTACGATACTGCAATCGGTTTGGTTCGGAAAATTATTCCGTAATTTTAATTCCCAATTCCTTCAACTGCGAATCGTCCACGACGCCGGGCGAGTCCATCATTAAATCCTGCGCCGACGCGGTTTTCGGGAAGGCGACGACATCGCGGATGTTGTCCGTGCCTTGCAGAATCATCACGATTCGTTCGATTCCGGCGGCGAAACCGCCGTGCGGCGGCGTGCCGTATTCGAGAGCTTCGAGGAAAAATCCGAAACGCTTGCGGGCTTTTTCCGTGGTCAAACCGAGCGCTTTGAAAATTAAATTCTGGATTTCGCGCTGGTGAATGCGAATCGAGCCGCTGCCGATTTCGTAGCCGTTGACGACAATATCGTAAGCGCGGGCGCGGATTTTGCCGAGCAAATCTTTTTCGCCGTCTTCGATGGCGCGTTTAAATAACGGAACGTCGTCGTCCATCAGAGACGTGAACGGATGATGCATCGCGTCGTAATTTCCCGTGTCTTCGTTGAGTTCAAACATCGGAAATTCCGTTACCCAGAGCGGTTTATAGACGTTTTTCGGAATCAGATTTTCGCGTTTTGCAATCTCGATTCGGAGCGCGCCGAGACTTGCCGCGACAACCGATTTTTTGCCGGCGACAATCAAAAGCGCGTCGCCTTTTTCGGCATTTGCAATTCTTGCTAATTGCTCAACCTTTTCTTGTCCGAGAACTTTCAAAAGCGAAGACGTAGTTTCATCGCCGATTTTTATCCACGCCAGCGCGCCCGCGCCGTAGCGTTTTGTAAACTCCTGTAATTCGTTCAACTGCTTACGCGAATAATCGGCTTTGCCTTTTGCGACGACGCATTTTATCGCGCCGTTGTTTTTCAAAATTTCGGCGAACGGCGCAAAATCGGTGTCGCGCAAATCTTCGGACAAATCCCGCAATTCCATTTCAAAACGCAAATCGGGTTTATCGCTGCCGAATCTTCGCATCGCCTCAAAGTAAGTCATTCGCGGAAACGGCGTTTCAAAATCGGCATTTATCAATGCAAACACTTCGCGCATCACACCTTCAAGTGTGCGAAAAACCATTTCCTGATTGGCGAAACTCATTTCAATATCGAGCTGCGTAAACTCCGGCTGTCTGTCGGCGCGCAAATCTTCGTCTCGAAAACAGCGGGCGATTTGATAATATTTATCCAAACCGGCAATCATCGAAAGCTGTTTTAGAATCTGCGGCGACTGCGGAAGCGCGAAAAATTCGCCCTTTGAGATGCGCGACGGAACAATAAAATCGCGCGCGCCTTCGGGCGTCGATTTTAATAAAATCGGCGTTTCGATTTCTAAAAAATCGTTCCTGTTCATAAATTCGCGGATTTTCGTTAAAACTCGCCCGCGCATCATTAAATTTTGCTGCAATTGCTGGCGGCGCAAATCCAAATAACGATATTTGAGGCGCAAATCTTCGGACGCGAGATTTTGCGAACCGGCGACTTCGAGTTCAAACGGCAAAGTTTTCGCGTCGTTCAAAATTAAAATTTCTTCGGCGTGAACTTCGATTTCGCCGGTCGGCAGTTTTTTATTGATTGTTTCCGTGGTTCTGGCGACGACTTTTCCTTTAACGGCAATCACAAATTCGCCGCGCACATTTTTGGCTCGTTCGTGCGCTTCTTTTGCCGCTTCTTCGCTGAAAACGATTTGCGTCAAGCCGTAGCGGTCGCGCAAATCTATAAAAGTAAAAATGCCGAAGTCGCGCTTTTTCGCCGTCCAGCCCATTAAAACAACCGATTCGCCGACGTTTTCGCCGCGCAGTTCGCCGCACGTGTGTGTGCGTTCCAAATTTCCCAAAATGTCCAGCATAAAATTAAAAATGAATGATTTCGCTCGAAAATAATGGTAGAGATTAGCATAGAAAAATACGGATTAAAATAAGGTATTTACATATAATGAGAGAAATATTAGCCGCTGATTTTCACAGATAAACACCTATTAATGCGAATCAGTAGTTGAAAAGACAGACAAATCTGTTGATTGGTAGAATTTTCTTACTTATGGAAAATCAACTAATTCAACTTTATTTGTTTGTCTGTCAAATTTACGATACCCGTTCGGCAACC
>JAABUN010000132.1_pt1 | contig 180622 bp, 172 predicted proteins | sample 5559311 | NCBI WGS metagenome assembly JAABUN01 (sample SAMN10711877, study PRJNA513370) | rock metagenome | isolation source: Antarctica rocks | place: Antarctica: Victoria Land, Siegfried Peak sud
CGCGTAATCGCGTCCGAGCAAAAAAGGCCGCGCGGGTCACACGACCCGCGCGGCCTTTTTTTTGGTACGTTCGGGCAGGAGACACGCGGTCCGGCCGTCCAATGTATCTTCCGGTGCGCGGCCGGAACGCCGTGCCCGCGCGCCCGCACATTTTCAGGAGGAAATTTACTTGGCAGCAGACAAATCGAGCACGGTTCGCATCGGGATCATCGGCTGCGGCGGCATCGCCAACGGCAAGCACCTGCCCAGCCTGGCGAAACTGGGCAACGTCGAGGTCGTCGCGTTCTGCGACATCATCGAGGAAAAGGCGCAGGCGGCGGCCAAAGAATACGGCGCGCGCGGCGCGAAGGTGTACGCGGACTACAAAAAGATGCTGGACGCAGGCGGCTTCGAGGTCGTCCACGTTTGCACGCCCAACGACTCGCACGCGCCCATCACGATAAACGCGCTCCAGGCCGGCAATCACGTCATGTGCGAAAAGCCGATGGCGAAAACCGCCGCCGACGCGCGGCGCATGGTCGAAACCGCGAAGCAAACCGGCAAGAAACTCACCGTCGGTTACCAGAGCCGCCATCGGCCCGACAGCCAGTATCTGTACAACGCCTGCCGTAAGGGCGACCTGGGCGAAATCTACTTCGCCAAGGGCCACGCGATCCGCCGCCGGGCCGTGCCGACCTGGGGCGTGTTTCTGGACGAGGAAAAACAGGGCGGCGGCCCCCTCATTGACATCGGAACGCACGCCCTCGACCTGACGCTGTGGCTGATGGACAACTACGAGGTGAAGTACGTGGTCGGCAACACCTACCGCAAACTCGCCGACCGCGAAAACGCCGCCAACGCCTTCGGCCCGTGGGACCCCAAGCAGTTCACGGTCGAGGATTCGGCCTTCGGCTTCATCACCATGAAAAACGGGGCGACTATTATTTTGGAATCGTCCTGGGCGCTCAACACGCTCGACGTGCGCGAGGCGCAAACTACGCTTTGCGGGACCGAGGGCGGTGCGGACATGGTGGGCGGGCTTCGCATCAACGGCGAAAACCAGAGTCGCCTTTGGGAGACGAAGGTGGACACCAAAGCCGGCGGCGTTGCCTTTTACTCCGGCGCGTCCGAATCCGACACCGACCGTGAGGCCCGTTTGTGGATCGAGGCCGTGATCAACGATACGCCCCCCGTCGTGCTGCCCGAACAGGCCTGCGTCGTGTCCGAAATCCTGGAAGCCATCTACACCTCGGCCCGCACCGGCCAGCCCGTGATGTTCTGACACACGGCCCTGTGCGAGTGCGCCGCACCGAATCTGCCTACCGCCGCGCGCCAGCGGGGTAGGCAGGTTCGTTTTGGACCCAGAACGTTCCATGTCCGTTGACAAAAATAAAGCCATCGTTCGCCGCTACCTGGACGAGGTTTGGAACCAAGCCCGGTTCGAGGTCGCCGATGAACTGGTCAGTCCCAACTACGCCATCGGCAACGTCGGGAGCGGCCCCGAAGGTTCGCGCGCCAACGTCCGCGCGTTCCGAACGGCCTTTCCCGACCTGAACATTACCATCGAGGACTTGGTCGCGGAAGGCGACAAAGTTGTGGCGCGGATGCGTCTGAGCGGAACGCACCACGGCCCGTTTCGAGAATACGCACCGACGGGCCGGCATGCAACCTGGGAAGAAGTCGGTATCTGGACGGTGCGGGACGGCCACTTGCAGGCAGGTTGGTTTCTGGCCGACATGTACGGGCTTCGCCAGCAACTGGGCGTCCTTCCCATTTTGTAGGCAGACCAGCAGGAGAGCCTGGAACGACGATGAACGTTTTTGCCCTGATCACCATACTGGGAGTGCTGAACTTTGCGCAGGCGCAGAACGCTCCCACTCCGGCGGCGGCACCCCGTCCACAGCCGCCGCCGATGCGCTTCGGCCCCTCCCCCGAACAGCAGGCCAAGACCCAGGAGGACCACCCGCACCTGCTCGAACTCCTCAAAATCACCTCGCTGCGCCCCGGCCCGAGCGGCAATCCGAGCGCACCAGACGCCGCCAACGCCGACGAGTCCAAAGTCGACACCTACACCCTGCCCGACGCCCTCACCTTCAAGAACGGCACCAAGGTGGACAATGCTCGGCAATGGAACCGGCGTCGCAGCGAACTCTTCGACGAATTCGACCGCGAGGTGTACGGCCGCGTCCCCAAGGTCACGCCCAACGTGACCTGGACGGTGATCGAAACGACCAGAGGGACTAAGGGGGCGGTCCCAGCCGTTACCAAGAAACTGATCGGGCACGTGGACAACTCGGCCTATCCCGCCATCAACGTGGACATCCAACTTACGCTGACCACGCCCGAAAATGCCGCCAAACCCGTCCCGGTCGTTATGGAGTTCGGCTTCGTGTTCCCCACGCGGCCTGGTGCGCCTGCCTTCGCGCCACCGCCGGGAGCGGGGCCGAGTTGGCAGGAGCAGGTGCTGAGCAAGGGCTGGGGCTACGCCATCCTTGTGCCCGCCAGCGTTCAGGCCGACAACGGGGCCGGTCTGCGCGAAGGGATTATCGGCCTGGTCAACAAGGGCCAGCCCCGCAAACCGGACGACTGGGGCGCACTGCGGGCGTGGGCGTGGGGAGCGAGCCGGGCGCTGGACTACTTTGAGACGGACAAAACGGTGGACGCCAAACGGGTCGGGATCGAGGGGCTGTCCCGCTACGGCAAGGCCGCCCTGGTGACGATGGCCTACGATTCGCGCTTCGCCATCGGGTTCATCGGCTCCTCCGGGGCGGGCGGGGCGAAACTCTTCCGGCGCAACTTCGGCGAGCAGGTGGAAAACCTGGCCTCCTCCGGCGAGTACCACTGGTTCGCCGGCAACTTCGTCAAATACGCCGGCCCGCTGACGCTCCGCGACCTGCCCGTGGACGCCCACGAACTAATCGCGTTGTGCGCCCCGCGCCCCGTGTTCCTCAGTTGCGGCTCGCCGAACGTCGAGGGCAACTGGGTGGACAGCCGGGGCCAGTTCCTGGCCGCCGTCGCCGCCGGGTCGGTGTACCGGCTGCTGGGCAAAAAGGACCTGGGAACGACCGAAATGCCCCCCATCGAGACCGGGTTGATAAACGGCGACCTCGCCTTCCGGCAGCACGCGGGCGGCCACACCACCGGCCCGAACTGGCCCACCTTCCTCGCCTTTGCCCAGCGCTACTTCAACCCCGGCCCGGCACGTTCCGCCGCGCGATAGCAGACCGAACAGCGGACGGTTAGGGACAAGGCTCACCCGTGCGCACCACCCCACCGTCCCCGGTGTTGTTGGCGTGCAGAATGCTTTCTGGCAACGATGGACAAATTACTCGTTCTGAAGATAGCGGCGGCGCTGGGCTGCGCTTTGATAGCCGGCGTGTTCTTCGCCTTTTCGGCTTTCGTGATGCGGGCACTTGCCCGGCTCCCGCCGTCGCAGGGCATCGCCGCCATGCAGTCCATCAACGTCGCGGCGGTCCGTCCTTTATTCATGACGGTGTTGTTTGGAACGGCGGCGGCCTGCCTGTTTCTGGCCGTCTGGTCGCTGCGTCACTGGCAGCACCAACCCGATTCCGTGTACCTGCTGGCCGGCAGCCTGCTGTATCTGGTCGGCACGGTTCTGGTGACAATCCTCTTCAACGTGCCATTCAACGACGCGCTGGCGCGGGTCGAACCGAGCAGCGCGACCGGGGCGCAGTTGTGGGCCAGTTACCTTGTCCTCTGGACGGCTTGGAATCACGTTCGGACCGTGACCGCACTGGCGGCAGCGGCAGCGGTCACCATCGCGCTGTGTCAACGGGTAGCCGAGTAATCGGCCGGTTTGTGGGGCAACACTCAGCCTTGTTGCTCGCGGGTAAACTTGCTCCATGGCCTTGATGGACGACATCCGAAGCAAGGTCGCCAGCGATCAGTTCGAGTTCAGCAAGCACGCGACTGACCAGACGATTTTGCGGGGCATTAGCGTCCCGGAGGTGCGGGAGGCTATTGCGAGCGGGCAAGTCATCGAGGATTATCCCAACGACAAGTATGGTCCGAGTTGTCTTGTGCTGGGCTTTACGCAGGCGGGCCTTCCGCTTCACATCCAGTGCAGTTACCCGTCCCGGCCGCTTGTCAAGGTAATTACGCTTTACGAACCGGACCCAAACCGCTGGAGCCAGGATTTCACGACCAGGAGAACGACCGATGACTGACGAGAAAAACGACGATCCTTACGCGGAAGAGACTCTGGTTGAGCAGAACGTTACCTATACGCTTCAGATGAACGGCACCGTCTTTGTGGTCGAGAATGTGCCGGCGCGGGTGAACACCGAAACGGGCGAGCAGTTCTTTTCGCCCCAAACGGTGGAGCGGCTTCAACAAGTGATCCGAAACCAACACCAGCAAAAGCCGATCCGGACCATCGAAACGCCCGTCTTCGATTACGCGGCATAGTCGCACCGCGCGTCACCTCCACTCCTCTTTTTGGCCCCTCAAGCCCTCCTCGATAAAACTCCATGAGCAAAACTCTGCAACTCGAACGCTTTCACCTGGGCGTGTGCTACTACCCCGAACACTGGCCCCCCGCGCTGTGGGACGATGACTTCCGGCGCATGACGGAGATGGACTTTTCCGTCGTGCGCGTGGCCGAGTTCGCCTGGTCCCTGATGGAGCCGAGCGAAGGCGCGTTCACCTGGGACTTTTGGGATCGGGTGATGGAAAGCGCCCACGCGCACGATCTGAAGGTGATCCTGAGCACGCCGACGGCGACCCCGCCCGCGTGGCTGACGCACAAGTACCCCGAAGTGCTGAACCGAACGCAGGCCGGCGTCACCTACCAGCACGGGCAGCGGCGGCACACGGGCTACAACGCGCCCGTGTACCGCGACTTGTGCGCGCGCGTCGCGGGCGAGATGGCTGCGCACTACGCCGATCACCCCGCCCTGATGGCCTGGCAGATTGACAACGAACTCAACTGCGAGGTGAACGTTTTCTACGCCGACGCGGACCACCACGCCTTTCGCACATGGCTGCGGGCGCGCTACGGGTCGCTGGACGCGCTGAACCGGGCCTGGGCCGCGACGTTCTGGAACCAGACCTACGATGACTGGGCGCAGGTGTACCTGACCCGCCCGACGCCCTCCGACGCGCCCAACCCGCACCAGGCGCTGGACGAAAAGCGGTTCATCTCCGATTCGGCCATCGCGTTCGCGCGCGTGCAGGCCGACGCGATTCGGGCGCACGACGCCGTTCACCCGATCACCACGAACGGCCTATTCGGGCATCTGGACAGCCACCGGCTCACGGACGAACTGCTCGACTTTTTTTCCTACGATTCGTACCCGCAGTTCGCCGCGCTGTGGCCGGACGGGGGCGAGGACGCACTGCTCGACCGGCGCTGGGGCATGAACCTTTCCATCACGCGCGACATTTCGCCCAACTTTTGCGTCATGGAGCAGCAAAGCGGGCCGGGCGGCTGGGTGAACCGGATCGAGCAGCCCTCGCCCAAGCCCGGCCAGATGCGGCTGTGGACCTACCAGAGCGTCGCGCACGGAGCCGACGCGGTGCTGTATTTTCGCTGGCGCACCGCCCCGTTCGGGACGGAAATCTACTGGCACGGCCTCAACGATTACCACAACCAACCCAACCGCCGCTGTGACGAAGCCGCCCAGGTCGGGCGCGAATTGGGGCAAATCGGCGAGCAGATCGCCGGCTCGCGCTACGTCGCCGACGTTGCCCTTCTCAAGGATTACGACAACGAGTGGGACGGCGAACTCGACACCTGGCACGGCCCCTACGAGCGGCAAAGTCTGCTGGCCTGGTACAAAGCACTTCAGCGCAGCCACGTTCCCGCCGACATGGTGTACCTGCGCCCCGGCGTCACCACGGCGGCCGATCTTGCGCGCTATCGCTGCCTCGTGTACCCGCACGCGACCATCCTGACGGACGAAACGGCGAGTGTATTGAAGGAGTACGTGGCGGCGGGCGGCACGCTCATTTTCGGCTGCCGCACCGGCTACAAGAACGAAAACGGCCACTGCCCAATGCGCCCGTTCCCCGGAGCCGTGGCCGATTTGTGCGGCGTGACCGTCGAGGACTTCACACGCATCGGGCCGCACGAGACCGCGCCTGCCCTGCGCTGGGAAGCGATGGCCGGGGCGGCTCCGCTTTCGACGGGCGCGTTCAACGACATCCTCCATATTGAGAGTGACGCGACGGCTCGCGTGCTCGCCACTTACGCCGACCCGGAGGGCAATACCGGCGCCTGTTACTATGTCGGCAAGCCCGCTCTGATCGAGAACGGCTGGGGCACAGGTCGGGCAATCACCTTCGGCGGCGTGTTCACGGTCTCGGTCGCGCGAGCGCTGTTGCGCCACCTCGAAATCGCCTCGCCGCTCGAAGGCCGCGTGTCGCTGCCGCCTGATGTGGAACTCGCCGTGCGCGAACAGCCGGACGGCGGCCGGTTCGCGTTCCTGCTCAACTACGCCGCCACGCCGCAAACGATCACCGTTCACCAGCCCGCGACCAACCTGCTGTCCGGCGACACGCTTCAGGGCGCGGTCGTTTTGCCGCCCTACGACGTGCTCGTGTTGCGCCTGTAAAACTGAGATTTTTCGTCGCCATGACTGCTTCCCGGATTGCATCGCTGCTGTCCCTGGTCGAAAACGGTTTGCCGCCACGAAGCGCGGGTGCGCCGCCCGCGCGCGTGCTGATCGCGGGCGCGGGCATGGCCGGGCTGGTCGCCGCCTACGAACTTCAGCGGGCCGGCCACGAGCCGCTGCTGCTCGAAGCCCAGAACCGGCCCGGCGGACGGGTCCAAACGCTGCGCGAGCCGTTCACCGACGGGCTGTACGCCGAGGCCGGCGCGATGCGCATCCCACGCGCGCACCGGCTCACGCTGGCCTACGTTGAAAAATTCGGCCTGAACGTGTCGCCGTTCACGATGGATAACGGGCAGGGTTTTTATTATTTGAACGGGCAGCGGCACCGCATCAGCGAGGCGAACGTCGCGCCCAGCGTGCTGCTGGCCGAGGCCGCCGATCACGAACGGACGCAAACCTGCACCGCGCTGTGGGAATCCGCGCTGCGCCCTCTGACCGAAAAGTTGGAGCGCGAAGGCGAGGCGGCCTGGACCGAAATCGTGCGCGAATACGATTCGTTCTCGACGCGCGAGTTTTTGGAGCGGGCGGGCTGGTCCGAGGTGGCTATCGAACTGTTCGGCCTGCTCGCCAATCAGGAGGCGCTGATGAACGCCTCGTTTTTGGAGTTGCTGCGCGAGGAGGTCGGGCGCTGCTACACCGACATGGTGTCGCTTGACGGCGGCATGGACCGGCTGCCGTTCGCCTTTTTGCCCGCCCTTCGGGAGCGCATCCGGTTCGGGGCGCGCATCATCGCCATCCACCAGAGCGAAACGGGCGTTACGTTTCATTATCGGACACGGGCAGGCCTGTTCCACGAAACCGGCGACTACGCCATCGTCACCCTGCCGTTTCCCGTTCTGCGTCACGTCGAGGTGGTTCCGCGCTTTTCGCGCGCCAAGCAGCGCGCGATCCGCCAGTTGTATTACGACGCCTCGGCCAAGGTCCTGGTGCAGTGCCGACGTCGCTTCTGGGAGCAGGACGACGGCATCTTCGGCGGCGGCACGATCACCGACCTGCCGATCCGCAATTTGTACTACCCGGAGCACGGCCGCGAAACCGGCCGCGGCGTGCTGCTCGCCAGTTACACCTGGTCCGAGGACGCCCAGCGCTGGGGCAGCCTGCCCCCCGACGAGCGCATCAGCGAGGCCGTCGAAAACGTCGCCCTGATCCATCCGCAGGTCAAGGAAACGTTTGAGGTCGGCGCGTCCAAGGTGTGGCACGACGACCCGTACGCGGGCGGGGCGTTCGCCCTGTTCGATCCGGGTCAGCAGACCCTGCTGCACGAGCACATCGTCGCCCCGGAAGGCCGCGTCTTCTTCGCCGGGGAGCACACGTCGCTGAACCACGCCTGGATTCAAGGCGCGCTCGAATCCGGCCTGATCGCCGCATCGCGCGTCCACGAAGAAGCGGCGGCGCAGGGATAAGGGCGGCTCAGGGCAAAACATGGACGAGTCGGTGGACCGGCACGCGGCGGCCCGCTTTTTGGCGCAACGGTATGGACAGAGCACCGCCGAGAGTGTGGCGGAATTGGGCGGCGGGGACTGGTCGCGTGCTTTCTCCTTCCGTTTCGACAACCGCGACCTCGTCGTGCGCTTCGGTCGCCATATTGAGGACTTCACCAAGGACCAGAAGGCCATGGCCTTTGCCCGGTCCGATCTACCGGTCCCGACGGTGCTCGCGGTCGGCAAAGCCACACCGGGAATCTTCTACGCGATCTCGGAGCGTCACTTCGGCGTATTCCTGGAGACGTTGGACGAGCGCGGGTGGCGCAGCCTCCTGCCCGCACTGCTGCGCGCTCTTGACGCTTTGCGAAAAGTGCCGCCTCCCGGCGGAAGCGGCAGCGCCGACTGGGCAAGCGAAGGCGTCAGCAGCGCCCCTTTGACCTGGCGGCAATGGCTCGTCGCGTCGCTTGAGGACCGTCCGGGCGAGCGGGTGAGCGGATGGCGAGCAAAACTGAAGGAAGCGCCCACCATCAACGACGTTTTTGTTTCCGCAGAACGAACCCTGCGCTCGCTGCTTGGGGCGTGTCCCGAAGTGCGTCACGTTCTGCATCGGGACTTGCTCAACCGCAACGTCCTCGTCGCAAACGACGCCTTGCGGCTCGAAGCCGTCTTCGATTGGGGCTGCTCGATGGCCGGGGACTTCCTGTACGAAGTCGCGTGGTTGACCTTTTGGGCACCCTGGCACCCCGCGCTGGAGGCGGTGGACTTTCGCCGCGTCATCCAGGATCACTATGAAACGATTGGCCTGCGGGTAGAGAACTTCGACCAGCGTTTGGCCTGCTACGAGTTGCACATCGGCTTGGAACACATCGCCTACGCGGCGTTTACCGGACGGGAAGACCATCAGCACGCAATCGCCCGTCGCACCCTCCAAATTCTCGAACGCCTATCGAACTGACGGCATCGCCCCGGCTTTCCGAGGCAGATTCTGCTACGGCAAGATGCGGTAGCCCGTGCCGGTCGCGTAGCCCAGTGCGATCCAGACGACGGCATTAACGGCGTCGCCGACGATCAGGCCCAGGAAAAAGGGGAGCAGGCGGGCGTAGCCGCGCATTCCGCCGTAGCGCAGAATCAGCGATTTGGACAGCCAGCCCAAAAACATCGAGAACCACAAGGCGTGCGTGGCGTGGACGGACGCGCCCAGAAAGCCGATGGGGTGCAATCCCCACCCCAGAAACGCGCGACACGCGAGCAAGCCGGCAACGCCTACGAAGCCGGCCAGAACGTGCAGGGCGTTGGTCCACGCGCCGACGTAGGGCGTGGAGGCCATGCCGCCGAGCATCAGGAGCGGCTTTTGCGGCGCGGCGTTGTACACCCAGTTGTTGTTGATTGCGTTCGCGCCCCCGTTGTAGTAGGGCAGCACGAGCGAGGCGCCGGCCGAAATTGCCATCGTGAGGGCGACCGAGGCGACCATGCCCCAAAGCAGCCGGCGCGCCGAAAAGCCGGCAACGTCTGCGGCCTTCGCGCCTTCCAGCACGGACGGGATGAGCATTTCGCGCGTGTTCAAGAAGAACGAACTTTCAAAACGGTACTGCGTGTACAGCGCGGGAATTTCCAAACCGGCCGTTCCGCGCATCGGCGCGATCAGGTCAATCGAGCCATAAGCGGTCTGCACGAACAGCATCCCGGCCTGACACACCATCCACGAAATGACCACGAGCGTGACGGTCAGGAGCAGCAGGGACAGCACGATCAGGCCGGCGGGCACGCCTGCCAGCAACAGCCACAGCGCGATGCCCCCATACGACGCGGCCAGGCCCAGCAGCGTTGCCCGGCTGGAAAATAGTTCCTCCTCGTTCTCGTTTTTCGCGCTCGCCCACGCCGCCTCCCACACGCGCCGCAGATGGCCACGCGCGCTCCACCCCGCCCACGCGAGCAGGCCCAGCGCGCCGCCGAACGATTGCAGCGCGTGGAACTGCTTGTAGCCGTGGCCGCCCAGCACGCCCGGCATCTGCCAGTTGTACGTCGCGCCGATCAGAATCTGCAACTTGTAGAACAGAAAAAAGAACCAGAACGAGAACGAGACAACAGGAACGTCAGCCCGACCATCAGCGGGTGCAGGTTGACGGGGAACCAGTCAAGTTGATTGAGCGGCGGAGCGGGCAAAAATTCGAGCAGGTTGACGCTCGTGCGGATTTCCGGCATGGACGGATACAGCAGGTGCGTTCCGTTCAGGGTGTGCAGGCCCGTTGTCAGCAAAACGCCCAGCCACAGGAGCGGATTGCGCAAATACCGGTTCAGCAGCCGCCCATTTTCCGGCTCCCCGGCCAACAAAAGCGGCACGGTCACGAGCGGAAACGCCCAGCGTTCGTTTACGACCCATTGCCGCCGAAACAGGCCGGCAACGAAGAACGAGGCCGCGACGAAAAGAACGGCGAGCACGCCCCAGAAAAACAGCGGCGTGGCCCAAGCCGCCCACGGAACGTGCTCCTGCCCTCTCGGATAGCCCTCGTAAAACGCCCGCACCGCGTCGCCGTCGCGTATCTTGAGCCAGTCGGGCACGGCAGCCCAGACTTTGCGCTCCCAGTCGTTCGCGGCGTTGGAATGGTAGTGCGGGGCGACGATAGTCGGGATCAAAAAGCGCATCATCCCGCCCGACGGAATGCCGGACGGCACCAGGATCAGCGTCCAAACCGTGAGCATCTCGCCGGTCGTGAACGCTTGGCGCGGCCACACGGCGCGCAACGCGGTGTTGACGCCGACGGCGAGCAGCAGCACGACAAACAGCGCGCCCACGGGAAACTGGTTTCCCGCCACCATCGTCGCCGCGACCTTGATGTCGTTGGTGGGCGTGAAGGCGGCGAAAAACGCGGCGCAGGCCAGGCCAATCAAAACCGCCCGCGCGCTGACCGCCGCCCGCCGCTGATCGTTTCGCGCCGCCATGTTCCCTTTTTCGACGCCCCGACGCGAAATTCCCATCACGTCGCGCGCCGCCTCCGGACGATCTTGTACAAACACGCCTGGATGAAGCCGTGGCAGGACGGGTACCAAACCACGGCCGCCTTTGCCGCCCGCAAACCGGCCCCTTGCGACAACGCGCGCGAAAGGCGACCCGCGATGACACGACCAACCCCGCCCGGCATTCCCCATAGGCTGACGGCAGCCGCGCTTTTCTTGTTCTGGCTCGCGGCCGGTTCCAGCGCGCGTGCCGAGAACATCGTGTACCCGCCCGACGCGGGCGTGCTGAACGTGCGGGCCGCGCCTTATTTTGCCAAAGGCGACGGGCGAACCGACGACACGCGGGCCATCCAAAAGGCGCTGGCTGAGGGCCTGAACCGCCACAAGATCGTGTACCTGCCCAACGGAACGTACCGCGTGAGCGCGACCCTGCGCTGGAATGACGGCACGAACGGCGACTGGAACGGCTGGGGGCGGTACCTTTCGATCCAGGGTCAGAGCCGAAGCGCAACGATCATCAAACTTCAGAACGGGGTTTTCACAAATGCCGCGCGCCCCCAGGCCGTCGTTTACACCGCGTCGGGCAACGACTTTCACGCGGCCGGCTACCGGGAAAACGGGTCCGGCAATCAAGCGTTCGAGAACTCGCTGTACAACTTGACGATTAACACGGGCCGCAACAATCCCGGCGCGGTCGGCCTGGACTACCAGGTCAGCAACTGGGGCGCGCTGCGCGACGTCGCCGTTCGCAGCGGCGACAAGCGCGGCGTGGCGGGAATCCTTCTCACGCGCCGCGACAACGGCCCCGGCCTGCTCAAGAACATCGTCGTGGACGGCTTCGACACGGCCATCGAGGCCGGGCAGGAAATCTGCCACGTCACCATGGAGCACGTTCAGCTGAGCGGGCAGCGTCGCGTCGGGATCGAGCAGCGCGCGGCCGTTTTCGCCATCCGCGACCTGGTCAGCGTTAACCGTGTGCCCGCCCTGCGCGCGAGCCGGGACGCTTTGCTGTCGCTGCTTGGCGCGCGACTGACCGGCGGCGACCCGGCCCGCGCCGCCGTTGAGATCGCCGACGCCGACACGCACGCCGTTTTGCGCGACATCGTGACGGCCGGCTACAACGCGGCCGTTTTGCTGCGCGGCAAGATTGTGCCCGGACACGCGCGGGCCGCGTGGAACTCCGACCCGGTTCTGGGCGCTTCCTCGCCGCGCGCCGCGCGCCTGCCCGTGCGCGAAACGCCCGCGTTTTTCGATCCCGACCTGTTGCACTGGGCCGGCGTGCGCGCGTTTGGTCCCGACCCCAACTTCGACAAAAACGAGGACGACACCGTTCGCGTGCAGGCGGCGATGAATTCCGGCAAAAGCGTCGTCTACTTTCCCGGCAGGCCGGGCGCGTACCGGCTGAGCAAAACCATTGTCGTGCCGTCCACGGTCCGGCACATCCTGGGCCTGGGCGCGGCGATTAATACGTCCCGCATTCCCCCCGGCGAGCCGGCATTCCACGTACGGGGCGGCGGTTCCAAAGACCAGACAATCATCGAGCGGCTGCAAATCGGCGGCCGGGGAATCGCGCACGAGGGCGCGCGGACGCTGATTTTGAAGGATTTGCAAATCGGCGGTTTCCGCAACGGGCCGAACGCCGGGCCGCTGTTCGTCGAAAACGTGTGCGGCGCACCGTGGCGCTTCGATCATCCGCAAAGCGCCTGGCTGCGGCAACTGAACCCGGAAGGCAACTTCGCGCCCGCCGTCATCCTCAACAACGGCGCGACGCTGTGGATACTGGGCCTGAAAACCGAAACCGGCTCGACCCTGATCCAAACGCAGGCCGCCGGGCGCACGGAACTGTGGGGCGGCTTCGCCTACACGTTCGGCGTGGACCCGGCCATGCCCGCCTTCGTGGTGGACGACGCGACCGTCTCGCTGTCGTTCTGCGGCACGACCTACCAGGGCGACAAGGGTTTCTACACGACCCTGGTGCGCGAGCAGCGCGGCGGCGGCGGCCAGCCCAGAACGCTGACGCGCGCGCAGGCTTTCGGGCGGGGCGGCGGCGCGAGCCTGCCGCTGTACGTCAGCATTGCCAACCCAAAAACAAACGCCGAAAAATCGAGGAGAGTTTCCCCCATGCGACCCAACAGCCGCTGGCTTCAAAATGCGCGCTACGGTATCTTCGTCCACTTTCTGCCCGGCGGGGACGGCTGGCAAAAGGCGATTTCCTCGTTCGACGTTGAGGCGTTCGCCGCCGACGTGACGCAGGCCGGGGCTGCCTACGTCGTGTTCACGCTCGGCCAGAACAACGGCTACTACTGCGCGCCCAACGCCGTTTACGAAAAATACGCCGGCTATGCGCCGTTCGAGCGTTGCGCCCGGCGCGATTTGCCGATGGAACTGGCGGACGCGTTAAAAAAACGCGGTGTCCGTTTCCTGCTGTACCTGCCGTCGCGGGCGCCGCAGCAGGACGCGCGGGCGATGCGCGGCCTGTCCGACGTTTCCGAGCAGCAGCCGGCCCCGCAGGAATTCACGCGAAAATGGTCTGAGGTCATCCGGGAGTGGTCGGAGCGGTACAAAACGAAGGTTTCCGGCTGGTGGTTCGACGGCGCGTACAACACGGCCGGCTGGGACGATCTAACAAAACCTTTCAACTGGAAAACGTGGGCGGCGGCCTGCCGGGCGGGCAACCCCGACAGCCTGCTGGCCTTCAATCCCGGAACCGACCGGCCACGCGCGTTCACGGTTTTGTGCGACGAGCAGGACTACACCGCCGGCGAGCAAAACGAGTGGACGGCGACGCCGCAACAGTTCCCGGCCCCGCCCGGCGTCGTGTGGCAGGTGCTGAGTTTCCTCGGCTCGTCGTGGGCCAAAGCCGACGGCCCGCACGTTTCGGATGCGGCGATGATCGCCTACGTGCGCCAGGTCATCGCGCAAAATGGCGTCGTCACCTGCGACGTGAACGTTTCTGACATGGGCCGGATTTTTGCGCCACACCTTCAACAGTTGGCCGATCTGCGCGCCGCCGTCCGCTGAGAAAACGCAGCCGCTTCCCGCCTGCCACGGCCATGGACTTCACCGAAACGTCGCAGTGATCCATTCGCGCGCTAAAGCCGCCTTTTTTCCTCGGTGATTTCATGCATGCCCTGCCACTCTTTCCAAATGTCGGTCATGCACTCCCAGTGATAGTTCTCGTGGTCCACATGCGACAGGCGGAAAAAGATGGCGTAGCGGACGTTGGGCGAGCCGTTGCCGGCGATGCCGTGCGCGAGTTGGTAATGCACCAGGGCAGCGTCGCCGGCCCGGCCTAAAAACTGCTCCGGCGAAGGCATGGCGTCGCCGATCCCCGGCATGCCTTCGAGCAGCGACTGCGCGCCGCGTTCGCGGAAATACTCCTCGTACAGTTTGTGCGTACCGGGCCAAACGGTGAAGTTGCCCGCGTAGGGTTCGGGCAGGTCCGACAAAAACACGCCGACAAGGGCCGTGAAGTTGCCGATGGTCCCTTCCTTGACGCCGTTCGTGGGCGAGTACATCCCGTCAATGTGCGGGCCGGGTTCGCGCGGCGGGTCCATCGCGGGAAAGCGAAGCGCGATCTGCCCGTAGTTGACCGGCTTGATCTTGTTCTCGCCGATGGCCGATTCGGCCAAACTCTTGATCGGCGTGTCGTTGTACAGGCCGGTAATCACCGGATCGCTTGTCAGTTCCGGGCAGTAGGTCTGCGCTCGGAACTTGGTGAGCTGGGCCGGGTCCATCCCGTTCTGACCCAGCGATGCATTGATTGCGCGCCGCGCTCGGCCCACGAGTTCGGCGGAAACGACGCCCGGCAGCTTCACGTAGCCCTGCTCAAAAAAGGTCTGCTTCTGTTCGCGTGTCAATTCCATAGGTGGCTATCTTTCGTCCTCCGCGTTGTTCTTTCCAAAACGAGCCTCCAGTTCATCCTTGAAAGCGCGCATTTTTTCCGAATCATCTCCCGGCTCCAGAATGGTGAAGCGGATGTCGCGCGGATTATCACCGGGGTGGTCCTCGGCCCAGGAGCAAACCGCGTCCGTCAGTATGCACGCGCACTCCGTCACGGGATACCCGAAAATGCCGGACGAGATCGGCGGAATGGCGATGCCGGTCAGGCCGCGCTCGCGGGCGACTTCCAGTGCGGCGGTTACGTAGGACGCGAGCAGCCGCGCGCTTTCGGCCGGCGGGTAGCTTTTGTAAATAGGGCCGACGGCGTGGATGACGAACCGCGCCCGAAGGTTTCCCCCGCCGGTGAGAACCGCGCCGCCGGTCGGAACCAGGCGCTTCTTGTTACTTTCTTCCTGAATGACTTGCCCGCCCTTGCAAACGATGGCCCAGGCGACACCCGCGCCGTGCTGAAGTTGGGTGTTCGCGGCGTTGACGATGGCATCCACGGCTTCCTCGGTCAGGTCGCCGCGACGCAGACGTAGCGTGTGGCCGGAAGGCAGCGTTGTTTCGAAGCGGGTAACGTTCATCGCGGTTCTCCTGTGTCACCAAAGCGTTCGTGTTTATTATACACTAAAACGCCTCGATATTACCCGGAACGATGTTGCGCGCGCGCGGGTGTACGCGTGGTATTTGCGGCGACCCGATTCGCGCCGTGCTATACTGAAGGTAGCAGCAAGCCTCCCGCCAGTTGGCGTCGCGCGCATCGGTTCGGATTCTTCCGGCTCGGTGTTCCGGCCCAATGTTCGGACCGGGCCACCTGCTATATCAAAACCAAGGAGGTGGTGGCTAATGAGCAGTCATAGTCTCCGAGGGGGTCTCGCGGGTTAGTTTTAGCCCGGCGGCTCGACCACAGGGTCATGAACAAAACCCAGGGGCGAGCCTCCCTCGACGCGTCAGGGGCCGGAAGCATTCGCTGATTCAGCGTTTCGCTTCCGGCCCCTGCGTGGTTTTGATCCCCCTGCGCGGCTACTTGGTCATCTCGCGGTAACTTTCGTAGCGGCGCGGGTCTATCTCGCCGCGCGCCAGGGCGGCAAGGATGGCGCAGCCCGGCTCCTCGCGGTGGCGGCAGTCGGCAAAGCGGCAGCGACCCACGAACTCGCGCATTTCGGGGAAGCAAAAAATAACGTCCTGCGCATCCAGGTCCCAAAACTCGACCTGACGCAAACCGGGCGTGTCCGCGACCCAGCCGCCGAACGGAAGCGGCAAAAGTTCGGTGGCGACGGTCGTATGGCGGCCCATGAAGGTGGTTTCGCCCACCGCGCCGGTTTTAAGGGCCAGTCCGGGCTGAATCGCGTTCAACAGGGACGACTTGCCCACGCCCGACGGGCCGCAAAAGGCGGAAATCCTGCCCTGAAGCCGCTCGCGCAGTTCGAAAATCCCCTGCCCCGTCCGGATGCTGGCCGCGACGACGCCGTAGCCGATCTTGCGAAACGGCGCGGCGATAGTTTCGATCTCGACGGGCGAAGCGAGGTCGGCCTTGTTCAGGACGATAAGGATGTCCAGTTCCGCGTCTTCCGCCAGAACCAGAAAACGATCTAATTTCCACACATCCGCACGCGGTTCGGCGGCGGCGAAGGTGACGACCGCGAGTTCGAGGTTGGCGACGATGGTTTGGCGCTCGCGCTCGTTGCCGGATTTTCGGGAAAGCGCGGCTTTGCGGGGCTGAACGGACTCAATCACGCCCCGCCCGGCCGCTTCCTCCTCGCTGATGCTCACCGTCACCCGGTCCCCGACCGCGATGGGATCGGTTTCGCGCAGTTTTCGGACCCGCTCGACGCGCTGGTGTTTGCCGCCGGCCTTGGTGTAGGTGAGGCTTTTTTTGAGGTTGCCGCGCAACTGGCAGTTGAGCACGCGGCCCGCCTCGATCTGCACGACGTAAAGGCCGCGGCCCGCACGCAGCACGATGCCTTCGCTGCTGCTGCTGCTCATTCAGAACTCATTACTTGCCTGCATCGGGGTCCTCATCGGCGCGGTTCGTCCGATATAATGGGGCGGCCTACAACGCTCACGCCCGGCTCTGCCCCATTTTGAGTGTACCGCGACGCGACGTTCGGCTCCGCGCCGCGCGGCAAGTAGTCCGGCGGCGGCGAAATTTTGCGCGCGCGCGCGCGAGTCGCGCGCGAGTCTAAAGATTTAAAGATTTGCGGGACACACCGAAAATGAGCAAATCCAAGCGGATTCTTCGCGGCTTCGTTTGCGCCGTTCTTCTGGGCGGGGGCTTGTTTGCCGGCATGATGGCGCGCAAAATAACCACGGCCATTGGGGTTTCCCCCGGCAACCTGATTGAAACGATCCGAAATCCGCGAGGCTATTTCCCCGCCGACCGCGACCGCCTGAACATTCTGCTCATCGGCAAAGACTACTCGTACCTGAGAACCAAAAGCGACCCGACGCTGAACGGCGCACGCTACACGGCCGATTCGCGCTCCGACACGATAATGATGCTTTCGCTGGACCTGAAAAGCCGGCGGGTTTCCGTTCTTTCCATCCCGCGCGATACCCGCGTCACCGCGCCCGACGGCAAAACCGGCAAGATCAACGCAACCTACAAGCGCGGCGGCGTCAAGTTGTTGTCCGAAACCGTGGGCCGAATTCTGGGCGTTTCTCCCGATTACTACGTCGCCGTGAAGCCCGAAGCGGTGGAAAAACTGGTGAACATCCTGGGCGGTGTCAAGGTCGAAACCCTGGACGCGATGGAGTACCACGATGCCGGGGCGGGCCTGCACATCAACCTTCCCAAAGGGCGACAAAAGATCAACGGCGATCAGGCCGTCGGCTTCGCCCGCTTCCGGGAAGCCGACATTTACGCGCGCAACCCGGACGGGTCGCCGATTTACACGGGCCGCAAAGACAGCGCGGGCAACCCGATCTTCCGGCTGCGGCCCCGCGTCCACCATTCCGACGAAGAAGGGGACGGACGCCGAACGGCCCGGCAGCAGCAACTGATTCGGGCAATGGCCGCCCAAGCCAAGCAGCCCGAAAACTGGCTTAAGGCGGACCGCGTCATCACCACCGCGTACGAGGAGATCGAGACCAGCCTGACGCACGCCCAACTTTTCGCGCTCGCTGCCCTGTTTCGCAGTATGAAACCCGATCAGGTGCAGGCGGCGACGTTGGAAGGAAAGGGCACCACCCACGGCACCTATTTCCTCGATTTGGACGAACGCAAAACGCGCGCCATGGTGGAATGGCTTCTCAAGGGCAACGAGGCCGCCGCCAACCGTTTAACGGTCGTTACGGTCAAAAACGGCACGGCCGTCAAAGGCGCGGCCCGTCAAGCCGCCGCCGTGCTCGTCCGCGAAGGCTTTGATGCCAACGCGCTGCGCGGCGGCGGCGGCGGGATGGCTGGAGCCGGCGAAATAGACCGGACCCAGATTTTGTACGGGGCCGCGGCGGTTGAAATGCGCGCCCGGCGCATCGCCGCCCTGCTCGGCGGCGGCACGCTGACCAAGGCGCCCAAGGAGCAGATGGGCGACACCGACGTGACGGTCGTGCTGGGCCGCGACCTCGCCCCCACGTTCGCGGCTCCCGCAACGCGCCGCGAAGCAAGGCTTCCCTGATGAGCAGCACCCCGACGATCACCGACCCGATGCGCTCCGCCCCCTACGCCCTCGCGCGCGGTCTGCGCGACCCCGACGAAAATCCGGCCCGCCGCTATCGCACCCTGCTGCTGTTCGGCGCACCGGGCAGCGGTAAGGGGACGCTGGGCAAGGCGCTGGGCGCGATTCCCGGCTTTTACCACTGCGCGTGTGGCGACGTGTTCCGCAACCTGGACATGTCCTCGCCGCTGGGTCGCGAGTTCATGAAATACTCGGCACAGGGTTTGCTCGTACCGGACGATATTACTGTCGCGCTGTGGAAAGACAGCATTGACGGGATGGTGTCGGTTCGCCGATTCGTGCCGGATCGCGATCTGCTGGTTCTGGACGGCATCCCGCGCAGCGTCGAGCAGGCGCGCATCATGGACGACCACATCATCGTCGAGCACATCCTGCACCTCGAATGCGCGAACCGAACCCTGATGGCCGAACGCTTGAAGCGGCGCGCCCTCAAGGAAAACCGCCTCGACGACGCTTCGGACGACGTGATCCGCCGCCGGTGGGAAGTTTACGATCACGAGTCGCGCCCCGTGCTGTCCCACTACGACCCGGATCGGGTGGATCAGGTGGACGCCCTCGGCTCCCCAGTCAGCGTTTTGCACGACGTTTTAGGCCGCCTTCTTTCCGCCGGCCTCGCCTGATTTAGCGCGCCTAAAACGCCTCCGGCTCGTTGTTTCCCCTGGGGAAACAACGAGCCGGAGGCGTTTTACGTTTGCCTGCGCGGGTTCTTAAAAATCGCCCCCGCCGAAGTCGCCCCCGCCGAAGTCGCCCCCGCCAGAATCGCCTCCTCCAAAGTCGAAGCCGCCGCCGCCCGAATCCGGCGAAGTGTCGTCGTAGCCCTGCTGGCCGAAGAAGTCGAAGCCGCCCGCGTGCTCGACCGGCTGCTCGACGGCTTGCGTGCCGCCGTCGCCGCCGCCGAAGAAGCCGCCGCCGTTGTCGTTTCCGGCTCCGCCGCCGTAGTAGTTGTTGTTGACAATGGTGGGGCCGCCGTAGCCGATGCCCCCGAAGCCCCAGCCGCCGTAGCCGCCGAACATGCCGCCGCCGAAGACCTGCGACAACAGGTACAGGTTGACGAGCGAGCCGAAACCGCCCCCGCCATAGCCGCCGTAGTAATCACGGTACGGGTCGTAACCCCGGTTCTCGTACCAGGGAACGTGGCGGCCGTCCTGCTCAAAGGCGCGCACCTGCGGCGTTTCGCCGCGCCGCATTGCCTCGGCCTCATCGCGCGACGCCATCACCGTGCGCTTCTGGCCGCCGATGACGAGGGTTACGGGAACGAGTTCGCTCGCGGGAAGCGGCCGGCCGGAAAAAAAGGAAACGCCGCGCTGGTCGGGCGGGATTTGTTCGATTTCGGCCTGGAGCCGCCGTGCCTCGTCTTCGCTGCGCACGGTTTCCACGGGCTTGAGCCGGGCGGCGTGCGCGCGCTCGACATCGGTGGCGAGGCTGGGAAGTTCGGGAATGCTCATCGCCACGCCCGTGCCGCCGGTCGCCTTGTCAATTGCCGCGCGGCATTCTTCCAGTTCGACGAGCGCGTCACGATAGAGCGGCTCGGTCGGCGACACGTCGGCGGGCGTTTGCGCGCCCTGCAAAAGCGCGGTCGCGCGGGCGTATTTGTCGTACGCTTCCTGCCGCAGAGTGCGGGCGCGATCGGCGTCCGCCCCGGCCGGCAGCAGGTCCAGGTAGCCGTCCACGTAGGAAAGGTTGTCGAGCGTTTGCCTTCTCAGGGTTTCGACGGGCGCTTTTGCGTCGCTGAGCGCGCGCCGCTTTTTAGCCGCGCGATACAGCGCGAAACCGCCCACGCCCGCCGCGCCCGCGAACAACAGGCCGCCGAGCGAGCCGTTGTCGGCCGTGCGGTCGGAGCGCACGGTCGAGCGGGTGGCGAGCGCGGCCTGCGCGAGCGCTTCGGTCAGCCCGCCGCGCGAGTTTGCTTGTTCGAGGCCCGCGCCCTGCAAAGCGCGCTCGATCTGATCCGAACCAAGCCGCCCGCTCGACGCCCCGATGCGCTTGGGCGTGCCGACCACGACCACGCCCTCGCCCAGATTCAAGGCTTCGCGCAGCCGGGCGGCCATCTCGGTCGGACTTTTGTACGGGTACACGGTCGTGGTGGCGACGATCTTGGCGTTGCCGGCCTGCCGGGCGGCTTCCTCAAGCCGGCCAGGGTCCACCTCGCCCTTCAGGTTCGGGTGAACGTACACGTTCCCATTCGTGAGCGCGGCGATGATCGGGTCCGCCCCGACGCGCCCGCGCCCGCGCCCGCCGCGCGCGCTCGGTGCGTCACCGGCTGCGGAACCCTGGCGGCCACCAACGGCGCGATAGACCTGCGCGAACTGTTGGCGCTGACGATCGGTCGGGAGCACGCGCAGATTCGGGTCAATTTGAAGCGCGTGGTCCCATGCCTCGCGCGCACCGTTCGCGTCGCCCAACTTGTTGCTGGCGAGGCCGGTGAGCAGATAAGCGCGCGCATTGTCCGGCTCGTCCTGGGTAAGTTGCCGCAAAATGCGCAGGGCGCCCTGGTAGTCGCTCTGTTTGTACAGCGCGTTGGCGTCCTCGTACGGCCCGGCAAGCGCAGCGGCGGCGAGCAGCAGCGTGGCCGCCAGCGTTGCCAGCAGGGCGCGCACGGTTTGTTTCCCCGTAACGGGAAGATTCCTCATTGGTATCGTTTCCTTGGATGCGCGTTGAAAGAAGCGAGGCGAACGCCTCAACAATTTGACCGGGGAACGCCCGCAGCGGTTGCGCGAACCGCCGACAGGCTGCGTGGTATAAGAAAAACCATGATCCGATTGTGCCGCTTGGCCGCCGCGTTCGCCGTGCTTTTTGTACCCATAACCCGGTGTCTGGCCGCGCCGCCCGTCACCGTTGCCGGTGCGCCCGCCGCGACGAAACACAGCGTCATCGCGGGCGTCGTTTACGACCCGGCCGCGCCGCTCGACGCGACCGTAACCCGCTTAGGCGGGCAGGGCGTCACCAGTTACGCGGTTCGCTATAAAGGCGCGAACGGTGACATGGTTCCCGGTGTGCTGACCGTGCCAGCACCGACCGGCGCCAAATATGACTTTCCTTCGCCCTGTGTACTGCTGCTGCACGGCATCGGGGGCAGCAAGGCCGACCTTTTTCTGCTCGCACTCAGTTTTGCCGGCCGGGGCTACGCGACGCTCGCCATTGACATCGCGGGCCACGGCGAGCGCCCCCGCGTAAACGGTAAGGCGCCTTCGGAACTCGGCTTGAGCGAACTGCGACAGGTGGGCGCGATTACCGTGGTTGATCTGCGCCGCGCCGTGGACTTTTTGGCGACCTGCCCCAACCTGGACAAAAAGCGCGTCGGCTTCGTGGGTGTGTCCCTGGGCGGGATTCTGGGCGGCGTGTTCATCAGCGACGAGCCGCGCATTAAAGCCGCCACGCTGTGGGCGGCGGGCGGCGACTGGGGGCTTTTGGCGACGACCAGCCAGCACCCGTTCGCGCGCCACTACCGCGAAAAGGGCGCGGACGACGCCCGAACCATCGAGGCCCGCCTGGTCGAACTCGATCCGGCGCGCACGATTGCGCGCTTCGCCGGCCGTCCCTTGCTGCTCCTGAACGGCGCCGCCGACACCGCCGTTCCGCCCGCCTGCACCGACGCTCTTTTTCAAGCCGCGCGCGAACCGAAACAGCGCGTCACCTTGCCCGGCGGGCACGTCCCGGACATCACGCAGTTGATGGAGCGCACGCTCGCCTTTTTGGACGCCCGCCTGAAGCCGGTCACGGTCAGCGCGGCGGCTGCTCGTCGTCGGTGATGTCGCCGCCGGACCGCACGGGCTTGCGCTTGGCCGATTTGGACGAACTGCGGGCCTCTTCCAAAAGTTGCTGCGCTTCGTACATTCGGGCCATCGCCGCGTACGGATTTTGGGCGTTTTTCGCCTCTTCTTCCCGCAGTTCGGCGATGCTCCGGCTGATCGCGCGCGAGCGCCGCACGATTTTCACCACCAGCCAAACGATGATCGGGATGCCGATGATCCACGTCAGATCGCTGATAAGTTTCCAATTGATCATGGTTTTTCGAGCGGCGGCGACGTTGCGCCGTCCTTTTGCCTACGGGACCGGCTCGCGCGCCGTTCCCCGCCCGGCCGGCCGGCCGTGACGCGCCTGCTCGCTGCCCCGCCGCGCGAGGAGCGCGCCGAACTGATTGACACGGGCGAGCCAACGGACGCCGAGTTCGCCGGCACGTTCCGCGACATCGCGCGTGTCAACCGCTTCCTGGGCGGCACGCGCGCCGTGCTTCATGCCCTCGACGAGTTGATGGCCGCACTGCCTTCCGAACCGGCACGCCCCATTCGCATCCTCGACATCGCCACCGGTGCGGCCGACATTCCGCGCGCCCTCGTGCGGGCCGCCCGGCGGGGCCGCTGGGGCGCGCGGCGCCTCGAAATCGTCGCAACCGACAACCACCCGAAGGTCCTCGCGCTGGCCGAAAAAAGCATCATCGCGTACCCCGAAATCACCATCGCGCCCGCCGATGCCTTTGCTCTGCCCTACCCCAACCAGGCATTCGACATCGCGCTTTGCTCGCTCGCGTTCCATCATTTCGGGCCAAACGGAAGCGTTCGCGCGCTGCGGGAAATGGCGCGCGTGACGCGAGTGGGCTTCGTGGTCAACGACTTGCGGCGTAATTCGGTCGCGCGCCTGCTCATCTTTCTGCTCACCCGGATCGTTTCGCGCAACCGGCTGACGCATCACGACGCGCCGCTTTCCGTTTTGCGCGCCTACACGCTGCCCGAATACGCGCAAATGGTCCGCCGGGCGGGTATACCCTTCTGCGAAGTGCGGCCCGCCCCCTTGTTTCGGGCCGTCCTCGTGGGGCGACATCAGAAACCAACCGAGATGGAGACGCGAAGCGCGCAATGAGGAGGCTGGGCAATTTCGGGCGGCGCATCGCTGTCGCCGTCGGCCGCAAGGTGGGCATGAAGGCGCGCAAATACGTCGCGCCCCTGCTGCCCGCGCTGATTACGCCGGTCGCGCTGGGCGCGGCGGTTTCGGCCGGCGCGCTCGCTCTTTTTTTTAACCTCGCCGACGACATCCGGCAGCAGGAAGGCGTATGGCGATTTGACCACGACGGTTTGCGCCTGGGCCTCGCGCTGCGCAATCCGCGCCGTACGTTTCTGATGCGCGGCGCGTCCGCCTTCGCCCGCCCTGACGTGATGAGCGGCATCGGGCTAGCCGCACTCGTCGTGGGCCACTTCGTTCCCCGCTTCCGCGCGCGCGGCGTGCTGCTCGCGGTCACGCTCGCGGGCGGCGGCACGATTATCGGCGGAATCAAACTGCGCTTCGCGCGTGAGCGGCCAACCCTGGTGGAAGTTCTGGCAAAGGAAGGAACGTTCTCGTTCCCGTCCGGTCATGCCTTCATTTCGCTCTGCTTTTACGGCGTGCTTGCCTTCTGGTGGGCGCGCTCCCGGCCCGACTTTTTGCGCCGGGCCATCGTCAGCGGCGCGACGACCGGCTCGATTTTGCTCATCGGGAGCAGCCGCGTTTATTTGGGCGTTCACTATCCGTCCGACGTGCTCGCCGGCTACGCGGCCGGGGTGCCCTGGCTGACCGCCTGCCTCGCCGCCTACCACCAGTACGAACGGCGTGCCGTTCCGCACCGGAACGGGACCGAGCCAAAGGCGGGCACACTGGGTGAGCCGGTCATCGTTTCTACCCCGACCTTTCCCAAAGAGGCTTAAACGCTATGCTGCGAACCCCGCTGCTCCACCCGGAAATCCTGCGCGCGCTCGCCCAGGCCGGCCACGGCGCGCAAGTTCTCATCGCCGACGGCAATTACCCCTTCGTGACCCGCTCGCACCCGCTTGCCGCGCGCGTGTACCTGAATCTGTCCCCCGGCGTGGTCGGTGCAACCGAAGTTTTGCGGGCGATTGCACCGGCCATCCCCGTCGAAGCCGCGCATGTCATGGCGGCTGCCGACGGCTCCGAACCGCCCATCTGGGCCGAGTTCCGCGAACTTCTCCCCGGCACCCCGCTTCAGCCCCTCGAACGCTTCGCCTTTTACGAAGCCGCCTCGAAGCCCGATGTGGCGCTCGTCATCGCCACGGCCGAGCAGCGCGTGTACGCCAACCTGCTGCTGACAATCGGCGTCGTGCCCCTACCCGGCGACAAGACGGGCTGACGCGCCGGAACGACCAAGCAACGTAGTACCTCACCGGCGCGAAGCACTTGACCATATGCGGAGCAGATGAAGGGCCGCATTCGCGCCCGGTACAACGCTTGTTATGCGGCTTCGCTATCCTGAAACAGCGGTGTGACTGCCGCGACATGGCGGGTCAGAAACTGGCTGCCGGGGCAGTAGATAAGCCCGGCAAAGAGCGTCTGCCGAGATTCGTTGGAACGGCCTAAATCCAGCAACGCGCGAATCTTGACATCGAACAGCGCTTCGGCAACATTGGTGTGTACGGGACCAAATTCCATGCCGTACCCCACCCGTGAGGCAAGCACAGACAAACCGTGCTCGGCGGACAGGAGCGCTTCCTCCGGGCGGTCCAAGTATAGCAGGGTCAGTGCTTTGCGGCTCCATGCCTCAGCGTGTTTCGGCTCCCGAACAAGAACTTGCTCAAAGTAGCCCAATGCGGTTTGATCGGCAACGGCAGGTTCTATGCCCAACTCCTCGGCACGGAGAGTGTAGAGTTCGCCCAAGAGAACCAGCGCCTGCTGATGGTTCGGTTCGTGCGCCAGTGTCGCTTCCAAGTGTGCCAGAGCCTTGCGGGGTTGCTCGTCGAATAGATGGAACGCGCGCCAGAAGTGAAAGTCCGCGTCGTCTTCGATGCTCACAGGAAGGCTGTCGTCTTTCTCAATGCTTCACGAAACCGATTTGGCTTCGCCAAGCCGCGCCACGTAACAGTGTTCTTCATACTTCCCAGCCGGTTTTGTCCAGGGGCGGGCCGCCGCTGCCGCCGCCGCCCGGCTTGCTCCCCTTGCCGGCGGTCGTAACCGCGTCGGCGAGGGCATACAGCCAGGTCGCGGCGGAAACGAGGATCAGGAGCCACAACAGCGGCGACACCGCACCCTTCGCGCCGGGCGCGGGCCGGGCAGCGAGCAGTGAGGTGATCTGCGCGAACAGAACGCCGCTGTCGGGCGACAGGCGGACGGCGAGCAGGGTGAGCAAAAAAACGCCCAAACAGATTGCGCCCTTGACGAATTGCCCGTTGTAAAACTGGCCGAAGCCAGGCAGGGCAAGAGAAGCGAGCAGGGCCAAACCCGGACTGCGTTTTCCGGCAACGCTGCTCGCCAGGCCGACCGCCTCCGGGGGCGGGGCCTCACCCTTGCGGACCGCCTCGCCAAGCGCGGCGAGCGCCTTCATGTCGGCGATGCGCAGCGCCATCTGGGCGAACTTGCGCTCGGCGGAGGCGCGGGCCGGGTCGAGTTTGTGGGCGGCATCGTAGGCGTCGCGGGCTTTTTCGTCCTCGCCCTCGGCGGCCAGCAAGTCACCGAGCATTTCGTGAACGGGGGCATCGGCGGCGCGTGTGCCCGGACCGGCGTTCGGGTCGCTGAGGGCGAGGGCTTGGTGGAGCGTTTCGCCGGCCTCGCGCGCTTGGCCGCGCATCCGCTGCACGTTGGCGAGGGTGAGCAGACGATCCCGTTCCCGGTCGCGCGCGGCGGGCGAAAGGGGCGCGGCGGCAGCGGGGGCGTCGTCGGCGGGCATGGTCGTTACCGGCCGGCGGCGGGGGACGGCCCGTCCGCGTCGTCCTCGTCTACCGGCTCCACTTCCGTGTCGGCGTGGGCGAAAAAGGCGTCGTCCTCGTCGTCTTCGCTGTCCTCGTCGTCGAAGTTGCCCATGTCCTCGTCGCTCCCCGCCGCGACCGTTCCGGGCGTGGGCGGCAGAGCGCCTTTGGGCTGGGGCGTGCTCCAGAATTGTTCCAACTTGTAGCGGGCGCGCGGTTCCTCGCCCAGAACGTGCAGAACCACGTCGCCGAAGTCAATCAGAACCCACTCGCCCACACTCTGCCCCTCGACGCGCGGCTTGGGCAGACGCATCTCGTCGGTTTTTTCCAACACCCGGTCGGCGATGGCCCGAATGTGCGTGTTGGAGGTGCCCGAACAAACCAGAAAAAAGTCGGCGAGCAGCGACTTGTCGCGCAAATCGAGCAGAACCGGGTCAACCGCCTTGCGGTCCTCCACGGCGTCTAAGAGTAGTTTGGCCTTCTCGTCAGAGGGCAGAACGGTTTTCAAGCATTTTCCTTTCGCGGCTTCGAGGCCGCAGCAGCATACAAACCCTGTTCGCGGAGGAACGTTTCGACCGCGCGCGGGACCAGGTAGGTAATGGAGCGGCCCGCGGCGACGCGGGCGCGCAGGTCCGAGGCCGATATATCCAGGGCCGTCATCGGGATAAACGCGATGCGCGCGGCCCACGCGGCCGGCAGAGCGGCGAGCACGGCGTTCTTGTCCACGCCGGGCCGGGCGGCGGCGGCAATTTTCACGAGCGACAACAGCGCGTCCGGCTCGCGCCAGCCGGGCAAGTCGCGCACGGCGTCGGTCCCGGTCAGCAGGTACATCTCCGTTTCCGGCCCGTGCTCGGCCCGCAGCGCGCGCACGGTGTCAATCGTGTAACTCGGCCCCTCGCTCGCCTGTTCCACCTCGAAGGCGCTGACCGCGAAGCGCGGGTTGTCAGCCACGGCCCGGCGAGCCATTTCAAGACGCAGGCCGGGCGGCGTGGTCGTTCGGCCGGTCTTGAAGGGCGACACGCGGTTGGGCACGAACAAAACGCGGTCAAGAGCAAGGTGTTCGCGCGCCTCTTCCGCAAGCCGTAGATGGCCCAAATGGATCGGGTCGAACGTGCCGCCGAAGATGCCCAGTCGCATTTTGGTCCGGGGCTATGAAAGCCCCGTCTGGGGGCCGCTTCGCGCCAACCGTCCTGCGGACGGGAGAACCGGATGCGGCAACGCAACCCGCGTTCGTTTGACAAATGCATTTCCGTCCGCAGGACGGTTGGCGCGAAGCGGCCCCCAGACGGGGCTTTTCATAGCCCCGGACAGCGTCATTCGCGCACCTGCCCGTCGCCGCGCACGACGTATTTGGTCGTCGTCAACTCTTCCAGGCCCATCGGCCCGCGCGCGTGCAATTTTTGGTTCGAGATGCCGATCTCCGCCCCAAAACCGAACTCGTAGCCGTCCGTGAAGCGCGTCGAGGCGTTGACGTATACGGCCGCGGCGTCCACCTCGTCGCAGAACTTCTGGGCGGCGGCGTAATCCCGCGTCACTATCGCTTCGGAGTGGCGCGTTCCGTAGTGGTTGACGTGCGTGATGGCGTCGTCGAGGCTGTCTACGACCTTGACCGCGAGCGTCAGATCGTTGAACTCGGCGAAGTAGTCGTCCTCGGTGGCGCGCTCGATCCAGACGGGAATGTTCACTTCGAGGTGGACGGGTTGGTCGGCCTCACTGAAGCGCAGACGGGGAGCGGCGGCGTTCATTTCCTGCGTTCGCGCGCAGCCGCGCACGGCCACGCCCGCTTCCTGAAGGCGGCGGAGCGCGCCGGGCAGAAAGGCGGGCGCACTGTCGGCGTGGACGAGCAGGGTTTCGGCCGCGTTACACACCGACGGGCGCGAGCACTTGGCGTTGAGAATAATACGCTCGGCCATCGCAAAATCGGCGTCCTTGTCCACGTAAACGTGGCAATTGCCCGTGCCAGTTTCGATGACCGGGACGGTGGCGTTCTTGACGACGGTTTCGATCAGGCCCGCGCCGCCGCGCGGGATCAGGCAGTCCACGTACTTGTTGAGGGTCATCAGGTGGCGCGCGGCGGCCCGGTCGGTCGTTTCGATCAGGCTAATCGCTCCGTCGGGAATGCCCGTTTGCGTAGCCGCGCGCGCGATGACGTTGGCAAGCGCGACGTTTGAATGAATGGCCTCGGACCCGCCCCGCAGCACGACGGCGCAGCCCGCCTTGAGACACAGCGCGGCGGCGTCCACGGTGACGTTCGGACGGGACTCGTAGATGATGCCGACCACGCCCAGCGGCACGCGCACCTTGCTTATTTGTAAACCGTTCGGCCGCCGCCACCCACCCACGATTACACCTACCGGGTCAGGCAGCCCGGCGACCTGCGTCAGCCCGTCGCGCATTGCGGCAATCCGCTTGTCATTGAGGGTCAGCCGCTCGATCAAATGCGGGGTCAGGCCCCGGTCGCGCGCCTGGGCGATGTCGCGCGCGTTCGCATCCAGAATTTCGGCTTGCTGCTCGCCGAGCGCGTCGGACATCGCCAGCAGAGCCGCGTTTTTAGCCGCCGTGCCGATTGTCGCCAGCCGCCGAGAAGCGTCTTTTGCCTGCCGCGCCTTCGTTTCCACCTCGGCCGTGGCGTCGTTTTCGTAGGTTCGTTCGTTCATCGCGTTTCCGGTTTGTTGCCGACCGCCCAGTCCCACTCGGTCACGGCGCGGCCTTTTTGCCGGCGGCGCGCGATCCCGGCGGCGTCAACCGCGCACAGCACGCGCCCGGCGAGCATCAGGAGTTCAAACGGGCCAAGATGAAAGCCGCGCACGGCGATCCAGGCGAGCGTTATGAGAAAAACACCCTTGATCCACTGGCCGGCAAGCATCTGCCCCGCGCCGGGAAAAAAGAACGACAACAGCCCGCACGCCGACGGGTCCGCGAGCACACTGCTGCTCCGATGTTGCCGCTGCGCGACGTTGAGCGGCGGCAGGTCGGCGTACCCAACGGCGGCGGGAGCCGGAACCGTGGACGCTTCCGCGCTCATCGTCGGGGTCAAGATCGTTTCCTCGTCAAAGGTGTTTTCTTCGCCGAAAAAGGCGTCGAAGGCGCTAAGGGACGCGCCGCAGTTGCTGCAAAAATGGGCGTCGGGCGCGTGAACCCGGCCGCAGGTCGCGCACAAGCGTTCGTGCTGCTCCTGGGCGGCGATGCGGCGATGGTCGGCGGGGGCGGGGATGATCAGGTTGCGGCGGATCACGGCGGGTTTGCCCCTTTCGGCCTGCGCTCTGCTCTGTGCGGCGCTCGCGCGCGGGCGGGGGTGAAGGCGCGAGCGGGTGGGCCGCTCAAACCAACCGGATTATAGCACGAAGGCTGGTTTGCCTTTAGCACTGCGCCTGCTTTGGCGGCCCGAAGGGCCGCGTGCTATACTTCGGAAGCGCGCGCGCGGTCCCCCGCCCGCACTACTTTCCTCCTCCCCCACCGCCATGCGCCTCAGCGACCGCTATGTTTTCGGTGAACTGATCGTGCCGTTCTTTATCGGGACGCTGGCCGTGCTGCTCATGCTGATCGGCAACACGCTGTTCGCATACCTGTCGCGGATGCTTCAGGAGCACTGGCCGGTCGGCGTGGTTTTTCGCGCCCTCGTGCTGAACATCCCCACCGTGCTTGTGCTCACGCTGCCCGTGGCGACCGCGCTTGCCGCCAGCATGGCGACCGGGAGGCTCGCGCGCGACAACGAGATCACCGTTATGCGGGGCGTTGGTGCGCCGTTGGGGCGCGTGCTTGCTCCCGTTCTCGTGTTCGGCGCGCTGGTCGGGCTGCTCGCGTTCTGGATTTCCGACCGGGTCGTGCCGTGGGCGTTCCAGGAGCAGCAGGGCATCGAGTCGCTTCTTTACAACCTACCCAAAAACCCCATCGAGCCGGATGTCGCCTTTAAAGTCGAGAACAAGTACGCCTTTTGGGTCAAAACGGCCCAGCGCACCGACGACAACGGGCTGCTGCTGCGCAAGGTCGTCATGCTGCAACTGCCCCAGCGCGCGGACGACGATTTCGGAACCTGGCTAACGGCGGAAACGGCCAAGTACAAGGACGACGTGTTCACGTTCCGCGACGTCGTCCTGCACCGCTTCGCCAAAAACGGCGAGCCGGGTTCGGGCGTGGATGGCAAATCCCCCACGGCCAAACTGCGCGTCCACGTCAACTTTTCGCAGGTGATGTCGCCGCCACTCAGCGAGGACAAACTCGCCTTCGCCGAACTGACGCAGCGCGCCCGCGACGCCCGCGCGCTGGGCCAGAAGGGCGACGCGCTGCGCTACGAGGTAGAGCGCTGGTTCAAACTGAGCCTGCCCGCGATGTGCTTCGTATTCGCGCTGTGCGCCCCGCCGCTCGCGCTGCGTTTTTCCCGAACCGGCGGCTTCGCGGGCGTTCTTTTATCCATCATCGTCGTCTTCGTCGCCTGGAACACGCTGCTTTTGATGAAATACGTCGGTTTGGGCGGCCTGCTCCCGCCCGTTGTCGCCGCATGGTCTACGAACGTTTTGTTCACCCTGCTCGGCCTATGGCTGCTGCGAACGCAGGAGTGAAAACCGCTTTTCTGGCCGCCGTCGCCGGTCTCGCCCCGGCCGCCGCCTTTGCCCAAACGCCGGCTCCCGCCCCGCCGCCGGCCGCGCCGGTCATTCCTGCGCCGGCCGCCCCGCCGCCGCTGCCGAACGTGCCACAGGTCACGCCGCCCGCGACCGACCCCGCGACCGTGTCGCCGGCCACGCCTGGCACGAACCTGGACGCGCCCGCCGCGATCAACCCGCCCGCGCCTACTCCGTTCCCCACGACGCCCGCCGGCGATGACCCCAATTTGCTTTACTACAAGGCGGGCACACTGCGCGAGGACGGTCAGAACCACATCATCCTCGAAGGCAACGTCGAGGTGCGTTACCAGGGCTACCGCGTGCGGGCGGACCGCCTGATCTACGACAAAGGCAGCCGGGTCGCCTCGTTCGAGGGCAACGTTGTCGTCGAGAACGACCCGATCAGCGTGCGCGGCGACCTGCTTCGGCTGAACCTGCGAACGCGCGAGTTTCAGGGCAAGGGCGGGCAAAGCGTCATCCCCACGTCCGAACTCGGCGGCAACCTGCTCCAGCCGCTGCGCGTTTCCGGGACCACGCTGGAGCGCGAGATACGGGGCAAACGCGGCGTGATCGAAGCGGCCGACGGCTTTTTGACGACCTGCGACTACGACCGGCCGCACTACCGGATCGGCTACCGGCGGCTTTCGATCATCCCCGGCAAGCGCGTCGCGCTGCGCAACGTCAAACTCTACTTCGGCGACCGGGTCGTGCTGCGGCTGCGCTATCTTTCGCTGCCGCTCAACGACCGCCAGGTGCGCTACAGTTACCTGCCCCAGTTCGGCCGGACGGAGGAAGAGGGCTTTTACGTCAAGGCCGCCTTCGGCTACGCACTGTCCGACCTGCTGCCCGGCATCGCCCGCATAGACTTGATGCAAAAAAAGGGCATCGGGCTGGGCTTCGATCAGGACTACCGCTTCGGCGGGGCGGCGCTCGGCGCGCTCGCCCTCTACACCCTCAACGACCGTGGCCGGGGCGTCAACAACCTGAACGGGCGCATCAATCACACCCAGCGCCTCGATTCGGCGACCACGCTGAACGTTTCCGAGGACTTCCAGCAGAACTCGTATCAGGCCGTCGCGAGCAATTCCAAGAGCCGGTCCGAATCGTACTCGCTCGCGCGCAACGCGGGCGGAACTGTGTCGAACTTCAGCCTGAACCGTTCCAGCAGCAACTACGGGCAGGGCACGAACACGAACTCGTCGTACACCCTGGCGCAAACGCAGACGCTGGGACGCGGCAGTGGCGGCTTCGGATCGGCGGGCAGCCTGAACCTGCGCCTGAGCGGCACACGATCCTCCACGCCCGGCTTCGCCGCCACGACGGGCGGGCCGCTGACCGGCGGATCGGTGCGCGAAACGCAGAACGGCGATTTGCGCGCGACCGGCCGGCTGGGCATCTTCGACGCCGAACTGAACGCCAACAAGAACCTCAAGGACACCAGCGGCGGCGGCTTCTTCGGCGGCACGGAAAAACTTCCCGAACTGCTCCTGAACGTGGACGGTGCGCGCCTGTTCGGGGGAGCGGCGCAAGCAAATTCAACGACCACCACGAGCGGCGGCGGGGGCGGCAATTCCTCAGCGGGTGGCGGCGTGCTGCGCTTTTTGCGCGGCGCGGGTCTGCGCCTCGGTCTGGGCTACGGCCGCTACGTCGAGGCGGGCGTCGGAGGCAGCCTGACCGGGGGTGGGACGGCCGCGCGCCAGCAGACCGACCGCGCCCTGTTCAACCTGGACGCGAACCCGCAGGCCATCCCGCTGCCGGGCCGGTTTTCTCTCCAAATGGGCGGCTCGCTGCGCCAAACGTTTTACGGCGCGGACGCGGCCCAGTACGTGTTGTCCAGCCGCAACCAACTCACGCAGCGGCTCGGCCCCGCCTCGTCCCTGAACTTCACCTACGGCTACCTGCGGCCCTACGGCTACACGCCCCTTCTCTTCGACCAGAGCGGCAGCCTGAACAACGCCGGCGCGAACCTGAACGTCGAAACTTCGCGCCTGCGCCTGACCGTGTTCACGGGCTACGACATCCAGCAGGCGCAGGCCGACCTGACCTTCCCCGGCCAGCGGCGTCTCCCGTGGCAGAACCTGAGCGTGCAACTCGGCCTGAAGCCCTCCGCCGCTTTGCAAACGCGCTTCACCGCCGCCTACGACATCAACACGGGCCGGCTGCGCGATCTGTCCAACCGTCTGCGAATCCGCACGCCCGGCGGCTTCGCACTCGACACCGGCGTTCGCTACGACCCCGAACGCCACACCCTCGCCCAGGCAAACGCCGTGCTCGAAACGCCCCTTTTCGGCGGCTCGTACAACGTGTCCGCGCTCGCCGGCTACAACGGCTTCACCAAGCGTTTCGACTACAAAAGCATCGCGCTCACCCGCTCGTACCACGACTACGAGATCACGCTCAGCTACGCCGACCAGCCGTTCGGCTTCCGAAGCACGGGCGAAAAAGGCTTCAACCTGCTCATCCGCCTCAAAGCCCTGCCCGTTTTCCAGCAGCAAGGCGTCGGCCGCTTCGGCACCGCCCTCGACACCGGCACCGGCGAAGTCTTCTAAGGCGAAGTCCCTTCACCGACGGGCGAGCGTTTCCCGCCTAAAGGCCGGCCAGGCGTCGTAAAGGTACAGCCCGAACGGCAGCCACCAGATCAGGTCGTTGCCGAGGCAAAGAACGATTGTCGCGAGAGGCCACACGCCCGTCCCGATGAGTTGCGCTAAACCAATCGGCCCCAGCACCTTGCCCACCAAACCGACCGCCGCCAGCAGCCACCCGCGCTCGGGTACGCGCGCCACCTCCAGACAAAGAATGCCGTAAAGACCCACGACCATACCCAGGCACGCGAATATCTGCGGATGGTTCGCCGGCGGCATGTGGGCAAAGCGGAAAAGCCATTGCGGGTTCAAAGCCGAAAAGACGCCCCATCCCAGATTGTAGAGACCAGCCGCAACGAACACGAGGCGGTGAAACCGGCGTCGCGGGATCAACGTTCGCCTCCGCTGCCCACAACACGCGCTGACTCGCCCGCCGCCCAGGGCCAGCCCCCGCCCGGCAGGCCAAGCGCCGCATACAGGTCCCGCAAACCGGAAGCCAAAACGCCGACCGCCATGAGCAGCAAACTTGCGCGCAGCAGCAAGGGCGGTGCGCCTTCCGGCGGCACGGCGACGAGGGCGGTGGGCAGCGACCACCAGTGCCACAGCACCGGAAGCAGGTTCGCCACCATCGCGCCGTAGAGAATGCCCATGATCGCGTGGGTAACGCGCTCCCCCGCGTACACGTCGCCCAGCGACTTGCGGGCGGTAATCTCCACAACGAAGTCGGTCAGCGTCAACACGATCTCGGCGAGGATGACGGCAACCAGCGCGAGTACCCACCGCCCCTGCCAGGCCAGCCAGGGCAGCGTGCCGAAGAGCGCCGCGTACAGGAAATCGCGGGCCGCGTGCAGTTTCAACTCGGGCGCGGACTGCGCGCCTCGGGCGGGAAGACGTGCCCGCCACTCATGGTAATACAGGGTATCGAAGGCCCCGATGACTCCTTGAAGGGCGAGCAGCCACAAAGCAACGTTCATGAGGTTGGTACGACCTGTGCCCGGATGCGCCCCTCATAGGAGAAGAGCAGCCCGATAAGGGGAAGCGTCACCCGGACGTGGACCTGCGTCTGGTTCGGGTCTTTGTCATCGGCTTTTTCCTGCGCTTCGACCTGAGGGGACATCCAGGGCAAAAGCGCAACGGCCCATCGCCCCAAACGAAGCGCGGCTCCGGTCTGGCGGTAACGCAAGCCGCCGGCAACGACCTCCAGCCGAAACCGGAACTCGATCATCCCGGTGCGTTCCGCGAGAAGACCGTTCCGGTGCGCACACTGCGTGGTCAGCAGGCGGCAATTGCCAAAGGTCCGGAGCCATCTTTCCCCGCCTTTGTCGGGAGTAATGAGCAACTGCGCCGGCACGGCCTTCGCGGCCGGCGGCATACGCAGCGCGCGAACGACGAAGCCCGCCAGAAGGGCGTTCCCGTGGCGTATTTGGAAGGTCCCGCTGCCCCGCACCGGCGTGGTCGTGTCGCGCAAATGGCAGCGGCGCACGGCGGCGGGCAGCCCTGCCCAGGAGTCTCCGAGCAAACGGGGGTAAAGCGGGGAGCCGCGCACGGCCTGGCGGGCGTTCATGAACCCAACAAATGCTCCAACGCTTTGTCTAACTGCGGATGGCGGAACGCGTAGCCGGACGCACGCAGCGCCTTTGGCTCCACGCGCGTGCTGGCAAGCAGCAGTTCCTCGGCCATTTCTCCCAGGAGCAGTCGAAGCGCGAAAGCGGGAACCGGTACGATCGTCGGACGCCTCAGCACGCGCCCCAGCGTTTTGGTGAACTGGTAGTTCGTCACCGGGTCGGGCGCCACCAGGTTGACCGGCCCCTGAATGGATTCCTGTGCCAGAAGGTGATGAATGGCCCCGATCACGTCGTCGAGGGTGATCCAACCCAGGTACTGCGCGCCGCTGCCGAGAACGCCGCCCAGCCCCATCCGGAAGGGCAGGAGCACCCTGGGGAACATGCCGCCGACCCGGCTGAGCACCACCCCGATACGCAGATGGACCACCCGGATGCCTGCCTCCGTGGCGGGGCGTGTCGCCTCTTCCCAGCGCGTGCATACCTCCGCAAGGAAGCCCTCGCCGGGCGCGCTGGTTTCGTCCAGGATTTGCTCGCCGCGATGTCCGTAAAAACCGGTCGCGGAGGCGGAAAGGAGCACCTTCGGTTTAGGGTCGAGGGCGGCCAGCGTATCGGCAAGCAGCCGCGTACCCTGAACACGGCTGTCAAGAATACGCCGTTTTTTGGCCGCTATCCAGGGCCGGTTCGCCACGCTCTCGCCTGCCAGGTGAACGGCCGCGTCTATTCCCTTCAAGCGGTCGCTTTCAATAAAGCCGGTTTCTGGATTCCAGATAGCCTGATCCGGCATTTTCTGCCGCGCGCCCCGCCTCGCCCGACCGAGGCGCAGAACCGCATCGCCCTGCGTGGACAGGGATCGGATCAGGCCCGAGCCGATGAGGCCCGAGGAGCCAGTGACGAGAATCTTCATTGTCAAAGTACAAGCGATGGATGGCAGGGCGAAAGGCAGAAGAGAAACCACCTGCGCCTTTCTACTTTGGCGGTTATACAAGGGCATGATGACGCCAGGATCGCACGTTCACCAGTGCCAGAGCCACGCCAACCCAGGCGCCAACAAATAGGAACAGCTCAAGAGGAAGCACCTCGATGACACAGCAGAATGCGAACGCGCTGGCACTGCCCAGAACCACGCCGGCAATTACGGTCAGTATGAGGGTGATGGGGCCGGAAAGTCTTTGATGGCGCCCACGCGCGATGAGCCGGGCGCAAAGAAAACCAAGCCACACGGCGACGAAAGTAATGAGGCCTGCGGACAGAAACGCTGTGCGGCTAAAGCCAAGCACGGCGAAGATCAATCCGCAGGCCAGCGCCTGAACCAAACTGCCGCGCAACACGAGCAGGTAAGGCATGTTCTTGTCGCCTTCTTTGCGGCTCAGCCCCAGGCGCGGCGGCGGGCGGCGTTGCGCGGCCCAACCGGGTGCCAGCCCAAGCGGACCGAGCGCGGGCGGGTGACGAAGATGTAGCCGGGCGGGGGCGGGATCAGGCCGTAGACGGCGACCGCGCAGCCGGTGCGCACCGACCAGGCGTTGTCGCCGTAACTCCAGTGCCACCATTCGTCGCGGCAGTTGGAGAAGCCGGCATCGAGAAGCGCGCGGATGATCAGGTCGCGGTGGTACTTCGCCTCCGGCCCGATCTTGTCCGACCAGGTGTAGGCGGCTTCCCAGCCCTTCGTGGGCGCGATCATGTCACGGTTGCGGTAGTCCGGCCCGACAAGGCCGACATCTATTGCGCCGCCGGTCGTGTGGCCGGGAGGCGCTTTGGCGTCGGGGGCGGCGTAGTACTTGTTGGTCGCGCGCCGCAGGGCCGACGTAGGCAGGTGCGGCTTTTCTTCCTTGAGCCGGTTGTACGCCCGCCAGTACATGCTCGACTGCATTTCGAGGGTTCGCAGCGCGGTCGAGACTGTGAACCGGAAGCCATCAGGAAGGCTTGCCTGCGCCCGGTTGAGCATGGCGGCGGCGGTTTGGCGTAGATACGGCAGACAGCCAGGCCGCAGCAGCACGTCGGGGCAGGCGTGACGTAAATCCACGAGCGGCTCGCCGCTCTCGTGGATCGGGATGCGATTCAGGAGGGCGAACGGCTCCGGGCTTCCTTGAAGCGGCGGCGCGGCGGGTTGGACCGGCATGGTGCTTAGCCAGTCACGGCCGGCACGGCGGTGCGGCCCTCATAAACGACGTGCGCGCGGCCGGTGAGATAAACGGGATCGGCTTCGCCGCCCGCCCAGTCAACGTGGAGCGTGCCGCCCTTCGATGTGACAGCAACCGAGCCGGCGGCGTTTATCTTGCCCTGGACGCGGGCGAGCACGGCGGCGGCGCACGCGCCGGTGCCGCAGCCCAGCGTCTCGCCCGCGCCCCGCTCCCAGATGCGAAGATGCAGCGTGCCGGGCGGCTTGGCAACTGTCCACAGAACCGACGTTCGTTCGGGGAACAATGGGTGGTTTTCGACACGCGGCGACACGCGGAGGAACGTTTCGTCACCCGGCAACTCGTCCACGAAGACGACCGTGTGGGTCGTGCCGGTCGAGATAACGGAGACGGGAAAAAAACTTTCGCCGAGCGGCAGCCGGTAGTCGAGAACGCGCGAACCGGGCGCGTTCATGGGCAGGTCGGCGGGGGCGAAGCGCGGAACGCCCATGCCGGTCGTGATCGTCCCGTCGGGGTGAACGCGGAAGTCACGCACGCCGGCCAGCGTTTCGATGGTTCCCGACAATGGCGAACGACCCGCAACGTGCGCGTGGTGGACGACGCAGCGCAAACCGTTGCCGCACATGTCTTCGGTGCCGTCCGGGTTGAACATGCGCATCCGGGCGTCGGCGACCTTCGATGGCCCGACCACGAGCAGGCCGTCGCCGCCGACGCCGAAGCGCCGGTCGCACAACGCAACGGCAAGGCGCGGCCAGTCGCTTTCCGCTCTCGCGTTCTCGTCCACGAGAACGAAGTCGTTGCCGACGGCCTGCATTTTGACGAAGGCCAAACGGTTCACGAGCATCGGCAACGGCTTAAACGGCGGCGGGGATGTCGCCGGCGAGAGGTTCGAGGTAGTACTCGGCGGTTTCGCTCAGGCGGCGGAACCACGCGCCGGACGGGTCCACGAGCGGGAACCACCACGCGGACGGGCGGAAGTTGGTGTGCGGCAGACCGGCCTCGGCGCGCAACGCGTTTGCGACCAGGTGGGCCTTGGCGCGCTCGGCCTCGGCCTCGATGCGAAGAAGGGCCGAGCGCGCGTGGGTCGCTTCTTCCCCGCGTTCGAGCGCGAGCCGCCGCGCCTTGAGGTCGCGCACCGTGGCGAGCGCGAAGCGAACCTGACCCACGCGCTGCTCGATCTCGCTGTCGAAGGTACGGCCGCGCTCCGCGTTCAAAGCCGCTATCCGCTGCCGGAGGCTTTCGGCTTCGGGGCCGTCGCCGGTTTCCCACAAGCGTTCGCGCAGCGGCTGAACGCGGGCGCGAAAATCATCGCCCTTTTGTTTTTCCAGGTCGCCCACCTCGCGGCGCAGCGCCTTGATCTGATCGTACAACGTGTAGACGCGGCCCTGAACGGCTTGCGCGCGGCTCCACAAACCCAGCAGCCGCAGCCGTGCGGCCTCGTGCTCGCGGGCCAACGATTCCCAGCGTTCGGGGCCGCGCGTGGAGGACCGTTTCAGATACGCGAGCAGTTCACGCGGCGAGCGCACCGCGCTTATTTCGGTGACGCGCTGCCGGGCGTGGGCGACGGCGCACTGCCAGCAGGCCGCGAACTCGCCGGCCGGGATCGTCGTCCGGCCGAACGCTTCGGCGAGATGGGCGGGCAAGGAAAAAGAAACGTCGCCGGGAACGGCTTCAAGCGCGTCCCAGCAATGGTAACGCACGCGCAAAATGGGGCAAAGAACGGGAAGCGCGACGCCGCTTGCCCACAAACTTTCGACGAAACGGCGCGAGCGGTCCGTGTAGCCGGACGCGCCTTCGTGAAAAACGAGCACGAACTCGGCGGCGAGCATTGGCACGAGCGTAATCGCCTTGCCGATAAGCGCGACATCGGGACCGAGCGCGTCTTCGAGAACGGCGGCAAGGTCCGCGATGGAGGCGACCGGACCGGCAGCGGGGCGCGGCAAAACGAGCGGGCGATCCAGGTCCACGAGCAGCGAGCCGTCTTCGCGCAAATGCAGCGTGCCGCGTCCCCGGCCGGGCAGCACCAGATCGAAGGGCAGCGCGCTTTCGCCGAAGCGGTCCAGGCCGTAGGTTTCCGAGCCGGCGACCGCGCGATTGTAGGCGTCAATCGCCCGCGCACGGGTGGCCGGGCGCAAAAAGCAGTCCGCCAGAACGAAGCGCGGCAAAGCGGCCGTGGCCCGGTTCAGGCGCAGCAGGCTCAGCGTGTTCGACGTGAGCAGGTTGGCGGGCGGCGTGCCGAGCAGCAATTCGTACAAACGCGGGTACAGGTCGCGGTACAGATCGGTCAGCGCGGCCTGAGGGTGGCGCTCCGCATAGCCCGAAGCCCAGCCGCGCACGAGAGCGGCGACCGAGGGCAGCGGCGCGTCCCCGCCCGCCCGCAAACACGCCTCGCTGCCCGCGAACGTGTCGTCCAACTGACGCAGCAGGGCAGGCAGAATGTCGGCGAGCGGCACGTCGGACGCAATCAGTTTGCGCCCGCCGCGCTCGGCCTGCACGATGCCGCTCCAGCCCCAGGCGGCCGTGACCCGGCTTAAAAATTCGTCCGCGCCCGCGTTCGCCCGCGCGGCGGCCCAGGCGAGGCGCACGCCGGCCTGCTCCAGCCGGTGCTGCGTGGGAACGTCCTCGGACCCGAACAAGCGGCTCATCTCGCCGGCCGCCGACCACAAGCCGCGCGTTTTGGCGTCGTCGTGGCCGACCAGTACGTACTTCCCGGAGGCCGCGCTTTGAACGGCCGCGTGGCCGTGGGCAGGCAATTTGGCGAAAAAATCGGTGTCGTGGGCAGCGGCGATCAGCCGGGCGTCGGGCCAAACGGCGTCGAGAGCACGGCGCACGGCGGCTTTGGTCGGCTCGTCCCAAAGCGCGGTTTGTCCCAGCGCGAGGAACGACGTTTGGGGGAAACGCTGCCGCAGGTCCTCGATCACGCCCCGCGCGGACGGATGAAAGGACGAAGAGTTCGGGTTCATCAAGGCTCCAAAGGGGTGTGGTCTATCGGCGGGGCCGGGGATGCGCTGACCCGCGAGGGTTCAAACGATGCCGGCTTAGTATACCCGCGCCTCGTTTCCCCAAGCCTGAACGCGCGCGCGCGTGCGTGCCCTCCCCCTCTTCGCACCCGCCGGAATGCCGATAACGAAAGTGCCCCGCCCGCGAGTTCGGTCTGACGGACGGCACTTTTGGGCACAACGATTGTCGGAACCTACATGACCTTTTTCCGTTTTTGCCTTTCTCGCGTCGTCCTGCTGCTCGTATTGCCGCTTGTGTTCTTGTCCGCCGCCCGATCCGCGCGCGCGCAGGACCACTTGCTGTTTTGCAACCGGCCCGAAAAGATACGGATGCCGGGCGCGTACGCCGACGCTCCCTTGATCGCGGGCCGAACGTACACCATTTTTTTCCACTACAAGAATGCGACGAATGCGGCCGGTCCCCTCGTGATCGCGCTGCAAGGTTCGCGCGGCGAGCCGATCACCCTGGACGTTCGCAAGGGCGTTGCCGATCCGCAGCGCGACCCGCCGCTCGCCGGGCGGCAGGCAATGGCGCGGTTTTTGTCCGCTCCCGAAAAGCGTTACGTCGGAACGGGCGGCGCGCACTTCGCGTTTCGCGTGGGCGCGAAGCAGATCGCATCGGGCGTGATGACCGTGAAGGCCGATCAGGACACGCGCCTTCGCATCTACTTTCGGCACAATCAGTGGACGGTTCCGGGCGCGCGAGCGGTCGCCGTGGACGCCCCCCGGCGCGACATCCAGGTGTCGCTCGGACCGGACGCGCTCAAATACTACGTGCGCATCGGGACGCCCGAACAGGGCATGGACCCGCGCCTGGACGGAACCTACGGACTGCTGTACGCCTTTCGGGTGGACGCGCCCGAAGGCCGCAAGGTGCGCGTGTCGTTTTCGCCGCGCGGCGGCAAGGCGGGTTTGGTCGGTTCGGTGGGCGGGATGATGCGCCAAAGCCGCATCGTGGGCGCGGCCGGCTGGGCCGTGTTTTGCGTCGCCCGCGTGGGCGCGAACGGCCTGGTTTTGACGACCGCGCCGTTCGGCGGCGTGTTTTACCCGGTCGAATTGGTTTTCGAGCTGTTGTAGGAAGAACGAGTAAAGATGGCGCGCGCGGCGACCGATAATGCCGGGCAAGGAAACGCCATGCCGTTCGCCCTACCCACCTTCACCCAACTGATCGCGCCGTTTATGGTTCTGCTGCAACCGAACAACCCGCTGCGCCCGTGGGCCGTCACGCTCGCGGTCTGCGCGCTGGCGTGCTTGCCGCGCGGCTCGCGGCGGCTGGGCGGAATTTTGTTTTTTTCCGTGCTGGTCGCGTGCGGCGTGTGGCTGTTCGTGCAGCACGCCTTTCACGATTTCACCCCGCAGCGTTAGCTCGCAGCCCGGCGGCTAAAGCCGCGGGCAACAAAAGCACCAAGCCTCCTGCGGAGGCTGCCGAGGGTTTTGCTGCGAACACGATGACCCTGCCGGGAAATCGGTCCGCAGCCTCCGCAGGAGGCTTGGTGCTTTTGTTGCCCGCGGCTTTAGCCGCCGGGCACAGCTCCCGTCGCCGCCGCCCGCAGCAACGCCTCGCCGTCCACCGAACCGGTCAGCGTTACCTCGCCCTCCCCGACCGCTACCTGCTCGACGCGAATCGGAGCGCGCAGCGCGGCCAAATCCACGAGCGGATTGACGCGCTCGGCGACGAAGCGCAGCACGATGCCCGGAATGGGCACGATGGACACGTTCGCGCCGCCCGGCACGAAGTCGAGCAGCGTTCCGCCCCCGTTGGAACGCGGCGACAGCGTTCCCCGAACGCTCAGCGGGATGCCGAGCAAACCGGCAAGTTCGGGCCGGGCGCGAATTGTCGCCTCACCCGGTCGCAGGCGAACGGACAGGCCAGGGATGTCCGGGCGGCGCGCGCGCAGATAGCGGTTCAGGCTTGTTTCACTGAGCCGGGCCGAAAAGCCAATCGCGCCCACGCTGCTCACGCGCTTTTCGCGGGTGTCCACGCGCAGGTCGGCCACGTCGAGGGTCAGATGATCGAGCGTCAATTCATCGCTCACGCGCACGTTCTCCCCGTCCACGCGCACGCGCCGCAGACGCCCTCGCAGCAGGGCGGCCGGGTTGTCGCGCACCCGGCTGCTCCATTTGTCGGCCGGTCCCAAAAACTGCGGCAACAGGTTGTCAATGCGCTGCTCGGCGATTCGCTCGGCCCGCCGCGCGCACCCGCCCCCGGTCAGGCTGAGCCAGGCGAGGCCGCTCAGCGCCGTTGTTGCCGCGCCCAAAGCGGCAAGCCGGACGCGTTTTTTTTTTCGCGTCATCGCTCGGTGGTCGCGCCGCTCGCCGTGGCCGCAATGGCCTCGGCGGTCGCCGCCGGGGACTCGCCGGGCTGGAGGGACGGGGCGGCCGTTGCGGCGTCGTCCATCTGCGTTCGCCGCGCCAGGGTGAGAGCCAACGCGCCCGCCATGACGAAGGCGGAAACGACGTACGGCACGGCCGGCCCGAAGTAGTTGAACAAACCGCCCGCCGTGATCGGCCCGAACGTGCGGGCGAGCGCGTCAAAACTTTGCGACGTGGACAGCGTCAGGCCTTGTCCCAAATTCGCCTTGCGGGACAGCAGGGCGGAAAGCGCGGGCGCGGTCAGGGCGCGGCCGATGGACAAAAGCAGCATCGGGCCGGCGACCAGCGCCCACAACGCACTTGGCAGGGGGAAAACGGCGAAGCCTATCACCATCAACACGATGCCCGTTCGCGCAATCGCGCCCTCGCCGAAGCGCGCGACCAGCCGCCCGATCAGCCCGCCCTGAATCAGCACGCCGGCAAGTCCGGCAAGCCCCAGAATCGCGCCGGACACCATCGGCTGTGCGGCCGGCGTCACGCCGAACGAGCGGATGCTGAGCAGGTAAAAACTGAAACTCTGCTCCAATGCCGAAAAACCGAACGTCACCAGAAACGTCAGCGCGAACAAAAACCCGGCCGGTCCGGCGATGACCCGTCCCAGCAGACGCGGCGAAAATCCGCCCGCCGCTGAGGCGCGCGCGCGCGCCTCGGCCGATAATGATTCGGGCAGGAAACGCAGCGTGAAAACGAAGTTCGCCAGCGCCATGCCGGCCGCGACGAAGGCGGGCAGGGCAAGAAACTTTTGTCCCAAAAACCCGCCGAAGGCCGGTCCCAACATGAAGCCCAACCCGAAGCACGCGCCCAACAGCCCGATGCCGCGCGCCCGGTTTTGCGGCGAAGTCACGTCGGCGACGTAGGCGAACGCGACGCCGATCGAGGCGGACGACAGCAGGCCGGCGAGAAGCCGGGCCGCGAACAGCATCCACAAATGGCCTTCCGCCAGCCCGAACAGCGTGTACGCGCCAGCCACGCCCACCAGGGAGATCAGGATGACCGGCCGCCGCCCTACCCGGTCCGAGTAGCGGCCCCACAACGGCGCGAACAAAAATTGTGTGAACGAATATGACGCGGCCAGCAGCCCTCCGATGGCCGCCGCATGCGCGTGGTCGGTCCCGACAGCCGTTTCCACGTAGCGCGGAATGTTCGGCAACACCAAACCGAAGCCCAACAGATCAATGAAGACCGTAACGGCGAGCAGCAAAAGCGGCCGGAAGTTAAAGGTCGGGTCGGCGGAGGGACGGCGCAAGAAAAATGGCTCCGGTACGTGAGTTCGGGGGTTCGGGGTCAGGCGGCAGCCACGCGGATGTGGTTGCGGACGGCGGCCACTCCGGGCAGGCGCGCGGCAATTGCTTCAGCGAGGGCGCGGTCGTGTTCGGACCCGGCCGTCCCGCCCAATTCAACCACGCCGCCGCGCGCCGAGACCGTGATCGTGTGGCTGTGCGCGAGCCGGCCGTCGTCGGCCAGGGCGACCTCGACGCGCTCAACGAGCGCGCCATCATTTTCGGCGGACGGCGAAGCCTCACTGGCCGTTTGCGTGTCTGCGGCCCTGCCGTCGGCGAGCAGCGGCGCGACCAGGGGCAGGGCGGCTCCGGCGAGCGGGGCGTTGCCGGCCGTGGCCGGGCTGAACGCGCCGGCCGCCCCGAAGGACGCCCCCACCAGCGGGGTCGTACCCAGCGGCAGCGCGACGAGTGACGTGTCACTCGTCGCGTCGTTCGTCTGGCTTTCCTCGTTTTGCGTGTCGGCCGAGGCCAGGTCGTGGAATTCGTTTGCTGATTCGTCTTGTGGCATGAGAGCGTAGCCCTTTCCGTGTAACGAAGTACCCTGCCCAAGCGTCATTCCATGCGCGCGCGCGCGCGCGAACAAAGGCAGACGAGGAGATAACACGACAGTGACGGCAAAGTGGAGCAGAGAAAACATCGCGGACGAGGTACGACGCGCCCATGCGCGGGGCGAGGACCTCAGTTATTCGGGCGTGACGAAGAACAACCTGGCTTTGCTGCGCGCGGCCACGCGTTATTTCGGCGGATGGGAAGCGGCCGTCACGTATGCAGGCCTGTGCTACGACGATTTGCGGAAATACCGCGTGTGGACGAACGAGCGGATCGTCACCCGCATCCGCGAGCTGCGCGAACAAGGAGCCGACCTGTCGTGGCGGCAGGTGTCCGGTAAAACCGATCCCGGCCTTGCCGCCGCCGCCGTGCGTGCGGGCCATTTTGGATCGTGGCGAACGGCCCTGTCGGCGGCCGGCCTGGACTACGACCGCATTTGCCGTTACCGCCGCTGGACCCGTGAGGGCGTTCTGCACGCCCTGTGCGCCCGGTACGCGCGCGGTCAGACGATGAACGCAAAGGCGCTGGAACAAAGCGACGTTGCCCTGCTGACGGCGGCCCGCCGCCGCTTCGTGTCCTGGAAACGCGCGCTGGCCTCAGCCGGAATAAACGAGCGCGGCATCGCGCCGTCCCGCTCCTTCGCGCGCCGCCCGGTGCGTTCGCGGCGCATACCCCTGAGCCGAACGCGCGCACTTTCCGATAACGGATAACGGAAAGACGCCGCCGTTCGGCCGCGAAGCCGGCTGTAGCGCGGCAGCGCGCACTCGTCCTCATGACTCACGTACCATTCAACGTTTCCAACCCATTCGGGGAAAACGCGGAAAGCGCCCTGGCGACTTCGTCCTGGGCGGGTCTGCAAATCACCGTTCGGGGCGGCAGCCAGCGGCGTCGCACCTGCGTGGTCGAGGCGGTTGGACCGCTTGACTATTATTCGGCCAGTTTGCTGAGCGCGACTTACCGGCGATTTCGGGACGATGCGGCCCGAACGGGCCTGCGGCGGCTCATCCTGGACTTGCAGGGCGTCGTCCGCTTTGACCTGACCGGAGTGGCCGCATTGCTCGAAATCGTGCGCGATGCGGAACAGGGCCGCTTCGGCCTGTTCATCGCCGACAAGCCCAGCCGCGGCGTTTACGCGGCGACCGGTTTGGACGAGCGGCTGCGGTTCCTGAGGCCCAACCAGATCGAGGCGCTTTAGCACCGCCGCCCCGGTGTTATAATGGGGCGAAATGCCCCTGCTCCACGCCCGTGACCGCCTGGCGCGGCACCCGCACCGCGTCGGCGCAGCGTTCTTTTTGGCCGTTCTCGTTGCCGTTCTGCTGACCCGCCGGGGCCAGGAAGCCACTCCGATTTATCAAGCGGCCCGGTTTGCCAGTTACCAGGGCAACGACCTGTTTTTGGCGCTCGGCAACGGGACTCTTTTGCTGCTTGCGTTCAAGGACGCGACACGCGCCTGGATCGGGTTCGTTGCGCGCGTCATGCTCACCCAACTCGCGCTGGTCCACCTGCTGAAGTTTGCCACCGGGCCGTGGTTTCGCCGTCCCAGCCACAGTCCGGGCGGGTTTCCCAGCGGGCACGCCGCCGCCGCGTTCGCGCTCGCGTTCCTGCTTTCCGAACGTTTTCCGCGCGGGGCCGTGGTCTGGTACTTCCTTGCCGGCGCGATTTCCTGGTCGCGTGTCGAGGTCGGCGACCATTTCGCGTATCAGGTCATCGGCGGCATGATCCTGGGCGTGACGACCGCGCTGCTGCTTTTCGACCTTTCCTGGCGGCGGCGAAAAACCGGCTAAATACCGGCCGCGTGGCCGTCGCAGCGCGGGTCCGAGCCGGCGGCGAACGCGCCGCCCGGTAAGACGCTCAGCACCTGGGCCGCGCTGCCGTGCGCCCACGGCCCAATCGTGTGCGCGTCGTGGCCGCGCGCGTGCAGGGCCGCGAGAAGGTCGTCGCCGGCCCGCGATTCGACTTCGAGGATGCCCGCACCGCCGTTGGCCGGTTCGCCGCCGCTGACGGCGCTGCCGGCCAGGTGCTGCCAGCGCCAGCGTTCGGCGGCCTGCTGCGGGTCCATGCCGCCGTCCACCAGGGCAACGAGCAATTGCAGGTTCGTCTGCACCTGGACGTGGCCGCCGGGCGAGCCGCCGACGTGGGCGAGCGCGCCGCTTCGGGCGTGTGTTGCGAGCCAGGCGTTCAGCGTGTGCGCGGGCCGCTTGCCGGGCGCGAGCACGTTCGGCGAGGCGGGGTCGAGCGAAAAGCCGGTCAGCCGGTTATTGAACAGTACGCCCGTGCCTGCGGCGACTTCCGCGCTGCCGAACGAGTGAAACACACTTTGAATAAACGAGACCGCGCTGCCCGTTTTGTCCGCCGCGAGAAAGTAGGTCGTGTCGGTCCCGGCGGCTGTCGGATCGCCGACCGGCGGGTCGGCAAGGGCACGGTCAAGGCGGATGAGGGATCGGCGGCGGGCGGCGTAGCCAGGCGTGAGGAGCGATTCGATGGCGGGTACGCCCGTGGCGATTTCAGGATCGGCAAGAAAGGCGTTGCGGTCGGCGAAGGCGAGTTTTTTTGCCTCGACGAGAACGTGCGTGCGGTCGGCCTCATCCATGCCGGCCAGGTCGAAACCTTCGGCGAGCGCGAGTTCCTGAAGAAGAATGTGGCCCTGCGAGGGCGGCGGCTGCCCACTGACGATCAGGCCCCGGTAGCCGACTTGCAGCGGCGGCAACACGCGCGTGCGGTGCGCGGCCAGGTCGTCGAGAGAAAAATGGCCGTTCGCGTTCCGGGCAGCGTGCGCGGCGATTCGCTCCGCCACGATGCCTTTGTAAAAGGCGGCCTCGCCCTCGCTTGCGATCTGTTCCAGCGTCCAAGCAAGGGCGGGTTGGCGGATGGTGTCGCCGAGTTGAACGTCGGCGTCGCTGCCAAGCGCGGCGCACAGTTCGGGCCGCGACGCGAGCAGGTCGGCGTTCGCGCTAAACTGACGCACCCAGCGCGGGCCGGCCGCGAAGCCGTCGCGGGCGTAACCAATGGCGGGCGCGAGCAGTTCGGCGACCGGCCGCGACCCGAAGCGCGCGTGCAGCGCGAACCACGTTGAAACCAGGCCGGGAACGGTCGCCGCCCGCAGGCCGCGTTCGGGGATGCCATTTGCGTACGCTTCGCGCGTCGCCGTTCGCGGGGCCGCGCCGGACCCGTTGAAGGCAAGGGTTTCGCGCGTCCGGGCGTCGAAGGTGATCAAGAAGGCATCGCCGCCCAAGTGACTCGCCCACGGCTCGACCACGCACAGCACGGCCGACGCGGCGATGGCGGCGTCCGCGAACGTCCCGCCGCCGGCAAGCACGTTCAGGCCCGCCGAGACTGCGAGCGGCTGGGAAGCGGCGACTGCCCCATTTCGCGCGACGACCACGCCTCGATGTGTCTCGACCGGTTCAAACGGCATTTTCTAATTCCTCGTTAGCGAATTCGATCCGGTTTGCTGGCCGGGATGGGGCGGCGCGTCGTTGGCCGTACCGCCATTTCCAGTACAGGGCAGAGCCAAGCGCGCCCAGCGTGTAGAACAAAATGTCCGCCGGGTCGCTGATTGCCAGATGCCGGTATGAGCGGACACGCGGCAAAAGCAACTCGAACACGGCGGACCAGACGAGCAGCGGAAGGATGACCTCGTACCACTGAGGCGGGGCGTCGTCGCCGCGCAAACCGAGCCGGCGCAGCGCCCACAGCATGAGGGGCACCCAGAACGGGATGCAGATCAGATCGTTTAGGTGATCGTGGAAGAAGCCGACCGGCAAAAGCGGCTTTAGCAGCCACCGATTGGCAGCGTACAAAAACAGGCACGCCACGAAAAGCGGGTCCCGAAGATACCGATACGATGACGGCATGGCTTAATGGCCTGAAGGTTGGTCGAGCGCGGCCAGGAAGGCAGCCACCAAGAGCGTCGCCCCCAGCGTCACCAGGAGTTTGAGCGCGAGCGCGGCGTAGCCGACGTAATTTCGGGGCCGGGTTTCGGTAGGGTTAAGGAGGGCCAGGCTCAGAAAAAACGCGAGCACGCCGGCAACGACGCACGTCTCGACCATCAAGCGAGCCTGTGGATGAAAGAAGAACTCCCGAAACGGCAGCGTGGCCTCCGGCGGACGCGGAGCGATGTTCGACAAATCCGCATCGTCCCCAGTTCCGCCCGGCTTCGCGTCGCGGCCGTAGGACACGACCCGATAGTCGCTCCCACGCACGGTGTAAACGAACGGCCGATTCCATCCATCTACCTCGGAGCGTTGGGTCGTGTCGTCGGCAGGGTCGCGCAACTGGCTCAAAGAGCGTGGGAAAGAGTGGTGCTTCAGGCGATAATCGTAGATAGCGGCACCCACCCGTTTCAACCGCCACTGGGTGTCCAACTGGGCGTACCGAAGGAGACCGTTCCGATTACAGGTTTGCCAGGCGGAAGCGAGCGCCAGGCCGGCGACCGTGGAGCCGAGGACACAAGAAATCAAGCAGGCGATCAGAAAGCGCCGCGCCGCGCTGCTGTCCCGCTTGCGGTCCGAAAGCGCCGTAAGCCTTGCCTTGTTGCTCACGCGACCACCGAGCCTTTCCTATCCAGCCATCGCGGCGATTTTTTCGACGTAGGTTTGGGCGCGGGCCTGGGCGTCTTCGCGGCTGCGGCCCTCGGCGTAGACGTGGAAGAACGGCTCGACGGCGTCAGGCAGAACCAGAACCCACTCGTGGGGCGAGTCCTTGATCTTGATGCCGTCAATGAGTTCAGCTCGATTTGGCGCACTGGCCTGGGCTTCCTCGGTCAGTTTTCGCATCACGCGGCCCTTGGCGTCGAAGGAACAGCGCACCTGCGCGTCGGCCAGAAACATCGGCGGCAGTTCGGCGGTGAATTCGGAAAGCGGGCGCCGAAGCCAGGCCAGCATTTCGAGCGTTTTGCCGAATGCGAAGAGGGCGTCGAAGGCCGGGTGAAAGTCGGCGAAGATGAAGCCGCCGTTCAGGTCGCCGGCAAGCGTGACTTTTTCGGCCGCGACGTTCGACAAAGTCATCAGGAAACGCGGGTCCGTTTTGGTACGCACGACGACTCCGTCCGCTTTTTGCACGATCTGCTCAATGAGCGAGGGCGCGGTCACGGGCACGGCCACCTTGACCCGGTCCGCGCCGGAGGGCCGCGTTTGGGCGACGAGCGATGTCATCGTCGCCAGTAATTCCACGCCGTGGAGCGGTCGGCCCTTTTCGTCCACGAGCGCGAGCCGTTCGCCGTCGGACAAAAAGATGACGCCAAGGTCCGCGCGCAGCGTTTGCACGACCTGAGAAACGTTGAACAACAGCGCCTGCTGCTCCATAACGCTTTTGGGCTGGCGGGCCGGGTCCAGGTAGGCGTTCAGGGCGATTACGTCGCAGCCCAATTTGCCCAGCAGGTCGGGCAGAACGGTCGCCATGCGGCCGTAAGCGTAGTCCACGACCACCTTGAAGTCACGCCGGGCGGTGTCGCCGGTCTTGATCTTGGCAAAATAACGCTGGCGGTACTGCTCGACCGCGTGCGTGGCGAAGTCAATCGTGCCCACCTCGTCCATGTCGGTGCGGCCGTAGTCTTCGCGGAAAAAGATCGTTTCGATTTTGCGCTCGGCGTTTTTGGTGAGGTAGATGCCCTGCGCGTCGAAGAACTCGACCAGGGCGTTGCGCGGGTTATCGGGGTCCACGCGCACGTTGACGCCGCCCTGGCAGTTTTCGGCCCGCATGGCGTTGCGCGCAATCGGCAGCGGCATGTCCTGAACGTCGAGAACGTGGCAGCCCACGGAGACCAGGCCGGCAAGCATGGCGCGCTTGAGCATCCGGGAGGCGGGGTGCGCGTCGCGGTTCATCATTACGGTCGCGCCTTTTTTCAAGAACGCGCCGTAGGACGCACCGAGTTTGGTGGCGAAGTCGGGCGTCAGTTCGATGTTGCAGATGCCGGTCACGCCCAGGCCGCGAAACAGGCTGGCGTGGTACTTCGATCCCCAGATCAGCGACTCGGTCACGGTCGCGTCGGCCTCGATCACCTTGTCCGGCCACAACTTGACCAGGGGGCGGACAATCGCGCCGTTTTCGATGTGGCACCGGTCGCCCACGACCGCGCCCTCCTGAACGACGACGTCGTCCTTGATCGTGACGTGATTGCAAACGGTGCAGGCGGTCAGTTGCGCGCCCTTGCCGACGTACACGCTGTCCCACAAAATCGCCTTTTCGAGAACGGCGTTTTCCTCGATCAGCGCGTTGTCGCCGACGACCGTGTCCGCCCCGATCTGCGCGCCGGCCTTGATGCGGCAGTTCGCGCCGATCATGACCGGGCCTTCGATTTTCGCCGCCGGGTCAATCTCGCTCCCCTCACCCACCCAGAAAACGTTATCGGGCCGCGAAAAATCGCCGGCCGTGCCCGCGCGTTTGTGGCCCTCGATGGGCAGGACCGTTTTGCCCCGTAACACGTCGTACTGCGCCTCGCGGTACTCGTTCAGGCTGCCCACGTCGGTCCAGTATTCGCCCAGCACGTAGCCGAACAGCGAGCGGTTCTCGGCGAGCATTCGGGGAAAAATGTCCTGCGACCAGTCGTAACTCTTGTTCGGCTCCATCAGGCCCAGCACGCTCGGTTCGATCAGGTACATGCCGGTGTTGACCGTGTCGGAAAAGACCTCGCTCCAGGAGGGCTTTTCCAAAAACCGCTGGATGCGCCCGTCCTCGCCGGTCACGACCACGCCGAATTCGAGCGGGTTCTCGACGTGCTGCAAAACAAGGGTCGCCTCGGACTTGTTGGCGCGATGAAAGGCGAGCGCCTTTTCCACGTCCAAGTCCGTCAGGGCGTCGCCGCTGACGATGATGAACGTGCCGCCTTCGAGGTATTTTTCGGCCTTTTTGACGCTGCCGGCCGTGCCGAGCGGCGTATCCTCGACCGAGTAGATCAGGTTGACGCCCAGGTCGGCTCCGTCGCCGAACTGGTTTTTGATCTCGTCGCCCTTGTAGTACAGCGTCAAAACGACGTCCTCGACGCCCGCGCGCCGAAGGTGTTCGATGATGTGCTGGGCGATGGGCTTGTTCAGGACCGGAACAATCGGCTTGGGGCGATTCGAGGTCAGGGGGCGGAGCCGGGTTCCCTCGCCCCCGGCCATCACGACGGCTTTCATGCGCTAACGTCTCCCTTTGCGCGGCACGGCAAGTCCGCCGGGCCGGTGATTACCTTAGGTTTGTTCTACCCGCTCCGGCACGCCCCAGTCGTCGCGCGGCGGTGCGAACACGTCAAGGACGATTGAATCTTCGAGGGCGCGCGCGCCGTGCGTCTCGTTGGAGGCCAGGTGAACCACGTCGCCCGCGCGGGCCACGACCGGCACGCCCTCGACGACGAATTCCAGCGCGCCTTCGAGCACGACCGAAAACGGCTCGTTGATGTGCCGGTGAACGGGCAAAACGCTTCCGGCCGCAAACGTCACGCGCGCAACCGTCATCTGCGCGCCGCTGACGAAGCGCCGCAAAACGCTTCCGCCGTTCTCGCTCGGCAACGGCGATTCGGGCACATCGCGCCACGCGGTACGCTTCATGGCCTCAGACTAACAAACCGCCCGCTCCGGTGTCAATCGCCGCGAGCGACACGGCAAAAAGGGCGCTTCGCAACTTTAGCGAAGCGCCCTTTTTATAGATGCCGAGGACGGGATTTGAACCCGTAAGCCTTGCGGCACTGCCTCCTCAAGACAGCGTGTCTGCCAATTTCACCACCTCGGCAAGGCAGGGTCAGTTTATCGTGGCGGCCTCGCGCTGTCAAGATGAACCGCGCGCGCGGCTACGGCTGGACGGCGAGGCGGATCGGGTAGTTGGAGCCGGAAAGCGGCAGGGTTTTGACGCGGACGATGCGTGTTTCGCCGGGCGCGAGCGGGTAGCGGCCCAGGACCGATTCGGTCGGCGGGCGAATCTGGGGAATTTCGACGGACTGGTTGTCCACCAGGAATACGCCGCCGGCCAAGCCCGCCGACGGCTCGAAGATCAGCCGGGCGTTGGCGGGTTTGGTGGTCGGGTTCGATAGGGTGAACTCGATCTCGTAAAACACGCCGTAGTTGCCGTCCAAACGCTGCGCGCCGCCCCCGGCCGCTTGAAGCGGCACGCGGCCGATGCTCACGAATGCCCACCGGCCGCCCACGTCGTAGCGGGCCGCGATGACCTTACGCGGACCGGGATAAACGTGCGGCGACAGCGGAAACGGATCGCCGATGCCGGCTGCATCACTGCTCGTCCACGGGTTTGTGGTCAGCAGAAGTTCGCCCGGCGCGGTTCGCGGGTCTTCGGGCAGGTCGGCCCCGACACGCACCAGAAGCGGCTTCGCCCCGGTCAGTTGGCGCAGCTGCACGATGCCCGAAATCGTCAGGCCCGGCGACAGCCGCTGGGCGGTCACGGCGATGCGGCTGCGGGCGGGCAGTTCGAGGATCGCGCCCACGTCATCCCGCTGATCGCGCACGAACAAAGCGGCGGCCCGGTAGCCTACCCAAACCGTGTCACGCACCGGCCCGGCCGCGCCGCCCACCACCTGAACGCTCGCGGCCGTGTCCGCATCGTTGACGAGTTCGACGCAAAAAACGCAGGCGCGTTCCAGCGCGCTCTGGTGGTGGTACAACAGCCGGTTCGCGCCCGCGCGCAGGTTGAGGCGGGCCGCGAACAGCGTACCGAAGCGCAAAAGGCGTTCGGGGTCGTTGCTGTACATCAGGTCCGAGGTTTCAATGGGCGGCAGGGTCCGATTAACCACGCCCACCTTCGCCACGCCGCCCACCGCGATCATGTCTTGCCCTTCGAGCAACAGCGGCACCTCGACAGTGCGCAATTGGCCGGCGGCAACGGCGGGCGAGCCGATCTTGTCGGGCGCGACCACCAGGCGCACGGTCGCTCCCTCGACGGGCTGCGCGCTGTTCAAGGCCGCGAGCGAGGCATATCGGGCGACGCGCTCGCCGGACACTTCGCGGCCGGTAACGATCAATTGCGGGCGTGCCTCGATGCGGCCCGCGTAGGGCTGAACCGCGACCGCGATAGTCGTTTCCGCCCCTTCTCGAACGAGCGTCAGCGTTTCGCGGCCGGGTCCAACGCCGCTGAGCATCACCTCGGCCACGTTGGCGTTTTCCATGTCCGGGTCGGAGGAGGCGCGCAAAACCGTGCCGGCGCCCGATCCGACGGAAACGCTCACCGCCCCGCGCGCGGCTCCGCCGATTTTCAGCGTCCGGTTTTCGCCCAGCGGCACGACGATCCGTTTGTCTTTTTCCGCTCCGACCAGAATCAGGCCGGGCACCTGGAGCGCATCCTGAAGCGCGTCCGACCACGAGCGGGCCAGGCCGGCGGGCGTCGCGCCCGTGCCGCGCGCATCGTCGGAACTTGCGACCGCGATAGTCTGACCGAGTGCCTTGAGGCGCGGATTGTCCTTATCGGTAGTCACGTCCACGGTCACGTCGCGCCGGGTCAGGCCGCTTGCGACGGCCGCGCGCAGCCGGTCGGCGGCAACCTGGGCGCGCTGTTCGGGCAAAAAGCCGCCCAGTTCGCTTCGCAGCCGCAGCACGATCCGGCTGTTGACCAGGACCTCGCCGGGCGGCAGGTTCGCGCCCGGATTGCTCACGCGCCACTCGACGCGCGGCGTCCAGCCCGCACGGCCCGCCGCCGCCCGGCTGGAGTGCATCATTGCGGCAAAACAAAGCGCGGTCGCCGCCCACAGCAGCGCCGCGCGCCTCAGTCGTTGCAAAACCGACAACCTTTCAAACGAAGTTACGTTAGTGCGGCCCGATCCGATGAAATTTTCGATCCATTTCGCCGAACGGCAGCCGCAGCAGAATCGGGCGGCCGTGCGGGCAGGTGAACGGGTTTTTCATGCGGGCCAAGTCGGACAGCAGCCGCGTCATCTCATTTTCGGTGAGCGGGTCGCCCTTTTTCACGGCCATCTTGCACGAGGCCATGATGACGGCCGTTTCGTGCGGCACGAGCAGGCGCCGCGACAGCGTGGCGGCTGTCATCTCGTCCAAAATCTCGCGCAGCGTTCCCAAATAATCGCCCTGCGCGATGCGCGCGGGCACGGCCCGCACGACGAACGTTTCTCCCCCAAACGGCTCCAAAACAAAACCGGCGCGGGCAAGGGCGGGCAGGCGCTCGGCCGCGACGCGCGCCTCGCGCGCGCCCAGTTCGAGCGTTTGCGGCAAAGCAAGGTGCTGCGCGACCACGCCCCAACGCGCCGCGCCGTCACCGTCGCTTTCGCCCATCGCCGCGTTCATCATTTGTTCGTACAAAACGCGCTCGTGGGCGATGTGCTGATCCACGAGCAGCAAGGCATCGTCGGTTTCGCACACGATGTAGGTGTTGCGCGACTGGCCCAGCACGCGCAGCCGACCGATGCGCTCGCCATCGAAGCCGGGGTAAACGTCGGCCATTGCCCTCACCGCCTGCCTCTCGCTCGTCTCCGGGCAGGGGGTGAGAACAGCGAGCGGCATCTCGACCTCGCTTTGCGTCCACGACGACAAAGCCGCGCGCGCCATGATCGGGCTGACCGGTTCGGGCCGCCGAACGCTCACGCCCAGCGAGGGTTGAACGGTTACTTCGGGGACCAGGCCGCCGGAAAGCAGCGCGTTTTGGACGGCGTGATGAACGGCGTGGTACACGTCGCCATCGCGGGTGAAGCGCACCTCGGTTTTCGCCGGGTGAACGTTCACGTCCACGAGATGGGGCGCGATGTCCACAAAAAGGGCGCAAACGGGGTGCCGCTCGGTCGTCATCAGGTGGCGAAAGGCGGCGTCGAAGGCATGGGAAACCGTGCGCGAGCGCACGAAACGGTTGTTCACGAACGTTGCCTGGGCCGCGCGCGTTGCCCGGCTGATGGACGGACGGCTGACGAAGCCGCGCACGCACAGGCCGGGCGATTCATACAAAAGGGGCACCATCGCGCGGGCCACGTCGCGGCCCCAAACGGATGCGACGGCGTGGAGCGGGTCGCGCGCGCCGGGATAAGCGTACATCTCGAAGCCGTCGTGGAGCAGCCGGAAGGCGACCTGGTGATGCGCGAGGCTGAGGCGGTGCAGCAGTTCGACCGCGTGCGTCAGTTCGGTTTGCGTCGTTTTTAAAAACTTCAGGCGGGCCGGCACGCTCGCAAAAAGATTCTCGACCGTGATCTGCGTGCCGTTGGGCATGCCCGCCGGCTCGACGCGCACGACCTCACCCGCGCGCACGACGACGGACGTTGCCGCATCGTCACGGCCGCGCTTGGTAACCAGGTGAAAGTCGGAAACGGACGCGATGGAGGGCAGCGCCTCGCCCCGGAAGCCGAGCGTGCGGATGGCGAACAGGTCATCGGCGTCGCGGATTTTGCTGGTCGCGTGGCGTTGGAGGGAAAGCACGGCGTCGTCGCGCGTCATGCCGCAGCCGTCGTCGCGCACCACAATTTTGCGCTTGCCGCCCTCGATCAACTCGACCTCGATGCGCGTCGCCCCCGCGTCCAAACTGTTTTCGACCAGTTCCTTGACGACCGACGAGGGCCGTTCGATCACCTCGCCGGCCGCGATGCGGTTGGCGGTGTTGTCGTCCAAAAGCGCGACCACGCCCCCGCCGTCTTCGGTGTCCTGGGGTGCGTCGGCGAGGCAAGTAACAGTATCCGGCACGCCGCAATTTTATCACGGGGGCGTTCGATCACGAAAACGAAAAGCGACACGGGTTTTAACCCGCGTCGCTTTTCGCGTCGCGTCGCGCCACAAAGGAACGGCCGCCCCGTGCGCCGAAGGGGAAGGCCATGAAAACGCTTTCCCACGTCCGCTGGGGCATTTTGGGCTGCGGCGACGTGGCCGAAAAAAAAGGCGGGCCGGCGCTGTACCAGGCCGCCGGCTCGTCGCTCGCGGCGGTGATGCGCCGCGACAAGGCCAAAGCCGAAGACTTCGCGCGCCGCCACGGGGCCGCGCGGTCCTACGACGACGCGGACGCGCTGCTCGCGGACCCGGACGTGGACGCCGTTTACGTCGCCACGCCGCCGCATCTGCATTGCGCGCAGACAATCGCCGCCGCGCGGGCCGGCAAGCACGTTCTGGTCGAAAAGCCGATGGCGCGGAGCGCGGCCGAATGCGACGCGATGATCGCGGCCTGCCGCGCGGCGAACGTGCATCTGCACGTCGCCTACTATCGAAGGTTCTGGCCCAAGTTCGTCGAGGCCAAACGGCTGGTCCACGACAGCACCATCGGCCATGCGCTCGGCGCGCGGCTCCAAATGTGCGCGATGAGCGGATCGGCGGGCTGGCGAACGGACCCGGCGATCAGCGGCGGCGGCCACTTCGTGGATGTTGGTTCGCACCGCCTCGACATGCTCCTCCACCTGCTCGGCGACGTTGCCGAGGTTTCGGGCTATGTGGATAACCTGGTCGGCGGGCACGGGGCCGAAAACGACATTGTTCTTTCGCTTCGTATGGCGTCGCGCGTCGTCGTTTCCGCTGGCTTCCATTTCCACACCCACCCCACACGCGACGTGCTGGAAATCTACGGCACGGGCGGCACGCTCGCGCTCGACCCGTTCGACGGCGACACGATCACGCTGCGTTACGGCCTGGAGCAGCCCGCCGAGCGCGGCATTCGCCACCCGAACCCGTCGCCCACGCATCTGCCGTTTGTCGAGGCGTTGGTCAAGGTCTACCAGGGCGAGGCGGTCGCCCACGTCACGGGCGAGGAGGGGGCCAAAGCGACGCGCATCATGGACGCGGTTTTGGCGTCGCGCCGCTAGCGGCCACGAAAAAGTCCTCGGCAAGCAGGAGGGCGGCGTAGTCGTCAATCGGCACGGGCGGGGTGCGCAGGCCGGGCGGCAGCAGGCGCTGCAAACCGCGCGGCTGGTGCTCCTGTAGATAGCGGCTTCGGGCGCGCTGCGAGGTAAAGGCTTCCTCGACGAGTTGAACCGGAACTTCCGGCAACGCTTCGCGCAAGGCGCGGGCGAGAACGGTCCCGCCGGTGGCGTTGCCGACCAGAAGCGTTTCCACGCCATGCTGGGCGACGAGCGGCAGCACGCGGGCGACCACGCGCGCAGCTTCCACGATCTCGCGGTGCAACACGCGCGGCCGGTCGCCGCCCGATGCCGCTTGGCAAACCACGGCGATGCCGCACTTGGCCCGGCCGGGGTCGAGCGCGAGCACGACCGTCGGTTCGGGCGCGAGGCGGGGCGTCAACGAGCGCGCGCCATCAGGGACGGGCAACCGTGGCGGCAGTGGCGGTGGCAGCAGCGGCGGCGGGCGGGACGTTTGCGGCGGGCGTGACGTTTGCGCCGGGCGTGACAAGGCGCAGCGGGGCGACCTCGAAGCGCAGCGTGACCGGATCGGCGGCGCGCAAATCGCTTGCGGCGCGCACCACGACCTGGGCGTCCGGGCCGGTTTGGCGCACTTCGTCCAAAAGTTTGAGCCACTGGCCGCCGCCGATTTGAACCACGCTTTCGCCGCTTTCATCCCCGTCCAGGCGGTCGTGCGCGCCGGGCGAGGGGGGAATGATGCCCGAATCCAGCAACTGGCGCCGCACGTCCCGGCGCAAAAAGGCGTACAGCGCGTCGGCGACGGCGGCGGGCGGGCGCGAGCCGTCCAGGGTAATCTGGCCGACGACCGTGTTTTGCCGCAGCACGCGCCGATTTCGGTACGTGCGCAGCTCGACCGGCACCGGCTCGCCCTCGACGGCATTGGCGGCGGCGACCACGAGCACGGCAACGTCGTCGCCGGCCCTTGCGATGGCGTCGGCTGCGGCCCCGATCAGCGCGTCCTCGTTTGCCGGCGAAACGTTGAGCGGCGAAGCGCCGTTTTCGCTCGCGGTCGTGATCAGGGCCGCGCCCCCTTCCGTGCCGGCCCCGGCACTGGCGGCGAGGCGGCGCGACACCAGCACGATGTTTCGTTTGCCGGTTTCGGAAGGCTTCGCCCCGCGCGCCTGGGCTTTGTCGGCCGCGCGGGCGATCAAGCGTGCCAGTTCCCGCTGCGCCTGGGCCGGGTCGAGACCGGACGGCAGCGAAAGCCGGTCTATTTCTTCGCCCACTTCGTAGGTGATGCGGCCCTGGCGCAGATCAAACGTGTTGCTCAGGCTTTCGTCCAGCGCGTTTTTCAGGCGCGTTCGGCGCGTTTCCAGCGCGCCCACCTCGGCGCTTAACTGGCCCAGCCGGGTTTGCTGCCGCTCAACCTCCCGCTCAGCGCTTTGCGCAAGCGCGGCCTGCGCGTCGGCCCGGCGGCGCTGTTCGCGGGCAAAGCCGGCAACCTTTTCGGCCGCCCGCTCAACGCTTTCGCGGCGCGCGACGGCAATTTGGACCTGCTGCTCGGCCCCGCGCGCCCGCGCCCGCGCCTGCACGACGCGCTTTTGGGCCGCCGCCACCCGTTTCCCGGCCTCGGCGATGCGGCGCTGCTTGTCACGCAGTTGGCTTCGCGTTTGGGCGAGGCCGCCGCGCGCTTGTTGCAGGTTTTTCTGAGCCGTTCGCAGACTGCTCTGGGCATCCTGTACCTGCTGCTTCGCGCCGGCAAGCCCGACCTCGGCCGTTTTCTGCGCCGTAAGCGCGCTTTTTTGCGCCGCAACCGCCGCTTCCCGCCCCCGCCGCGCCTGCTCCACCTCCCCATTCAAACGGGCGGCGGCCACCTGTTGAGCGGCGACGCCGCCTTGCAGAGTCTTGTTTTCCCTTTTGAGCAGGCGGTTCGTCGCGTACAGCGTCGCGCCGTCGGTCAGCACGCGGCGAAAGGTCGGCACGGACGCGTACATCAGGCCAAAGGAAAAAAGCGCAATCGCCATGCCGGCAAAAACGGTCATCAGCGTGGCCGTGTGCCGGGGGCGCAAACCGAGCAGCGAATGACGCCGCTTGCCGATCTTGTGCCCGATCCGGTCGCCGGCCCAGGCCACGAATCCGGACACCGGTACGAGAAGTAAAAAAATCAGCAGAACGAGGTTCACAGGGGGTCCTAAAAATCGCGCTGAGGCGGGCAGGTCGGGAGGTGGGAGAGTTTTTATTTTACGGCGAAATTTACCCTGACCGTTACCGCAAAACGCGCCGGTTCAGGTAAACGGCGGCGACCAGGCCGGCAAGGTTCGGCAGCGCGGCGGCCAGGGCCGGCGGCAACGGCCCGGAGCGGCCCAGCAGCAGAGTCATCTGGAAACTCACCCAGTAGACGAAGATAATGAGAACGGCCAACCCGAAGCCAACGCCCTTGCCGCCGCTGCGGGCGGGCCGCACGCCCAGCGGAGCGCCCACGAGCGCGAACACGAACGAGGCAAACGGCAGCGAGACGCGCCGCGCGATCTCGACCTCGGCCTCGCGCGCGCCCGACACGTCCCCCAGCACGCGCTGCGCGCGCACCACGGCGCGCAAATCCCGAATGCTCGTTTCGGCGACGCCGGCCTTGCGCTTGCTCATCTCGTCGGGCGTGCCCACGCCCTGCAACGTGTGGTTCGGACCCAGCAGGCTGTTTTCCCGCGTCTCGCTGGACGCGGCCGAAAAGACGAACGGGCTTTCCAGGTTTTCCCACGACGCGGCGTAAAAATCGTCCAGGGTCCAGTCGCGCGTGCCGACCTTCCACTTTGCCCGCCGCGCGAACACGAAGCCGACCTGCCGGTTGTTTTTCCACAGTTCGATGGCGACGTTTCGCAGTTCCTGACGGATCAGGTCCACGCCGCCCTCGACCTGAACGACCATTTGAAGCGCGCCGGTCTTTTTGTCGCGCAGCGGAACGGAAAAGCCGGACGCGCCCGCGCCGCCCGGCCCGCCGGTCGCCGTTTCCCCGATTTCCTTGTAAACGCGCTCGCGCTCGCGGTTCGCGTACGGCACCACGGCGTCCGCGAACCACAAGCCGACGAAGGAAACGAAAAGCGCGAACACGGCCAGCGGAGCCGCGATGCGCTCGAAGCGGACGCCGGCTGCCATGAGCGCGACGATTTCCGAGTCGCCGGACAGCCGTCCGAAGCCGAGCAGGGCCGCGAGCAGCATCGCCATCGGGAAGGTGAGGGAAACGATGTAGGGCAGCGTGAGCAAGACAAGATGCCCCACGGTGGCAAGCGGCACGCCCAGGGTCGTGAACTGGGCGAGTCGCAGCATTTCGCCGGCCGCGAAAAAAACGGACGTGAACAGCAGCACGCCGAACACGAACATCGGGGCGACCTCGGCCACGATCAGCCGGTCCATTCGCTTGACACTCATGGAAGGCTACTTGGTGGTGAAGTTCTCGCCCAGATAATACTTGCGGGCAAGCGGGTCGCGGGCCACCTCGTCGGCGGTCCCGCCGGTCATGATCTTGCCGTCGGCCAGGATGTAGGCGCGGTCGGTGAGCGCGAGAACGGCGCGCGCCTCGTGGTCGGTGATGAGGATGCCGATGCCGCGCGCCTTGAGGCCACGAACGATGGTCCCGATCTCCTCGCGCGCGATGGGGTCAATGCCGGCGAAGGGTTCATCTAAAAGCAAAAAGGCGGGGTCGGCGGCAAGGGCGCGGGCAATCTCGACGCGCCGCCGCTCGCCGCCCGACAGCGCGTAGCCCTTCGAGCCGGCGATGTGGCCGATGTGGAGTTCTTCCAACAGTTGTTCGGCTTGGTTTTTGCGCTCGCGGGCCGGGCAGCCGGTCAGTTCGAGCACGAGCAGGATGTTTTCGAGCGCGCTGAGTTTCCGAAACACGCTCGGCTCCTGCGCCAGATACCCGATGCCGCGCCGCGCGCGCTGGAACATCGGCTCGCGCGTGATGTCGCGCTCGCCCCGGCCGTCGTTCTCGTTGAGAAAAATACGGCCGGCCGTGGGGCGCACCAGACCGACGGTCATGTAAAAGGTGGTCGTTTTGCCCGCGCCGTTCGGCCCCATCAGGCCCACGATCTCGCCCTGGTCAATGTGGATGCTGACCCCGTTGACGACGCGCCGCCCCCGATACGTCTTGACCAAATCACGCGCCTCGATCCGCTTGCCGGAACGGGCAGGAAGCGGCGTAGGCTGGTCCGCGTCGCGCGGCGCGACGAAGGACGTCATCGGTTCCCGCCCCCGTTTTTGGGCCGCGGAGCGCGCTCGCGCACCGTGCCGGTTGCGCTGCCTTCATTCACGGTGACGGACTGCGTGCCGTCACGCCGCAAAATGATCACGGCAGATTTGACAAAACTCACGGCCGGTTCGACGAAAATGCCGCCGCGCGAAACCAGGCGCACGTTCCCCTTGAGGTCAATGCGACCAACGTCGCCGGGCGTGTCGAGTGCGGCGTATGTGGCGTTATCGCACGTCACCGTGTCGTGGCGCGGTTCGCCCGTGTCGCCCGGTTCGAGCGGCGTGCGTACCACGACGCGCACGCTGCCCGACAGGTTCGCCGAAACCACCTGAAATGGCGCGCCCGGCTTGGCGCGCCGGAACAACACCTGCATCTTTGGCGCGGCCAGATCGTAGCGCGCCGAAGTCACGACGGCGGGTTCCTTGCCGTCTATCACCACACGGGTACTGTTGCTGTCCGGCTGTTCATACTGCACCGTGTTGAAGTTCGGGAGGGTAAAGGTCACGTTGCCGATGCGTTGCCGGGTAGTTCCGGCGGCGTTGCCGCCCTGCCGCCGGACGGCCGGTTTTTTCACGTCCGGGGCCGCCTGCGCGGGCGGAACCGTTCTCGACGCCATCGCGGTCGTCAACGTGGCGGCGGCTACCACAGTAGTTACAAGCGTTTTGTTTTTCATGCTGTTTGGTGAAAAGGAGCCGTTGTAAACGATGGTCGCGGTTTGGCCGTCACCCCAAACGGTGAAGCGGCGGATTGTCATGTCGGCCTCGAACGCGCGGCCGGGGACGTTGACGCGCGCGTCGGGCGCGTCGCGCGTGATGAGAACGTTGCCTGCGCCTCGAACCACGCGGTCCTTCGGGGTCCAGGTTATGCGGTCCGCTTGAAGGGTGGGCGCGCCCGGCTGGGCGAGCGAAACGGCGCGCACGTTCCCGGTTCCGACGACCTGCTGCGTTTGGGGGTCGGCCTCGATAACGTTTGCGCGAAGAAAAAGAACGGGCCGACCTTCCTTGTCGTACAGCGTCGCCTCGCCATCCGCGAGCCGGGCCACGCGTTTCCCGTTTCGGACGGTCTGACCCAACGCGCCGCGCGCGCTCTTCACCCGCGCGACGATGCGCCCATTTGTTGGGTCGAACAAGGTCGCGGTCGCGCCCTGGAACGCACCGCCGAGCGCGTCGGCCTTTGTCTTTTCCGCCAGCCGCTCCGCCTTTTGTCGCGCCCTTTCCGGCGCGGTCCGGCGAGTCACGCTGCCGGCTTCGGGACGCCGCGGTGCGCACCCCGCGCCGAGACAGGCAGCGACGCCCGCGAAAACAACAAGCGCCGCCGTCCCCCATGCGTCCGTTTTTAATGGCATTTTCAGTGTAGCATGCGCGCTTTCCGCAACAGGGCGCAGGGCGCGTCCCGCCTGGTAAGACAGCGCGCGCGCCGCATCGTGGCGAGTTTTCACCTGCCCGACGCCACCGCAGGGTTGGGCGTTGACAGCGCTCCCGGCGCGTTTCTATACTGGCCGCGCGTGTTACAACACGGTAGGACAGGCAGGAAAGGAAACGAACCATGCGTTTTGGCGTTTGCGCGGGCGTGGACAAGGCCGAACTGCTCGCCCGCCTCGGCTACGACTACATCGAACTTGGCGCGGCCGGCGACCTGATCCCCGACGACCCAAACGAGGCCGCCTGGACCGAGCGGCGGCGACGAATAGACGCCGCGCCGTTGCGCCCGGAAGCCTTTAACAGTTTCGTTCGGTCGGGCAAAATCGTGGGGCCGGACGCGGATGCCGAACGGCTGGAGCGTTACGTTCACACCGCGCTCGCGCGGGCCGCCCAGGTCGGCGGCAAAATCATCGTCTTCGGCAGCGGCGGGGCGCGCAACGTTCCCGACGGCATTTCACGCGACGCGGCCAGGAACCAGATTCTCGATTTTCTGGACTGGTGCGCGGACGCTTACGAAACGACAGGCGTCGTCGTTGTCATCGAACCGCTGAACAAAAGCGAAAGTAACATTCTGAACACGGTCGGCGAGGGGGCCGAGTACGTGCGCGCGCTAAATCGGCCCGGCGTTCGCAACCTTGCCGACACGTATCACATGGAAAAAGACGGCGAATCCTTGAGCGCCATCGAGGACAGCGGCAACGTGCTCGCCCACGTCCACACCGCCGACACCAATCGGCGTGCGCCCGGCACGGGCGTTTACGACCACGCGGCTTTGTTCCGAACCCTGACGCGGGCTGGCTACGATGACCGGATCAGCATCGAGTGCGGCTGGAACGACTTCGAGCGCGAAGCCGAAGCCGCCCTCCTCCATCTGAAGCAGGCCCACACTTCAAGCGACGGCCGGTAACACTGCCGGATTCGTTGTGGCTCGCGCCCAAACGCGAGATAGAACACTGCCGCTATGGTTAAAACAAAGGGTATTCTGCAAGTAACACAATCCATTCGAAAGAAGACACAACGTTTATGTCTCAACTCTTCAAGATAAGCGCGGCGTACCTGAGCGCGGCGGCGGCAGTTCTCGCGTTTGGTATGGCCGGCTGCGGCGGCGGCGGCGGTACCAGTGGCAACAACCCCGGGGGCGGCGGTACCAGTGGCAACAACCCCGGGGGCGGCGGTACCAGTGGCAACAACCCCGGGGGCGGCGGTACCAGTGGCAACAACCCCGGGGGCGGCGGTACCAGTGGCAACAACCCCGGGGGCGATAACGGAACGCCCGTTACGCCGGCTCGGCCCGTCGCGCGCGTGGCGATCAGTGCGCCGGGTGACCCGGCCGCACTTTCGCTGAACCGAGGCGAGGCCTCTACCGTGACCGCGACGGCCTACGACGCGGCAGGACAAGCCCTGGTCGTTTCCGGCGCGAACTGGACGTGGACCGTGGACAACACGAACACCCTGGCGCTTTCCCCCAGTGCGGCCCAGGCCCAGCTAATCGGGCAGGACGCTGGCTCGACCGTGATTCACGTTCGGGAAGCGACTTCGGGGCAGGAAGCCCAGTTGCCGGTCGTCGTCAATGCGGTCGCACCGCCGGCTCCGGGAACCGCCGCCGCCGTGTACACGAACGACTTCGAGAACGGCGCGGCGCAAGCCGGCCCCGAATGGTCTAAACGCACCATCAGCGCGACGCCTGCGGGCGGTCGCCGCTTTTTGGGCGAGTTAGGCGACGAAACGTTGCGCTTGTCCCTCACCAACCTGCCGACCCACGGCCGTCTTCTGATCCGCTACGACCTGTACCTGATTCGTTCGTGGGACGGCAGCGCTGCTGGGGTCGGCCCGGACTTTTTCCGCTTCGATCTGGAAAACGGCCCCACGCTGCTGAACGCCACCTTCAGCAACTTCAACGGGCTGTTGCAGAGTTATCCGGGGTCCCTCGGCTCGGCCACTCAGTACCCCGGACAAACCGGCGCGCGGGAAATGAACACCCTGGGCTACGTGTACAACACGGTCGGCGTGACGGACTCGGTGTACCACTTCGAGCATACCGCGCCCCATACGGCGAGCAACGCGGTCCTGCGCTTCATCGTGGACCCGACCAATCCCGAGGGCCTGAACAACGAAAGCTGGGGCGTTGACAACGTCGAGGTGATCGCGGCGCCGTAAAAACAAAAGCGCGGCCCGGCCAACGAGAACCGTTGGCCGGGCCGCGCCTTGTATTTGCCGCGCGTGCGAGCGGCGCGATCACGCTTCGTCGTCGAAGTCGCTGATGGTTTGGACCGAGCCGTCGGGCAGGGTAATCGTGCCCGCCCCGGCTGCGTCCCACACGCAGACTACTGGCCCGGCCGGGTCGTCCAGGGTCAGCGTGCCGCCGCCGTCCGCGGCTTCGGTCAGGAGGCCCTGCACGTCGCCGTAAACCAGATCGGCCGAAAAGGAGCCGTCCGCGCCAATGGCGAGGTTGCGAAACTCGACCGCGCCGTCGCTGTCGGCCACGCGGATGTCGCCGGTCGTGCTGTTGCCGAAATCTACGAACGTCAGGTCGAACTCGGTTTTAACGCCGGTCGCGGAGTCGCTGACCGTGCCGCTGACGCGGGTTGTTTCCCCGTTCTCGTCGTTGACGCGGATGTTGAGCCGGCCGCTGCCCGGCTCCTCGCCGGCGGTCAGGTTGTAGTTGAGAACGAAGGTAAGCGGGAAGGTAAGCGGGTCCCCCTGCGTCGCCAGCGAAATGAAGCCCGCGCTCTGCGTGGCCGCGGCGTCCCGGAAATAGTTCAAGCGGAACGCAGTGTCGGATTCCTCGAACGTGGAATAAAGTTGGTACGTTTCGTCGAAGATTACCTCACCCGCTTGCCGCGTTGCCGCGCCTTTTTGCAGCGACTTGAGCGTGTTCTGCCGCGCCCAGGCGGCGATCCGGGTGGCCGAGCGCGCGGCCGTCGTGGCCGTCGCCCGGCCGCTGCTTTGCCTTGCGGGGGTGCCGCCGAAGCCGAAAGTTACGGCAATTCCGAGCAGGTTGCGCGTTTGACGCGCCCCCTGAACCGCGTTGATGCTCACCGAGCGCGCCGAGCCGCCCCCGGTTCCGCCGCCGCCGTTGCCGCCGCCGCCGCCGCAGCCCGCGGTCCCCAGACCGATCACGGCCGCCGCTGCCGTCGCCGGCATCCACAAATTCCTTCGTCGCATAATCGTGTTTCCTTTCAAGCGTCCGCCCCGTTCGCGGTCCACCTTTGTTGCCGGCAAGGGATTTCGCCGGCCGGTCAGAATATTCCTGCGTAGCCTAACCACGCGAAGTAAACAGGTTTTCCCAAAACCTGAGCAGCCTTGAGAAAGCAGGAAATAGGCATTCAGCGCGCGCGCGCCCGCTTGACAGCTTGCCGGCACGCAGGTACATTGTGACCATATTCACAATGTAGGCAGCGGCCCCGTTTTCGGAAAGAGCGGACCTCACGATGAACACCAGCAGCATCACGCCGACCAACACGCTTGACGCTTCCCTTGCCGCCCGCTACCTGCGGCGCGGCCCGCTTGCCTCCATCTACGACAAGGTGATGGAGGGCAAACGTCTTTCCTTTGACGACGGCGTGCTTTTGTGGAACTCAAACGACCTGACCGGCGTGGGCGCGCTCGCCAATTTCGTGCGCGAAAACAAGAACGGCAACAAAACTTACTACGTCCGCAACCAGCACATTAACTACACCAACGTGTGCAACAAGGGCTGCCGATTCTGCTCGTTTTACGCCCAAAAAGGCGGCCCCGCCCCGTACACGATGACGCCGAACGACGTTCGGGAAAAATTGGAGCGCACCCGCCACATTCCGCTGACCGAAATTCACATGGTCGCCGGAATCCACCCCCGGCTGCCGTATTCGTATTATCTGAATTTGCTGCGAACGGTAAAGGCGGCCCGGCCCGCCGCGCACATCAAGAGTTTCACCATGGTGGAACTGCTCCAGATTCAAAAACTGGCCGGCAAGCCGATGCGCGACGTGCTTTTAGAACTCAAGGAAAACGGGCTGGATTCGCTGCCCGGCGGCGGGGCCGAGATTTTGACCGACCGCGTTCACGACATCCTGTTTCCCAAAAAGGAAACCGCCGCCGAGTGGCTGGAAACGGCTAAAACCGCGCACCGCGTCGGCCTGCCCACCAACGCCACGATGCTCTACGGCCATATTGAGACCGTCGAGGAGCGCGTCATTCACCTGATGAAGCTGCGCGAGGCCCAGGACGAGACCGGCGGCTTCCTCACCTTTATTCCCCTCGCCTTTTCCTCCAAAGGCACCAAGATCAGCCACGTTCCCCCAACGACCGGCGACGCGGACCTCAAGGCGATTGCCGTCGGCCGCCTGATGCTCGACAACTTTGCGCACGTCAAGGGTTTCTGGATGATGATTTCGCCGCCGGTCGCCCAAACCGCCCAGTGGTACGGCGCGGACGACGTTGACGGCACGATTGTCGAGTACGAAATCACCCACGAGATCGCCGAGGCGAGCGCCGAGCAGCAGTTGAGCCAGCGCAAACTGGTCGAGATGATCCTGGAAGCCGGCCGCGAACCGGTCGAGCGCGACCCGTTGTACAACGTGATCGAGCGCGCGGACAGCCGCGTCCTGCTCCCCGAACGCCCCAAATTCGCCCTGCCCGTCGTGGCCTGAGCGCGCGCGCGCGGTCTCCTCTTGCGGGCCGAGTAACAGGTAGCGGGCCTAGCCGGGGACGAGCCAAACGCTTTCGTGCGGGCGCGCTGGTGGAAAAATTGCGCGCGGCGCAAATCGAGCCGGCGGGTACGAACGCGTTATCGAAAACTGATTCGCAAGGAAATCCGCACTCGTGACACCTTCATCAGAGCCGCCCGTCGCCGCTGTGGACATCGGCACCAACTCGGTGAAACTGACCGTCGCCCGCATCGAGCCGAGCGGTCTGAACGTTCTTTTCGACACCACGAAAACCACGCGTCTGGGCAAAAACGTGGACGCCGCCGGCCGCCTCGATCCCGACGCCGTTCAGCGCACCCTGGACGCCCTCGCCGAGTACGCCCGCGTGGCCCGCGACCAGCACGGCGCGGTTCGTATCGCCGCCGTGGGCACGAGCGCGTTGCGCGACGCCGCGAACGGGCCGGAATTCATCGCCCGCGCCGGGGAAATCCTGAACAACGTGGTCGAGATCATTTCCGGCGACCGCGAGGCCCGCCTCATCCACACGGCGGCGGCCCGCGACCCCGACCTCGCCCTGCCCCCGCGCGCGCCCCTTGTCGTGATGGACATCGGCGGCGGCTCGACCGAGGTGGTGCTGGGCGAGGGTGAGCGCATTACCTTCCGCGACTCGCTTCAACTCGGCGCGGTCCGGCTCACCGAGCGCGCCCTGCCTTCCGATCCGCCCACAAAAAACGAACTCGTTCGCGCCACTCAAATCGCCGACGACGCCCTGGCCGCCGTGCCCGTTCCCTCCGCTTTCGCCACGCTCGTGGGCAGCGGCGGAACGATTGCCAACATTGCCGCGCTGGAGCGCGCCACCCCGGTCAGCGGCGACCCGGCCGCGCGCGCCGCCCTGCACGGTTTGCGCCTAAGCCGCGCCCAAATCGAGGCTCGCATCGCTTTTCTCGCCGCCCTGACTACGCGGGAACGCCGAACGCTGCCCGGTCTCGAACCGGACCGGGCTGACGTGATCGTTGCCGGCGCCCTGATCCAGGCCCGTGCCCTCGCGCGCCTGGACGCTTCCGAAGTCGTCGTGTCCCTGCGCGGTCTTCGCTACGGCCTGCTGTACGAACTCGCGGAAGAGATTTAGCCGCGGCTAAAAACTTCGGGCCGAGCGCGCGATGACCGCAAGCGCCTCATCAAAGCGTTTGTGGGTCGAGTAGCGGTGCAGGGCCAGCAGGTGCGGCGAGGTTTCGGCCGGGCCGTGGTCCTCGGTCAGGCCCAGGCGGTAGCCGGCGGCGAGCGCGGCGCGGGCGACGCGCCGGTCCCATTTGCCCGACGGATAGGTGACAAAGCGCGTCGGACGGCCGAGCCGGGCGTCCATCAGGGCCTTTGAAACGGTCATTTCGCGGGCGAGGGCGGGGTCCGAAAGCGTTCGCAGGTCAGGCGGATGCGTGTGCGTCTGGCTGACCACGCGGGCCGCCGCGCCGCGCTCCATTTGGCGCAACTGTTCCCAGGTATTGTGCTGCTTGCCCGTGCGCACGCCCACGAAAGCGGTGTGCGCGCAAACCGCGAACGGCCAGCCGCGCTCCAGCAAGCGCGGATACGCGAACTCGAAGATGCCGCGCGTGTTGTCGTCGAAGCACAGTACGACCGAGTGGGGCGGCAGCCGAGCGGCTCCCGGCGTGCCCGACAAAGCGGCGTACGAAGCGTCGAGCGACACGGGGCGCGCGCCGGCTTGAGCGAGCCGGTCCATCTGCGCTGCGAACGCGCGTACGGTGGTATCAAACCAGACCTGCTTTTTTGAAAGCACGATGTCGTGCCAGACCAGGAAAACAACGGCCGGTCCGGGGGTAACGCGGGGGAATGACGCGTCGGGGTGTTTTGGGGGTGACATATCGAGGTTCCTCGTCGTCGTTTTACACAAAAAGTGTGGAACTTCCCCCAGTCACCGGCATGCCCCATCCGCTCCGTATACAATTACGAACGTCCCTTTAGGAGAAAGCGAGCGCACGCGCTTCGGGGGAGATCAGGGAGCGAAAGGGAGATTGTTGGGGAGAAACGGAGATTCGTCGGTTGTAAAATAAAGCGCGCACGGGCGCGCAAAAGCAGCCCACCCTCCGGAAAACCGGAGGGTGGGCTGCTTTCCTAAGCGGTTGTTTGCACGTCGTTTCGGGCACTATATTCCCAGACTGCCGGACCGAGGGAACACAGCGGCACGCGCATGCGTCAGGGCACTTAATGAGCGCGCCGGCCGTATTTTTCGTTGCGGGACCGGCGCACTGCGCGGCGCTGAGCGGCGTGGCCGCACGCAAGATAGGCAAGACAAAAGCATGGATGAGTTCGTCGGACCGTTCCGGCTCGTGCGCGAGATCGGGCGCGGACACAATGCCGTCGTTTACGAAGCGCACGATACGCGCCGCGACGAAACGGTTGCCCTCAAGGTGTTGCATTTGGCCGAAACGGACCCAGAAACCGGCCAGCCCGCGCCCCACGCCGAGGCGACCCTGATGCGTTTCGTGCGCGAGGCGGACGCGATCCGGCGATTGCAGCACCCCAATATCGTGCGCATTCGGGACGCCGGGTCGGACGGCGGGCGATTGTACATCGCCATGGAGCGCCTTCACGGGGAAACGTTGCGCGCGCGGGTGGCGGACGCCCCGCTTCCCCCCGCGCTTGCCGCGTCGGTCGCGCGGCAGATCGCGGACGCCTTAAGCCTGGCGCACAGTTTGGGAATTTTCCACCGAGACATCAAGCCCGACAACATTTTCCTTTTGCCCGACGGCACGGCCAAACTGATGGACTTCGGGGCGGCCCGCCTCGCATCCGAGTTTTCCCTCACCCAGACCGGCAACGTGATCGGTTCGCCCGCCTACATGGCGCCCGAGCAGGTCGTCGGCGAGGAGTGCGATGCCCGCACGGACGTTTGGGGCCTGGGCGCGACCTTGTTTGAAAGCGTGACGGGGCAGAAGCCGTTTCCGGGCGACACGGTCACGGGCGTGATGTACGCGATTTTGCACAAGCGGCCGGATTTTAGCCAGGTCCCTTCGGTCGCTCTTGCCGCGCTTTTGGAGCGGGCGCTGAGCAAACGGCGGGCGGGCCGCCAGGCGACCATGAACGAGTTCGCTTCGGAACTGCGCCGGATCGCCGAAACCGGCTCAAGCGGCGGTGGCGCGCGCGTTGTCGCTGGGCGGCACGGCGGCGCACATTCGAACGCGACCGCCCTGGTGTCGCGTTGGAAGCGGCGGCCGGCCGCCCTGCTGCCTCTCGTTCTGGCCGGAGGCGCGATGTTAGCCGTTTTGCTGTTTGGCGCGGTTCTGGTGCCCCGCCGCTCTTCCCGAAACGTGGAACCGCGAAAAACGGCGGCGATCCCGCCCCGGCTCGTGGCAACGAACACCGCTGCGCCGGAGCGCGCAAACCCGGCACCCACCATGCCCGCCGCGATTCCGAACGCAACCGCGCAACCAAATCAAACCGCCACTGCCGTCACACCGATCAAACAGGCAGCACCGCCCGTTCCTCAACCCCGACTGCGTTCCGCTCCGGCCCCGCCGGCCCGCGCGGCCGTTCTGGTAGTGGAGCGCCCGCCCGCGCCGCAGGTTGCAAGCCTTCCGGTGCGCCGCGCCGCCGACTCCGCAGCGCCACGGCGAAGCGCGACAGTCGCACGCGACGGCCGTAAAAACGCGCCCGCACCGCCAAGCGTCCTGGTTGCCCCGGCGGCGCCGGACCGGGATGCGTTTCCCGCGCGCCGCTCCGCCCCAGCGCACCCGCTCGTGTACGAGCGGCCCGCCCGGCCTGGCGAAGACCGGCCCGCCGAGGAGATTCCCGGCGCTATTCAGATTCCCCATCTGCCGCGCGGTCTGCGGCTGCGAACGAGCGCCGTGGAGGTGGGCCTGCGGCTGACCATCAATGCCGACGGCGTGGTCGAGCGTTCCGTCGTTATCGAGCCGTCGGGCATCACCGAGGTGGATGACCTGGCTCAGGAGGCCGCTTTGGGCTGGGAGTTTTACCCCGCGTTGAAGGACGGCCGGCCGGTTGCGAGCGAACACGTACTGTTCGTCAACCTGGTTCAGGATCGGTCACGGGCGGGCGGGCGCGGTCGATCCGGCGATTAGCCGTCGCAACGGCGCGCGGTTGTCAACGCTCGCTGGAAAGGAAAAGCATTCGTTGACAACTCTTCGCACCCTACGATATACTTTCGGGGTGCGCGCGGATGGGGCGTTAAGCAGCCGAACGTGCATTTCGACGTGTTCTTTCCAAAAGAGCGCGCGTGCCATCGAGCGAAACGAGTCGTGAGGGGGAGCGGAAAGATTTAATGGATGCGGACAGCCGGGACCTATTGACCGTGGAGCAGGCCGCTAACTACCTGCAACTCAGCCAGTCCAGCATCCGGTCCTACATCCGGCAGGGCAAGCTCAAGGCATTCCGCGTCGCCGGCAAGCGCAAGGTGCTCATCCCGCGCGACGAATTGCTCAAACTCCTCGAACCCGCGCGCGGCGAGCAGATAGACGATCTGCTCAAGGCCGACCCCCCAGACACGGCGGCGGGCGACAATGGTCCTGTTTCCGCCTCCTCGTCGCGCAATCACGCCGACGGCAAGTAACCTCTTCTTTCCTCGACCGTGGGACTGATCGCCGAGGCCCGCGAGGCTCTGCGCTACCGCGAACTGCTGCGCAACTTGGTGCGCCGCGAACTCCAGGTGCGCTACAAAAACTCCCGCCTCGGAGTGGTGTGGTCGCTGGCGAACCCAATCGTGCGCGCACTGATCGTGGTGGTCGTGTTCAAGTTCTTCGTGCCCCTCGGCGTGGACAACTATTCGGCCTACGTGCTGGCCGCATTTTTTCCCTGGACCTACTTTTTGACCGGCGTGCTCGACGCGGGCGAGTCGGTCAGCCGGCAGATGCCGCTCGTGCGCAAGGTGTATTTTCCGCGCGAACTGCTGCCGCTCGCCACCACGATTGCCAACCTGCGCCATTTCCTGCTGTCCCTCGGCGTGCTGCTTTTTTACATCGCCGCCGTGTACGTCAGTTCGTGGTTCGGGCCGAAGCCGGCCCTGCCGCCGTGGCAGATCGCGCTGCTGCCCGTCCTCGTGCTGATGCAGACCCTCCTGATCGCGGGCATCGCGCTGTTCATTTCGGCGCTCAACGTCTTCTTCGAGGACGTGAAGTTTCTAGTGAACGTCGTGCTCGACCTGCTGTTTTACGCCGTGCCGATCATCTACTTCGCCGAACAGGTGCGTGACTCGCCCGCACTTGCCGGGGGCGCGGGCCATGTTTTTTATAACCTGCTCCTGCTCAACCCGATGACGGTGATCTTGGCGTCGTACCGCGCGTTCCTGCTGCCCCCGCAGGAAATCCCGCTGCGGCCCGGCTTCGGGGCGTCGGCCGTCGCGGGCGACGCGCGCCTGCTGGTCAACACGGGCGTGCCGCTGCCGTACTTTTTGCTCGCGTTCGCCGTCTGCGCGCTCGCGTTCGTGGGCGGCTACGCCTTTTTCAACGCCCGCAAGTGGCGCTTCGTGGAGCAGTTGTGAGCGCGCCGCCCGCCGTCGAAGTCGCAAACGTCTCCAAGAAGTTTCGCATCGTGCGCCGGGGCTACGCGGGCGTCAAGGGAATGCTGGGCGATTTGGTGAAGGGGCGGCGTCCCGAAGTCACGGCCGTGACCGCGCTGCGCGACGTGTCGCTAACCGTGGCGCGCGGCGAGACCATCGCGCTGATCGGCCGCAACGGGTCGGGCAAAAGCACGCTGCTGTCCCTGCTCGCCAACGTCATGCGGCCAGACGCGGGGACGATTGCCTTTCCGGCAAGCGGTGACCCTGCCCACCCGCGCCTCGCGCCCCTACTCGAACTCGGCGCGGGCTTTCACCCCGACCTGACGGGCGTCGAAAACGTGTACTTCAACGGCTCGATTCTGGGTTTGACGCGAACCGAGATGGAGGCGCGGCTGCCGGACGTGGCCGCGTTCGCCGACCTCAAGGACGTTTTTTTCGACGCGCCCGTGCGCACGTATTCGTCCGGCATGTACGTGCGGCTGGGCTTCGCGGTTGCCGTCCACACCGACCCGGAGATCGTGCTGATTGACGAGGTCTTGGCGGTCGGCGACGAGGCGTTCCAGGAAAAGTGCTACGCAAAGATCGCCGACTTCCAGCGCGAAAACAAAACCCTGATCTTCGTTTCGCACGACATGGCCGCCGTGCGCCGCGTCGCCACCCGCGCCGTGTGGCTGAGGGACGGGGCGGTGGCCGGCGACGGCGATGTCGAAACCGTGATCCGCGCCTACCACGCCGCCTACGACATTCAGGATTGACGGTTTTGCCGACCGACCCTGCTCCCCCGCCGCCGCCCCTGCCCGTTTTGACCGGCGAACCCGCCGCGCCCCGCGCCGTCAACCCCGAACCGCCCGTGGTGCGCGACGCGCGCGGGGCGGCCATCCTCATCCTGGTCGTCTGCGTGCTGGGCGCGCTCGTCATGATGGGTAACGCGGTGCTGGGCGACCCCAATCCGTCGGCCCCAAAGGGCATTTCCGCAGAGGCAGTTGCCTTGATCTACGCCGGCTTCGGCGCGCTGTACGTGTGGTTGTTCGTCGGGCTGAAGCGGCGCAACCCGGCCGCGTGGCGCGTCCAGATCGCGCCCGCCGTGCTCGGCCTGCTCGCGTTTCCGCTGGGAACGATCTTGCACGCCTCGATCCTGACCCGCTGGTTCAAGCCCGGAACCAGAGCCTGGTTTGGCCGGACATAGCGCGCGCCTCCCACGAAAAGGCAAAAATAGGCCAGTGGTAAGATGAGGGCACGAACACCTGACGCACCATCGCACCAGAAAGGTACTGTCAGAATGTCGCCGCAGATTTCCACGGGACCAGCCGGTTCCGCCGTCGCCGATGTCATCCGTGAGGTCCCACCGTCCGGGGAAGAGATCAGTTAGTTGAAGAGCGCGCTGGAAGAACTTGATGCTAGCGGCAAAAGGATGGTCGCCAGTCTGAGCCGGACCCGGATGCTGGTACAAGACATGGTCCGCGAGGCGCGGGCAGCCACCAACGACAGATTGCAGGCAGCGGAAGGCGACAAGCACGAAGGGCGCGGCTACCTGCAAAGGTGGCCGCGCCCTCTTGTTCGTTTAGTGAAGAACGGGCTTTAGTACATTCCGCCCATGCCGCCGCCGCCCGGAGCGGCCGGCGCGTTCTTTTCCGGCTTCTCGGCAATCAGCGCCTCGGTCGTCAGCAGCAGGCTGGCGATGCGGCAGTCATCCGCCGGACACGGGCAACTCCTGTTCGTTGATGATGCGAAAAATAGAATCCGGCGACAGGTTGGCGGGCAGCACGTTCAGGTTGTTTCTCTTGCCCGCCGACGGTGCAAGAATGGCCTCGAAGCCGGCTTCGCTTGCAAGGCGGCCGATTTGCTGGGTGGCGCTTTCGCCTTCGGAAATCTCCCATGACCCCATCCTGACCGTGGGCAGGTTGATCTTCAGCGCGCGGCGGGTGGCGGCATCGGTCAAATCCAGAACGCGCGTCAGTTTCACTTCGAGACTGAGAAGCATGACCGGCAGCAGTTGGGCCACGTCGAACCCCCGGCTGCGCGCGGTGTGCGTGTATTCCCACAAAGCCAGGTCAAGACTACAGGCGGTGTACACGATAAGAAAAGCGCCTTTAACGTGAAAACGTCCGGCGGCATACCGGCTCCCCTCGCCGGAGATCGCGTCGCGTACGTTTGCGTAGCGGGGTGAAAGGCAGCGGAAACAGGTCCCTTCAAAAGCCCGCTCGCTCGCCACGAGCCGCTGCATCCGGCGCAACGTCACCGGCGCTTCGGTCATCCGGTCACACGTAGATGCCTGCGGCTACGGCCGCGACGGCTTCCAGCACCCGGTTCGTTTGTCCCTGCTTGACCAGATCGCGCGGACGCCGGCCTCCGAAGAACGCTTGTTTCGTGTACAGCCAGCGTTCCGCTTCTTCCGTCGAGACGATCCCGGCGAGGGCAACGCGCACGCGCGTCATGTCGGCACGAAATCGCGCGTCCTGCGCCGCCGCCTTTGCCCGCGCCGCTTCCAACGCCCTCACTAGTGCCTGACGGCGTCCGGTCGGAGCAGCGGCTACAGGTCGCACGCCCCGTTTTTTCACAAGCGGCTTGACCATTTCACTGTTGATCGTACCACGCAGGTCCATTCACAAAGCCATGAAAAAAGGCGCGGCCACCTGCGAAGGTAGCCGTGCCTTTTTGGCGATTCAGTCGCCGAACCGGACGTTCTTTATCCCAGAACGTCGGTTATTTCTACCAACGCTTCGCCCTGTGCGAGCAGGGCAATTGCCTGAGGCCCGTTGGCGGTGAGTATCTCCTGAAGCCGCCGGTTCGTGGTGTTGCCGCAGGTCAGCCATAAAACCTGCGGCGGCACGCCCAGACGCCGCACCAATTCGACGAAATCCTTATCTTTCGTGAGGACGATTGCCCCGGCCCGCCGTGCGGCCTCAAAAATTTCCGGGTCCTCCGCATCACGCAACCCAACGTCCCGAACCGCCTTGACCTCGACGGAGAAGCGCGCGGCAAGCCACGGCGCGAGTTGCGGCGAAATCTGCGCGTCTATCCAGAACAGCATACGCGGTTTCAAGCCGCAGCCAACACGGGATGATCCAGCCGTCGCGCGGCGAAGCGGATACACGCCTGAACGTCTTCCGGCTCAAGATCGGGTAACTCTTCGACAACCTGCTCGCGCGACAAACCCGCCGCCAGCAGGTCCAGCACGTCCGACACCCGGATTCGCATTCCCCGCACGCACGGACGCCCGCCGCACTGATGGGGGTTCACGGTGATACGCGGAAAAATCTCCATCTTCGCCTCCTGATTCGCCGTTCATCTCGTGCCGCAGTGTACCGCCGGCCTCATCAGAACATCAACAAAAGCGAAAAAGGCGCGGCCACCCGTGAAGGTAGCCGCGCCCTTTTGTTTATTCAGCGACGAACGGGGTTTAGTACATCCCGCCCATGCCGCCGCCCATGCCGCCCATGCCGCCGCCGCCCGGAGCGGCCGGGGCGTTCTTTTCCGGCTTCTCGGCGATCAGGGCTTCAGTCGTCAGCAGCAGGCTGGCGATGCTGGCCGCGTTTTGCAGCGCGCTGCGCGTCACCTTGGCCGGGTCCACGACGGTTCCCAATGCCTTGTTTGCGCCCAGCAGGAATAGGGACCGATAGTGGTGAAAGCTGCGTCGTTCCCAAGCCGGAGCAATCTTTCGACGAAACCGTTTTTCAGCACCCGTTTGCCACGCGGAAGGAGTTCGGGTCGATGCAAACGTGCAACACGGCACACGTTCGTCATCTGCTCGCCAAAGCGCGCCATCACGCCACGCGAGCCGGTCTGTCCTCCGACGACGCGGACGACTGCGCCGCCGCCTTCGTTGAGACGCACTTCGCCGCCGCGCCTCCAGCCGGCACCCGCTGCCCGGCCGCGTGGTGGAACACGTGCGCCCACCACTACGTTCTGAACTGGCTGCGCACCAGGAAACGGCGCGAGCAACACGAGCATCAATGGCCGCAAACCCCGCGTGCCGACGGCTCCCCGGAATTTGCGCTCGACCGCCCCGGCGACGCCCTGAACCCGCAACACGTATTGCTTCAGCAAGCGTTCTGGCTGGACCTGAAAAAAGCCTTGCGAGAATTGGAGCCGACAGAGCGAAAACTCTTCTTGCAACGCGCCTTTCGCGGCGTGACGGCGCCGAAGTTAGCCGAACGGTTCGGCCAGACCCCGGCGGCAGTTTACAAAATCCTGAGCCGCGCCGCGAAAAAGGTGCGCACCTCGCTCCTTGGGCGGGGCTGGACCCAGGCCGACGTATGCCGCTGCTTCGATTCGCCCCCCCCCCCGCAGGCGCGGGTCTCCGCCCGCCCGCGCTCGAGAACGGACCCGGTTGACCCGGACGAGTGAGCGATCAGAAAAGGCCGGAAAAATTTGAGCGTCACCTGTCCAGTTTTGTCCGGCGGCGGTGTCATGTTAAGTGGGGGCCGCGCTCGCTCGGCCAGGATGACAAGAACAAAAGTACTAAATTACCGAAGCGAGAGAGATTTAGTCCCCGCCGTTCTTCCCCCTCGCGGCTGTATCGCCGTACATCGCCGCACGTAACCCGGCCCGTCAAAAGGCCACTTCGCTCTGTGTACCGAAGGAGGTACTGCTATGAGTAAGTTTAACTTCTTCGCCATCGCCGCCGTTGGCCTGGCGCCGCTTCTCGGATTGGCTGCGGTTAAACCCGCTGCGGCACAAATCGCTTCGGCTACGTCACGGATAGGTACCTGGGAAGACGTGGTCGGCGGCAATGGAGCTAGTGGTTTAACCATCACCACTCAAAGCAGTTATGGTGTTTATACAGGCACAGGTGACCCACCGAAGTCCATCACCGCTATGGATGGCTATGTTGGTGTAAAAGCATTTTACACGGGGACCGTAGCGGCTGCGTTGGCTAACAACACATCGTCAACTATGACAATATCGGGAAAAATTACTATTTTTGCCTACGGAGACGTGGATCCTGGGGGTACGGCGAGTTCCACAACGATATTAGGCAATTATCAAGTTGTGGGTAGCCTTACTGTGCCCTATCCAGGCACTACCGCCGACTACCTTGTCAGTAATACGCGACAGTATGTTTTCGCTAACGTTCCAGCAAACACGTCAATTGTTCTTAATGGAAGTTGTGAAGGTGAAGCTGACATGTTTCCTTAGGTTAGGAAAACTGGGGTTAAATGGTGCGAAAAGTATTCTTCTTTACCAAGGATAACAAGATTAATAATGGAGGAGCCTTCACGCTTGTCCGTTGTTTCGTTCTTTACTTGTGTTGCGCCAGTCTCTCGTCGGCATGGGCGGCGCAACAGCAAACAGATAACGGCCCCCTGTCGTCCGCCATGGTGTCACCGGCGACTCAGCCAGCGCCACGTACCAAATACCCGGAACCGGCCGTACGCCTAGACGCGGCGCGCCTGCGCCAGTTCGACGACGCGCTAGCCGCGCTTTCGGCGCAGGCAAAGGTAGCCTTCATCGCTGAGGGCGCGCCGCTCCACCCGATCCTGGAGGAAAGCTCCTTCCAGGCACTGCGCCAGGCCCTGCCCCAAGACGACGCGGTTCCCTTGAGCAAGGCGGTCGCGCAGGTCTCGGGTGCGTTCGGCTACGAGGCCGTGCGCGCCGACAAAGACCTGTTCCTACTTTACAAGACGTATACCGATCCCAAAGATTTGCCCTTCGTCACCTTGGAGGAGGCTGCCCGCTCGCTGCGCGACATCGTCCGGGCCACCGAGATTCTGAACTCGCGTGTGCCCCTCGGTTCAAAAAACGACCCGTTCCAGCGTTTTATTCAGTCGCTCGCGCCCCAGCAAGTACAGGTGTTACGGCAAAGGGCACTGCAAAAGGACGGCGTGCCCATCGCGCTGTTCCGTCCCGAACAGCGCCAACTCATGCTGAAGTACGCAGGGCATAAATACCTCTTCCAAGGCCTCGTGGATCCTTTGAACCGAGCGGAGAGGGCGGCGCGGCAACTCGAAGCCACTCGCCACAAGACCGCCGTCTTTCGGCGCATGGATGTCTTGGGTTTGGGAATCGTTCAGGTGTTCGGCTTCGAGGTGCCGTCCACGGCGCTGCCAGCCTTGCTTCCGGAGCAAGTCGCGCTCAGCCACGGCTTTCGACTGGTACTCGGCGGCATGAGCCAGATTGAACTTCCCCGCCAAACGCTCGTGATTGGCCACATTACCAGTACACCCTCTGACAAGCGCATTGTGGACCTGGCCCGCAAAGAATTAGGCACGCATCTGCCCGACACGAACGTGCCCACGGCGCAGGAGTATGCCGATGCGCAGCGGGAAACGCCGCAGCCCTCGGTGAGCGGCGTTGCTACCCTGCAAACCGTGGTCGAGCGACTGAACGCGGCAGCGGCGTCCTCACTGGACGCCGGAGGGTTCAAGAGCGCGGCCGTGGACGCGGCGCTCCAGGCCAAGCCGGTCAGTATCGTGGGTGCGAAAGCGTTGGCGCCCGAACGGGTGCTTCAGGCGCTCGCCGCTGTGTACGGCCTGCATCTCCAGCACCCAACCGACGGCACGCTTCTGCTGACACTGCGCCCGATGCGCATCGCGCGCGACTACCGCGAGATTCCCGAAACCGTGCGCCGGTTCTTGCCCGAACCCTGGGAGCGCGCGCTTGTGGGCGTGGCGCGCAGCAGCGTACCGGCCCTGATCGAACAGGACGATCGCGCCCGGCAGGAGCGGGGCCAGGAGCCGCCCTCGCCCAGCAGCCTGGAGTTCCATCGCAGCGTCATCCGCGACCTGAGGGCTCCGATGGACGCTCAGGCCACGATCTACGACGCAGCCGTTCGCCGGCTGCGGGCGCGGGTCGAGCCGCGCGTCGGCGCAGCGGAGGGCGAGCGGCTGCCGATGTCGCAGGTCGGGGAGGAGGAGCGGCGTCTGCTCGCCCTGCTGTGCTCCACGGAGTTGCTCTACCCGCTGCACGCCCTGATGACGGATCCCGTGCCGCATACCCTGGCGGACTTCAACCACGCCTTCGTGCAAGGCGTCTTCGATCCGAACAGCGGCGAACTACAAGGCGCGTGGCTGTGCTACCGGGACGAGAACGGCCTTTTGCGCAGGGAGTTTGGCGGAGGCGGAGAGGGTCCTGACCTGTTTCCCGTTCCCGCAGGTCCTGATCGTCCTTAAGGAGGAACGAGCAAGGCCCGCTGAGGGGTTCTGAAACCGTTCTGCTTTCCGGTTTGGAGCGCGCGGGCAACGTCCTGCTAAGTGGGAGCCTAAAAAGGCGCGGCCACCTGCGAAGGTGGTCGCGCCTTTTTGTTTATTCAGCGACGAACGGGGTTTAGTACATTCCGCCCATGCCGCCGCCCATGCCCCCCATGCCGCCGCCGCCGCCCGGAGCGGCCGGGGCGTTCTTTTCCGGCTTTTCGGCGATCAAAGCCTCCGTCGTCAGCAGCAGGCTGGCGATGCTGGCCGCGTTTTGCAGCGCGCTGCGCGTCACCTTGGCCGGGTCCACGACGCCCGCCGCAAGCAGGTCCTCGTACTTGCCGGTCGCGGCGTTGTAGCCCAGGCCGCCCTGCTTGATCTGGTTGACCACGACGCTGCCCTCCTGGCCGGCGTTGATGGCGATCTGGCGGGCCGGCTCTTCGAGCGCGCGCTTGACGATGTTCGCGCCGATGGCCTCGTCGCCGGTGATGCCGGCGGCGTCAATGGCCGCAACGAGGTTGAGCAGCGTCTGGCCGCCGCCCGGCACGATGCCCTCCTCGACGGCCGCGCGGGTCGCGTTCAGGGCGTCCTCGATGCGCAGTTTCTTTTCCTTGAGTTCGGTCTCGGTCGCCGCGCCCACCTGGATGACGGCAACGCCGCCCGACAGTTTGGCAAGCCGCTCCTGCAACTTTTCGCGGTCGTAGTCGGAATCCGACTTCTCGATCTGGGCCTTGATCTGGGCGATGCGGCCCTGGATTGCGGACTGCTCGCCGCCGCCCTCGACAATCGTGGTATTTTCCTTGGTCACGACAACGCGCTTGGCCTTGCCGAGGTAGGTCAGGTCCACGTTTTCGAGTTTGATGCCCAAGTCCTCGGTGACGAACTTGCCGTTCGTCAGGACCGCGAGGTCCTCCATCATCGCCTTGCGGCGGTCGCCGAAGCCGGGTGCCTTGACGGCGACGACGTTGACGGTTCCGCGCAGTTTGTTGACCACGAGGGTCGCCAGGGCTTCACCCTCGACGTCTTCGGCGATCAGCACGAGGGGCCGGTTGCCGCCGCCGCGCACGACCTGTTCGAGAACCGGAATCAGGTCGGCGACCGCGCTGATCTTCTTCTCGAAAAGCAGAATGTACGGCTCCTCAAGGATCGCTTCCATGCGCTCCGGGTCGGTCACCATGTACGGGGAAATATAGCCCTTGTCGAACTGCATCCCCTCGACGAGTTCGAGGTTGGTGGCCGTGCCCTTCGACTCCTCGACGGTAATCACGCCGTCCTTGCCGACCGCGTCCATCGCCTTGGCGACGAGTTCGCCGATGGTCTTATCGTTCGCGGAGATGGTAGCGACGTTGGCGATGGCCTCGGTCCCCTCGACCTTGGTGGCGATGCGCTTGATCTCAGCGACGGCGGCCTCGACGGCCTTGTCAATGCCGCGCTTGATGAGCATCGGGTTCGAGCCGGCGGCGACGTTGCGCAGGCCTTCCCGAACAATCGCCTGGGCGAGCACGGTCGCGGTCGTGGTCCCGTCGCCGGCGACGTCGTTGGTCTTGGACGCGACCTCGCGGACCAACTGCGCGCCCATGTTCTCGAACGGGTCGCCGACCTCGATCTCCTTGGCAATCGTCACGCCGTCGTTGACGATGCTGGGGCTGCCGTACTTCTTTTCGAGCACGACGTTGCGGCCCTTCGGCCCGAGCGTCACCTTGACCGCGTCGGCCAGAGTGTTGACGCCACGCTCCAAACTGCGCCGCGCCTGCTCCTCGAACTGCAATTCTTTCGCTGCCATGTTTTTAATTAGCCTTCCAAAACGCCTAAGATGTCGTCGGCGCGCAGCAGGATGACTTCCTCGCCGCCAACCTTGACTTCGGTTCCGCCGTACTTCGAGTAGACGACCTTATCGCCGACCTTGATTTCCATCGCGGCAAGCGTGCCGTTGTCGAGCGTCTTGCCGGGTCCGACGGCTAAGACTTCGCCGGTCTGCGGGCGCTCCTTGGCCGTATCCGGGAGAACGATGCCGCCGCGCGAGGTTTCTTCGGCCTCCAAAGCCTTGACCACGACGCGGTCGCCGAGCGGTTTCAACATAAACGTTGAACCTCCTTGTGTAGAATGGGGTGGGATTTCGTTTGCGGATCGGGCCGGCCCCAACGTTAGCACTCGCGCGCTTCGTCTGCCAAACCCGGCAAATTCTACCAAGTTCGGCGGTTCTTTTCAAGCATCTGGGGACGAAAACTTACGAAAAGTTCGGAGACTTCGCTCAGCGCCCGCTGCGAACCCGGCAACTCCTCCAACGGAAACTACTGCCATGATTCGTACAAACCACGACGACCGCCAGCGCAAACTCCTGCTTGCCGCCCTGACGCTTCTGCTCGCGGCGGCCGGTGGCCTGGTACTTTTTTCGCCAACGAGCGGGCGGCGCGAAAAACCCCTGCTCGCGCGCGCCACTCGCCTGTTCGCCCCCGATGTCTTGGACGACAAGACGGACATTGCGTGGACTTCGCCGACAAAGGCGATTCTGCGACTTTTCGAGAGGCAAACCTTCGGGCCGGACGGGCCACGGCCGGCGCGGGTCCGCGCGTACCGGATCAACGCAGGAGCCAGCCCACCCACGGCCGCGCCGATAACGCCGCCCCCGACGGACCGATTGGGGGAGCCGATTTTCAACCGCGACTTCGCACCTCTGGAGGGCGACCTTTCTCCAAACGGCCGCTGGCTGCTGCATCTGCAATATGCCGAATCGCCCGCTGCCATCGGAGTGCAGGCCGCCGAATTAAGCCGCGCCGCCGGGACCAAGCCTGCCCGCAGCGGCGGCGGCTTCGGCGGCGACGCCGGCGCATCCGTGGAATGGCCGGACCTTCCTCCCAAAGCCGCTGTGGGGCTGCGGGACGCGCAACGCGCCTGGGAATGGCTCGCCGTGTCGCTGAACGACGGCCGCGAAGTCCGGCTGCCGGCGGACGACTACCGGCCGGCCGATGCGTCGTTCTTTGGCTACGGCCGCGCGATTTGGCTTCCGGACAGCAGCGGCTGGATGCGCGTGCGCGCCCTGCCCGGCCGGCGCGTCGAACTTCAAGTCCAACGTTTGAACGGCACGCAAACCGTCCTGCCGGTCGCCGGACGACTGCCTGCGGGCGAGCACTACGAGGAAGCAGCCGGCGTCACGCGCGACGGCCGCGTCGTACTGCTGTCCACAAAGCAGGTCATCGTCGCCTTGACCGAGATCGGGCCGGCTACGGGGACCGCGCGGCTGCGCGCGTTGCCGCCCTGGACCCCGCCGCGTCCCCAGGCCAGGATCGAGTACGATCCGGTCCTATCCGAAGTGCGCGTGTCCCCGGACGGATATTGGGTGGCTTACTGCCTCACCTACAGCCCGGTCGAGCCGCTGGTACGACGGGAGCTGCGCGCCTCGTTTTCCGGTATGCTGCCGGAGCCGGACGTGACGGAATTGTGGGTAGGCCGAATAGACGGCTCCGCACAGCGGTGCCTCGGCTCGGTCCGTGTGGAGCCGTCGGTCCCACAGGGAATCACTCAGGTTCGCTGGACGCCGGACGGCAAACGTCTCAGTTTCCTTTCCGGCGGCGGGCTTTACCTGCTGCCGGCGGACGCGGACGACTAACCCCATCCATACCGGGGGCGCGCGGCGGGGAAAGCGCGGGAGCAACCACGAACCATGAAGCGGCCAGCAAAATTTAGAACGAGGACGGTGGTCGGACTGATCGCCGCGCCCGCCGCGCTGGCGGCGATGGTAGCCGCGGCGATCTTCGCGGGCCGAGCGGACGATTCGCTGCTCGCGCGTGCTGCGCGGCTTCCGGTCGCGCCCGGCGACGCCGCCCGGCTGTCCCTTCACGGCGCGCGCTGGTGCGAGACGGGCGAGTTGTTTGCCTGGACGAACGGCGGAGTCGCCCGCATCAACCTGGCGACGGGCGGCGCGCGGCCGGTGGTAGCGGGCGGCGGTCCTGTCGGCCTTGCCCAAACGTTCCCGCAAGGCTGGAAGGTGACGCCCGACGGCCGCTGGATTATTTACCAACGGTGGCGGCGCGGCGGCGGCGCGAACGGAAGCGTGCTCCTGCTGAGCCGGGTCGCCGTACAGGTGGACGGGACCGCGCGTTTCGCGTTGCCGCAAAGAAAACCGTTCGTGCCAAACGTCTTCGACATGGTGTGGCTCCGCGACGTCAACAGTTGGCGCGAAGCATACGCGAGCCAGCCCTTTGAAAGCAAACTCAGCGTCTCCACGCGCGTCGTGACCGCTCCCGGCCGTCCGGAACGAGTCATCGCGCTCGGTCCAACCCCGAAAAGCCGCTGGAACCAGGGGCTGACGTTTCTCGGTCGAACGGCACGCGGCACGCTGCTGTTTTCCATCCACATCTATGAAGGGGTGAGCGGCGACAAGGACTTTTGGGAATACACGCTGGGCCCACCCGGCACGCGCGCCCAAAGCCAACGACATTTCAAGCCACGCCTGCCCGTTTCCCACGCCTGCGTCATCGGCCTGGTTTTGTCGCCGCGCGGGGACCGCTTGGCGTGGCGCATTCACGAGTCCGGGCGCGGGTCCTGGCTGCCGGGTTTTCTTCAGGACGTTCTGGTGCGGCTGTCGCGTTGGGAGTGGATACCGCGCGAGCGTCCCTCTGTCGGCCTGTGGGTGAGCAACGTGGACGGCTCCAACATGCGCCTGATTGGGCGCGAACGCACGACGAGCCAAACTCCGCGCGGGTTCGACGGGCTGTGCTGGTCGCCCAACGGGACGCGGCTGCTTTTCCGCCTCGACGACCGGCTTTACACCGTGAGTGCGAAAAAGTGAGCAGTGCGAACAACGGTCAAACGTCGGGGCCGGGCGGCGCGTGGCGGGGCGGCGTGAGCGGCGGAGCCTCTGACAACTTCGCGCCGTGCAGGGCGGCGGTGGCCTGAACGACCACGTCCTCGAAGGTCTGGTAACAGGCGGCGCAGCCCATTCGGCCCTGCTGGTTCAACTCGGCGAGTGTCAGGCCGCACCGGGAACAGGCCGCCGGGTCCGTCGGGGGAAAGGGTAGCGTGGAAGGATTGCTGGTCACGGCGGGGGTGGCCGATTGTAGCATACGCGCGCCCGGCGGGCGATAAGTGCGCGCGGGCGCGGGCGCACGGAAAGTCATCTTTGTTGGAGTCTTTGTTTATGCCTTCCCTCCCGTTTTTTGTCCTCGACGCCTTCACCAATACGCCGTTCGCGGGCAATCCGGCCGGCGTGTTTTTCGACGACGACGCCTGCCTGAGCGATGCGCAGATGCGGCGCATCGCTGGCGAAGTCTCGCTCGAATCGGCCTTCGTGTTGCCCGCCCCCGACGATGCGGCGGACCTGCGGCTGCGTTTCTTCACGGGCGCGACCGAGGTGCCGCTGTGCGGCCACGCGACTATTGCCGCCCTGACCGCGCTTGCCCATGCCGGGCGGGTACCCCAACGCGACGCCTGCCTGCGCGTCGCCACGCCGGTCGGTGTGCTCACGGTCGCGCTTGATGAAACGGCGGCGGGGATCGCCGTGACGCTGTTCCAAAACGCGCCCGTTTTTGGTCCCACGCTGGCGGAGCAGGAAGTCGCCCAAGCCGCCCAGGCCCTCGGCTGCGCGCCAGGGGCGGTTGCGGCCACCGGCCTGCCGGTTCAGCGCGTTTCAACCGGCACGCCGTGGCTGTTCGTTCCGGTTGCGTCGCGGGCGATTGTGGACAACGCCCCGGCCGACCTTGCCGCCATCCTGCGCCTGTCGCGTGAACACGAAACGTTCGGCGTGTACGTTTTTGTCGTTGAGCGCGACGGGGCGACCGGCGGATCGGCGACGTGGGGCCGCTGCTTCGCGCCCGCTGCCGGCCTGAACGAGGACCCGGTCACGGGCAGCGCGTGCGGCGCGCTGGGTGCTTACCTCTTGGCATATGGTCGGCTGGACCCGGCCGGCGGCGAGGAGGGTTTGGTCCGGTTCACGGCCCGGCAAGGATTCGCGGGCGGGCGTGGGGGCGCGGTCCAAATTGCCGTCGGCCCGGCAGCCATTGCCGTCACCGGAACGGCTGTGCTCGTCGCCGAAGGCACGTTTCGGCTGCCGTAAAAAACGCCGCCGACCTGTTCTTCGGGGCGGCGGCGTGACGCGGCGCGGGTCTTCAGGCCGGGGGAAGGAGCGGGTCCACTCGGTCCTCGGCGACGCTTTCGGGAAGATCGGCACCGGGCGGCGTGAGGGCAGCGGCGTGCGCGTTGCTCGTTGTTTCGGGCGGCGGCGGTTCCTGGGATGCGCCTGACGCGGCCGGGTCCGGTTCGCTGGAAATGTTTGCCGTCTCGTCGGGGGCAGGCGGAAGCGCGCGCTGCATGCGCGCAAAAAAGGCGTCGGGCGAAAGCGCGTCCCAAAAGGCGACGAACTCGTGGTACAGGCGCGCGCGGTCGGCCCGGCGGCGCGCGATCAGCGGGGTAAGTCCTTCGGCCGCGACAAACAGCGGCGGTCCGCCGCTGTTCTTTTTCAGGGCCTTTTTGCGCTCGCGCTCGGTTTCCTTTTCAAGAACGGCTTCGAGCAGGGGCACGATCACGTCGGCATCGTGGATCGCGCCGAGACGCTCCTGGATGTCCTCGACGATTTTAAGCGTTTGGGCGAACGGCGAACCGAACACGGGCGCGAACAGTTCCATCGTGTAGCGCAGCCGCTTGGCCGCGATCCGCATGTCGTGCAATTCGCGCACGTTTTGAGGGTCGCGGATGGCGGGCGCGAAGTCGTACATTTCCTGAAGCCGCACCAGAATGACCGGGGCCGAGTCGCGCAGCGGCGCGTCGGGCAGGGTCAGTTTGTAAATGGGGACGCCTTTTGCCACGGGTCAGCGCCTTCCTTTCCGGTTTCGGCTCTTGGCGTTTATGGCGGTCTTGCTCGCCGCCGCCGCGTTTGCGGCGGGGGCCGTTTCCTTTGGTGGCGCGACGGCGCGGTCCAGGGTTTTCAGGAAGCGCGGGCCGAACTTTTCCTTGTCCAGTTTGTCGAGCGCGCGAACCAGTTTTTTGCGGTTCTTGTCGCGTTCTTTAGAAAGCCGCTCTATCAGCCGGCCCACGCCGTAGGCTTCGTTGGGCGGCAGCGGGTCGCGCACGCCGCGCAGGTAATCCAGTTGAACGTCCAGGTCCCGCACCGCGCCGAGCGCGTCGGTGATGTCGCCGACCTGCTTGTCCAGGGTCTGGTAGTCGGACCGGGGAAAGACTTTGGCGAACACGGACAGGGCGGCGCGCAGCCGCCGGGAGCCGACGCGCATGTCGTGGAGCGCCTCGATGTCCTCGCCCGCGCGGGTGCCGGGCAGGTTGTCCATCATCTTGTGGTAATGGGCGAGAAGGACGCCGCGCGCGGCGTCCTTGAAGGCGATGTCGGGGGCGACGTTGTCGGCGGCTTTTGCCATCGGGAGGTTTGCAGCCTTTCCTGAGGAGCGCGGAAGGTCAAGGCGGGAGCACGAAAAGTTTAGCACGGGGCTTGGAGAGCGTCAAGCAAGCGCGCAAAGGAGACGTACCCATCGCCGTGCAACGTTATTGTCGTGCCTTCTGAAAATCCCATCATCGAGACGCGCGTTTTGCGCAAACACTACCGGAACGCCCCCGCCGCCGCCGTGGACGGCCTCAGCCTGGTGGTGCCGCGAGGACAAATCTTCGGCTTTCTGGGACCCAACGGGGCGGGCAAAACGACGACCATCGGGATGCTGATCGGCAACGTTTTCCCGACGAGCGGCGGCGGGCGCGTGTTGGGAAAACCCATCGGGGATCGGGAGGCGCGGCGGCGCATCGGGTACCTGCCCGAAAAGTTTCAGTTCCATGACTTCCTGACGGCGACCGAGTTATTGCGCCTGCACGGCACGCTGTACGGCATGGACCACGAAAAACGCGAAAAACGCATCCCCGAAGTGCTCGAATGGGTCGGTCTGGGCGGCCGGAAAAACAGCCGGCTGCGCGAGTTTTCCAAGGGAATGCAGCAGCGGGCCGGGTTGGCCCAGGCTATTTTGCACGAGCCGGAACTGGTCATTCTGGACGAGCCGACCTCAGCCCTCGACCCGCTAGGGCGGCGTGCCGTGCGCGACCTGATTTTGCACCTCAAGGCGACGGGCACGACCGTTCTGCTCAACTCCCACCTGTTAAGCGAGATCGAGCGCACGTGCGACACGGTGGCGATCATCCGGGCGGGCCGGGTGCGGCGTCAAGGAACGGTCGCCGAAATCACCGTTCCGGCCACGCGCGTGACCATCGAACTCGAAACGCCGCCGACGCCCGCGATGGATACGTTGTTGGCGCGCTTCGGCACAGCCGCGCCGGCCGAGTCGAGCGCGCCAAACACGTCGGCCGTCCAGGTTTTCGGTTTGAACGAGGCACGCGTGCCCGAACTGGTGAGCGCGCTGGTCGCGGCCGGCGCGCGCATCCGGGCCGTCGTTCCCGCCCGCGAAACGTTGGAAGACGCCTTTGTGCGCCTGATGGACGAACCGGACGACGAACCTGCGGCAGGCGCGGTTGGCGGTGCCGCATGACGTTCCCACGCTTCATACCAGGGATTGAAATCCCTCGCTCAGCAGGGCGTCTGTCCTTCGGACAGTTCCTGGTACGACCCGTTTGCCGCTTCTTCCGTCCGGCAGGACGGTCGCACTTGGCAGCGAGGGATTTCAATCCCTCGTGCGAAGCGCCTCGTGGGGATCGTGGAAAGGCTTCATGAACGTCGTAAAGCGGCTGCTGCCGGCCGCCTCGCTGCTCGTGCTTTGCGTGTTCTTTTCGATCAAGTCGCCGCGTTTTTTGTCGCTCGACAACTGGTTCGCGCTGTCCAGCCAGTACGCGTATTTGCTGCTGATCGGGGCGGGCGCGACGCTGGTGATCGTGTCGGGGGGCATTGATTTGTCGGTCGGGTCGGTGGTCGCGCTTGCCGGGGTGGCAACGGCGGACGCGCTGGTGAACCGGCACGCCCCGGTCTGGGCGGGCGTTCTCGTGGGCATCGGGGTCGGCGCGCTCGCGGGCCTGGTCAACGGCCTGATCGTTACCCGGCTGCGCGTGCCGCCCTTTATCGCCACGCTGGGAACGCTGCTGGTCGCGCGCGGTCTCGCCCTTCGCCTCGCGCACGGCGTCACGATTGACGGCACGCCGGACGCTTTTAACGCGCTCGCCTACGCGCGGCCCCTGGGCATCCCCGCCCCGCTGCTTTTGGTCGCTCTGGCCCTTCTGCTCGTCGGTTTTCTGCTGCGGCGCACCGCCTTCGGCCGCTACGTTTACGCCGTGGGCGCGAACGAAACGGCAACGCGCGCGTCCGGCGTGCCGGTCGCGCGCGTCCGGGTGTGGGTGTACGTGCTGGGCGGCGCGCTCGCGAGCGTCGCGGGCCTGGTGGAAACGGCCCGGCTCGGCTCCGGCATTCCGACCGGCGGCCAGAACTACGAACTGGACGTGGTCACGGCGGTCGTCGTGGGCGGGGCGAGTTTGTCGGGCGGCGAGGGCGGCGTGGTCGGGACCCTGCTGGGCGCGCTGCTGATCGCCGTGCTGCGGAACGGGTCGAACCTGCTGGGCGTAGACCCATTCGATCAAAACGTGTACATCGGCCTGCTCATCATCGGCGCGGTCGCACTCGATCAGCGGTTGCGGGCCGCCTCGGTCGCGCGTTAGAACGAGGGTATGGAACCTTCCCCGGACGACGTCCCGGCCGCGTGGCAGCGGCCCTACCACGAGCCAAGCGGCGAGCGCGGCGACGCGCTTTTGTTCTACGTTTTGTTCGGCGACTTCGCGGCCACCCTCGAAAACTTCGACCTGGACCGCGAACGCTGGCGCACGTCCGGGCTGCCACCTGGCGGCGCGCTCGACATCTACCCCAACGACGGCGACCCGAACGGAGCCTTTTCCGCGTTCCTTGCCGGTCATCTGGGCATCCTGCTGGATAAGGAGCAGCCCAAAGTCGCCCCGGCCGTGCGCGCCGCCCCGTCATGCATTCGGCTGCTCGCCACCCTTCCCGACGCAGCCGACCTCATTTACCTGCGTGACACCCTGGGCCTCGTCACCGCTTTGTTGGACTCCGGGCGGGGCGTGGCCGTCCTCGACGCACTCGCGCTGCGCTGGCTGACGCCTGAGGAGTGGCGGAGCGAACTGTGGGAGCCGGACGCGCCCCAATCCACGCACCACACAACCATTTTGGTGGACGAGGAAGAGCCGGAGCAGCGCGGCGAACCGCGCTCCGTTTGGGTCCACACGCGCGGTTTGCGCAAGTTCGGCCGCCCCGACATCAGCGTGCGGCGCGTCACCCAGGAGCGTTTCGATCTGGTCGTCGCGCTGTGCAACCGCTTCATCGAACTGCAAGCGCGCGGCGGCCTGATCCTCGACGGCCAGCCCCTCCGCATCCCCGACGTCCCCCAGGACTGGCGCTGCCGCCACGCGGGCGACTACGACGACCCCGACTTCAACAATGTCCACATTGCCATCGGCCCGGAGTAAAAAGCATGGATCAGGCAGACCGCGAGCAGCACGTCAGTGCGCTCATTGAACAGCTCGAAAACGTCCGGAAACGCAAAGGAATGTACATGTTTCCGGTGGACGGGCAGGCAGCGCAAAACTTTGTAATCGGCTTCTCCACTGCCGCTCACGCACTCGGTTTAGTTTTTATGGAAAGTAAAACTCCCGTCTGGCTTAAAGCCGGTGAGAAGCGCGGCTGGAAAATATGCGCCGTCGGTCCAATTCCCGAAATGAAGGAACGCGACATGAGCAACGAGGAGATTGCTGACGAAGTTCTTGCTATCGAAATTGAAACGTGGCGGATGTGGCTGTCGGAAAACAAAGAGCCGCCCGCTGAGTGACGAGACGGCAGCATGAAAAAGGCCCGGCCGCACTCTTGCGCGGCCGGGTCTTCGTTCCGTTCGGTTCCCGCGTCCGTATTTACACCATCGTGCCCGCACGGCGGGAGCCGCAGCCGGGCTTGTAGGCGGGGGCGGAGTCGTCGGCGGGCACGAGCGGGGCGGCGTCGGGCTGCTCGGCGAAGGCGGCAACGTCGGCGGCGAGCGCGTTGAGGGCGGCGCGGTCCCAGCCGACGATCTTGCGCAGGGCGTGGCCGCCACCGTCCACCAGGAACACGGTCGGCACGGATGCCACGCCGAGCAGCATGGAGTGGTAGCCGTCGCGGTCCAGGCAGACGGGGAACGTGACGCCCAACTGCTTGGCGAACGCGGCCGTGTCTTCGGACGGGTCCTGCGACATGCCCCACACGGTCAGTTTCTTGGTTTCCGCGAAGGCATCGGCGAGGCGTTGCAGGTATGGGAGCGTGACGCGGCTGGTTTCGCAGCCGGTGTGAAAGAACGCGAGCACGAGCATCCCGGCCTTGCGCGCGGCAAGCGTGGCGCGCGGCTCGCCGGTCGTGTCGAACAGGAGCAAATCCTGCAAAACGCCGTGTTTGTTGAGCGTGTCGGCTCCCCAGCGCTGCTGGGACTGGCCGCCGAAAGCGGTGGTTGGCATGAGGGAAGGTGTTCCTGATCCTTAGCGAACGGTGATGGTTTTTTCCGTCCGGGCCGCGACGCGCCCCTTGTCGTCCAGAACAACGGCGACGAGGCGATGTGGGCCAGGCCGCGAAAGGTTGAGGTTTGCCGGGTACGCGCCCGGAATTTGCGAGCGGAAAACTTCGCGGCCGTCGAGCACGTAGTGGACGGTCGGCCGGGGCGCGTAACAGCGCGCCCAGGCGGACACGCGCAGTATACCCGGCCGCACGACCAGGTTTTCGGAGAGGGGCGCGATGGCCGTCGGGCCGGCCGGCTCGCGCCACGGCACGTTCCACACGTCGGACAAGAAGTAATCGGGCGCGACGGCGTCGGCGTAGGCTGCCTGAACACGCTCGTCATCCGTGACCGAGTAGTTATTCAGCGCGCGGCCGGGCGTGGCGTAGGTGAGGTTGTCGTTGTCGAAGATGTTGATGGCCTTGATGCGCGGATACAGGCGCGGGAGCGCGGCGTACATCTGCGCGATCTTGTCGCCCGCCCAGGCGGGCCGCGCGCGCCTATCCACCTTCGACAAATGGGACGCGCCGTACTCGCAAACCATGATCGGCTTGCGAGAAGCGTACAAACGGTAAACGTGTCGCGCCATGTCGGCCGGGTTTTCGTCCAGGCCCGGCCGGCGCGCGTCGTTGTCGTGGAACGGGACGCTGTAAAAGTTGACGCCCACCCAGTCCACGTAGCGGTCACCGGGATAGAACCACTCGACGTTTTTTTCGGGGATGTGGTTGACGCACCAGACCAGGGCGACGTTGGGCGCACGCTCGGCCATCACGCGGTAAACCGTGCCCCACGCCTGCTTGTAGCGCAATGGATCGCCGCCGTAGCGCGTCCAGTCGCCGTTCATCTCGGACGCGAAGCGCAGAAAGATCGGGCAGTTCGCGCGCGCGGCATCGTCGGCGAAGCGGCGCAAATAGTCGTCGTCACGGACGGCGGCAAGCCCGTCGTTCGGCTCCCAGGCGAGGTGCGGGGCGACGTTTTGCCGCCGCAGCCAGGCGGCCCAGCGGGCGGGGAACGGCTGCCCGTACGACAAATAACAGAACGCGGACGCAAGTTTTTTGCCCGTGCGCTCGGCGAACGCGGCCGGGTCGCGGTGGCTCTGGTAGTTCTCGTCCGTGAACGGCTGCCCCAGCCGCTCGTCACGGTCCAAAAACGCGCCCACGTAGCAGCCGTAAGCAGGTTCCCACTTGGCGAGCGGCTGTGAACGCACGCGGGCGGGCCGCCAGCCGGGCAGGTGCGCGAACAAACGCAGGTCGGACGTATAGCGGTCGGCCTTGATCTCCTCGGCCTTTGCGCCGCCGAAGTCGCCCATCGCCCGCCGGGCGGCGGCCTCCTGCCGGAAAAGAATCGCGGCTTCGGCGTAGCGCCCCCGCACGAGCGCCTGCTCAGCCGCTCGGCGTAATCGAAACGCGGATTGCTGCGGCACGCAAAATTCCATTCAACGAAAATGCCCCGCCGGAGAAGGCAAATTCTCCGGCGGGGCGGTTCGGCGAGATAAACCTGACTTTGGTTGACTACGAGCGGCGGGCGCAGACCAGAGCCTTGTAGTAACCCGGCTTGGTCAGCGGGTCAACACCGACCTTGCCCTGATTGGATGAAGCGTGGATGAAGTAGCCGTTGCCCAGATAAATCCCCGTGTGGCTGACGCGGCCCTTGTTGCCCATGTCAAAGTACAGCCGGTCGCCGGGCCGCATTTCGTCCCACGGGACCTGGTAGCCAACGCGGGCCTGGTCGGCGGCGACGCGCGGCAGGCTGACCCCCTGCGTGGAAAACACAGCGCGCACGAAAGCCGAGCAGTCCAGACCGGCACGACCGTTGCCGCCCCAAACGTAGGGCACGCCCAAATAGGTGAACGCTTCGCGGAACAGCGCGGTGGTGCGCTCGTCCAGGTTTTCCGGCATCTGCAGGTCGCCGCCGCTGCTCGACGAAGACGGCTGCGGCGCGGGCGCGTTCGGGTCGCGGACCGCCATCTCGTACGGGACGAGTCGCACGTCCGACTTGGCAACCCAGCCGGTCGAGCCGTCAATCATCCGCACGCCGTAAAACTCCGGCTGCTCCGCGCTGATAGCCACGTAGGTTCCCTGCGGCACGGGCGACAGCACCCGCGAGGCTGCGTTTCCATCGCGCCGAATCAACGCCTGCGCAGCCTCGACAACGGCGAGCCGGCCGAGCACCTGCGGCGTCGGGTTGGGCAGGGCCTGTCGGGTAAATGCCCGCCCGCGCGAAGTCAAGTCGCTAGTTCGGCTGCCGCCCCGCACGGAAGAACGGGAGGAACGTTTGGGCCGCGGCGCGGGAGGCGCGGAAATCGTCATGGTCCGTGCGTGGCCGCCGCCGGTGTTCAGCGTCAGGTCAAGCGCGGAGCCGGACTGCGCCGAAGCGGGCGCGGCGAGAAAAACGGGAAAAGCAAAAAGGGTGAAAGCGGAAGCGGCGGCGAGGAGCCGGGGCGGTGTCATCGGTGTTTGGGGCACGCGCAGGTTTTCCTCCATAAAGGATTCTGTCTCGTCGGGCGGGGCAGAGGCACAAAAGCGCACGCGCACCGTCGTTCTACGCGCCCATCATAACCCAACACTCTTGTTTTCGGCAAGAGTGCGGGCAACGTTTACCACGACTGCAAATTGAAACAGCCCCGCCGCCCAAAATCGGGCGGCCGGGCTGTTGGAAAGACGCTTAACGCTTGCTGAACTGGAAGCCGCGACGGGCGCGCTTGCGGCCATACTTCTTCGACTCCTTGACACGCGGGTCGCGGGTCAAAAAGCCCAAGCGGCGCAGCGGCGGGCGCAGTTCGGGGTCGGCCTCAATCAGGGCCTTGCTGATGCCGTGGCGCACGGCCCCGGCCTGCCCGGCGATACCGCCGCTTTGCGCGGTGACGATCACGGAAAAACGGCCGACCGTGTCGGTGACGCCGAACGGCTGCTGAATCAAGGCTTCGAGCGCGGGCCGGCCGAAGTATTGTGCGGGCGTCTTGCCGTTGACCGTGATCGTACCGTCGCCGGGCATGATCCAGACTTTGGCTATTGCGTTCTTGCGCTTGCCCGTACCGTAATATTTAACGAAATCTGCCATGGTGTTTGGTTACTCCGCCGGCGCGGCGGCTGCCGGGCTGCTGGTGGTCGTGGCGCGGGTTTTGGCGGCCTGCGCCGCGCCCTTGATCTGCGCCTCGTGCGGGTGCGAGGGGCCGGCATAAACGCGTAATTTTTTAAGCATCTTCGCGCCCAGCGAGTTGTGCGGGAGCATTCCCTTCACGGTTCGCAGAATGGCGTAGTCGGGCCGGGTGGCGAGCAGTTCGCCGCGCGCAATCTGCCGAATGCCGCCCGGATACAGCGTGTGCCGGTAGATCGGCTCGTCGGGCTTGTTGTTGCCCGTGTACACGGCCCGGTCGGCATTAATGATGATGACGTGATCACCCGTGTCCATGTGGGGAGTGAAAGTCGGCTTGTGCTTGCCGCGCAGCAGTTTGGCGGCCTCGACCGCCAAACGCCCGACCGGGACGCCGGTCGCGTCCAGCACGATCCAGTCGCGCACGATGTCGGTTGGCTTCGCCGAATAGGTTCTGTTCATTTCTTTTATGATCCTCGATGCCGGGTCCCGTCGTAGGCGACGCGCACCAGGCACAATCCGTGAGCGGGCGCGAGGGGCGGGCACGCGGCCCGGTCGCGGCTGTTCAATAAATTTTCCACGTCGTCGGGCGTGAGCGTACCCGTTCCCGTTTTCAGCAAGGTCCCGATGAAGGCGCGTACCATTGAGCGCAAAAAAGCGTTCCCGCGCACGGTGATGAGCACGCAGTCACGCCATGCCCGCACGTCCACGTTCGTCACCTCGCGTACCGTGCTTTTGCCCGGCGCGTCCGGCCGCCCGAAGGCGGTGAAATCGTGAACGCCGACCAGCCGCGCCCCCGCCGCCCGCATCGCCAAAACGTCCAGCGCGCGCGGCACGTGCAGCGCGAACCTTCCGAGCAGCGCGGACCGCTGCGACCGGTTCAGCACCACGTACCGATAGGTTCGGCTCGTCGCCGAGTAACGGGCGTGGAAGCCGGGCGGGGCGTAGTCCGCGCGCCGCACGGCCAGATCGCGCGGCAATTCGCAATTCAGCGCGGCGGCCAGTTTTTCGGCCGGCACGCGCCAGCCGCTTTCAAAGTGCGCGACCTGGCCGGCCGCGTGAACGCCCGCGTCGGTCCGCCCTGCCCCATGAATCCGGCACGGCTGCCCTGACAAGCGGGCGATCGTCGTTTCCAGCACGCCCTGCACGGTGCGCTCACCCTTGCCCTGCAACTGGAATCCGGCAAAGTCCGTCCCGTCGTATTCCAGCAGCAGGCGAAAGGGGCGCGTTCGCTCGTCAGTCGTTGACAAGTTCCAGGATAACGAGCGGCGCGGCGTCGCCCCGGCGCAGGCCGATCTTCGCCATGCGGGTGTAGCCGCCCGGCCGGTCCTTGAACTGCGGGCCAAGGACCGTGAACACGTCGTTCACCAATTCCTCGTCCTGGATCGTGCGCCCGCCGATGTAGGCCCGGACGATGCGCCGCGCGTGGATGCTGTCCACCTTGGCCCGCGTGACGATCTTTTCGGCAATTACGCGAATGTCCTTCGCGCGCGCTTCGGTCGTCTCGATTTTACGATGAATGAGCAGCGAACGCACCAGCCCCCGCAGGAGCGCGCGCCGCTGGTCGGACGGCAACCCAAACTTCCGTCCGGCGATACGGTGTCGCATAGTTCTAAAAACTCCTGACGCGGACGCTATTCGTCGCCCTCGTCCTCGTCGTCCTCACCGCCCTCGATGGGCGTGCTGCCCGGCTCGCTGTCCTTGAGGGACAGGCCGAGTTGACCCAATTTTTCCTTGACCTCGTTCAGCGACTTGCGGCCGAAGTTGCGGATGTTCATCAGATCGTTCTCGCTGATGGCCGCCAGTTCGCCGATGGTCAGCACGTTGGCCTTTTTCAGGCAGTTATAGGTGCGAACCGAGAAATCCAACTCCTCGATGCGCGCGTCCGGCGCGCTCATGCCGCCGCCCGCCTGCCCGCCCGGCCCCATCGAACCGAGCGAGCGACCGCTCATTGGGAACTCGATGAACCGGTTGAAGTAGTCGCTCAGCGTCTGCGCGGCCTCGCTCAAGGCTTCGGCCGGCCGGATCGTGCCGTTCGTGGTGATCTCGATCAGCAACCGCTCATAGTCGGTTCGGTTGCCGACACGAGTCGGGTCCACCTGCCAATTGACCTTGCGAACCGGCGTGAACGCGGCTGGGACCGGAATCTCGCCGATGATGTCGGAGCGCGGCCCGCCTTTTTCCGGCAAAACGTAGCCGCGCCCGCGCTCGATGCGCATCTCCATCGAGAGCCGAGCGGTCTCCTCGCTCAGGCTGGCGATGTAGACTTCGGGGTTCGCAATCTCAACGTCGGCAGGGCAGATAACGTCCGACCCGGTGATTTTCCCCTGGCCCTGCGCCTCGATGCGGATCGTGCGCGCCTCACTCAGGCGTCCCTCGATGCTTTCCGTGGCGTCACCATCACCGGTCGCGCCGTTGCCGCCGCCGCTGCCGTTGCGCTCGTACGTCTTGACGAACAGCTCCTTCAGGTTGAGCAACAGTTCGGTCGCGTCTTCCTTCAGGCCGGGAATGGTTTGAAACTCGTGCTGGACGCCGTCAATCTTGACCGATGTGATCGCCGCGCCCTCGATGGACGACAGCAGCACGCGCCGAAGCGAGTTGCCCAGCGTGACGCCGTAGCCCGGTTCGAGCGGCTCGACCACGAACTTGCCGTAGGTGCCCGTTTGTTCCAGCGTTTCGATACGTGGCGTAACTGTTTCCATGAATTTTCTTCTCCTTTAACTAACGCGTCTGTCAGACCCGGCGACAGCGCAAAAATGCCGCCGCCGAGTTCGCAAAAATGGTTCGCTCTGACCGCTGTTTAACGGGAGTAGAACTCGATAATGATCTGCTCGTGAACGTCGGAATCAATTTCCTCGCGCCGGGGGGCCGCGACCACCTTGCCCTCGAAGGCGTTCGGGTTCGCGGCGAGCCAGCCGGGAATGCGATTGCCCACGCCGGCGAGCGCGTTCTGGATCACGTCCATGCGGCGTGAACCTTCGCCCACACGGACCACGTCGCCGGGCCGGGTCGAGTAGGAGGGAATGTCCACGCGGCGGCCGTTCACCTCGATGTGGCCGTGGTTGACGATCTGGCGAGCCTGGGCGCGTGAGGCGGCGAAGCCCAAACGGTAGCAGACGTTGTCGAGCCGCAGTTCGAGCAGTTGAAGGAGGTTTTCTCCGGACACGCCCCGGCGGCGCTGGGCCTCGTCCACCATCGTGCGGAACGGGCCTTCGAGGACACGGTACATTTGCCGCATCTTCTGCTTTTCGCGCAGCTGAAGGCCGTAGTCGGTGATTTTGGCGGGACGTCCGCCTGTGTTGCCGTGCTGGCCGGGCGGGTAATTGCGCCGCTCGATAGCGCACTTCTTGGTGTAGCAGCGCGCGCCCTTGAGGAACAACTTTTCCCCCGCGCGGCGACACTGGCGGCAGCGGGCATCGCCGCTGACGCTGTTAGGCGACTTGGACATACTTCTCTCTTCCTCCCGATTTACGAAAAATCGGTTTACGAGTCGGATTGTGACGAGATAAAGGGCGCGCAGCACGCCGGCTCCGCGCCCTTTGAATGATAAAGAAACTCAGACGCGGCGGCGCTTGGGCGGGCGGCAGCCGTTGTGCGGCAGCGGCGTCACGTCGCGGATCAGGCTAACCTCGATCCCGACCGCCTGGAGCGCGCGCACGGCGGTTTCGCGGCCCGATCCTGGTCCCTTGACGAAGACCTCAACGCGCTTCAAACCGTGCTCTTGTGCGCGGCGCGCGGCGGCCTCGGACGCCAATTGGGCCGCGAACGGCGTGCCCTTCTTGGTGCCCTTGAAGCCGACCGTGCCCGCCGACGCCCACGAAATTGCCTCGCCCTTCACGTCGGTCAGGGTGATGATCGTGTTGTTGAAAGTGCTCTTGATGTGCGCGATGCCCTGGGCGATGTTCTTGCGAACCTTGGGCTTGTTGCGCGCGGCGGCAGCCTGAGCCGCCGTGGGTTTGCGTGCCATCTTTTTATAAGACCTACTTCTTCTTCTTTTTCGCGCCCACGGTGCGCTTCGGCCCCTTGCGGGTGCGCGCATTCGTCGAGGTGCGCTGGCCCCGAACCGGCAGGCCCGCGCGGTGGCGGCGTCCCCGGTACGAGCCGATCTCCTGAAGCCGCCGAATGTTCAGGCTGATCTGACGCTTCAGGTCGCCCTCAACGCGGTACTCGCGCTCAATGATGTCGCGCAACCGGGCGATCTCGGCCTCGGTCAAATCGTTGACGCGCGTGCGCGGCTCAACGTTGGCCTGGGAAAGAATCGTCCGGCCGTTGCTTAGCCCGATGCCAAATATCACCGGCAGGGCGTACTCCACACTTCGGTCGCGCGGCAGGTCCACGCCCGCAATACGTGCCATTTTTCTCTCCCTAACCCTGCCGCTGCTTGTGCTTCGGGTTCTTGCAGATCACGCGCACGACGCCTTCGCGCTTGATGACCTTGCACTTTTCGCAGATGGGCTTGACGCTCGCTCTGACTTTCATATTTTTAACAACTCCTACTTGTACCGGTACAAAATTCGGCCGCGCGTCAGGTCGTACGGCGACAACTCGACCAGAACACGGTCGCCGGGCAGGATGCGGATGAAGTGCATCCGAATCTTGCCGGAAATATGCGCGAGCACCTGATGCCCGCTTTCCAGGTCCACGCGGAACATGGCGTTCGGCAGGTTCTCGGCGATCACGCCCTGAACCTCGATGCCTTGCTCTTTTTCGGCTCCCTGGTCTTCCTTTTTCGGGGCCTGGCTGCGGCCACCACCACCGCCGCCGCTCCCGCCCCTGCGCGCCCCACCGCCGGGCCGCCCACCGCCGGGTCGTCCCCCGCCGGGCCGGTACGGTCCGCCGGGCCGATAGCCTCCACCGCCTGGTCGTCCTGCCATACTTGTTCGTTTCGTCCTTTAGCGCACTCTGCGCCGTGTCACGCGCCCGCCCCAACCGGGGCTTGATAGGCGGCGGCAACGGCGGAAGCGCTTGGCTGCGTCGAGGCCGTTGCCTTCTCGAACGCAGGCACGACAGCCGGGAGCGTCAAGATGTCCGCTCCCCGCCGCGTGATCGCAATCGTATGCTCGAAGTGCGCGCTCAATTTGCCGTCGGCCGTCACGATCGTCCACTGATCGGCGAGCGACTCCACTTCGCGCGTCCCCTGGTTAATCATTGGCTCCAGGGCAATCGTCATGCCCTCTTCGAGCCGTTCCAACTTGCCCGGTCGGCCGAAGTTTGGCACCTGCGGCCCCTCGTGCATGGACCGCCCGATGCCATGCCCGACCAGGTCGCGTACCACGCCGAAGCCAGCCGCCTCCGCGTGCCGCTGCACCGCCGACGCGACATCGCCCAGGCGGCCACCAGCCTTTGCCTGGGCGATCCCCTTGTACAAACATTCGCGCGTGACCGTCAGCAACCGTCGCGCTTCGGGCGAGACCTCGCCGACCGGAACCGTCACGGCCGCGTCCGCGAAGTAGCCGTTCACCGAACAGGCGAAATCAACTGAAACAACGTCGCCGCTTTTAAGAACGCGCTCATTCGGAATGCCATGAACCACGGCCTCGTTGACCGAGATGCACGTATTCGCCGGGTAGCCGCGATAGTCCAAAAACGCGGGGACCGCGCCGCGTTTGCGCGCAATGTCGGCCGCCAGCCGATCCAAATCCTTGGTGCGCGTCACGCCCGGCACGATAGCATCGCTGAGGGCTTGAAGCACCTCAGACACCACGCGGCCCGCAACCCGCATTTTTTCGATTTCGGCCGCCGACTTTCGTAAAATCATAACAGTGTACCGTGCGAACCTACGCCCTGCCACCAGCGCGCACGCTGCTAACCGGCGCTTCCACGACCGCAAGCACGCACTTCGCCAGGTCGTTCTCCGTTCCCGACGCTTCTATCACGCGCAGCACGCCTCGCTTTTCGTAGAAGTCCGTCAGCGGCTCTGTTTTCTCCGCGTACAGCGCGAGTCGCGTCCGGATACTTTCCGGCTCGTCATCCTCACGAACGATAAGCGCGGCACCGCAGTCATCGCAAACGCCTTCGCGGGCCGGCGGCGCGGTGCGGACGTGGTACGTCGCGCCGCATTGAGGGCACGTCAGACGGCCTGCGAGCCGGGCAATCAGCGTTTCCTCGTCAATCTGAAGGGCGACCACGGCGTCCAGACCGCCGCGCCGGCCGGACGCGAGGTAGTCCTCCAACGCCTCGGCTTGGGCCACGTCGCGCGGGTAGCCGTCCAGAACGAAGCCGCGCCGCGCGGCCGGCTTGTCCAACTCCCGGAACACGATGGCGTTCGCCACCTCGTTCGTCACGAAGCCGCCGTCCTTGATGACCTGCGCGGCCTGGGCGAGCGCACCGCCGCTCGCTTCGGGATCGGCGAGCGCGCGGCGCAAAATCGCCCCCGACGCAACATGAGGGACGCCCCACCGCTTGGCGAGGAGCGTCCCCTGTGTTCCCTTGCCCGCGCCGGGCGGACCCATCAGCATGACCCGACGCATAGTTTGTTAGCGGCTTCCCGCCAGCAGACCGCCGCCCCGGTTCGGGGCCGTGGCAACGCCCGCGCCGCCCGTCTTGATGAAGCCTTCGTAGTTGCGCATCGCCATCTGGGCCTCGATGGCCTGCATGGTTTCGAGCGCGACGCCGACGACGATGAGCAGCGACGTGCCGCCGATCAGGCCGAACGACTGCACGCCCGTCCACTTCGGTGCCCAGTATTGGATCAGCGAAACAGCAGCGAGGAACAGCGCGGCGGCCAGCGTGATGCGCGTCAGCACCTTGTCGAGGTACTCGGCTGTGGGCTTGCCCGGACGCAGGCCGGGAATGAACGAGCCGTACTTTTTAAGGTTGTCGGCGATGTCGGACGTGTCGTACTGGATCGCCGTGTAAAAGTAGGTGAAGAACAAAATCAGCGCGCAGAAGATCAACGAGGCCGTCACGCTCGCGCCGGGCTGGAGCCACTGCGTCGCGCGCTGGGCGAGTTCGCCGAAGCGCGTGGTCGGCGGAAAGAACTGCGCGAACGTCGCCGGCAGCAGTTGGAATTGGAGCGCGAAGATGATCGGGATCACGCCGGCCGTGTTGACCTTGAGCGGCAAAAACGACGAGCCGCCCTGGCTCATCCGGTTGCCGACGATGCGCTTGACGTGCTGGACCGGAATCTTGCGCACGGCCTGCGTCATGTAAACGATGCCGATGATCGTGGCGAGGAACAGCAGCACGACGCCAATCACACCGAACGGCGTGACCGCGCCCGCGTTCAGTTCCTGGATCATCCGGCTGACCTGCGTGGGGATCGAGGTCATGATGCCGACGAAAATGATCAGCGAAACGCCGTTGCCGATGCCTTTTTCCGTAATCTGCTCGCCCAGCCACAGCAGAAACATCGTGCCGGCCGTGAGCGTGATCATGATCGTAATCATGTGGAACAGGCTTGGCTCGATAGCGGGCGGCGCACCCGGCGCCCCGCGCGTAAACAGCGAATACAGCCCGAACGCCTGCACCAGGCCCAAGCCGATGGTCGCGTAGCGCGTGATTTTGCTGATCTGCTTGCGGCCCGACTCGCCTTCCTTGCTCAGCGTCCGCAACTGCGGGATGGCAACCGTCAGCAATTGCATGACGATGCTCGCGCTGATGTAGGGCATGATCCCCATGGCGATGATGGAGAACTTCTTGAGCGCGCCGCCGCTGAAAACGTCAATCGCGCCGAACAGCGTGCCCGAGCCGAGCAGCCGGTTGACCGCGTCGTGGTTGACGAAGGCGGCCGGGACGTGCAGGGCGAGCACGTAGATGGCGAACATGGCGAACACGAACTGAATCCGTTTGCGCAGTTCGGGAACAGCCACGGCAGCGGCTAACTTTTCCAGCATGGTCGTCGGGTCTCGCTTTCGCGGAATGAGAATGGGGTGCGAACGATAAGGGTTCGTGTCCCTTTCTCGTTCTACAGCGTTTCGGCGGTTCCGCCCAGAGCGGCAATTCGATCTTGCGCGCTCTGGCTGAAGTGGTGGGCGCGGACCGTGAGTTGTTTGGTCAGGTTCCCGCCGCCCAGTACCTTTACGCCGTCCTGGATGGTTTTTATCACCCGCGTGGCAACTAAAAGTTCCGGTGTCACTTCCGTGCCCACGTCGAAGCGCTCCAGCGTGCCCAGGTTGACGATGGCGTACTCGGCGCGCTTGATCGGCTTGTGGCCCACGCGCCCACCCTGACCGGCTAGACCGCGCTGCTTCGGCATCCGGCGGTGGAACGGCGTCTGGCCGCCCTCGAAGCCCATTTTGCTCTGGCCTCGCGCCTTGTCGCCCTTGTGACCGCGTGTGGACGTTTTGCCGTGCCCGGAGCCGGTGCCGCGGCCGATCACCTTGCGCCGCTTGGTCGAACCCTCGGCGGGATGCAGATCGGAAAGGTTCATTGCTGGGTCTCCCCCGCTGTCTCGGCTGCCACTTCCGAAACTTCCAGCAGGTGGTTGATCTTGAACACCATGCCGCGCACGGATGGGTTGTCCGGCCGAAGCACGGTCTGGTGAAGCTTGCGCAAACCGAGCGCCACGGCCGTCGCGCGCTGGTCGCGCTCGTAGCCGATGGGGCTGCGGCGAAGCGTGATCTTAAGCTGCGGCATCGCTGGTCGCTCCTTGGGTTACGAGGGCGGTCGCGGCGGCTCCGTTGCCTTTCGCGGCCCCGGCCGCGTTCAGGTCGTCCGTACCGGCCCGGCTCCCGCGCCGAATTTCGTCTACGGTCTTGCCCCGCAGGCGGGCAACGTCCTCAATGGTGCGCAGACCTTTGAGCGCGTTCAGGGTCGCCCAGCAGGCGTTGACCGGGTTGCTCGCGCCAAGCGACTTGGCGAGCACGTCGCGCACGCCCGAAACTTCCAGCAACTGGCGCACGGCGCCGCCCGCCACCACTCCGGTACCCGGCGCGGCGGGGCGCAGCAGCACCTCGGACGCACCGTGATGCGCCAGAATCTCGTGCGGCAGCGTGCCGTCCACAATGGGAATGGCGATGATGTTCTTCTTGGCCTCCTCGACGCCCTTGCGGATCGCGTCGGGGATGGCGCGCGCCTTGCCGATGCCCGCGCCGACGTGGCCCGCGTTGTCGCCCACGACGACCAGGATGCTCCAACTCATGTTTCGGCCGCCCTTGGTCGTTTTTTGCACCTTGTTCGTGCGAACGATGCGCTCTTCCAGGTTCAGCGTGTCCGCGTTAATCCGTGCCATTATTTTTTAGAACTCCAGGCCGCCTTCACGGGCAGCGTCGGCGAGCGCCTTGACGCGCCCGTGGTACAGGTAGCCGCCGCGATCAAAGACGACTTTGGTGATGCCGGCCGCCTTCGCGCGCTCGGCGACCATCTGGCCGACCGCCTTCGCGCCCTCGACGTTGCCTCCGTTTTTGGTATCCCGCAGGCCGGCGTCGAGCGTGGAGGCGGACGCGAGCGTGTGGCCCTGCGCGTCGTCAATCACCTGCGCGTAGATATGGTCGGTCGAGCGGTACACGTTCAGGCGCGGCCGCTCCACGGTTCCGTCCACGCGCTTGCGGACGCGGCGATGCCGCTTTTGCCGCGTTTCGTTCTTGTTCATTAACATGGTCGTTGGTGTTCCTTAGGGGCGGCCGATTCCCGACCGGCCGCCCGAAACGCTACTTCTTGCCGCCCTTGCCGCCGGCTTTGCCCGCGCCGGCCTTGCCGGATTTGCCGGCCTTGCGGCGGACTACTTCGTCGGAATACTTGATTCCCTTGCCCTTGTAGGGTTCGGGCTTGCGCACCTTGCGCACCTCGGCGGACTGCTGGCCGACCGTTTCCTTGTCGTTCCCGGAAACGGTGATCACGGGCGAGCGCGTTGCCGGGTCCACCACGGCCAAAAACGTGATGCCTTCGCGCGGCGTGATCTCGACCGGGTGCGAGTAGCCGACGTTGAGGGTCAATTTGCCGCCGCTCACCGTCGCGCGGTAGCCGACGCCGTTGACCTGAAGCACCTTTTGGAAGCCAGTCGAGACTCCCGTCACCATGTTGGCGACAAGCGAGCGGGTCAGGCCGTGCATGGCGCGGTGCCGATCCGAGTCCGTCGGGCGCTCCACGGAAAGGTGGCCGTCGTTCTGCACGAACTTCATGTCGGACGTGACCACTCGCGTCAGCGTGCCCCGCGGACCTTTGACAATCACGCGGCCGTCGGCGTCGGCGGTCACGGTGACGCCGGCCGGGAGGGGAATGGGCTGTTTGCCGATACGGGACATTGGTTAACTCCCCCGGAACGCTGCACAGTTCCGAGTCACGATCACCAGGAACGGGAAGGCGTCTGCCCTCCCGAAAATTTTAGTAGACGTAGGCGAGGACTTCGCCGCCGATGCCAAGCCGGCGCGCTTGCCGGCCGGTCATCACGCCGCGCGAGGTGGTCACGATGGCGATTCCCAGGCCACGGCGCACCTGCGGCATCTCGTCCGCGCCCGCGTAGATACGCAGGCCGGGCTTGGAAACGCGCTTCAGTTCGGTGATAACCGGCTCGCGGCGCTGACCCGTACCCGCTGCGGCATATTTCAGCGCGACCTTGATGCGGTTCTGGGGCGTGTCGGGGATGACCTCGTAGCTCTTGATGAAGCCTTCGAGCTGCAAGATGCGCAGCACTTCGCGCTTGATCTTGCTGTCGGGCATCTCGAGGGTGTCGTGATTGGCGCGGCCGGCGTTGCGGATGCGCGTCAGCAGGTCGCCGATGGGGTCGGAGAGTACCATGAACGTGTTCTCTCCTTAATGGCCCGACGACTTGGTGACGCCGGGAATCAGGCCTTTGTGTGCGAACTCGCGGAAGCACACGCGGCACAAACCAAAATCACGCATGAAGCCGCGGGCGCGGCCGCAGATGTTGCAGCGATGGTACGCGCGCACCTTGAACTTGGGCGTGCGTTTCGCCTTCTCGATAAGAGCTTGCTTTGCCACTTTTCCTCCAGGTTCCGAACGCTTGATACGCTCGGACTTTGGCGCGGGGGCGTTGTTAAAAAAACTCTCCCCGCCATTTGGGCCGCGGAACGTTGCGTTCCGGGCCAGACAAAAGTAAGTCGGCGGGCCGCAAGAGCGGCTCCCGCCGACCGTCAACTTTCGGATTGTACCACGGCCCGCCGAGCGTGCAAGGCGCGCGTGCCGCTCAATCGGTAGGCGCGAACGAGGAGCCGAGCAGCGCGAACACCTCGTCGGCGGAAAGGTGGCGCAGGTCGAACACGACGCCGTTCCAGCCCTTCGCCATGTCAGGCAGCCACGCTCCGAGAAAAGGAGACAAATCCTTTTCACCCGGCTGCGGAGCAAGCCGCAACAGGTTGCGCGAGGAAAATCGCCGCGCCTGCGTGGAGGGCCATCCCTGCCCGCCCTTGTCGAAGCCGCCCGGTCCGAAGTAGGGCGCGAAACGTGGCGGCGCGGCGTCCGCGCGCTCCCACACGCCGTACCACTGCGCGCCGCCTTGCTCACCCCGCTCGGCAACGAGCAGCGGCAAAGACGGCACGGCCTTTCGCAGCGCGCCGAACAGGCCGCGCAAAAAGGTGGTGTTCACTTCGTGGCGCAGAACGGTCCATTTTTGCGCGGGCGGCTTGGAACCCATCTCTTCCAGGGGAACGTGACCCCGGCTTTGATCGGGGCGGAAAAACGGCAGGTCAAGGCTGACCGGGCCGACGTTGCCGTACGATTCAAAATCAATGGGGTCGCTGCCTTCGGCGCGCAAAAAGCGCAGCCGCATTTCGGGCGTGAAGCCGTAGCCGGACGCGCCCAGCAAAACGTTGAAGCGGTCACGTTCCTGGTCAACGGCCGGGTTCGCGTAGCCGGGCGCGGCCGTGTTTTCGAGAACCAGGCCTGCCAGGCCGGGCGTCGCGGCAAGGCGCGCGAGCCGGTCCGTGATCGCCGCGCGCGCTTCGGGCGTGTCCGTGCGAAGCCAGGCCAGTTCGCGTCCGGGCCTGCCTTGGATGTCGAGGTCGAGGCTTGCCGCCGCGTTGTCGTTTTCCTTGGTGGCGTCCGGTTTTGCCCGCGTCAGCAAGGAGGTGACGGCAACGATTCCGACCCGCGGTTTCGCGCCGGCTGCGATGGCGGCTTCAAGGGTGGCTTGCGCTGCCGCGTCGTTTGTTGCCGGCGCGTCAGGCGGAAGAAGCCAGACCTGGCTCGCGCCGCGTTTTCCCGCCTCGGCCACGACGCGCTTTGCCTCGTCCGGCGTGGCGATCCGCGCGAGCAGCCCGCTCGTGGCCGAGGCGGGCGAAAGGCGTGAAAGGTTGATCGGGACAGGCGGCTCGTTCGCGGTTTCGGCCGGAACCGGAGGCGGCGACAGGTAAGGCTCCCACAGGCCATCGACTTCGGTGATAAACGCCCCGCGCGCCTCCAGGCCAGACGATTCGACCATGCCCGCGCCAGGCACCAGATAGGCGATCTGTGTTTTTAACTGAACGCCGACCTGACCGGGTCGGAAGTCGGGGGCGGGGCTGATCCCGAAACTGCCGCCGTCCTGCCGGTCCGCATTGTCGCGCACCAACGCTTGGTACGCGGCGGGCAGTTCGGACAGGTTCATCGGCGTGCCGGGGCCACGCCCGCGCTGCCGGGCCGGGTCGTATTCGGCGTTCATCTTCGTCACTACGCCCGACGGGAGCGTGAACGGGTCGCCGGGGGCGAAGTTCAGGTACTGGGGCGGGTTTTGCGCCGCGATTTTCGCGCGGGCCGCTTCGGAGGCGGCGCGCGCCTGTTGTTCGAGCGCACCCGCCCACGCGCCGATTCGCGCCTGCCGCGCCCCGATGCCCTCCACGTCGTCGGTCAGCACGTAGGCGCTTTCGTTCCCGGCCGTCACCTTGCGGAACGTGCCCGTTACGGCAAGACACAGCGCCTTGAGAACGTCGCCGCCGCGCGCCGGGGAACGCGGCTCACCACCGCCGAGCACGCGCACGGGCAGCCGGGCGACGCGAACGTCGGCGTACAGTTCGAGGCGGCAGGCGGCCCCGGCTCGCTTGACCAGGTCGCCCACGGTAACGCTGGTTTGTCCCGGTTCGGCGTTCAGGGCGACGGGCGGGTTGAGGCGGGCGGACTCAAAGGACAGGTCGCCCGGTTTGGGAACGCTGCGCACCTCCTGGCGAAGCGTCACGCCAAACGCAGCGCCGGCTGGCAGGAAGTCCATCCCCGCTCTCCGCACCAGGTATTCGCTGCCCGCCGGGCGTTCTTCGCGCGCTTCCCAGTGGCGGAAACTGCCCGGCCGGTCCGGGATGGGGACGTAAACGTTCGCGCGCCGACTCAGCGACAGCCGAACGTCCGCGTGCTGGGCGGGCGTGAGCGCGACCGGGCGGCCTTCGGTCTGGCCGCGCGGCCGGCCGTCCCTGCCGGCCGCGATGACGACTTTTTGGACCGTGAACGGTTGGGGCAGAAAGGAAAAAAACAGGTCGCGCTGGTCGGACGTGGAAAGATCGCCCGCTCCCAGTCCGTCCGCGCTCCCCAGTTTGCGCCACTGGCCGGGCGTCAGGCCGGCGAGCAGCAGGCGCATTTTGTCGCCGGACTGCAAACCGGCGTAGGCATCGCCCTTGCCGGGCCGGGTGTTCAGAACCACCATCGTGGTCGGCGCGAGAACGGACACGCTGCCGGACGCGACGATTTTGCGGTCGAAGGCAGCGGCCACGTCGCGCGGGGCGAGCGTTCCGGCCGTCGTGGGGGTAAGCGGCGGCGGGGCCGCCCCGTCCCCGGCCCTCGCGGCCGGCCGCACGTTCGCCGCGTCCACCACGAGCAGCGGGGGCCGGTCCCCGGTCCAGCGCACCCGGTCCAGAGCCGCGTCCAGCGTATCGAGACGGCGCGCCGCGAGCGTGGCGGGCACCGGCGGCTGCGCCGCGACCGGGCGTGGGCCGCCGATGACCGACACCATAACGCCCAGAAAAACGCCGGCAAGAGCGGCGGCAACGCTCCAGGGCACGGGGCGGGCAGTTGTCATCGGAAGAACTTTCCTTTCTCACTCGAAAACACGGCAAGGACGCGTGCACTCACTTGCCTGTCGCAGTCGTTTTGGCCCCCGTGAAGGCGCTTCGCAGCAGCGTCAGTGCGTCATCGGCGGGCAGATTGCGCAGATCGAACACGACGCCATTCCAGTCCTTGAGGGTAGCCGGCAGGTCACGCATCAGGTATTGCGCCAGATGACTTTTGTCCGCCGGGTCGGGAGCGATGCGCAGCAGGTTTTGCGATGAAACCTTGCGGGCTTGCTGCGGCGGTGCGGGCGGCTGACCCGCCTCGGAATAAGCCCAGTTGAAATAGGGCAGGGCGTCGGCGCGCTCCCAGCGGCTGAACCAGAACGGCGTTTCGCCGCGCTCGGCAAGGAACAGGGTCAGGTCGGGGCGGGCGGCGTGCAAGCCAGCGTGCAGGTCGGCCAGAAAGCGCCGGTTCACTTCGTGGCGGAGCAGACCCCACGCTTTTCCGGGCGACGTTTCGGGCGCCTGCCCCCCGCCAATAGAGAACGTTGTCGTTGTGGCCGGTACGCCGCCGGTACCGAGCGACGTGCCCCCCCGGTGGGCGTACATACCGTACTCGGCCGGGAAAAAGGGCAGTTCCAGCGGGCGATTGCTTCGTCCATCACTCAGGTCAATCGGGTCCAGGCTCGCCTGGCGCAGGAAACGAAGGCGCAGGGCGGGCGTGTAGCCGAAGCCACCCGGCTCCCCGAAGCCGAACCGCGAAAGGTCAACGGCATTCGGGTCGGCATAGCCGGACGCGGCGGTTTCCTCGAAAACCAAACCGGCGAGACCCGGCGTGGCGACGAGCGCAGCCAGCTGGCTTTGCAGTCGAGAAGCGTTTTCGGGCAGGTCCACGCGCAGCAGGTCGCCGGTTTGGTTCAGCCGTTCCCGCGGCGCGCGCCGCCAGGGTTCGTCCCCTTCGAGGTCAAGCAAGCTAGCCTGCCGGCGCGCGGCTTGTTTGGTCGTTTCGCCCTGAACGTTGCGGTCGAGGTCGTCGGTTTCGGGCGCGTCGGCGGCGCGTGGGCCGCTTCTCAGCAACGGCAAAACGGCGGAAACGGCGACCTTGTTTTTCGTACCGGCTTGAATGGCGGCGGCGAGCAGCGCACGGGCCGGCTCCTCGCCTGCCGAGGAAAGGTCGGGCAGGGCGAGCCAGAGATGGTTCAGCCCGCGCCGCCCGGCCTCTTCGATGAACGCGGCGGCCTGAGCCGGCTCGGTCGCCCACACGATCACGGTTCGCGCGGACACGCTTGCGGGCAGGCGCGACAGGTCGGCGGGGCCGGCAAGCGGCGGCGGCGGCGCGGCGGGCGTTTGCGGCGCGCTGAGAACAGCGGACTCGTCCTGCCACAGACTTTGCACATCGTCGGGCACGTTGTCGTTGAAATCGCCGCCCGTGTCCTCGACAATGCCCCTGCCGGGAACGAAAAAGGCGAGCCGCGCTTTAACCTGCACACCGACCTGACCGGGCCGGATGCCGACATCGCCGCTTGCCCCGAAACTGCGGCCCGTGCCTATCGTGGCGCGGTCGCGGGCGAGGCGCTGGTACTCCGGTGGCAGGTCGGACAGGTTCACGCCCACGCCAGCGGGCCGACGGCCGGCGTTCATGCTTCTGTCGGGAGGCGTGGCGGTTATCTTTTTCAGCAAGGCGTCGGGCAGCGCGTGCGGGTCGCCGGGCGCGAAGGCGACGTACTGATCGGGTTTCTGGGCGGCAATTTGCCGGCGCAGTTTGCGAGTCTCGGCGGTTGCCCGCGCGCCCGCCGCGCGCGACCATGCGGTCAGGCGGGCCTGCCGGGTCCCCAATCCCTCCACGTTGTCGGAAAGGACGTAGGCTGTTTCGCCGTCAGAGGACACCTTGCGGAATGCACCGGTGACGGCCAGACTGAGCGCACGCAGCGCGTCGCCGGCCCGAATCGGGGCGTCGCCGATGACGGTTGTGGGCAGGGCGGCGAGGCGCGCGTCGGCGTAGAGTTCCAGGCGACAGGCAGTTCCAGCCCGCTTCACCAGGTCGCCCAACGTTTTTGTGTTTTCGAGCGGGATCGGCGGGTCGAGGCGGGCGGACTCGAAGGCGAGTTCGCCCGGCTTGGCGCGGGCGGGCACTTCCTGACGCAGCAGAGCGCCGTAGGCGAGCGTGCGGGTCCCGCCGGCAAACAGGGTCTCGTTGTTGCTCGCCGTTTCCAGGTAAGCGGCCCCATCGGGCCGTTCGCGCCAGGTGTCCACCGTGCTGAAACTGCGCTGCTGTGGGTTGGATTGTTCCTGTTCCGGACTTAAAGGAACCGGGACGTACAGCGTCGTGCGCCGGGCGAGGGTCAGGCGCACGGCGGCCCGCTGACCAGGCGAAAGCGTTGCCAAGTCGTCATCGGACTGGGGGTAGCGGAACTTACCGTCTTCGCTGCTGGTCATCACCTGCCTGCGGACGCGAAACGGGTAGGGCAAAAGCGACAAAAACAGGTCGCGCTGAGCAGGCGTGGAAAAGTCGCCCGCGCCCAAGCCGTTCGCGCCGCCGAGTTTGCGCCACTGGCCGGGCGTGAACGCGGCGAGCAGCATTTGCAGCCGCTCGCCCCGGCTCAGGCCGGCAAACAGATCGGGCCTGCCGGGCCGGTCGTTCAGCACGACCATCGTCGTGGGCGCGAGAACGGACAAGCTGCCCACAGGTGCGATCCGGCGGCCGAAATAGGCGGCCGCATCGCGTAGCGCGAGCGTTCCGTCGCTGCCCGGAACCAGAACGGGCGGGTTCGGCGATTGCGGCACCGGGCCGCCGCTCGACGACCAGCCGCCACCCGACATGATGGCGACCTCGACCATGCGCCCATGGGCGGGGCGCACGTTCGCGGCGTCCACGACGAGCAGCGGAGGCTGGCCCGCCGTCCGCCGCACCAAAGGCAAAGCGGCCTCCAGCGTGTCGAGGCGCGGCGGCTGCGCGGCCGAATCCGTCGCGGCGGGCGCTTGCGCGGCGGCGCGGCGCGGGCCGCCGATAAACGCGATGCCCAGAACGGCGACAGCGAAGGGGAGCCACGAGAAACGGTGACGTGTCATCGAAACGATGTCCTTTCTCCGCGTTGAGAACGGCGCGCGCGCGCGCGCTCAAGAAAGAAACGGCCCCGCCCCAAAAATGGGGCGGGGCCGCTTTCGCCGATCTTCCGGTTTACCCGGCCAGCATCGCTTTTTTCAGGTTGCTCAGGGCGCGGTGCTGCAAGCGCGACACGTGCATCTGGGAAATGTTGAGCCGCTTGGCGACCTCGGCCTGCGACATGTCCTTGAAAAAACGCAGCGTGATGATGACCTGTTCGCGCTCGTCAAGCGATTCAAGCGCGGCTGTCAGGTCACCGTAACGCTGAAGCGCCTTGAGGTTTTCATCCTCGCCGCCCACAAACTCGGCAAGCGTCATCGGGGCCGATTCGCTTTCCGTGCTCATGCGCGAGTCGAGCGACACGGTGTCGTAGGCGTTGCCCAGCTCCATCGCTTCGAGGGTTTCTTCCTCGTTCGCGCCGATGGCCTGCGCGATCTCGGCGATGGTGGGCGAGCGGCCCAGGCGCGCGGAAAGCGTGTCCACGGCCTTGTTCGCGGCCTGGTTGAGCTCCTGCAAGCGGCGCGGGACCTTCAGGCTCCACGCCTTGTCGCGGAAGTAACGCCGGATTTCGCCGACAATCGTGGGCGTGGCGTAGGTGCTGAACTTGGTGCCGCGCTCGGCGTCGTAGCGGTCCACGGCGTTGATCAGGCCGATGGTTCCGACCTGCACCAAATCTTCGAGCGGTTCGCCCCGGTTGGCGAACTTGCCGGCCAAAAAGCGCACCAGGTTCTGGTGCATCGCCACCAGGCGTTCGCGCACGCGCACGTTTTTGTTCCGGGCGTACTGGCGGAACAGTTCTTCGGCTTCGGCGTCCGTGCTGCCCGAAGACGAGGAAAGGCGGGGCGGATGCTGCTGCGGAATCGTCATGTCACCCTTGATGATCTGTGCTTGCGTACTTGACCAGGCGCACCCGCGTGCCGCCGCCGGGCGGCGCCTCGATGCCGACCTCGTCCACCAAAATCTCCATCAGGAGCGCGCCCAGTTCCTGCGGGTTCATGCCCTCGACCTCGCCCGCGCGCGCCTCGACATCGGGAACGTCGGCCGAATGGCTAACATTGTCCTCGACCTCGATGGTCAGTTTGGAAACTTCGACCTGACAGGTGATGGTGATCAAAGGGCCGGGGGCGCCGCTGCGAGCCGCGCGATCAATCGCGTTGGTGCAGGCTTCGCCGACCGCGAGGCGGATGTCTTCGATTTGATCGTAGGTGTAGCCCATGCGGCCCGCCACCCCCAAAATCGTCAGGCGAGCGGTGCCGACGTATTCGGGGGCGCAGGGAATGCGCAGCGTCACGCTCGCCTCGTCGCCCGCCCGCAAGGGCGCCAGGGCGGCGGCGGCGGCCGGTTGCTCTTCGGCGGGGGTCAAGTTACGCGCCTCCCGCGCCGGCAGCGGCGGCCAGAGCGTCCTGCTCGGTCGCGTACACGTCGAAAATCTTGTTCAAGCCGGTGATGTCGAAAATGCGCGTGATGCGCGCGGACGGACCGACCAGGCGCAGCGACCCGCCCTGCTCCTTGAGCCGCTTCACGCCCCCGATCAGGATGCCCAGCCCGGTCGAATCCAGATATTCCACGCGCGTTAAGTCAATCAGAAGGTGCTTGGCGCCGTTCTCGACCTGGTCCATGATCGCCTGGCGCAGGGCCGGGGCCGTGTACACGTCCACCTCGCCCTCCAGATCGAGCGCCTGCACGCCGCCCGCACAGGATCGGGGCGACACCTTCAAGTTCATCGAATTTTCCATGCTTAACCCTTTTTGCTTGTGTGGCCGTTTGCGCGCCCGCGCGCGTTCAGGCTTCGAGTTGCGCGGTCAGGTCATCCTTGGTCTGGCGGTAGGCTACCTTGCCCGCCTCAACGGATTGCGCTAAGTTGTCGCGCGTTTTGTCCAGCACGTCGCGCGAGCGCGCGACCAGGTCGGAGGCAGACGCCTGCAAGTCGTCAATTACCTGCTCGGCGCGCTCCTTTAAGTCGTCCACCGCGTCGCCGAGTCCGGTGCGCAAATGGTCGCCGGATTTGGGCGCGAAAAGCAGTGCGAGCGCGCCGCCCACGATCAGCCCGATGGCGACGCCCGCCACGATGCTACCCCAAACGTGCGGGTCGTTGGCCCCGTCGCCGCCGCTGTTTTCCCCGTGCGAAATCGGCACGAGCGCGGTCGTGTTCGGGTCGTTGTTCATTGTTGTCGTTGGTCCTTCTGGTGTCCGCCGAATTTTACTTTGCCTCGTCCTCGGTGATTGTGCCGCCGCCCAGAACGCGGCCCGCCTGTGGCCCGTCCTCTTCGCCGTAAAACACGGCGGCTTGACCGGGAGCGACGGCGCGAACGGGGGAATCGAAGCAAATGCGCGCCGTGCCGTCCTCCTGGCGAAAGACGCGCGCCGGAACGGGCGGCATATTATAGCGAATTTTGGCCGCGCAGCGAACCGGTTCGTTCACGTCGGGCAAAGCGAGCGAAACCCAGTTCACGTCCTCGACCAGCGCGGTCATCGCCATCAGGTCGTGGTTCGATCCGACTATGACGTTGCCGCTGGCCGCGTCCACCCCAAGAACGTACAGCGGCGTCGCCGAGCCGACGTGAATGCGCTTTCGCTGCCCGACCGTGTAAAAGGCGACGCCCTCATGCCGGCCGCGCACGTTCCCGGCCGTGTCCACGAAGTTGCCGGCCGCGACGGTTTCGGGCGCGCTTTGGGCAAGAAAATCGCTGTAGCCGCCGTTTTGCACGAAGCAGATTTCCTGCGAGTCGGGCTTGTCGGCGACCGCGAGATTCCAGCGGCGGGCGATTTCGCGCGTTTCGCCTTTGCTCGAAACGTCGCCGAGCGGCATCCGCATAAAGGCGAGTTGGGCCTGGGTGGTTGCGTACAGCGCGTAGGTTTGATCCTTCGACGGATCGCCCGCGCGCGCGAGAACGTGCCGGTTCGCTTCGGGGTCGAAGAACACGCGGGCGTAGTGCCCGGTCGCCAGCCCGTCCGCGCCCAGGCCGCGCGCCTTTTCCAGCAGGGCATCGAACTTGATGTGCCGGTTGCAGTTGATGCACGGGTTGGGCGTGCGGCCCCGCTTGTAACTTTCCACGAACGGCGCGATCACCTTTTCGGCGAACGGCTCGCGGTAATTGAGTACGTAATGGGGAATCCCGACGCGGGCAGCGACCCGGCGGGCATCCTCGACCGCGCCCAGACTACAGCAGCCGGCCCCCTTTGTTTCGGTCGTCGCCTCCTGCCAAATTTGCAGCGTGACGCCGATGACGTCGTGCCCCTGCTCCTTGAGCAGGGCGGCGGCGACCGAGGAATCCACGCCGCCGCTCATCGCCACGACGATCTTTTCGCGCTTGTTCACAGCCCTTCAGTATACCGATGGGCGCGCGGGGGTGCTACCGAGGCGGTTCCCGGCGCGGCCGTGCGGCTTTTTCCGCGCCGGACTTGTCCGCGCCGGACTTGTCCGCGCCGGGCCGGCCGATGGGACGCCACTCGTCGCGCAGCGAGTAGCGCGACAGGGTACGCGGTAAGTCCGGCGCGGACAAGTCCGGCGTCGTGGGCATCGCCGCCGGGTCCGGGGCGGCGGCCTCGGCCGGTTCGTGGTGGATACGCCGGCCCCAATCGGTGCGGCTCAGGGCGGCTCGCACGTGTTCGAGCGCGCCCCGCACGACCATCCGGCCGCCGGTCTCTTCCGCCCGCGTGTGGAGCAGGTAAAGAAGTTCGAGCGCGGCCGAATCCACGCAGCCCGCATCGGTCAGGTCCACGACGAAGCGGGTTTCGCCCCGCCCGATCAGCGCGCCCACTTCGGTGCGCAGTTTTTGCCGCGCGGGTTCGTCCAGGTCCGTTTCGACGCGCATCACGGGCTGACCGCGCTCGCCGAAACGTTCCGCGAGAGCAGCGGCGGCGGCCGGCGGCACCGCTCCCGCGTCGGCCGGGTCCGCGCCCTCGACCTCGCCTTCGCGCACCAGGGCCAGAAAGGCGGCGACCACGGCCGCGTCCCATTGGCGGCCCGCGCCGCCCTGAAGGATTTGCAGCGCGACGGCGGGCGGGCGGCCGGGCCGGTACGGGCGCGACGACGTCAGGGCGTCATACGAGTCGGCGACCGCCAGGATGCGCGCGCCCAGCGGAATGGCGTCGCCCAAAAGGCCATCGGGGTAGCCGCCGCCGTCTATCTGCTCGTGATGGTGGCGCACGATGCCGATCAGGGTCGGGTCGGGGAATAGCGGGCGCAGGATTTCCTCGCCGATGACCGCGTGGCTCCGAATGGCGGCCTGATCTTCCTCGGTTAGCGCGCCCTGCTTGTGCAAAATCACGTCGGACACACCGATGTTGCCGATGTCGTGGAACAGCGCGGCGACACGTACCTGATTGGCGAAGCTCAAGCGGTCCTCTCCGTCCGCCGGGTACAGCCGGGCGGCGAGCCGGTTGGACAGATGGGCGACGCGCGACGAATGGTTGCGGCTGCCCTCGTCCTTTGCTTCCAGCGCGCTCACCAGGGCTTGAAGCGTTCGCTGCACCAGCAAACCGACGCGCTCGGTTTGTTCGCGGGCGCGCTGTTCCAAAAGCCGCTGTTGCTCGCGCCGCTCGACAGCGAGTTGCCGCTGTTCCAGGGCGCGCGCGATGCGCACGGTCACGTCGGCAAGCAAAAACGGCTTGGTGACGTAGTCGGCCACGCCGGAGCGCAAACAGCCGACCGCGCCTTCCACGTCGTGCGCGCCCGTCAAAAGCAGCACGACCAGTTCGGGGTCGGCGCGGCGAGCGCGCCGTTGCAGTTCGTCGCCGCCCCGGACACCGGAGGTGTCCAAACCCGGCAGGCGCACGCCCGCGAGCAGCACGTCGAAATGCTGCTCGCCCAAGCGGCGCAGCGCCTCCTCGCCGGTAAAGGCGACGCGAACGTCGTAATCGGCCCGCGCGAGGGCGCGGCCCAGACCGGTCGCGGTCGCGGCGTCGTCGTCCACGATGAGAACGGCGATTTTGTCGTGAATGGGGGCGAGGTCGGCGGCGCGAGAATGCGAAACGGCGTTCATGAAAGGTGGGTTTCCGGGGAGACGTGGCAGCGATGCCGGTCCGATTATCGGCCGCGCGGCCTTCCAAAAGGAGGGAAGGCCGATGATATAATCGCCGCATGAACGAGGCGGACAGCGGCGCGGCCGCCATCCTGGAGCAGGCCCTTTTCGGCGACAACCGCACGCCGCGCATCGTCGCCGTCGAAACCAACACGAGCGTGGACACGGCGACCGCTACCCTTTTCATCCGCCCCGCCACGCCCCGCAAAACCGGCGAAACCGCCCGGCCTGAGGACGCTCCGACCGCCCAGGAAACCGTCCCGTTCCGGCCGTGGGTCGTGATGAAGGACGCCCGCACCCTGCCCGTGGAGGCCGAATACGAAACCCTTGACGGGACCGGCTACGTCCACCTCGCCCGTTTCCCGTCCTGGCGCGCGTACCAGGAAGCGCGGCGCGTTTTGAACGACGAACACCGCGACCACCTCAACTACGGCTCGGCCGTGAAGCAGTTCTTGATCGGGACCGGCCGCACGTTATTTAAAGGCATGGCCTTCCCCGACGTGCGGCGAATGCAGGTGGACATCGAAACCACCGCCCTGTCCCCGCTCGCCGACAACGCGTGTATCTTCCTCATCGCGTGCAGCGACAACCGGGGCCATGAGGAAATTCTGGTCGGCGACGAGCGCGAAATGCTGCTGCGCCTGAATGAACTAATCCAAACCTGGGACCCGGACGTAATCGAGGGCCACAACGTTTACGCCTTTGATTTGCCCTGGCTGCGCGCCCGCGCGCAGGCGCACCACGTTTCGCTCACCTGGGGCCGCGACGGCCGCCCGGTCGAGTTCGGGCGGCAGGAGCGCAACTGCGCCATCGGCGCGAACACGCGCCCGTTCGTGCCGGTTTACGTGTGGGGTCGGCACATTTTGGACACCCTGTTCACCACCCAGCGATTTGATCTGAGCCGGGGCGAAATTTCCTCGTATGGCCTCAAGGAGTGCGCGCGGCACTACCACATCGCCGAGCCGGAGCGCGTGATTGTGGACCGGGCGGACATCGTGCGCCTTTTCAAGGAGGACCCCGAACGGGTCACGCAGTACGCCCTCGGCGACGTGCGCGAAACCCGGCGGCTCGCTGAGGTGGTCGCGCCGACCGAGTTTTACCAGTCGCAGATGGTGCCCGACGCCTTCCAAAACGTCGCCGTGACCGGCAGCGGCGAAAAGTTGAACAGCATCTTCGTGCGCGCGTATCTACAGCGCGGGCAGGGAGTGGCACGGCAGCAGCCGCCCCAGCCCTACGGCGGCGGCTACACCGAGATGCGCGTCAGCGGCGTCGTGCGCGGCATCGTCAAGGCGGACGTGGAGTCGCTGTATCCCTCCATCATGCTCACGCGCGGCATCACGTCGTCGTCCGACCGGCTGAACCTGTTTTTGCCCCTTTTGAGCGAACTGACGGACCGGCGTCTCAAGGCCAAGCAAAAGGCGAAGCGCGCCCCCGACGGCCGGCTTGCCGCCTACTGGGACGGCTTGCAGGGTTCGTATAAACTGCTCATCAATTCGTTTTACGGCTATCTCGGTGCGCCTTTTTACTTCAACGATTACCAGGCGGCGGCTAAAGTCACCGAAGTCGGGCAGGAGATCGTCAAGAACATCGCGGCCGAACTGGAAAAAGAAGCCGCGCGCGTGATCGAGATTGACACCGACGGCGTGTACTTCCAGCCGCCGGCCGGCATCGAGGGTGAGCCGGCCGAGGAAAAGTTCGTCGCCCGCGTCGGCAAGTCGCTCCCCGAAGGCATCCGCCTCGCCTTCGACGGCCGCTACGAAGTCATGCTTTCTTTGAAAGCCAAAAACTACGTCCTGGTCAGTTACGAGGGCAAAAAAACCTTCAAAGGCTCCAGCCTTCGCTCGCGCGCGGACGAACGTTTTGGACGCCGTTTCCTCGCCGAGGCCGTGGACCTGCTGCTCGCCGACGACAAGAACGCCCTTGCCGCACTATACGCGGACATGTTCACAAAGATCGAAAACCGTGAACTGGGCATCGAGCAGATCGCCCGGCGCGAGCGCGTGACCGAAAACACGTTCAAAAGCGAAGCCAAAAAGCGCAACGCGGCCGCGATGGCCGGCCTGACCGTGGGCGACTACGCGATTTTGTACCAGCGCGAAGACAAAAGCCTCGCCCTCGCAGAGGGCTACGACCAGGACGAGGACGTGGAGTACTACCAGACCAAACTCTACAAATTCGCCCAGCGCCTTCAGGCCGCCGTTGGCGACGAGGATTTCGAGCGGCTGTTCCCCAAACCGCTCACCGGCGCGAAGCGCAAAAAAGCCCTCGCCGACCAGCACCAGATGGCCCTGTTCGACCTGTAACCGGAGCCGCCGATGTCCACGTTTCTGACTGATCTGGTGGAACGACACCACCCCGATCCGCGTGAGGATGGCCTGGTCGCGGACGTGCTGGCGATGGGAGCCGCTGCCGTTGAGCCGTTGACGGCGGCTTTGCAAAGCGAAACCGCGCTTGAGCGCGTTTTGGCGGCCCAACTCCTGGCGTGTCTCAACGATCCACGCGCCGTGCCGGCCTTGATTGAGGCTTTGTGCGGGGACAACCTTTGGGAAGACCGGATTGCAAAACGGCGTGGCCGGCTCCTGTTTCTTCTGATCAACGTTTGCGACCGCGCCGGGCAAGCACGATTATCAGGACTGCGCGCCCAAAACAAGGCGTTAATTAGGCGGCACTGCGCTTTCGCACTGGGCAAGATTGGGGACGCGCGCGCTGCGGGTGCTTTGCGCGATCTGCTGACCGACCCGGATGAAAACGTGCGCCAGGCCGCCCGGAACGCGCTGACGGCACTCAACCGGAATACCCCACCACCGGTTTGAGCGAACGGATCGCCACAAAATTCGGCGGGCGCTGTCTGCCGAATTCGGCCCCGCCCGTCGCCCGTCCATCAAGTACGCGATGGTGTCGCGGCAATAGCCAGCCCTGCGACTGCCACACGCCCCCTGAGCGTTCCCGATCAGGCGGCGTCAGGGCGTTCCGTCGAAGGACAGCGTCAGCGCTTCGTTCTGGGGCCAGGTGAACGCGAAGCGCCGCCCGCCCCCTAAATCGAGGCCCCGGCGCTCGTCGCGGACGTTTTTCACGGGCCGGGCGAACTTGAGCGTGACGGGCAGCGCGCCGGTTTTGAGGCCGACCGCGTTGCCGCCGCCCAGTTCCGAGCCGACGGTTTCCCCGTTCGCGCAAAGGAACAGGATCGTTCGGCCGTTCGACGTGCGGAAGTAGGTGATCTCGTAGCCGAACGTGGCCGCGCCCGCGTTCTCGATCTCGACCCAGCGGCGTACGCCTGCGGCCGTGACGTGCCGCACAAACGTTTCGCGCCGCTTGGCGGCCGTGAACCCGGCAACGCGGTAGGCGTTGTACCATTGCGGCGACAGGTTCATCAGAACCGCCGTTCCCTTGCCCGCGCGGTGGACGTTCGCCACCGGCATCGTCCGCACGCCCTTGTGGAAGCCGCTCGCGTCCTTGATGCAGGTGTTCGCGTTGGTCAAAAACTCCGCGTAGGTTTTCCAGCCGAAGTTAGCGTCCTGATCCACCTCGCACCAAAGGTCGTTGTCGCCGAAAACGTCTTTAGCGGTCAGGGCCGAATCATGTCGGACGCCGAACAAAGCGTCGAGCGCGCCGCTTGCGCGTCCGCGTCCGTGCTGGTCCCAGACGCCGGGCAGGTAATCGGCGATCACGGTTCCGCCCCGGCGGCAGAACGCTTCGATGGCGCGCGCCTCGGCGTCCGACAGGCACAGGCAGGCGGGAAGGAGGAGCGCCTTGTATTCGGGCGGGACGCCTTTTTGAATCACGTCCACGTAGGACAAAAAATTGTATTGCAGGCCCGCATCGCGCAGCATGTTTTCCCAGGCCTGCCGGACCAGGTGCGACGCACCCAGGCGGTGATCGCCGTCGCGGTTGACCCAGGTTGCGCCGTGAGCCTGCGCGTCCAAAATCCAGCCGAGTTGAACGGACGGGTGGCTGTAGTAAACGGCAACGCCGTCGTGCACCCACTCGGCCCCTTGCAGCAGCGGGCCGATCTTTTCGCCCGCTTCGCGGTAATGCGGGGCGACTTGCGCGTGCCACGAGCGGGGGGTTTGTTCGTCGAACCAGTTTTCCACCCAGCCGATGTGGCCCCGGTTCCCGTGGGCGAGGTAGTACCAGGTCTGCCAGATGTCGTCGTGGGCGGACTGGTGGAAATGGCTGGTGACGGCGGGAACGGCGTTTTTGAAATTGAACGAGCGAACAACGGCCTGCGAGGAGCCGAGGTTGTACGCCTCGATGAACTGGATTTTGCGCATCAATTTGGCGTAGTCGTAGCCGCCAAAGGCGTTGGGCGCCTGCCCGCCGACGATGCCGCAGGGCGTTTGCGGGTCAACGGCGTTGGCGTACCCAACCAGATCGCCCAAAAAGTTGCACCAAACCGAATCGTTGAAACTCCACTGGTTCATCAAAGGGCCGGCGTCGAAGTCGCGCACGGACCAGGCGGCGAGTTGGGGGCGAACGTCGTCGTAGGTAATCCACCGGTCGCGCTTGGGAACGCGGGCGGAGCCGTAAACTTCGTTCAGCCAGGCCGGGTAGGCGTTGTCATCATTGGTCACGCGCCACATGGTTGGGTGGACGAAGTGGCCCCAAGAGGCCTCATCATCGAGCGCGTAGGCGGCGCGAAACGGCGACGATTTTACCTGCGACACGTTGGCCTGGATGAGGCCGCGAAGTTTCCGGCCCAGCGCGTCGTTGATCGGCACGGTGCGAACGTCGCTCCCGTGCAGTTCGGCCAAGTGCTCCTTTTGCTTGCCGCCGTCCCACAGGTGCAGGCTGCCCTTGCCGGCCGTGTGGTCCACGTAGAAGCGAAGCCCGAAGCGGTTGATCCAGGCCAGTTTGCCGGGCGGCGCGTCCGGCGTGCCGCTGTTTACGTCCAGGAACGCGCCGTTGTAGCCGTGCGATTTGCTCCAACGTCCCGACGCGTTTGTGTAGCCAAGCGTCCACTGATAGGTCCAGGGCATATAAATCCAGCCCGGCCACGCCTTTTCCAGCCAGGCTTTGTCCTGCTTGACCGATTGGAAATCTTTGGAGGTGCGCACGTAACGCGCGTACGGGTCGGCGGCATCGGCGCGCTCTTTTGGCTGCGCCGGTGCCGCACGACCCGCTGCCCAAAGCGCGGCGGCCCCGGAAAGCCGAAGAAACGTGCGCCGGGGCAGCGCGCGTGTCCACGGGCGGGGAGCGTTTTTCATGCGGCCGGGCCGCTTTCGCGGTCGGGACCGATGACGCGCGCGTCCAGCATTTCGAGCAGGGCGTTGCCTTCGTGGGTCAGCGGCAGGTCCACGCGGCCCCGGTACAAACTGCTGTAATAGGTGGCGAAGATCGCTTCCGTGTGCTTGATCGCGTTATCCACGCGCAGCAACGGTTTGTGACCGGGTTCGTCAAGGGCGCGCACCAGGTCGGCGCAGGCGCGGTCAATGGCGACGTCGTTGTGCAGCCCTTCGCGCGTTTCGATCACGCGCCAGCCGGCGTCGGTGCGAACGCGCAGGCACGGGTTTTCCCACAACACTTCGAGCGTGCCGTTTGTGCCGATCACGCGCAGGGCGCAGTCCAGTTTCGCCTCGTGGCCGGCTGTTAAAAAGCCGCGCACGCCGTTGGTCCACTTGAAATGGCACACGGCCTGGTTTTCCATCGGGGCGCCGAAGACGACGTTGTTTTTGCGGCTGTCAATCTGCCCGATCACCCATTCGATGGGCGTTTCGTTGTTGAAAAACTGCATCATGTCCAGCCAGTGCGTGCCCCAGTCGAACATGTCGCCGCACTGCGCCTCGATGCGCAGCAGGTCGCCCAGTTCGCCGCTTCGGATAATCTGCACGGTCTTCTGGAACGGTTCGAGGAAGCGGCGCTGATGGTTGAACGTCAGGACCGTGCCGCTCGCATCGGCCGCCGCCTTCATGCGCCGCGCGTCGGCCCAGGTGGTCGCCATCGGCTTTTCGCAGTGAACGGCCCGCACGCCCGCCTCGCACGCGGCGATTGTGATTTCGGCATGGAGGTGGGGCCAGACCGTGACGCTGACGATGTCGGGTTTTTCCTCTCGGAGCATCGCGTGGTAGTCGGCGTAGATTTTGGCGTCCTCGCCATAGTCGGCCAGAAACGCGCCGGCGTGGCCCTCGTCCACGTCGGCGATGGCGACCAGATCGGTGCGGCCACTTGCCTTGAAACTGTGGTAGTGCAGGTGCGCCATGCCGTATCCGGTCGCGCCCTTTGAGCCATGCGGGCGGCCGGTGCCGATGATGGCGTAGCGGTAGCGAGTCGTGTCGTTCATTGAGGTTTTCTTTCGATGAGGCTTGTGCCGGCGGGCAGCGAACGCGTGCGCGCGCGACAACGCTCCGCTTTACCGGTGTTGGGTAGCAAGCCAGCGCGGCCCGTGGCAGCCTACCGGCGGCGCTTGTCTAACTCACGCGCCTCTTTGGGCAACTCCAAACCTTTGTCGCCCATGAGGTTTCTCCAAAAGCAATATTCGTAGTGGTAGCCGTGCCGCTTAACTTTCGATTCGTTGCTCTGCGGCACGAGCACGATGTTCTTCCCGACCCCAACGACGGACAGGTGCGGTCCGAGCCGCTTCTTCAGCGTGGCGTCTGACCAGGTGATTTTGTCCGCCGAAATCTTCCAAGTCGCTTTGATGACCGGGTCTTGATGAAAGCAGCCGCCCCACTGCACCGTCAGAGTCCGGTCGGCGTTGACGCTCACGTTGCAGTCTACGCCAGTCATCGTGCCCATGTACCATTTGCCGATGACCCGGCCAGGCTCTACATCCTGCCTCGTCGGGGATGTCCGTCGGTCTTTAGCCGCTGGCACCCTTTGTTCTGCCGAAGTTCTGTTGACCGCGACAAGCGAGGCCATGCCGACGGCGAACGCGGCACACACGGCCCCGACACTTCGCATTTTCATCTCGGTTTTGTGTTCCTTAGGAGGGTCGCCAACGGAATGGCGATGATTGCAGCCCAACCAGAGTTTCCGCACGCGACACGGAACTCCCTCCGGTTTGGGCCGCCACGCCCGACTACCGGCCTTACGAGGACACGAACGCCTTCGAGGTGATCCTGATGGCGGGTCTGCCTGGCGCGGGCAAAGACACCTGGATCAAGGCCAACGTACCGGCAGGCGTGCCCGTTTTGTCGCTCGACGCCCTGCGCCGCGACCTCGGCGTCGCGCCCACAAACGATCAAGGCTTGGTCGTCGCGGCGGCGAAGGAGCGGGCGAAGACGCTGCTGCGCGCGAGCCGACCGTTCGTGTGGAACGCGACCAACGTTTCCAAACCGCTGCGCGCATCGCTTGTTGACCTATTCACGGCCTACCAAGGTGCGCGCGTGCGCATCGTTTACGTCCACGCGCCGCTCGCCCGCGTCCTCGAACAAAACAAACGGCGCGGCGGCGCATCAGCCGTCCCCGAACCCATCATTCGCGCTCTGCACGCCCGTTTGGACGTTCCCGACCCGACCGAAGCGCACCGCGTCGAAATCGCCTGTTCGGGAAGGTGAACCGCCCGCCCGCGCCTAAATTGAGCGCATGAACGAAGCACAAGGCGGCGACGACAGGGTCGCCCTGATTACCGGCGGCGCAAAGGGAATCGGGCTGGCGACTGCCCACGCGATGCGCGCGCAGGGCTGGCGCATCGCCCTCGCCGACCGCGACGGCGACGCGCTGCTGCGGGCGGCGGAAGAAGTGGGCGGGGACACCCTGCCCGTGACGCTCGACGTGAGCGACGTGGCCGCCGTGCGCGCAACCATTCCCGATGTCGCCGCGCTTGTCGGCGGGCGGCTCGACTGTTTGGTCAACAACGCGGGCGTGTTCAAGAACGAACGCTTTTTCGACGTGGACGAGGCCGGCTACGACCGCCTGATGGACGTTAATCTAAAAGGCGCGTTTTTTACCATGCAGGCCTGCGCCAAAGCCATGAAGTCCGCCGGAAACGGCGGCGTGATCGTCAACGTCGCGTCGGCGGCGGGCCGGTCGGGCCGCCCGACCCAGACCATCTACGGCCTCACGAAAGCCGGCTTGATCCACCTGACCAAGTCAGCCGCCCTCGCGCTCGCCCCCGACGTTCGCGTGGTGTGCGTCTGCCCCGCCGCGATTGAAACCGACATGTGGAACGAAACGCTCGTTCAGCGGCGTGCGGTCGGCGGCGAGGAGGACGTGAAAGCGTTGTTCGCCCGCATCCCGCTCGCCCGCTCCGGCACGCCCGAAGAACTCGCCCAAATCATCGCCTTTTTGGCATCCGACAAGGCCGCCTTCGTGACCGGCTGCTCGCTCGACGTGAGCGGCGGCATGGAGATGAATTAACCCTCATGGCTGTTCAAGCGCGCGCCCTGCTCGTCCACCCGGCCGACGACGTGGCCGTTTTGCTGTCGCCCGCGCTCGTGGCGGGGACCGAAGTTCCCGTGGCCGACCGAGGCGTGTTCGTCACGCGCCAGGCCATCACGTCCGGCCATAAAATCGCGCTGCGGCAGATCGCGGCCGGCGAACCGGTCAAAAAGTACGGCCAGCCGTTCGGCCGCGCGACGCGCGCCATTCAGCCCGGCGAGCACGTCCACACACACAACGTCGAGACGATGCTCGGCGCGAACGAAAAATACGTTTGGGTAAACGGCGGCCCCCACCCCTTTCCCCTCCCCCCAAGTGGGAAAGGGACCCACGCAGGCGGGAAAGGGGTGGGGGCTTCTTTCCGCGGCTACGTTCGCGCCGACGGCCGCGTCGGTGTTCGCAACGAATTGTGGGTTCTTTGCACGGTCGGCTGCATCAACCGGGCCGCCGAGGAGGTCGCGCGGCAGGCGCACGCCAAGTACGCGAAGGAGTTCGGCGGACCCGTGGACGGCGTGTACGCCTTTACGCACCCCTACGGCTGCGCGCAGATCGGCTCGGATTTGCTGCAAACCCGCCGCGCGCTCGCCGCGCTTGCCGCTCACCCGAACTGCGGCGGCGTGCTGCTGATGGGCCTGGGCTGCGAAAACAACGTCCTACAGGAACAGGTCGCCGCCTTTCGCTGCGCGGACCAGAATCGCGTCCGTTACTTTTCCGCGCAGGACACCCACGATGAAGTGGAAGAGGCCGTCGGGCTTCTGGGCGAACTCGCCGTCGTCTGCGCCAATGACGTGCGGCGCGAGGTTCCCGCGTCGCGGCTCGTGCTTGGCATGAAGTGCGGTGGGAGCGACGGCTTTTCCGGACTGACCGGCAATCCGCTCGTGGGCGTTTTGTCCGACCGCCTCGCCGCCTGGGGCGGAACCTCCATTTTGACCGAGGTGCCCGAAATGTTCGGGGCCGAGCGTCTGCTCATGCAGCGCACGCCCGACGAGAAAACGTTCCACGAAGTCGAGACTTTGATTAACGACTTCAAGGATTATTTCCGGCGCTACAACGAACCGATTTCCGAAAACCCCGCGCCGGGAAATAAGGCGGGCGGCATCACGACGCTGGAAGAAAAAAGCCTGGGCTGCATCCAGAAGGGTGGCGCGGTCGCGCCCGTGCGCCACGTTCTGCCCTACGGCGTTCCGCTCAGCCTGGACGACCTGGCCGGCGGGGGCGGTATTGCGCTCGCCTCCGGGCCGGGCAACGACGCGGTTTCCTGTACCACGCTTGCGATGGCCGGCGCGCAGATGGTGCTGTTCACGACCGGGCGCGGCACGCCGTTCGGAACGTGCGTTCCCACGCTCAAGATCAGCACCAACAGCGACCTCGCCTCCCGCAAACCGCACTGGATTGACTTCGACGCGGGCCGGCTGGTAGATCAAGGCATTCCCCTGGGCACCCTCGGCGACGAACTTCAGGCCCTCGTGCTCGCCGTCGCGTCGGGCGAAACGTTGACCCGAAACGAGATCAACGGTTATCGTGAAATCGCTCTTTTTAAGGATGGAGTGACGACATGAACGGAATGGAGATTGTTTGCGCAAAGCGTTTCTTCGCCGCTTCGGCGGCGGCCGCCGCGTTGCTGCTCAGCGGCGGTTGCGGCGGCGGCGGTGATGGCAGCGGGCCGCTCCTGCCGCCAGTCGGAGACCGCCTCGTTTTCGTTTCCGACCGCGACGGCGCCGACGCCGTGTTCGTCACGTCGGCGCGCAGCGGCGAGGCCGTTTCGCCGCCCGTTCGGGTAAGCGCGGCGGGCGCGAAACGGCCCGCTCTCAGCCCAAACGGGCGGCGCGTCGCGTACGTGGCCGCGCGCCCCTCCGGCGCGGCCGGATCGGACATCTTCGTGTCGAACGTAAATGGGACCGACCCGCGCCGGGTGACAAACGCCGACGCGCGGGACAGCGGCGCGTTCAACGCGGAACCGGCCTTTAGCCCAGACGGACGATTTCTGGCCTACGTGCGCGACCGCGCGCTGTGCGTCACCGACCTGGACGCGGCCGACCCGGCCAACGCGCGCGTCCTCACCCCGCCCGGCATCCTGATCCTGAGCATCGCCGGTGGGCTGACGTGGAGTCCCGACGGCAGTTACCTCGTCTGCCCGGTGGACACTCCCGGTCTTCACGGCGAAACGCTGCGCAGCAGCCTGCACCGCGTCGCCGCCGACGGCTCCGGCATCACCCGGCTTGCCCGCCCCGGCGACGGGGAAGGCGGGCCGCCCATCGAAGGTCGCTTTCCGTGTTTTAGCCCGGACGGCGCGCGGATCGTGTTCTCGAACCCGGCTCCCAACCTCAGCGGCGGCGGCGTGGACTACGTTTCCGAGGAAATTTATGTGATGAACGCCGACGGCTCCGGCGTCGTCCGACTGACCGACCATCCGGCCGCCGACCGCGAGCCGGCCTTTGGAAGGGACGGCCAAACGATCTTCTTCACCTCCGACCGCGACGGCAACGACGACATCTATGCGATGAACGCGGACGGGACGAACCTGCGCCGTCTAACCAGCGTCCCGTCCGGCGACCACTCCCCGGCCGTCCGATGACCGCTTCCCCAACCGTGCTCGCCTTTGGCACGGGCGTGTTTTTGCGCGCGTTCCTATGCGACTTCGCCGACCGGGCCGGCGTGCCGGTCACGCTCGTGTCGTCCACCCCGGCCGGCGACGCGCGCGTGCGCGACCTGAACCGCAGAGGCGGCCGGTTCACGCTCGCCTATCGGGGAATCGGGGCGAACGGGGACGTGACCGACACCTGGCGCGAAGTGCGCTCGATCACGCGCGCCCTGCCCGCAAGTGAAGACTGGCCTGTTGTTCTTGAAACGGCCCGCGACCCGACCATCACCGTGGTTGCCAGCAACGTGAGCGAGGTCGGCTTCAAACTTTCCGAGGACCCGAACGACGACCGGCCCGATTTGTCGCCGCCCGCCTCGTTCCCCGCCCGGCTGACGGCATGGCTGCACGCGCGTTTTCAGCACTTCGACGGCGCGCACAGCGCGGGCGTGATCGTCCTGCCCTGCGAACTGATCGAGAACAACGGCACGCTGCTCAAAGGTATGGTCGCGGACGTGGCGGGGCGCGGGCAACTCGGCGACGACTTCAGTAATTGGCTGGACGCGGCCTGCACGTTCGCCGACACGCTCGTGGATCGTATCGTGCCCGGCGTGGCAAGCGACGAGGAACGCCAAACCCTGTGGCGCGAACGTTTGGGCGACGAGGACGCGCTGAACGATCCCCTGCTCACCATCGCCGAACCGTTTGCGTTGTGGGCCATCAAGGGCGACGCCGCGCTCGCCGAAAAACTCGGTTGGCTTCTCCGGGGCAGCGGCGGTGCAGCGGTTATCGCGCCCGACATCTCGCCGTTCGTTTACCGCAAGATGCGCATCCTCAACAGCCTGCATACCGCGATGGCGCCCGTTGGCATCCATCGCTATAACCTGACCCACGTGCGCCAATGCCTCGAACATCCCGAACTCGGCCCGTTCCTGCGCGCGCTCGTGGACGAGGAAATCGTTCCCGCGATCTGCCCGCCGCTCGAACTCGCCGACGCGCGCGCCTATGCCGACACCACCTGGGCGCGCATGAGCAACCCGTTCCTGGTCCACCCGCTCACGAAAATCATGGACGGGGCCGCGACCAAGTGGCAGACGCGCCTCGCGCCCACGATGCGCGCCTACGAAGAACGGTTCGGCGCTCCCCCGCCGCGACTTTCCGAATGCCGCCGCGTTTTCGAGCAGATGCAGCCCTGAGCAACGTCGGCAACAATTGAACTGCGGCCCGCGCTCCGGTAACAAAACGAACGGGCGCGAAAACAGCGCGGGAGAAAAACAGTGCGAATTTACAAAAGCACGATTTGGACGGCGGCAGCCACGGCGACGTTTTGCGCGGCGGGAATTTATGTGGCGGCGAGCGGGGAGCGGCTTGGAGCGCAAGGCGGACCGCAGATAACCCGGCCCAGCGGCGAAGAGATCGCCGCCCGCAACGAGCGAACTTACGGCTTCAAGGGCGTCATCACCGGTCGGGTAACGTTAAGCGACGGCAAACCGGCGGTCGGGTTTCCTGTCGTTGCTCGTTTCGTCATGCATCAAACCGGAGCGCAGGGCGAGGGCGAAGCGATCACCGACACGCAGGGACGCTACCGAATCCACGGCCTGAGTCCACAGGGTTTCGGAGTGCAAGCCGGAAACGGCGGCAAGCCCTACCTTGTCGAGTCATGGCGCATCGTTCACCTGGAAAAGTTTCCCAACGCGACAGTGGCAAACGTGGATTTCACGCTCCGATTGGGGCCGCAAATCACCGTGCGCGTCCATGATGCGCAGACCGGCGTTCCGGTCGCCGGTACTATCGTGAACGCGAATCAAAGTGCGGGCACTTCTCCCTTTCCCGTCGGTGCGACGGATGCGCGCGGCGAGTTTCGTTTTCGCACCGGTCAATGGGAAACGGAGATGCGCCTGGATGAGGGAAAACATCAGGGCCGCGACATAAACGCCGCTCCCGGATACAGCTCGTACCGGCGGGTGAAGTTCAACGGCGTGGCCGACCTTCACGACGTGACGTGGGACGTGAAAACGTACAGCGACGATCCCCGCTTGAACGCGGTCGTTTTACGCGGCGTCGTGACGGGGTCGGACGGGCGGCCAGTTCCGGGCGCGACCGTGCGCCTGGTGCGCGGCGGCGGGGGCGGCGTCCTGCATGCGCGCGCGGCCACGGACGCGGCGGGGCGCTTCTCATTTCCCACGTACCGAATGCGGATCAGCGAGTACTACACCGGGAACCGGTGGCGCAAAGGGGGCATTCTCATTGAGGCGCGTAAAGGCAGCCTGAGCGCGCTTCACCTCGCCACCCCGGACGAAACGTGGACGACGATTCCCGTGCGGCTGAGCAGCGAGGAGCGCCCGTTTGTGACCGGGCACGCGGTTTTCCCAAACGGAAAGCCCGCGGCAGGCGTCCCCATTCGCTATTCCGAAGCCTTTCTTGACGTTTCCGCCTATTCCGAAAAGAACGGCGGCGCGACCGACGCGAACGGCCGGTTCACCATTCGCGCGCTGTCGCCGGATGCGTACTACCAGTTCAGGTTTGGTGGGTGGTATCTGCGCTATGGCGGCAATCCGGGTTTCGGCGAAACCCGCGTCCCGGACGTGAAGTACACCAGCGGCCAGATGCGCCTCAAGAGGGGCGAATGGCGGCGCGATCTGGGACGCGTGGTGATCTGGCCGGCAAGCAGCGTGGTGGCGGGACGCCTCGTCGGCCCCAATGGCGGGCCGCCGCGCGGCAGCCTGCTCGTCACGCTCAAGGGCAAGCACACCAACGTACTTGCTTCGCCGACACCCGACGGCCGTTTTCGCGCCGAGCGCGTGGTGCGCGAACCGCTGACGCTGACCGTTGACCGTATCTATTCCAACACGTCCGGCGAGGTTGCCCGCAAAATCGTTCGCGCCGGGGACCAAGCGGTCAAGGTCGTCGTGCCGTAACGCCCCTCGGACTTTGCGCGACTTTCCCCGCCCCGCCGTGTCTTCGAGGAGGCACAACGCTAAAGGAGACGCAGCGGCACGCATGACGACAGCCACGACACCGGCAATCCGGGTCGAAAACCTGGGCAAAAGTTACAACAACAATCGGGCCGTGGACGGCATCTCGTTTTCGGTCGCACCCGGCGAAGTTTTCGGAATGCTCGGCCCGAACGGGGCGGGCAAAACGACCACGGTCGAAATCCTCGAAACCCTGCGCCAGGCCGACGAGGGCCGGGCCGAGGTGCTCGGCCTGGACGTTCGCAAGGATGCCAAAGCCGTCAAGCAGCGCATCGGGGTCGCGCTGCAAACGGCCACCCTGCTGCCCAACCTGACGGCCTGGGAACTGCTCGATCTGTGGGGCAGCTTCTTTTCCACGACCACCTCCCCTGACGCCCTCCTCGAACGCTTGGGCCTGACCGAAAAACGCAACGCGCGCGTGCAAACGCTTTCCGGCGGCCAGCAGCAGCGGCTGTCGGTCGCGCTCGCGCTCGTGGGCGATCCGGCCGTCGTTTTTCTGGACGAACCGACGACCGGGCTGGACCCGCAGGCGCGGCGCAGTTTGTGGGAGGTCATCGAGGACATGAAAAAAGACGGCAAAACGGTCGTCCTGACCACGCACTACATGGAAGAGGCCGAGCGATTGTGCGACCGCATCGCCATCATGGACCACGGCCGTATTCTTGCCCTTGACACGCCCGACGGCCTGGTGCGCTCCCAATTCTCCGAGCAGACCGTCACCTTCCGCCCCCCCGACGGGACGGACCCGCAAACCTTTGCCGACCTGCCCGGCGTGGCCCGCGTTCAGGGCGATGCGCAGAACGGCGAGGTGTCGCTGTTTTCCGGCGAAGTTACCCGCACGCTGGGCGCGCTGCTCGAACGCTCGGAGCGCACCAATACCCCTCTGGGCGAAATCCGGCTGCGGGCCGCAACCCTCGAAGACGTTTTCCTCAAGATGACCGGCCGCCGGATTCGGGAGTAACCTTGAAAATGCGTCCCTACCTGAAACTGACGCTGTCCGGCCTGCGCGCTTTTGCCCGCGACCGGGGCGGCTTGGTGTGGAGTTTTGTTTTCCCCCTCCTGTTCATCCTGATCTTCGGCTCGCTGTTCGGCAAGCAGGACAAGCCGCCCAAGTTCGCCGTCGGGATCGTGCAGCAGGACACGTCCCCGGCCGCGGCCTGGCTGCCGGGCGTGTTCGAGCGCATCCCGGTTCTGGAAACGCACCGGGGAACGCTGGAAGCCGAAACAAAGGCGCTGGGCGCGGGCAAGCGGCGGGCGGTCGTGGTCATCCCGGCAGGCGTTGGGGCTGCTATCGCGTCGGGTCAGACGGCGAAGATGCGCGTGCTGTACGACCCATCTCAGCAGCAAACGTCCCCCATCGTGCTGGGCATCGTGCGCGAGGTCACGGCCCAGATCAACCAGCGGGCCGCGAACACGCCGCCGCTGCTTTCCACCAAAGAGGAAAGTTTCGCCGCGCCCGCGTCGGGCGCGCGCCGACTGGCGGGCATTGACTTTTTGCTGCCCGGCATTCTCGCCATGACCGTGCTGCAACTGGGCGTCTTCACGGCCATTCCGCTCATCAATTTGCGCGAAAAGGGAATCCTGAAGCGGCTTCAGGCAACGCCCCTGTCGCGCACGGCTATCGTGGGCAGCCAGGTAACGCAGCGGCTCGTGATCGGGGTGGTTCAAACGCTCGTGATCGTGGGCGTGGGCAGCGCGCTGTTCAAGTTCCACATCTTGTGCCCGTGGCCGGTTCTGCTCGCGCTCGTCGCGCTCGGCACGCTTGTTTTCGTCGCGCTCGGCGCGGTCGTGTCCTCGTTCGCCAAAACGCAGGAATCGGGGATGCCGCTCGTTCAATTAGTCAACTTCCCGCAACTGATGCTTTCCGGCATCTTTTTCCCGCCCGACCTGTTGCCGGCCAGTGTCCGCCCCCTTCAAAACGCCCTGCCCGCGACCTACTTCGCCGACGCCCTGCGCCAGGTCATGCTTCAAGCGCCGGGCATGCATTCGCTGTCGCTCGACATCGCCGTGCTGTTTGGCTTCCTGGTCGGCGGCCTGATCCTCGCCGCCCGGCTTTTTCGGTGGGAGTAAACGTCCCTGAGACTTATGGGGGTGCGGCGGCGAGCAGCGCGCCGTTTTTGGCGACGTGAACGGCGGCGGCCCCGAAATCCTGCTTCGACAGACGGGCGACTACGGGAATGACCGCTTCCGAAGGGTCCCGTCGCGGACCGCCCGGTTTTACCTGCCGCAGCGCGTGAATCCGGCCGCCCCGAAAAGCCCCGGTTTCCGGCGAAAGACGCACCTCCAAAATCAGCGACAAGCCGGTCGGGCCGCTCAAACCGAACTTGCCGTAGGTGGCGAAGTTGCCCAGCGAATAGGCGATCAGGCGTCCCCGGTACACCTCCATGCCCCGAACGACGTGCGGGCCGCTGCCCAGCACCAGGTCCGCGCCCGCGTCCACGACCGCGTGAGCAAACTTGGGCAGATCGCCGCGCGCCTCGCCTAAATAAATTTCGGTTTTGCGCAAAACGTGCTGCCGGCCCGCCCCCTCGCCGCCGCCGTGGAACGAGACGAGGATGATGTCCGCCCGTGAAGCCAATCCGGCGACGACGCGGCGCGCGTTTTCCACGTCGCTGACGTTGCTCGCCACGTTGTTGTGGGCAAAGGCGATAAGCGCGACGCGCCGGCCCCGCACCGTGCGAAAAGCAACCGTTCCCTTGTCGCCCGCGTGCCCGATGTCGAGGGCGTCCAATACGCGCCGCGTGGACGCCCGCCCGCGCGGGCCAAAATCGGAAGCGTGATTGTTCGCCAAACTCAGCAGATCAAAGCCGGCCTCTTTCAGCCGCGCCCCGTAGCGGGTCGGAACCGCGAACGCGAACGAATGCGGCCCGCCCGGCTTGGTCGGCAGGCCGCCGTCCACCAACGGCCCTTCCAGGTTCCCAAACGCGAGGTCGGCGCGCGACAAAACCGGCGTTACTTCGGTGAGCAGACCCGCCCCGTTTCGCGGCGGCAAATCGCGCGCGTCGGGCCAGGCCGAGCCGAGCATGATGTCGCCGACGGCGGCGATCACGAGCGGTGCTGAATCGGGCGTTGCTGCGGCGGCGGCAACCGCAAAAAAAGCCGCCACGCACAAGCCGGCGCGTCGAAGCCAAACGGCGTTATCGTTCATGTGCGCCGATTGTAGTACGCGGCGGCTTTAGCCGTCAACGAGAGAGCGCGCGCGCGGCGGGTAGAATTAGGCAGAAAGTACGAGGACACGACCATGACCTTTTCCCGCCGCTGTTTCGCTGTTTCGCTGCCCGCCCTGCTCGCCGCCTGCCTCGCCGGGTCAGGCATCACCTTTGGGCAAAGCGCGCCGCCGCCGCCCGCCGACGAGGCCGCGCTCCGCGCACAGATCGTGGATCGCTACGCCCAAATCAGCGCGGCTTTCCGGCGCAAGGACGCACCCGGCATGATGGCTTTCGCCGCCCCGAATTTCCAAGCGAAAGTCCCCGGCGGCCGTACGCTGAACCGGGCCGAAGCGCAGCAAAACCTTCAGCAAAACGTGGACGCCCTGCGCACCGTTCGCGAAAACCGCTATACGCTGGACAAACTCACCCGGCACGGTGGCCCGGCAAACGTCGTTTGCAACGTCACCGAGCACTTCAACGTCGTGTTCAACGACTCGCGCGGCGAATTTGGCGCGCTCGGCAAGTCACACGCGCTTGCTGGCACGACCACCTACCGCGATACCTGGAAAAAAACGAACGCCGCCCCCAACGCCGAGGGCATGGCCTCCTGGCAGATGGTGCGCAGCGAGATGCTGTCAACGCAAATTCGCCTGGACGGCCGTCCCTACCGGCCGTCACGCACCCGCCCCAAACGCGGCTGACACGCCCGGCAAAAAGAAAAAGGACCAGGGAAACTTCCCTGGTCCTTTCTGTCGTCGCTGCTCGCCGTTAGTCGTTGGCGGCGGGGGTGACGGCGAGGTCGTCTTCGGCGGTTTCGACGCCTAATTGGGCGGCGGCGGCGGCGACCAGGCTGTCCATCGCGCCCAATTGCTCTTCTAGGCCGGCGAGGGCGTCGGCGGAGGGGCGGCCGGAAGCGCGCGACGCGCCGCCGTTGCCGTCCGTGCCGGGCAGCGGCTTGCCGTCCACGCCCGTCACGTCGAGGGCGCGGTACTGGGCCAGGCCCGTGCCGGCCGGGATGAGACGCCCGATGATGACGTTTTCCTTCAGCCCGACCAGGCTGTCGCGCTTGCCCCGCACGGCCGCTTCGGTCAAAACGCGCGTCGTCTTCTGGAATGACGCGGCCGATAGGAACGAGTCGGTGGCAAGCGAGGCTTCGGTGATGCCCAGCAGGATCGGGACCGCAATGCCCGGCCGGCCCGGCACCTCGCGGCTTTCGACGATGCGGTTCTCGTCCTCAAGCGCGAACCGGTCGGTCTGCTGACCGTGCAGGAAGTGGGTGTCGCCCGGCTCGGCGACGCGCCGCTTGCGCAGCATTTGCCGCACCACGACCTCGATGTGCTTGTCGTTGATGTCCACGCCCTGCTGCTTGTAAACGTGCTGGACCTCGCGGACGAGATACTCCTGCACGCCGCGCACGCCCTGCAATTCGAGCACCTTCTGCGGGCTGAGCGGACCTTCGGTTAGCCGGTCACCGGGCACGACCGTGTCGCCGACCTTGACTTCGAGCTCGCCGCGATACGGGACGAGAATCTGCTTGCGGATCAGGATGCTCTCGTAGCCCGCGTCGCGCACCTTGCGCGCCTCGCGGTCCACCATCTCCTTGCCGGCCGGAACGATCACCTCGCCCGTGTCCGCGCTGATCAGGTCCTCGGCCGCGACCTCGCCGCTGATGCTTTTGGCATCGTCGCTGACCTTGATCGGCGTGTGGATCGAAACACGCTTCAAGCCCTCGATGCTGATGTCGGCAACCAGACCGCCCACCTCGGTGACGATGGCCTGCCCCTTGGGCTGACGCGCCTCGAATAACTCAACGACCCGGAGCAGACCGCCGACCTGCTCCTCAGCGACCTTCAGCAGCGCCTGGACCGCGCGGGCGCGCTCGCGCTCGTGGCCGGCCTCGCTTTCCAGCGAAATGCGCCCCTGCTCGGCGTCCTCGTAGATGTATTGCAGGTTCTGCGAGCGCGCCCGCTTGACGTTGGCAACACCCGTGAGCTGCGTGGCCGACGCGACGCCGCCGGTGTGGAACGTACGCATCGTCAGTTGGGTGCCCGGCTCGCCGATGCTTTGCGCGGCGATGATGCCGACCGCGACGCCGATCTCGACCAGTTTGCCGGTCGCCATGTCGCGGCCGTAGCAGGTCGCGCACACGCCCTGCCGCGACTCGCACTGCAACACCGAACGCAGCCCGACGCGCTTGACGCCGGCCGCCTCGACGTTCCGGGCGACGTCGTCGGCGATCATTTTGCCCTTTTCGACCAGCACCGCCCCGGTTTCGGGGTGAACGATGTCTTCGAGGGCGGTGCGGCCCCGGAGCCGTTCGCTCAGGTTTTCGACCACGTCGCCGCCCTCGCGAATTTCCTGAACGTGGATGCCGGCTTCGGTCCCGCAGTCAATTTCGCGGATGATCACGTCCTGGGCAACGTCCACCAAGCGGCGGGTGAGATACCCGGCGTCCGCGGTGCGAAGCGCGGTGTCGGCCAGACCCTTGCGCGCGCCGTGCGTGGTCACGAAGTATTCGAGAACGCTCAAGCCCTCGTGGAAGTTCGACTTGACCGGCAGGTCCTCGATGATGTTGCCGAACGGGTCGCTCATCAGGCCACGCATCCCGGACAGCTGGGCGAGTTGCTTTTTCGAGCCGCGCGCCCCGCTGTCGGTGATGATGTTCATCGGGTTGAACTGTTCGAGGTTTTCGACAATCACCTCGGCGATCTGGGCGGTCGCGCTGGTCCACAGTTCGAGCACGCGCTGCTTGCGCTCACCTGCGGACGTGACGCCGCGCCGGAAGTTCGCGTTCGCCTTGTTGACCTGCTCCTCGGTCTCGTTCAAAATGCGGGCGCGCGCTTCGGGCGACTTCATGTCGGTCAGCGAGAAGGTAATGCCCGCCTTGGCCGCCCAGTGGAAGCCCTGCGCCTTCATGTCGTCCAGAAGTTGGATCGTGCGCTCGTCGCCCAGTTCGTCGTGCGTCTGGGCAATCAGGGCGGTCAGGCTCTTTTTGTCCATCGTGCGGTTGACGTAGCGCAGTTCGGGCGGCAATATCTCGTTGAACAGCAGCCGCCCGGCCGTGATGCGCTGCACGCGCCGCTCGCCGCCGCCGGCCGCGTCGGGCAGGCGCACGTCAATGAACTCGTGCAGGTCGAGCAGGCCGTTGTTATACGCCTGAAGCGCGTCCTCGGCGCTCGCGAACGGAACGTGGCGCGGCTCGCCCTCCTTTTCCATGGTCAGGAAGTAGCCGCCCAGCACGATGTCCTGCGCGGGCGCGACAATCGGGTTGCCGTTTGCGGGCGAGAACAGGTTGTGCGTGGCGAGCATCAGCACGCGCGCCTCGGCCTGCGCGTGGGAGGACAGCGGAATGTGAACCGCCATCTGGTCGCCGTCGAAGTCCGCGTTAAAGGCGACGCACACGAGCGGGTGGAGTTGAATCGCCTTGCCGTCCACCAGGCGCGGCTCGAACGCCTGGATTCCCAGACGGTGCAGCGTGGGCGCGCGGTTCAGCAGCACCGGATGCTCGCTGATGACCTCTTCCAGGGCGTCCCAGACTTCGGGCCGCATTCGGTCAATCATGCGCTTGGCCGTCTTGATGTTGCTGGTGTAGTTGCGCTCGACCAGGGTTTTCATCACGAACGGCTTGAAGAGTTCGAGCGCCATTTCCTTGGGCAGCCCGCACTCGTGCAGTTTCAAGTCGGGTCCAACCACGATTACGCTCCGGCCCGAGTAGTCCACGCGCTTGCCCAGCAGGTTTTTGCGGAAGCGGCCTTCCTTGCCCTTGAGCATGTCGGACAGCGACTTGAGCGGCCGGCCGTTCGATCCGGTCACGGGCCGCGTACGCCGCCCGTTGTCAATCAGCGCGTCCACGGCCTCCTGGAGCAGCCGCTTTTCGTGGTTGACGATGCTTTCAGGCGCGCGGATTTCCGTGATCTTTTTCAGCCGGTTGTTGCGGTTGATGATGCGCCGGTACAGGTCGTTCAGGTCCGACGTGGCGAAACGGCCGCCGTCCAGCTGCACCATCGGGCGCAGTTCGGGCGAGATGACCGGGACCGCGTCCAGGATCATCCATTCGGGCCGCGACTTGCTCTCGATAAAGGCGTTTACGACCTCGATGCGCTTGGTCGCGCGCAGCCGCTTCGGTCCCTGCGTCTCCTCGATCTCCTTGCGCAATTGGCGCTGAAGGGCGTCCAGGTCAATTTCCTGAAGCAGTTTCTTGACCGACGCGCCGCCCAAACCCGCCTCGACGATGTCGCCAAGCGTCTCGTCCACGCGGCGCACGAGAACGTCCAGCAACCGCTCGGTCGCGCGCCACTGGTCCTCGTTGATGAGCAAACGCTTCTCGAACGTGCGCAGCAGATCGAGGCTCGCGGTCAGTTCTTCCGCGCGCTCGGTCGCGTCCTTGGTTTCCTGCCGGATGCGCTCATCCAGCTGCTTCTGCCGCTCGGCGATCTCGTGTTCGGTGAACGGTTCGCGCTCCGGTTCCACCTCTTCCGCGTCCTCATCGTCCTCGTCGCTGCTCGCGGCGACGACAGGCGCGGCGGCCTCCGCCTCCTCATCCACTTCGGGCACGACGATCTTGCCCAGCGCGATGTCGCGCGCGAACTCGTCGCGGTACTCGCGGATGGCCTCGTCGCGGTCGTCCTCGATCTGGGCGATCTCCTGCTGGGCCGCGTCGCGGAACTGGTCCTGGCCCGCCATGATGCGGCCCTTGTCCACGCTCGTCACGATGTAGGAGGCGAAGTAGAGCACCTTTTCCAGCGGCCGGGGCGTCATGTCGAGCAGCAGGGCGAGCGGGGACGGCACGCCCTTCAGATACCAGATGTGGCAGACGGGCGCGGCCAACTCGATGTGGCCCATGCGCTCGCGCCGCACCTTGGAGCGCGTCACCTCGACGCCGCAGCGGTCGCAGATGATGCCCTTGAACTTGACCTTCTTGTAGCGCCCGCAATGGCACTCCCAGTCCTTGACCGGGCCGAAAATCTTCTCGCAGAACAGCCCGTCGCGCTCCGGCTTGAACGTGCGATAGTTGATCGTTTCGGGCTTCTTGACCTCGCCGTACGACCACGAACGAATCTCGTCGGGCGAGGCGATGCTGATACGAATTTTGTCAAACGTGCTTGCGTCAGCCATTTGGCTTGTGGCTCCTCGTTAAAAAACACAGGGGCCGCGCGGGAAATTCCGCGACGGCCGCGCACAGGGGAAGGAAAAACGGCGAATAGCGTGCCCTTAGCCCTCCGTATCCTTATCGCCGCGACGCGGCAAAGGATACGGAGGTTGCGAGCGGTCCGGGAACAGGCCGGACTAATCCACCAACTCTTCGGGCTGTTCGAGCCGCCGGAGCGCGGAGCGGCGGCGGGCCGCCTCCTCGTCGTAATAGTCCTCTTCGCGGTCCTTGAGGTCAATTGCCGCGCCCTTGGTGTCCTCGACCGTCACCTTGAGGCCCAGCGATTGCAGTTCGTTGACCAGGATTTTGAACGATTCGGGCACGCCCGGTTCGAGCATGGGGTCGCCCTTCACGATGCTCTCGTAGGTCTTGACGCGCCCCAGCACGTCGTCGGACTTGATCGTGAGGATTTCCTGAAGCGTGTAGGCCGCGCCGTAGGCTTCGAGCGCCCAAACTTCCATCTCGCCGAAGCGCTGGCCGCCGAACTGCGCCTTGCCGCCCAGCGGCTGCTGTGTGACGAGGCTGTACGGCCCGGTCGAGCGGGCATGGATTTTGTCGTCCACCAGGTGGGCGAGTTTCAGCATGTAGATACGGCCGACCGTGACCGGCATGTTAAACTTGTCGCCCGTGCGGCCGTCGCGCACGTCGGTCTTGCACGAATCCTCGTGGAAGCCGACGCGCCGGTAAATGCGCTCGCGCATTGCTTCGAGCAGAACGGCAAAGTCGAAGTCGGCCGGCACGCTTACCTCGGCATCGTCGGGCCTGTCGCTGGGCACGATGACCGGGCCGGCGAGCACGCGGCTGACCCGCTCCAGGTCGCGGGCGGGCAGGCCGCGCAGGGCCGTTTCGAGCAGGCCCATCAATTCGTCGAAGGTCGGGCTGTCCACGTCGTCGGATTCGGGCAGTTCGACGGGCAGTTTCAGGTCCGTTCGCATCGTGTCTAAGAGCAGGTCACGGCGCAGACGCTCCCCGTAGCGGTGCATCTCGCGCAGGATTTCCTCCTCGGTGGACCCCTCGAAGATCGGCTCGACGAAACTGGCGTCCAGCGCCTTTGCCACGTAGCCCAGGTGCGTTTCCATGATCTGGCCGATGTTCATGCGGCTGGGCACGCCAAGCGGGTTCAGCACGATGTCCACCGGCGTCCCGTCGGGCAAGAACGGCATGTCCTCGGCGGGCAGGATTTTGGAAACCACGCCCTTGTTGCCGTGGCGCCCGGCCATCTTGTCGCCCTCCATCACCTTGCGCTTCTGGGCGATGTACACGCGCACCAGTTTGTTGACGCCGGCCTGCAACTCGTCGCCGGGCAGCCGTTCGAGTTCGCCGCCGCACAGATCGCAGTCGTTCTTGTCGGGCTTTTTGCTGAAGTCGTACGCGTGCTTGCAGGACGTGCAGCGGAATTTGAAGCGTGAAAACACTTTCACGTCCACGATTTTGCCCTTTTCGCCGTGCGGGACGCGAAGCGACACGTCGCGCGTCTCCTCGGCCTTTTTGCCGAAGATGGCGATGATCAGGCGCTCCTCGGCCGTCAGTTCGCCCTGGCCCTTGGGGGCGACCTTGCCGACAAGAATATCCTCGGGCCGCACCTCGGCCCCGATGCGGATGATGCCCTCCTCGTCCAGGTCCTTGAGCGCGTCCTCGCCGACGTTCGGGATGTCGCGCGTCATTTCTTCGGGTCCGAGTTTGGTGTCGCGCGCTTCGAGTTCGTACTTTTCGATGTGAATGGACGTGAACGTGTCGTCCTTGACCAGCCGCTGGCTGAGCAGAATGGCGTCCTCATAGTTGTAACCGTTCCACGGCATGAACGCGACCAGCACGTTCTGGCCTAAGGCAAGTTCGCCCTTGTCCGTGCACGGCCCGTCGGCGATCACCTGGCCCTGGCGCACGCGCTGGCCCAAATCCACGATGGGCCGTTGCGTGATGCAGGTCGCCTGGTTCGAGCGGATCATGTTCAGCAGGCCGTACCGGTCAATGCGGCCGTCCGTGGACTCGATCACGATTTCCTCAGACGTGACCTTGCGCACGCGCCCGCCGCGCTTGGCGATGATGACCGCGCCGCTGTCGCGCGCGGCCCGCGCCTCGATGCCGGTCTTGACGACCGGCGCGTCCGGGCGCAGCGTGGGCACGGCCTGGCGCTGCATGTTCGCACCCATCAGCGCCCGGTTCGCGTCGTCGTTTTCCAGGAACGGGATCATGGCCGTGGCGACGCTCACCAACTGTTGCGGCGACACGTCCATGTACTCAATCTGGCCGGTCGGCACAACCGGGTACTCGTTATTGAAGCGAACCAGGAGCGTTTTGGACTCGAACGAATTGTCGTTTTTCAGGCGCGCGGACGCGGGCGCGATGTGATAATGGTGCTCGTTGTCGGCGGGCAGCCAGTCAATCTCGTCCGTGACCTTGCCGCTGACGACGCGCCGATACGGCGATTCCAAAAAGCCGAAGGCATCCACGCGGGCGTGAACGGCCATCGAACCGATTAGGCCGATGTTCGGGCCTTCCGGCGTCTCGATGGGGCAGATGCGGCCGTAGTGGGACTGGTGAACGTCACGGACTTCGAGTTTCGCCGACTGGCGGCTCAAACCGCCCGGCCCCAGCGCGGAAAGACGCCGCTTGTGCGTGAGTTCCGCGAGCGGGTTGGTCTGGTCCATGAACTGCGACAGCTGCGAGGACCCGAAAAATGACTTGATCGCCGCGCTGATCGGCTTCACCGAAAGCACCACCTGCGGGATGATGTTTTCGGCGTCCATGCTCGTCATGCGCTCCTTGGCGACCTTTTCCATGCGCAGAAAGCCCATGCGGAGCTGGGAATAAAGCAGTTCGCCCACCGAGCGGACACGCTTGTTTTCCAGGTGGTCAATGTCGTCGGTCGTGAAGCTGCGCTTGTCCTCGTCGGAAGCGTTCGGGTTCGTGTTGACGTTCTGAAGGCCGATGATGTAGTGGACAACGGCGATCAGGTCGTCGCGCGTGATCGTGCGCAGACTCAACGGTAGGGTCAGGCTCAGTTTCTTGTTCAGTTTGTGCCGGCCGACCTTCGCTAGATCGTAGCGGCGGCTGTCGAAGAACATGCTCTGCATCAGGGCGCGCGCCGAGTCCACCGTGGCCGGGTCGCCGGGGCGAATCTTGTGGTAGATGTCCACCATCGCCGTGTTTTTATCAACGACCTTGGCGTCTTCCATGTCGAGGGTCGCGGCGACGTACTTGTGAACCTCAATCACCTCGATTTCGCTCAGTTCGAGGCCGGCGATGCGCTTCGCCATGTCGGGCGCGATGCGCGAAAAAGCGGGCACGAGCAGCTTGCCGGCCGCGTCCGTGATGTCCCCTGCCGCGTACTTGCCGGTCAACACCTCGGCATCCGGCGCGTCAAGAGTGACGCGCTTGCCGAAGGTTTCCAAAATCTCCTGGTCCGATTCGACTGACTTGCCGGCGATCACGATCCGGGCGCGGCGCGTGCGCACCGCGTCCTCGCCGCCCAGCGCCTTGACCGTCGCGCGGTAGTTATCACGATCCACGACCGTTCCGGCTTCCAAAATCACCTCGCCGGTCACTTCGTCAATGATCGGGGAGGCGAGCGTTTTGCCGGGCAGCTCAATGAACGCAACGTCGAACTCGCCCTGCGGCGTCGCGTCGGGAAAATTGTGCAGGGCGCGCAGCAACGTGGTGATGGCGAACTTCTTGTTCTGCCCGATGCGCACCGTGACGGCGTCGGTCGCGTCGGTCTCGATGTCCACCCAGGGACCTTCGGTCGGGATCAGGGTGGCAAAGAACTGCCAGTTGAGCGTCAGGTCCAGCTGGTCGCGGAAATAGATGCCGGCCGAGCGCGACAGTTGGGACACGACCACGCGCTCCGCGCCGTTGACGACGAACGTCCCCTTTTCGGTCATCAGGGGGAGGTCGCCAAGATAAACTTCGGACTCAATGACCTCCTGGCCGCCCATCAGGCGCACGCGCGCCTTGATCGGGGCTTCAAAGGTCACATCGCGGGAGCGGCACTGCTCCAGCGTGTACTTGGGTTCGCCGAGGGTGAAATCAACCAGTTCAATACCGGTGTTGCCGGTGAAATCGTAGATAGGGGAAAAAGACTGGAAAAGTTCGTGCAGACCCTCCTCGAGAAAAGCGCGGTACGAATTGAGTTGCAGTTCGACGAGGTTGGGGATCGCGACGGCGTGCGAGGCACGCTTCGCGGTGTGCTGGATGGCTTCCATGCGGTGGTTTTGCCTCCTAAGGCAGAGCGCGCGAAAAGGGGGGCGGGGCGGGGCGCCAGGCCCCCAGGTAAACACCCCAAACGGGGTGACACGAATTAACACCTTACCATTTCGGCGGGGCGTCGTCAAGAAATTTCTTCCAGATACTTCTACGGACGCGTGCGCGGGAAGTTCCTTGGTTTCCCAAATGATCCGGTAGACGAAACAGGGGACTTGATGTAAAATCAACCGCCCCGCCGGCAAGCCCCGATTTCGAGAGTGCCGGCGCGTTGGGAAAGCGAAAAGCAAGGAGTGCAGGCGCCGCCAATGAAAATGAACTCGGCAAGGTCGCTGAACGTGCGTGAGCGCGTGACGATGGTAGCGATTGTGGGCACGATGGCCGCGTTCGCCGTGGGCGGTTCCCTGGCTTACCAGGCGCGCGGCGGCGGAGGCAAGACCGACGACCTTCTGGTTCCCCTTCCGCCTGCCTCGGCCCCGCGCAGTCTTACCGTTCCCGCAGGCGGCGGCGGCGAAAGCGGCGACCACGTTGGCACGGCGACCGTAAGCGAGGAACTTGCGGAGGCCGCCCCCGTGTTGCCCCTACCAAACGCGCGGACGGCAGCAACGCCGACAGCGGCGCGCGAAACCATTATCGTTTACGTCACCGGGGCGGTAAAGAAGCCGGGAATCGTCACGATGCGCGCGGGCGACCGGATTTTTCAGGCCGTTCATCAGGCGGGCGGGTTCAAGGCCGGAGCGGTCAAGGACGCGCTGAACCTCGCGGACCGACTTCAGGACGGCGACCAGGTTCACGTTCCCGCGCGCGGCGATGCGGCGGCGCAGACGATGGCGCAGACGGCGGCGCGGCCGACGGCTGTCGCCTCGCTTGCCGCTCCGGTTCGGCACGCGGAAGCGCCGCCCATTTTGTCGTCGCGGGGCGGGTCTTTTTCGGGATCGAGCGCCGACCGGTTCGGTTCCGTAGCTCCGCCGCGTCCCGCCCGCGTGCTGGGGCGTCCCCCGGCAGCCGTTGCCGCGCCTGTCACCTCTTCGGCTGCCGGACTCCTTTCTGACCCGAACGGCGCGCCGAAACCGGCCGGGTCGCGCGCCGGCGGCAGCGACAACAAACTGCGCAATCCCGGCGACGGAACCGTTAACATCAACACGGCGGGCAGCGCGGAGCTGCAGCGGCTGGTGCGCTGCGGGCCGGCGATGGCCGAGCGCATCCTGGCCTACCGCCAGCAAATAAAGGGCGGCCGGTTCACTTCGCCGCAGCAGTTGATGGACGTGAAGGGCGTGGGCGAGAAGACGTTTGCTAAGTGGGAGCCATTCGTTACGGTCAAGTGACAAAAGCGCGCGCGCGCGCGCTCTGCTTGTCCGCCCGACGCCCCTTTTGGTATAATCGGCGCGTGGTTCGCCCGAACCCGCAAAACTCAAGGAACGACCCTTCGCCCCGCGGCGCGTACAGCGGGGCGTTTCGTTTATCATTTTCATCGCTTCGGCGCGCGCGCGCATTTCGGCGCCGTTTTCCAGGGAGCAGCAAGACCACATGGCATCCGAGGACATCGTACTGACGCCGGGCGGCAAAAAGAAGATCGAGGAAGACCTGCTGCGGCTTCGTCAGCAGGAAATGCCCGCGTTGTCGGAGCGCATTAGGCAGGCGCGCGCGCTGGGCGACCTGTCGGAAAATTTTGACTACCAGGACGCCAAGCGCCAGCAAGGCTTCGTCGCGGGCAAGATCGCCGACTTGCAGGCCATGCTCGACCGGGCGCGCGTCGTGGAGGAGGTCGGGCCGAACAGCGAAACCGTCGGGATGGGGTCAGCCGTCACGGTGCGCGACGTGGATTTCGGGGACGAAACGACCTACACGCTGGTGGGCGTATACGAGACCGACCCCGCGAACGACCGAATTTCTTCCCTATCGCCGGTCGGCAAGGCGCTGATGAACCGCCGGGTCGGCGAAACGGTGGAAGTAGACACCCCGGCCGGCAAAACCACGTTCGAGGTCGTCGCCGTGGCCTGAAGGCGTGAAGGGAAAAGTTGGAACGGCCCCGGCGAACTTTTTGCGAGGTTCGCCGGGGCCGTTGTGGTTTGTCAGGGCAACGCGCGCTCTACTCGTCGCCGGAAGCGGCGTCGAGGAGTTCTTCGACGATGTTTTCGTCGGTGGGGGTGATCGGGTCGGGCGCGAGGCCGAAGCGCGCGGCGGCGGCGGGCGCGTAGCGGGGCAGATCGCGGCGCAGCCGCAGCAGAGCAAGGTCCTTGGCTTTGGCTTCTAACATCACGTCGAAGGGCGGCAGGTCGGGAGCAGCCGCGTCGCGCAAAAAGGTGACGAACTCGAACGGGTTGACGAAGTCGGCGTGGCCGGTCCAGACGGGGGGCAAAATCGCCTTTTTGGGCTTGCCGGTTTTGCGGTCGCGCTGCTGGACCTCGCGGAAGTTGCTGTTGGGGCTGGACCAGTGCATCTTGGGCCGCACGCCGGCCGGCCACGAACGCACGAACCGCGCGAAGGTTTCCTTGATAAAAAGACCTTCGGGGTTGTTGCACCAGAAATGCTGGTAATCGAACACGAGGGGCACGCCGGTGCGCTCGTGGATGTCAATCACGTCGGCCGCGCTGTAGCGGATGTCGTCGTTTTCCAAAACCAGCCGGCGTCGAACGGGTTCGGGCAGCCGCTTCCACGTTTCGACCCAGCGGTCGCAGCCGCTCGCATGGTCGCCATAGGCTCCGCCGACGTGGATGACGAGAACGGCTTCCGGCCCCTGCTCCATCGCGTCCAGCAGTTCGGCCCCGGCGAGCAGGTCGGCGACGCTTTTGTTTACCAGAACCGGGTCGGGGCTGTTCAGCACGACGAACTGGGAGGGGTGCATCGAAAGCCGCAGGTTTTGCGCGCGCGCTTCGCCCCCCAGCGCGGCCAGTTCGCTCGCGCATTCCTTTATCTGATTGTGGAACCGCAGCATGTCGGGGTGCGTGACGTAGGGGGCAACATCGCTCGACATTCGGTACATCGCAACGTTTACTTTTGCCAAGTAAGCGAAAATGTCGCGCAGGTAGCCGATGGAAACGGACAAATGCGGCTCGGACTGCCATCGGCGCGCATCATTTGACTTCAGCCCTTCCTGCCCCAGCACCTTGACGGCGAAGCCGAGCCGCTGCGGATCGTTCGGAGGGGCGGGAATTGTCGAAAGCGGCGAGATTGTCATGGCTGGTTTCTACCCCCAAGGCTGCCCTGTTTCGTGCCGCGTTTGGCGGGTTATTTTGCGGTGGTAAAAGCGGCGTGGCGACTTCCTGCCCGGCGCAACGCGCGATCATCGCCGTTCAACAACTCCAAAAAGGCGTTTTTCGAGCCGCCTTACGTGATCGTGATTGCTCCCCGCCGCGATTCTTCGCGGTAGTGGGCGCGGGAATGCCATGAAAAAACAGATAATTTTCGCCCCGGCCCTCGGTACGGCACTTTTGCTTGCCGTTTTTGCTCCTGGTGGCGCGCGCGCACAGGACGGCGCGACGAGCGGCGCGGGCATGGACGAGAACGGCATCGTCGTCAAGGTCGGCGACGCCCCGGTCGCCTTTGACACGGCCAAACCCAAAATGATCGGCGGGCGCGTGATGGTGCCCGTGCGCGGCGTTTTTGAAAAATTGGGCGGAACCGTGCAGTGGGACGCGTCCACCAAGACCGTCAAGGGCGCGCGGGCAAGCGGCGACAACCGCTTCCAGATGCAGATTGACAAAACAGAAGCCATGGTGGACGACAAAACGACCACCCTGGACGCGCCGCCCACGCTCGAAGCCGGCACGACCTACGTTCCGCTGCGCTTCGTGTCCGAGGCGCTCGGCGCGACCGTGAACTTCGACAACGCGACTCACACGGTTTCGATCAAGCCGTCGGAGCCTGTCAGCGACAAGCCGGCGGCGAGCAGCAGCGACACTCAGAACGGCAGCGCGCCGAGCGAAACGATCACTCCGAGCAGCGCCGGGAGCGATGCGTCGTCCGCGGCGACCGCAAACCCGCCCGGTCCAGTCGGCGCGGTCTCCACGCCGCCCTCGCCGCCCGCAACGACCATGACGCCGGCCGCGCCGCCGCGCCGAGCGCCCATTGTCAATCCCGCCTCGGACGACGCAGCGTCAACGAGCGACGGCGGCTTTTCGCGGTACCTTCCCTGGATTTTGGGCGGCCTCGCACTTGCCGCGCTCACCGCGTTCCTGATGAACCGCAAGCCCGCCGGCCAGGTGATCGCCGCGAGCAGCAAGGGCGGCGAAACGACCACGACGACCCGGCAGCGCGACGACAAGAATTAACGAAAAAGGACATCCTATAAATCATGGAAACCATAAACACCACCAATGCCGTCGCCGCTGCCGGAGCGGGCGAAAGCGCGGCCGACAAGGCACGCCGGCAAACCGCGCTGCGCGAAACGTGCAGCACGGGCAAGCAGTTAATCGGGATGTCCGTCATCTCGCTCGCCGACGGCGAGGTGCAGGGCCAAATCCACGATGTTATTTACAACCCGCTTCAGGGCCGGTTGGTCGGCTTCACCGTTTCGCGCGGCGGCGGGTTCCTTAGCCGGGGCGAAACGTTTTACCTTGCCGCCGACAACGTCCGCGCGGTCGGCGAGGACGCCGTCACGGTTGAAAGCGCGCGCGCCCTTTCTCCCGTCGAGGGCAGCGTGAGCGACGCGGCCGAGGACGCGGGCCAGCCGGTTCTGGGCAAGCGTTTGATGACTGAAAACGGCAAGTTTCTGGGCAACATTGACGACGTTTTGATTGACCGCGAATCTCGTCGCGTGGTCGCCTACGAAGTTTCGGGCGGTCTTTGGCATGACATGATGAAGGGCCAGACCGACATTCCCGTGGAGCACATCACCTCCATCGGCCACGACGTGGTCATCGTGCCGGAATTCGTCAAGGCACAGGTGGAGGAAACCACGGGCGGCCTGACCGCCACCGCCGAGGCCGCGAAGGAGAAAGCGGCCGAGATCAAGGACGCGGCGGCGGAAAAGATCGAGGAGACCCGCACCAGCGCGGCTATCGCCATCGAGAACCAGGAAGCCGACTACGCACGCGGCAAGGTCGCGGGCCGCGACGTGTTTCTGGATGAAGCGAACACCCAACTTCTCGTGCGCAGCGGCGAAATGATCACCGACGCGCACATCGTTCAGGCGACCGCGGCCGGCAAGATGCATGCGCTCGCCGCCGCCGCCGGTTATGCGCACGCTTCCGACCTTGCCCACAGTGCGCGCGAAAAGGCCGGCGACCTGGCTGATGCGGCCCGCGCCAAAGCCGCCGACCTGTCCGAAGCCGCCAAAGACAAGCAGGGCGACCTGCTCGTCGGCAAGACCACGGGCCGCGCGGTCGTGTCCGACGCCGGCCTTTTGCTCGTGCCCGATAACCACGTCGTGACCGACGCGGACGTGTTCGCGTCCCGCGCAGGCGGCAAGTTGGGCGACCTGTCGGCCGCCGTTGGCGCGTCCTACGTCGAGGATGCCCGCGAGCGCGCGGCGGCGGCTTACGACAATGCGAAGGAAAAGGCCGGCGACGCGTACGACGCAGCCCGCGAGCGCGACGCCGCCAGCGCCCCGGCGGCGGCACCGGCCGTCGTCGCAGCCACGACGCCCACGGTCGTTATCCAGAACCCCGAACACGTCCTCGTTCAGTCGCCCGATGCCGCGACCGTCACGACGACCACGACCGGCGGGGCCAGCGTGACCACGCCCCTTCCCGGCTCGTCCGCGTAAGCGCCGAAGCGCGCGCGCCCGCGTATCCGACGCGAAAAACGGCCCGGCCTTTTTTGAAAGACCGGGCCATTTTTTCGTCCCGGCACGCGCGGAACCTGCCCCCGAGGGCCGGCGGTATAATGAAGCGAAAACATGGCAACTTTTCGCCCGCCCGAGGCCGTTCCCGCTACGCCCTCCCCCCTCGCCAACCGCGTCGTGTTCGTTTTGGCGCTGATCGGCCTGCTCATTTCCGGCTACCTGTGGCGCCTGCACGCGGTGGAAGCAGACGTGCCGTGCATGATGGGCAACGATGACTGCGTGCGCGTAACGAGCAGCCGCTACGCCGAGTTTCCCGTCGGTAGCGGCATCTCGGTGGCCGTCTACGGCACGGGCGGGTACCTGCTGCTTGCCGCGCTCGCCGTGGCCCGCGTCTTAACCTCAAGCGCGGCGCGTGACCGGCGGCTGCTCGTCTTGACGGCTTTAACTGCCGCGAGTGGGGCGCTTTTTTCGCTGCGTCTCACCTACCTTGCGCTTGTTGTTTTGCGCGCGAAGTGCCCCTGGTGCCTGACCTCGCAGGTTTTGATACTGGGCATCTTTTTCGCCGCGCTTTGGGATTTGCGTCGCCGCCGCCGCCAAGCCGGACGCGGCGACGCCGCGCCTTCTTCTTCGATGGGATCAACGACTTCCGCATGAAAAACGCCAATAGCGAGATCAAACTTCTTCTCGTGCTCGGCCTGGTCGTTCTGCTGGGCGGCGGCAGCCTGTTCGCGCTGGGCCGATTGTCCGGCGGCGACGAAAACGATCCGCCCCCGCCCAAGCCGAGCTCGGAATTGTTCAAAACCCTGGTGGACGGCGCCCGGTACACCGAAGGGCCGGCGAACGCTCCCACAACGGTTTTGGAATTCGCGGATTTCCAATGCTCGCACTGCCGCAAAGCGTTCGCAATCGTGACGCACAGCTTTTCCAACAGCAAAAACGTCCGGTTCTTGTTCCGCCACCTGCCGTTTGACAAGCACGCCCGCGCGTTTCCGGCCGCCGTCGCCGCCGAAGCCGCCGGCCGGCAGGACAAGTTTTGGCCGATGTACGCTTTGCTTTTCGACCCCAAAATCCCCGAAGAAGACGCGGGCGAAGCCTTGACGGACGCCTATTTTCTCCAATGCGCCCGCAAGATCGGTTTGGACGTTGCCCGCTTTAAACGGGACGTGAAGGACCCGGCCATCGCCAAAAGCATTCAACAAGATGCCGCGAGCGCGGATGAACACCAGATCGCCACCACGCCGACATTTTTGGTGCGCGACGCCCAGGGCAAGATATCCCTGGTAACGGGCGGAACTGAGTTAAAGGCTCTTCTCAGCCAAAACCCAAGCGTTGCCGCCGGCAGCAAAAACACCGCGGCGACGCCGTAGTTTTCCATGCCCTTGACGCTTCTGCTGGTGCGCCACGGCCAAACGCCGTACAACGCCGAAAACCGTTACCAGGGTCAGCGCGACGTGCCGCTTTCTGAAACGGGGCGTGTTCAGGCGGTGCGCTTGGGCGCGCGACTGGGCGCGGCCTGCGCCGCTCACGGAGGTCCATGGGCGCATTCGCGCTTCCCTGGCCGCCCGGTAGCCGTATACGCTTCGGACCTGCGGCGCGCGTCGGAAACCGCCGCCCTGATCGTGGCGGAAATGAGTGCAGCGGACCCAAAGGGCACGCCGCCGCCCGTTCATTTGCTGCCCGCCCTGCGTGAGCGCGATTTCGGCGCGTGGGAGGGGTTAACCATTGGGGAGATTCGCGCGCGCTTCGCCGGGGAAACGGAGCCGCGCGAGGCGGAACCCTGGGCCGTCGTTTGGGACCGCATGAATGGCGCACTGGCGGCTATTCAGAAGTCACACCCTCCGCCAAACGCCGTCGTGCTGGTAGTCGGACACGGCGGCTCGCTTCGAGCATTCCTTTGCCACGCGCTGGGCGTGGGGCGTGACCATGTTCGCCGCTTCTGCCTGGACAATGCCAGCTTAAGCATCATCGAGTTGGGAAACGCGTTCGTTGAAAACGGTGAAAGCCGGGTCCTGGTGCTCAACGACACTTCTCACCTGTTTTTTGCCTGCGGGCCGGCTGCCCTGTCGGGCGCCCTTTGAAGCGTTTGCCTTGCTATTTATTCTTCCACGGTGATCATTTGGTCAATGCCGGTGATCCGAAGCACGCGGCGGGGGCTGCCCGCCACCCGCAGCCGCAGCGTTTTTCCGCTCGATTGCGCTTCGCGGGCAAGGGACACCAGGGCCGCAAGGCCCGCTGAGTCCAGGAACGGCACGCCCATCATGTCCACTCGTGGCGCGGGGGAAGTGCGCACATGGGCCGTTCCCCGCTCTTGAAAAGCGGACGCAACGTACAGGTCAATGTCGCCGGTTACGCGCAGCAGATCACCCTCGGTTTCCATTCTCAGTTCGTCGGCGTCATTTTCATCGGGTGTGGGAGCCGCGCCATCAGAATTCTGGTCAGAAGGGTTCATCAGTGTGTCTCTTTCGGTTGTGATTTTCAGTACCCGCATCAAGCCAGCCCATAACCCGGAAAAGCGCCCCCTGCGCGCGCTCGCTGCGGCGCGCCGGGAACGGCGGGCTTGACAGGCCCAGGCACTCGTGCGACCATGAGACCGTGATACTGACCCACGTAACCTGCCCGAACGGCCGGAAAGCGCTTTGCGCGTCGCGTCGCGCCGCGATTGTTGTGGCTTCGCTGCTGTTCCCGCTCCTTTTTTGCGCTTCACAGCCGGCTGCGGCGGCTCCGCCACGACCTGCTGTTGCGGCGGCGCGGGCTGAAGCCGCGGACCTGCCGAACTTTGCCGTGGTGGCACCAGGCATCTACCGAGGAGCGGCCCCTTCCCCGGCCGGACTGCGCCGCCTCAAGGCAATGGGCGTCGCTACCATCATTGATCTTCGGATTGAGAAGCGGGGACAGGAACAGGAAGCAGCCCTCGCAAAGCAACTGGGCTTGACGCGCCTGCGCCTGCGGATGGGCCGCGAAGCGCCGACCTCGGCCCAGGTCCACACCTTCCTTGCCACACTCGCCGATTCCGCCCGCCGGCCGGTGTTCGTTCACTGCCAGCACGGGGCGGATCGGACCGGAGCGATGATTGGCATTTACCGCGTCACGCGGCAAGACTGGAACTTTGACCGAACGTGGAGCGAAATGCGCCGTTTCGGCTTCAAGCCGTATTTGTCTGAATTGAAAGGCGCGGTTGTGGCGCGCACCGCACGCTGAAAACCGGCAGCCAAAACAAAAAAGCGGGTCCCGTTCACGAACGGGACCCGCTTTTTTTGCGTTAAGGGTGCGTTCACGCGCCGCGCACACGCGACACGACGCCGGCTACGAGCAGCAGGGCGAAGTTAAACGCGACAACGGTGGCCGCCGGGGGCAGGTCCCACACGAACGACAGGTACAGCCCGGCCGGGACCGGAATCAGGCCGGCGAGCAGGGCGACGAGCGTCGCCGAGCGCCAGCGGCGCGTGACGAGCAGCGCGGTCACGGCGGGCAGAACCAGGGCGGAAAAGGCAAGCAGCACGCCGACCGCATGGATGGCGAATGCGATGGTCAGGCCGACGGATAAGTAAAGCAACGCTTCCCACACCCGCGTTTTGTAGCCGCTCGCGCTCGCGCTGTCCGCGTCGAAGGAAACAAAAAGCATTTCCTTGGCGAAAAGAGCGTGGAGCAAAACGACGCCGCCCAGCACGAACGCGGTGATTGTCACGTCGCGCGCGCTGACCAGCAAAATGTTGCCGAACAGCAGGTTGAGCAAGTGCCCCTCGCCCTGCGGGCTTTTGGCGAGCAGCAAAATGCCCAGCGCGGAGGCGACCGCATAGCCGACGCCCGTAAAGGCGTCTTGCCGAACCTTGCGCGGCGCCCACGGATACGACATCAGGCCCACGCCGGCAAGCATGAGCGCGGTCGAGCCAAGCATGGGGGGCGCGTTCGTCAAAAGGGCGAGCGCGACGCCGGCCGACGACATTTGCGACAAAGCGACGCCCAAAAATACCATGCGCCGCAGCACCACGTACATGCCCAAAAACGCGCACACGCCGCTGACCAGCAAGCCCGAAACCAGCGCGCGCCGCATGAACTCGATGCCGAACACCTGAGCCGGCGTGGCGCGGGAAACGTCGGCCGGCAGCGCGTCCTCGCCGCCGCCGCCGCCGCTGCTGGCAGCGTGACCATCCGGCGCGGGAGCCGGGCCGTGCGCGTGATGGGCGGCGTCGGTCATCGCGTCCGGATCGGTCGCGGCGGCCGAGGGCGGCGGCGGCGGCGGCGGGGACGCGCCCTGCGCGCGGGCGGCGCGCGGCGCGGCTGCCCAGGCAAGCAGGGCGACGGCGGTCAGCAGCAGGGCGGCCAGAAGTGCGGCGGCGCGGCGCGCACGTGAAAGCGCCGCCATCACAGAACCATCCGGCGGTCGCCGAAATGGGCGACTTCGAGGGGCATGTTGTACAGCTCCCGCAAGCGTTCGGGGCGCACGATTGTGTCCACTGGCCCGATCTCGAAGCGGCCGTTGCCCAGAATTCCGACCTGGCGGACGTGGTTGAGCAGCGAGTTCAGGGCGTGCGACACGATGAGCACGAGCAGATCAGGGCGTTCGGCGTGAAGGCGGTCCACGAGTTCCATTGTGGCGTGCTCGGCGGCAACGTCCATGCTCGCGGTCGGCTCATCCATCACAAGAACGTCGGGTCGCGTCAACAGGGCGCGGGCGACGAGCACGCGCTGCTTTTGCCCGCCCGACAGTTCGCGGAACAATCGCTGCTCGAAGCCGGGCAGGCCGACCTGCGCGAGGGCTTCGCTGCCCGCGTCGCGTTCGTTTTTGCCTGGCCGCCGGAGCAAGCCCAGACGCCGGTACGTTCCCATCAGCACGATGTCGCGGGCGGTGAGCGGAAAATGATCGTCGCTTGAATTGGCCTGCGGGACGTAGCCGAAGATCAGCGGCTGCGCTTTGTGAGCGGTCACGGTTCCGGCCTGCGGTTTGATGGCTCCCAAAATCGCGCGCAGCAGGGTGGTCTTGCCCGCCCCGTTCGGACCGACGATGCCGACGTAATCGCCCGCGCACAACAAAAACGACAAGTCGCGCAAAATCACTCGCCGACCGTAGCCGAGCGTGACGTTGGCAAACGTAAGCAGGGTGTCGTCAGAAGCAGACGCGCTGTCCGGCGGCGAGGAATCGAGATGCGGCGAAGTCATGAGGAGCGTTGGTCTCTTGAAGGAATGATTACTGCCCGACGGCGGCTCCCTTTCCCCGGCACGGGAAAGGGAGCCGCGTTTTTAACCGCCGAGCGCAGTGCGAAATCCGTCCACGATGGCGTCGAGGTAGTCGAGGTAGGTTTTCGTGCCGCGCACGCCAACCGAATACGGCACGACTGCCACCCGGCCGCCCACGGACTGCGCGACGAAGTTCGGATAACGCGTCGGATAAATGGACGGCACGATGACCGCTTTCACGCCCGCCGAACGCATCCGGCTGATCAGGGTGCTGACGTGCGCGGCGGACGGCGGCAGGCCCGGCTTCGCTTCCAGAAAGCCGAAACTGTTCAGTCCGAAGCGGTCCATGAAGTACACCCATTCCTCGTGGTAGGCGACCACGGGCTTGTTCTTGAACGGTGCCATTTGCTGCCGGTACTTTGCCATGTGCTCGTCAACGGCAGCCGAAAATTTCTGGTAGTTCGCGTCGTAGGTGCGCGCGTTTTTGCCGTCCACGTTGCGAAGCGCGAGCAAAATTTCGTAGGCGATGACCTTGCCGTTTTCGGGGTCCAGCCAGTAATGCGGATTTCCGGCCGGGTGGATGTCGCCGGATGCGCCGGAAATGCTGTGCTGCTGCACCTCTTTTTTGCGGATCAGCCGGCTCGCGTCCACGTAGCCCGCGCCGCCCGACGCGACGCGCGCGTTGCGGGCCGAGCCGATCAGGGCGTCCGCCCACTGGTCCAGGTCCATGCCGAGTTTAACGAACACGTCGGCCCGCGCGACCTTGACTACGTCGCTCGGACGCGCCTCGATCTTATGGTAATCCTGGTCGGGCTTGGCGAGCGACTGGATGGAAACCAGGCCGCCGCCGACCTCACGAGCGATGGCCGCGAGTTCGGGCGTGGTCGTGACGACGTTCACGGCCGCCGACGCGGGCCGCGTCGCCGCCAGGGTCGCAAGCGCGAGCGCGGACAACGCCGCGACGAAGGGAAGGGTATTTTTTGCTTTCATGGTCTTTCCTTAGACAAACGAGTGACGGCGTTTATTCCAGCGTGTGCGTGTGCGGGCCGAAGCCGAACACGAGTTGGAACCAGGCCTCGGTAAAACTACGCTTTCCCGGCCGCTCCCCCTGGATGAGCTGGACGCGGGCGTAAAACTGCTCGGTGAACTGGTGCGTCCCGATCAGGCTGACGGCCGACTCGTGCAGGCCGGGCGCGTAGGGAAATTCGCTCCAGTCGTATCTCAGGCCGATCTCGTTTTGGGCGTCGAAACGCTGGTCGGCGAAAACGTAGTAGCCGTGGGCGGTTTGCGAAAAGTCGCCTTCCTTTTGGCGGTGGCGCAGGTACTCGCCGCGCAGCAGCAGGCGCGACGCCGCCTGTCCCGTTCGGCGATACGTCAGGTCCAGACCCGACAGCAAAATGCGCGGGCTGACCGTGAACGGATCGCCGCCGTTGGTCTGCCGGGAGCGGCTTGCGAACCGCGCCGCGCTCGCGCCGCCGAAACCGGCCGGCGTGTAACCGACGCCCCGGCCGCCCGCCACGCTGCCGCCGATTTCAAGCGCACCCCCCAGAACGTCCGCCGCGGTCCACAAACGGACGGTCCCGAACTTGTCCTGAAAGCCCGCGCCCGGCGAGGTGACAATGGCCTGGGACGGGTCCGTTTCCGCGTCGAAGTCTTCGGGCGCTTCGCTCTGGCTCCAAAAGCCGGCGTCGAGTTGCGCAAACAATTTGCCGGTCGGGAGCAGGTACGAGAAATACGCGCCGTCGCCGGTGAGGGATTCGCCGGACACAAGGTTGGACAGCACGTAGGGCTGAACCGTATACAGCCACGAGTGCGGGTGCAGCTGATTGACGCGGCCGAACGGCACTTTGCGCCGCCCTACCGTGAGCGAAACCGGCACGTTGTTCAGGCCGATGAGGCTCAGGTTTTGGGCGTTCAGGTACGCCTCCTCGACCACGGCCGCGCCGTCGCCGCTGAACACGATGAAAACCTGCGCCCCGATACCGGGATAAACGAAACTTTGAAGGGCCAGTTCGCCCTCATCAAAGCGCAGTTTGTCGCGGTCGGGGTCGCGCCGGTCGTTACCCGTGTGGCCGGCGAGCAAGCCGATAAAGGAGATGTCGGGCAGCAGCAGGTAGCGATTGCTCCCGCTCGTCGGCCCCTGCGTCACATCGCCCGACGACGACTCGGTGGGCGCGGCGGGTGGGGGCGTGGCCTCGCCGGGTGCGGCGGGCGGCGGGGCGGGTTCGGTCGGCACGGGAGGCGGCGGGGGCGGCGGAGTTTGCGCGCGCGCCGCCGTCGTCCCTCCGGGGGCCAGGACGCAAAGCAGCGTCGAGACCGCGAGCGCGGTTATCGCGGCGAAGGCGCGGCGGCGGAAGCGCCGCGCAAGCGAATGGGAAAAAACGGGATTCATGATGGCAATGCCTTCCTTATGAAAGCGGCCGGCGTGCGGCCAGGCAAGGACGCGAGAAAGAGGGCAAAAGCGGCTGCGCGGGAACACGGTCTCGACAAGCGAAAGCCGCCCAAACGACACCGGAGCCGCAAGCAGTCACGCGGGCGCGGGCACGCTGTTTTGCTGCTGTTTTGCTTTAAGAAAGGGCGATTGCGGGGGGGCCGCGCGGCTGCTGCCAAAACAGAATGCGCACCCGAATCGGGGAGATCGGCGCCGGAACCCAGCACACGAACGCGAGAACGGTTAAGGTCAGACGAGCGGGCGGCGCGGCCGTGGGCAGACCGTGCAGGGTCAGCCAGTCACAAAGCGCGCAGGAGGAGGAGGAAGCGGCGGAAGAGAGCGGCGACGTCAGGGCCGGCGCGCGGTTTCCGCCGAGGGCGTGACCCGCGTTCGTCGTTTCCCTCACGTTCGTTCCGGCGTGCCGGTGGGGCGCGGCGGCAAGAAGCGTCAGGGCCGTGAACAGCAGGGCGACGAAGCCCGCGAGGTGCGGGTTCCGCCAAGCGTGAGGAGTGCGCGCAGCGAAGGTCATGAGAAAACAGTTGCTTTTCGCAACTTATTGTCAATGTACGGGGCGCGTTCGCCTTTGTCAAGCCACGCCGCGCCGCCGCCGATTTCTTGACACGAAGGGGGCCGCACGCTATAATTTCGGTGCGTTCCAGCCGTTCCGAACTCGTTTTGCGACGGCTTCAGCGCGGAGTGATGTCCGAGTTGGTCTAAGGAGCACGACTGGAAATCGTGTAGTCGGTTTATCGCCGGCTCGTGGGTTCGAATCCCACTCACTCCGCTCTTTCCCCTGTGTTTTTCGCGCCCGCGCGACGCGGGCGCCGTGGAGAAACCGCCTTTGCGACGAGTCGCCCCTGGGTCCCCGCGCCGCTCGCGGCTCTCCTTTTCCCCGCCGCAACGCTGGCGGCGCGCGGCTTACGCGCTTGCTCTTCTTCCTTTTGTGGTGGCCGGCGGGGCGTTTGGCGGTTACTACCTGCGGCTGCACCGCCTTTCGGCCGAACTGTCGCTGGCCGGGCTGGCGGTCGCGCCCGAAATAGTTGCTTCTCACGCGCCGCCGCGCCGCATCCTTGTGTTGTCGCCGCACTGCGACGACGAAACGCTGGGCCTGGGCGGAACGATTGCGGAGGCGCGGAGCGCGCAAATCCCGGTCACAGTCGCCTTTCTTACCAACGGCGACGGCTTTCCGCTCGCTGCCGGGCGTGCGCTGCGCGAGGTGCGTGTTTCGCCCCGTGACTACATCCGCTTCGCCCAAAGCCGCCAAACGGAAAGTCTGAACGCGCTCGGCGCGCTGGGCGTTCCCGCGCGCAACGTCGTTTTCCTGTCCTACCCGGACCGGGGCCTGGCGGCTTTGTGGGAAACGCATTGGGACCGCGCGCACCCGTTCACGTCGCGCTACACGGGTCGCGCTTCCTCGCCGTATCCACTCACGTTCCACCCCGGAACGCCGTATTGCGGGGCGTCGCTCCTCGCCGATCTCGCGCGCCTAATGGAAACGGTGCGGCCGACCGACATATACGTAACACATCCGTCGGATGACCACCCCGACCACGCGACGGCGGCGGCCTTCGTTCAGGCGGCCCTGCTTGCCGCGCGGGACGCGAACCGGCCGTGGGCGAGGCGCGCGCGGCTGCGCTATTACCTGGTTCACCGGGGCGACTGGCCGCTGCCGCAGGGGCTGCATCCGGAGCGTCCGCTGCTGCCGCCCGCCGGCCTGCGCGCGCTCGACACGCGCTGGGAAGTGCTGCCGTTGACGCCGCAAGCGCGGGCCGCCAAGCAGGCCGCGCTTGGGCAGTACCGGTCGCAAATGGCGGTGATGGCCCGATTTTTACGCTCGTTCGTGCGGGAAAACGAACTACAAGGGAGCATTCCGGAACGGTACGCCGGTTTGCCGAGCAGTGCGGCGGCGAGGGCCGCGGCAACCGTGCCCGACGCTTTGCGCGACGACGCGGCGCGCTACGCCGGCCCGGCCGCCGATCTGAGCAGCCTGAACGTGTGCCGCGACGGCGACGAATTGTTGGTGCGCGTGAGCGCGCGCGGGCCGGTTTCGCCGCGCGTGCGCTACACGATTCGGCTGCGCGTGCAAAACGGGCCGAACCTGCTTGGCGGGCACGGCGAAGCGGCAACCGGCTACGAAACGCGGGATTTGCCGGTCACGACACGCGCGCTTCGAGGCAGCGCCGATCCGAACGTTTTGGAAGCGCGTTTCTCGCTGCGCGCGCTCGGCGCGACCCACACCGACCCGCCGCGCCGCGTGTGGGTCGCGGCCGAAACGCGCTGGGCGGGCGTTTCGGTGGACGGCATCGGTTTCCGCTCGTACGTGCTCGGCCCCGCGCCGCTGCTGCCGCCGCGAGCGCGCGGCTTTATTCGCGCCGCCGCCGGCACGGCCACAACGACAATTCATAAACGAACCTGACGCACGGCGGCGTTTTTCCCGGAGGCAGAGTTGGTCAGCGAGTCAGAAAACATGGCGGCGGAAGCGCGGCGCGAGCGCGAGCGGCGGCAAGGGCGTTTACGCCTTCAGTTCGGCGGCCGGCTTCTCGTCCGCCGGACCGGGGAGCGCGAGGCGTTGATTCTTGCCGCCGTTTGCGCGCTCGACATGTACACCACGCTTTACTGGGTCGTGTCGGGCCACGCGGTCGAGGCGAACCCCCTGCTCTCCTGGTTGTTTCAGTACCACCCCATGGCCTTTACACTGGCGAAGGCCGGCTCATGCCTGCCGGCCCTGTTGCTCGCGCCGCGCCTGGCTCGAAGCCATCCGCGCTTCACCGTCCTGCTTTTGCGAGCCGTCATCGCCGCCTACGTCCTCATTTACCTGATGAACGTGCGCTGAAACGGCTGCCTTCAAAGACACGAAAAGCGAGCGCGTTCAGTCCGAGCGATAGACCGGGTGCGCTCGCTTTTTTGCCGGCGGGGCCGAAAAATTAGCCTTTGGCTTTGGCGTAGTTTTCGGCTGCCTTATTCCAGTTTACGGTGTTCCACCAGGCCGAAAGGTAGTCGGGGCGCTTGTTCTGGTACTTGAGGTAATAGGCGTGTTCCCACACGTCCACGCCCAGAACGGGCGTTTTGCCTTCCATCAGCGGGTTGTCCTGGTTCGGGGTCGAGATGACGGACAGCGTGCCCGTCCCGTCGCTGACCAGCCACGACCAGCCGGACCCGAAGCGTTTCGCGCCCCCGTCGTTGATCGCGGCCTTGAGTTGATCCACGCCGCCGAACGCGGTCTGGATGGCGGTCGCCAGGTCGCCAGACGGGGCGGACGGGCCGCCGGGCGTCATGATCTCCCAAAACAGCGTGTGGTTCAGGTGGCCGCCGCCGTTGTTGCGCACGGCCGTTCGGATGTTCTCCGGTACGCTCTCGATGTCGCGGATCAGTTGTTCGGCGGATTTGGCCTGCAAGTCGGGCTGTTCTTTCAACGCGGCGTTCAGGTTGCTAACGTAGGTAGCGTGATGCTTGTCGTGGTGAATCTGCATCGTTTGGGTGTCAATGTGCGGCTCCAATGCCTCGTACGGGTACGGCAGCGGCGGCAGCGTGTGTTCGGCCATGGTTTCGTTTCTCCTTGTTCGTGTCGGGCTAGTCGGCCCGACGAAAAGTATACCCGGCCCGTTTACCGGCCCGGCCGCACGTCGTAGTCCAGGTCGCCGAGGGCGATGGCGGCATCGTGAACGGCGTCGGCCGCGCCTTCGGGGTCCGAGGCGGGGTTTGGCGCGTCGTTTTCGTACTTTTCGCCGATGGTGAGCGTGTCGGCGTCGTCGCTGTCGTCGCCCTGGCCGGTTCGCATCCCGCTTTCGATAACGGGCGGGGCAGCAGGGGACGCGTCTTCCTGGTTGGACATGAAAAGAATTGCCTTTGTGTTTTGGCTGTCTTGCCCGGCTGGACGCGGGCCGCAAACGCTTTCGCACGGGCTAAAATGGAGCCATGACAAGCGACGACGATGCCAACGCGACTGCCCCCGCCGCCGAACGGACGGCACGGTGGCGGCTCTGGATCGCCCTGCTGCTCGTGCTCGGCCTGGGAGCGATTAACCTGATCGTCGGGCTGGCCGGGCTGCGGGGGATCGCGTCCGTACGACACGCCGGATTTGGAAGCCTGAACGCCACTGCGGGCGCGCTGCTGCTTGGCCTGGGAATAGTCGCCCTCGCCGTTCGGCGTCGCGGCGCGGATCGGGCAGCCCGGCTCGCGTTTTATTTTGCGGCCGGCGTCTTCACGCTGGTAAGCGGGGCCGAGGTAATCGCCGTTGCCCGTGGCGGCGACGAGAACGCGGGGGCGCGCATCACCGGCGTGCTGCTGCGCCTGCTCGTGTTCGTTCCGCTGATCGCGGGCGGCGCGAACGCGGCATCTCTTGTGAGAAAGCAGGAACGATGAACCACGACAGCCTCGACCCGCGCGCCTATGCTCATCAGCGCGTCGCTGGCACGCGCCCCGCTCTCGCCTTTCCCGGCGGCGACCTTTCGCCCAACGAGGCACGCGCTTGGCAGCGGCGGCTGCGCGCCCGCGTTCGCGCGCTTGTGGGCCTCCCGTCCGGGGCAAACGTTTCCCTCGACGCGCGCGTGGAAAAAACGGAAATGCTCGACGGCTACCGGCGCGAAACCGTCACGTTTGCGAGCCGGCCCGGCCTGCGCGTTTTCGGCTACTTCCTCGTGCCCGGCGACCTTTCGGGCAGCCGCCCGGCCGTCCTGTGCCTGCCCGGCCATGGGCGCGGCGTGGACGATATCGTGGGCATAAACGAGGACAACACGCAGCGCGCCCTCAACGCGCCCGAAGGCTATTCGGCCGACTTCGCGCTTCAGTGCGTCGCAAACGGCTACCCGACGCTCGCCATCGAGCAGATCAGTTTCGGCCACCGGCGCGACGAGGCGGCCCGAAAATCCGGACCGGGCGCGTCGTCCTGCACGCGCGACAGCATGGCCGCCCTGATGCTGGGCGAAACCATGACCGGCTGGCGCGTTTGGGACGCGCTGCGCGCCCTCGATTACCTGCAAACGCGCGCGGAGGCCGATCCGAAGCGGCTCGCCGTTATGGGAATCTCCGGCGGCGGCTTGACCGCCCTTTTCGCCGCCGCGCTCGACACGCGGGTGCGCGCCGCCGTGGTCAGCGGCTACCTGAATACGTTCGCCGATTCGATCCTTGCCATAGATCACTGCCCCGACAACTACGTTCCCGGCCTGCTGACGGTTGCCGAAATGCCCGACGTGGCCGGCCTGATCGCCCCGCGCCTCCTGTTCGGCGAAAACGGCGACCGCGACCCGATCTTTCCCCGGACCGCTTTTGATCATGCGGTCCGCCAGGTCCGCGCGATCTATGCAGCCTTCAACGCGCCCGCGCAATTTGACGCCGAAGTCTTCGCGGGCGACCACCGCTTCCACGGCGCGGGCGCGTTTTCGTTTCTGGCCGACCGGCTTCGCGGCGCGGCGTAGCGGCCCCTGTCGTACAATCAGTTTGCAAACCCCTTTGCCGAACAGGAAACCCGCCCGCGTGCCTCGTTTTTCCCTTTTTGCCTTTCTCGTCGCCCTGCCGCTTTTTTGTCTCGTTTTTGCCACTCCGCCCGCTGTTTCCGCCGCGCCCGTTCTCGCTGCGCGGCAAACACCGTCGCCCACAGTGGGGGCAAAAAAACGCCTGACGCTCGACGAGGCGGAAGACCCCGCCCTGGCCGCGCGCTGGTCGGGCGGCGGCGTGCCCGGCCCCAGTTTCCTACGCTGGCTGCCTGACGGCGCGCATTACCTCGAAGTGCGTGCGGCCGAGCCGGGCGCGGGTACGCCGCGCCGCCTGTTCTTCGTGGACGCCCGAAGCGGGCGGAGCGAACCCGTTTTCGACCCAGAGCGCATCGAGCGCGCGTTCGCTGCCCTGCCGGGCGTGACGGCCTCGGATGCGCGCGCCATCGCCGCGCGCGCGGCCAGCGGCGGCTATCCCCTCAGCGACGACGCCGCGCACGTTCTCATCACACACGCAAATGATTTGTGGGTTTACCATCGCGCTGCCGACCAGGCCGTTCGCGTGACGAACACGCCCAACGAAGCCGAGGAACTCGCCGCCTTCAGCCCAAACGCGCGCCGCGTCGCCTTTGTCAAAAACAACAACCTGTTTGTCGCCCCGGCCGACCCGGCTTTGGGAAACAACGAGCGCGCCCTGACGACCGACGGCAGCCCGAACGTTATTTTCAACGGCCGCCTCGACTGGGTGTACGACGAGGAGATTTACGGGCGCGGCACCGGCCGCGCCTTTTGGTGGAGTCCCGACAGCGCGCGCATCGCGTTTCTGCGGCTCGACGAAACGCCGGTGCGCGCATTCGCCGTCGTCAATCATCTGCCGCGCGGCCAGGAAACGGAAAACACGCCCTATCCCCTGCCCGGCGACCCGAACCCGCTCGCCAAATTGGGCGTCGTAGGCGTCGCCGAAGCAGGCCCGTCACCCGTCTGGATGGACACGTCGGCTTACGCGCCCGCCGACTTGCTGCTCGTGCGCGTCGCCTGGACGCCCGACGCCGGCCAGATCGTTTTTCAGGCCCAGAACCGCGAGCAAACGTTTCTCGATCTGCTTTTCGCAAACCCGGCCACGGGCCGCGCACGCCGCGTGCTGCGCGACACCACGCCCGCCTGGGTCGAAGCCGACGCCGAACCGCGTTTTTTGCGCGACGGCACGTTTTTGTGGCTGAGCGAGCGCACGGGCTTCAAGCACCTGTACCATTACCGCGCGGACGGAACTCTGATCGCCGCTCTCACCAAAGGCGACTGGGAAGTGCGCGCCCTGAATGCCGTGGATGAGTCGAACGGCTTTGTTTACGTTACCGGCACGCGCGACAGCGCGATTGCCGAGAACGTTTACCGGATTGCCCTCGCGGGCGCGGCAAACCCGGTTTCGCTTACCGCGTCGCGCGCGGGCAGTCACCGGGCGGATTTTTCCCCGACCGGCGCGCTTTACCGGGATAGTTGGAGCAGCCTGACTTTCCCGATGCAGTCCGCCCTGTTCGCCGCCGACAGCAGCGGCGCGCTCGTGCGCACGTTCACGCCCGCGCGCGCGCCGGGCCTGAGCGACTACGCGCTCGGCACGCCGGAAAAACATCAGGTAAAAACCCGCGACGGCTTCGTGATGAACGCCCTGCTTCTCAAGCCGGCGGACTTCGATCCGGCAAAAAAGTATCCCGTGTTTTGCCGCGTTTATGCCGGCCCGAACGCTCCCCAGGTGGCCGACCGCTGGGGAACCTTCAGCTTATGGGACCATTATCTCGCCCAGCAGGGCTACCTCGTCTGGCTGTGCGACAACCGGTCGGCGAGCGGCCAGGGTGCGCAGTCCGCCTGGACCTCGTTCAAGAACTTCGGCGAGCAGGAACTGAAGGACATCGAGGACGGCTTGGCCTACCTGAAGCGTCAGCCCTGGGTGGACCCGGCCCGGATCGGCATCTACGGCTGGAGTTTCGGCGGCTACATGACCGCCTACGCACTCACCCACAGCACGTCTTTTAAAATGGGCATCGCCGGCGCGCCCGTGACCGATTGGAGCCTGTACGACTCCATTTACACTGAGCGTTACATGGGCGTGCCGGCCAGGAACCCGGAGGGCTATAAAAAGAGCGCGGCGGTCAGCGCGGCGGCGAATTTATCCGGCCGTCTTCTGCTCCTCCACGGAACCCTGGACGACAACGTCCACGTTCAAAACACGGTTCAGTTCGCCTACGCGCTCCAAAAAGCCGGCAAATCGTTCGAGATGATGCTGTACCCCGCCTCACGCCACGGCATCGGGGACCCGCAGTTACGCAAGCACCTGAGCGCGCTTCGCACCCGGTTCATTTTGGAAAATTTGTAAGCCGCCCCTCCCCTACCCGACAAACAAGCGTGATTCCGCTCAATCTTAGTGGCCGCCGCGATGCCGGCCTGCTCCTCGCCGCCGTTTTTGCCGCCGGGCTTTTTTTTCCCACGCTCGGCCGGCTGTGGCCCCTCGTGAACGCCGACCTGAACTTTTCCCTGGCCGCGCGCGAGCGGGCCGCGCGAACGTTTCTTCAAGCGCGCGGTTTCGATCTTGCCGGCTTCCGGTCCGCGAGCGCGCTTTCCGTGGACGAAACCACGCTGGACTACGTCGAGAAAGCGTTCGGCCGAACGCGCGCACAGTCCTTTATTCAAACGGGCCTGCCGCTCGTGACCTACGGCGTGAGTTTCAAAAAAGCAGGCGTGGCTAACGGCTACAGCGTCACGCTCGGCCCGAACGGGCGCGTGGCCGCGTGGGGTTTGTCGCTTCAGGAAGACGAACCCGGTCCCGCCCTGCCCGAAGCCGCCGCCCGGCTCTTGGCGCGGCGCAGCCTCGAAGACACGGTGGGCCTCGATCTGTCCGATTGGCGCGCGGTGGGCGCAAGTTCGCGCGCGCTGCCCGCCCGCACCGACCACGTTTTTACGTGGGAGCGCATCGTTTCCGCCACGCCCGAACTCAAGGAGCGCGCGCTTGCGCGCGTTGCCGGAGACCGCGTCGTGACCGCCAGCCGCTTCGTCGTCGCGCCTGCCTCAGCCGGGCGCGCGGCACGCGTCGCCGACGCGCCCCGGCAGGCCCTGTTCACCGTGGGAACGATCTTGTTCGCGGCCGGCGTGCTTGCCGCGCTGACCGTATTTTTGCTGCGGCTACGCGACGGCTCGGTCCGACTAAGTCAGGCCGCGCTCTGGTCGGGAGTGGTCTTTTTCTGCGCGCTCGCCACCAACCTGCTCCAAAGCGCGCGCCTGTTCGCGGCCTGGGACCCGCTGTGGCCCTGGTGGATTTCGATGCTTCAGTACGTCGTGTCCGTTTCACAAAATGACATCTGGACGTTTGCCGTCCTGCTCGCCGTGATTGCGGCCGGCGACGCGCTGGACCGGCAAACTCGCAGCAACCGGGGCGCGTCCTTGTGGCTGCTCAGCCGGGGAAAAATGGCCGCGCTGAGCGTCGGGGCCGCGTCTGCGCGCGGATTTCTGATCGGCCTCATTTGCGGCGGCGTGATGGCCGGGGCGGTGCTTGCTTTGGAACGTTTAGGAATTGCCCAAACCGCGCTTCAGCCGCGCGGCTTCTTTTTCTACGCCTTGAACTCGTCCGCGCCCGCCGTTTCCACCCTGCTGTTTTTCACCAACGTCGCCCTGCTCGAAGAGTTAGGCTACCGCTACTTCGCGGGAACGTGGCTGCTGCTCGTGACGCGCCGCAAATGGCTCGCCGTCGCCGCTCCCGCCCTCGTTTACGGCCTGACGCACACGACGCTGACCTTCCTGCCACCCGCCGACCCGTTCTGGGCGCGCGCCCTGATGATGACCCTGGTCGGCTGCGTCTGGGGCTGGGCCTTTTTCCGCTACGACGCGCTCACCGTCGTGCTGTCGCATCTGTCGTGCGACCTGTTCATCTTCAACTGGCCCCGCATAGCCAGCCACGACCCCGTTCTCGTCACGACCGCCGTTCTGACCATCGCGGTGCCGCTTTTGCCCGCCCTTGCCTGGGCTACCCGCACTCTTTACTTTGGCCTGACCGCCCGCTCCGAAGCCGCGCCGCAGCCAGTGGACTGATCTGGTCAGGCCGAGCATTGGTATTCAAAATCGCGGCGCACGACGGTCATGCCGCAGCGTTCGTACAAGCGCGTCGCGGCCGGGTTACGCGCCACGGACGCTATCCAGGCCGTTCGGGCGCCAAACGCTTGCAGTTGTTCCAGCCCTTTATGAATCAGCGCGCGGCCCAGTCCCCGGCGGCGGTGGTCCGGGTGCGTGGACACCGGCTCAAACAGGCCCGCGCCGCTTCGCTCGTCCAACCAGCAATTACAGGTGGCAACGAATGTACCGTTTGGGGCGACGACCACGATGTCCAGTTCAAGACGGTAGCCTGGCATTTCCATCAGCCGCCGATATTTTTCAACCGTCATTTTTTCGGACTGCCAGCCTGCTCGGTGTCCCTCCACCCGCGCGGCGACTTCCGCACTCCCTGAAGCGAGGTGCCGCACCTGGTACCCGTCCGGCAGTGGCGGCGGCGCACCCAGCGGCCCGCTCAGCGAACAGCGGTGATGATTGATGTAAGTCTCCTGACGCCGGAAGCCGCGCGTTTCCAGCAAGTCAATGAAAGGAGCATCTGTCTCGGCTGCGAACGTGGTTAGGCTATTCGCGCCGCGCTCCTCGCCCCCGCTCGGCGCGGCGGCGGTTTCGGCCCACGCGAGCATCTGCGCAGCCAAGTCGCTGCCGGCATATCGGGGATGAATCTGGGTTTCCAGCGTTCCTTCCGCCCCGTCCCATTCGGCGAAACCCGCCAATTCTCCCCGTTCTTCCCACAGCCACAGATTGTCTTCATAGAACGGTTCGCGCAGACGCCAGAACAGGTCTCCGACATGGAAGTTGGCGACGGGCAAACGTTCCGGGTCCCAAGCGGCCTGTACTAGAGCGACCATACGATTCAAATCCGCGCCACCGTCGCCAGTTCGGAAACGGCGTACAGTAAACGTCATGGGAGCGTTGATCCCTTATGCTCCGCCCGGTGCGAGGCTGGCGATGACGCGCTCGAAGGCAGGCTTGAGCGTTTTCCAGTCCCCGTCCGGGCACTGGCACAGCACGGTCACGCGCCGCTCGTTGCCCAGGATGGTGACGCGGTAGCCGTGCAGTTTGCCTTTGTGCAAAAGGCTGTTGTCGTCGGCGGTCCATTCGGAGTAGCGGGCGTCGCCCAGCGGGCTGTGCAGTTCGCGCGGGGTCTGCTCCGCGAAGTTTTCCATCCGCTTCGTCATCGCCTTGCCGCCCGCGACGTGCAGTTGCTCGACCGGCGGTTTCGTTTTGGGCAGGTTCGCCCCCATGCCGTTCGGGAGCATTCCGGCGATGTTCTCCATCTGGCTGTTGTTCGCCCGCGCCATGTCGCCCATCAGCGAGCCGGCAAGGTCGGACGTGATGTCAATCGCGGCCTTGTCGCGCTTGAACAGCACGCCGGCCCGTATCGCGCCGGACGCGCCGCCCTGTTTTTCCCAGCCCTTCGGCTCCAGGCAGGCGAAACTGCCGTCGGCGGCCTTGTACGGCACGAACGCGGTCACGGCCGGCAGCGGCGAGGGCTTGCTTGCCCGCAAAAAGAAAAGGGCGACCAGCGCGCCCACAAAAACCAGGCCCAGCCCGCCGATCAGCCAGACCTTCGGACTTCCGTTCTCGTCCTCCACGATGATGATGCCTCCTTGCTACGTTGCGTTGGCGTTTTTGTTCGCGCTTGCCCAGTCGGCTTCCTCTTGACTTTTTGCCAGTTCCCGCAGCCCTTCGTCCGCGTCGAAACGGCACTCGGCGATCAGCCAGGAGGGAGCAAGGCCTACACTCACTCGAAGTGTTCTTCCTTGAGTACGCGGAACATGGGGGCGGACGTGCGCAGCGGCAGCGCGCCTTCTTTCCACGATTTGCGCGGCAGCAAAAAGCAGTGCTCGCGCGGGCAGAGTAATTCTTCCTCGCACCAGCCGTCAGTGATGACCATGATCGGCGCGGCCGGCGGGAAGTCGGGGCGCGTGTGCAGGAAGTGGAGCGCGGGCTGCAACACGGTGCCGCCGCGTCCCTGAACCGAAAACACGCCCCGCAGGTCGGTTGGGGAAACGAAGCCTTTGTCGTACGGGGCGGCGTCGCACAGGATTAGGCGCACGGCCGGTACGTCGCGCGCCTCCGCGTAACTGGCGATTGCGCCGAGCGCGCGGCCGAGCAGTTCGCGGTCCATCGAGCCGGACGTGTCGAGCACGACGCCGAACGTGCAGGCGTCCTTGTCCTCCTGGGGAACGAAGCGGGCCGGGCGCGGAATGTCGGGCGTGCTTGCCTGGCGGCGGCTGGCGCGCGCGTAGGTGCGGCGCGGGTCACGCAGCAGGGGAACGTGCCGGTCCATCCAGCGGGCCAACTCCACGTCCCACGGCACGGGCGGCGTGAACAGCGAGCGAATTTCCTCCAACAGGCCCGCCGGAACCATGCCGCGCTGGGGCGACAGGCAACTCATGCCGGTTTGCAGGCAGCGGCGGATCACGTCGTCTAAGGTCGTCACGTCGTCCTTGTAGATGCGCCGGCCGGGCGCGTCCAGCAGCACGTCGCCCAAGCCGCCGCGAAAGCCGCGCAAATTTTTGCAGCGTTTGGGGTCACTTGCGAGCAGGTCGTAGATTTCCTCCGTGCTCATCCCGGCCAGGCGCGGGTCGTACAAACCGCCGATGGCCGGCAACTTGCCCACGCCCATCTCAACCAGCCAGTTGTTGATGCAAAAATCCGCCGCGAGGTTATAAATCCACGGGTCGCGGCCCCGGCTGCGCGAATGGTGGAGCAGGGCGACGTGGAGCAGTTCGTGGACGTACACGAACACCAACTCGTCGTGCGTGAACTTGCAGCCAGGGTGCAGGTACATCTCGCCCAAATAGCCGTTCACGGCGGCCACGGAAATGTACATGCGCTCGCACAGTTCGGCGTCGGCCAGAATGCGAACTTCGCTTGCGAGCGCGCCCAAAAGGGGGAACTCGGCCAGCACCCAGCGTTTTGCTTTTTCGGCCGGCGGCCAGACGGTGGGCCGGTCGCCGGGCGCGTCGCCGAGCGCGTCGGCGGTTTCGCGCACGGCCTCGTCCACGGCCTGCCGGATGCCCTCGGCAAACAGGTTTTCCCAGTCGCGGCGGCGCGTTGCGTCATCGTAAGCAGGCGGCACGTTTTTGGCGGCGGGGACGAGGTCGGGCTTGCGCGGCCCGCCGTAGGTTTTCAGCCCCGCGTGAACCCGGCTGTCGGCGGTTAAAAGGTCGTAAATGTCCTCTTCGCGCATTCCGGCGAACGTGGTGTCGGGCGCGAAGTCGTAGGGCGCGCGGCCGATTTTAAAGGCGTGCAGCAGGTTGTCCGCGCCGTGCTCGCAGGCAAGGTTCCAGACCAGCGGCTCGCGGCCTTCGCGCCGGACGGCGTGGTTCAGGCCCAGGTGAAGGAGTTGGTGGCCCAGGATGAACGTCCATTCGGCCTCGCCCAGTTCGGGGCGCGTGTGCGGGTTCAGCCACACGTAACCGTGTTCGGGGTCCACGCACGCCAGGTACGGGAAGCCGTCCCCTTCCTCGACCTCGAACACGCGCGCGTTGCCGAGCAGCGGGCCGAGCAGCGAGCGGGCGAGCCGCCGGCGGGCATGTTCGATGTGCGCGCGGGTTTTAGCGAGCCGTTCTTCTTTCCGGTTCGGCTTACCACGCTCGTTCTTGCGGGGCATTACTTCACCGAAACGCGCCCGGCAAGGCGCGGCAGGTCGCGCACGACCTCGACCAGAAACCAGGACGGTAAATTGCGCGCGTTTTCGCCGGTCTCCTCGGCGACCATCACCGTGGCGAGTTCGGCGCTGATGTCGCACAGATCAACGAGAACGCGCTTGGCCTGCGCGGCGAGCGCGCGGTGAACGGGCTTGATCGCGTCGCGCTCCGGCGGCAGCGTTTTGGCGAGTTGGGCACGGATGCTTTGCACGATGAAGTACAGCACGTCGCGGTCTTCGGGCGCGCGCGGCAGCGGCTGCTCGCCGGACAGCACCTTTTCGACGTTCAGGTTGCCGTGCAATTGCTTGACGAAGGCGGCGAACGAACGCGCGTGCGGGGCGCTTAAACAGCCGGACGCGAGTAGTTCGATTTCGGCCGGCGTCACGTCGCGGCCGTAGGCACGCAGCGCGTCGCTCAAAATGTGCCACGAACGCGGGGTCGTGAACGTTTCCTCGGTCTTGGGCGGCGCGGCGTTCAGGTGGTCGGGGCGCGTTTCGACGTAGCCGATCACCCACTCATGGATGCCCTCGGCGTAGGCCCAGGCGAGCCAGTCGCGGTGCGAGGCCTTGAGTTCGACGTGGAGCATCCGGTTCATCAGCGCGCTCGACATCGGCTTGACGATGGCCTGATCCTGCGCCCGGTTGCCCGCCCCGACCACGATGGAGCCGGCCGGCAATTGATACTCGCCCAGCCGCCGGTCGTTGATGAGCGAGTAAAACGCTTTTTGCACCTCAAAGGAACAAGCGTTCAACTCGTCCACGAACAGCAGATAGGGTTCGTCACGGGCGATGATGCGCGGCGGGCAAAAGATGGACTTGCCGTTCTCGATGCGCGGCACGCCGATCAGGTCTTCGGGCGCGAGTTGGGAGCCGAGCAGGGACACGCAGACCAGTCCGACCTCGCGGGCGAACTGCTCCACGAGCGCGGACTTGCCGATGCCCGGCGGACCCCACAAAAACACGGGCCGGACCAGGGCGACGTTGAGGAGCAGTTTGTTCAACTGCGACGGCGTGACGGATTGCATGACGGTGAAAAGGCGCGGGTGCGCGCCTTTAACGTATCGCCGCGCGCGCGCAGCGGGTTAAACGGGAAAGGCCAGCGCGGCCGGCCCCGCCTCTTCTTTGTCGCCCGTGACGCGGGCGACGAGCAGGCAAACGTCGTCGTGGAAGCGGTTGCGGGCGTGGGCGCGCACGCCGTCCAGGAGAAGGTCGCGCAGTTGGGCGGCGTCGCCGGACGGGCCGGCGGCGTGACCGGCGGCCTCCAAAAGGCGGGCAAGGCCCTCGACGCCCAAAAAGTCGTGGCGCACGCGGCCCGCTTCGCTCAAACCGTCGGTGTACAGCACGAGCGCGTCGCCGGGCGCGAGCGCGATGCTTGCTTCGGCGTAAACGGCGCCGAGCAGGGCGCCGAGCACGGGGCCGTTGGTGGAGAGTTGCTCGATTTGCCCGCTCGCGGCGCGGCGCAGCAGGGCCGGATCGTGGCCGCAGGCGGCATAGATCAGCCGGTTCGTGGCAGGGTCGAACAGGCCCGCGAACAGCGTGGCGAAGCCGGTCAGCAGCCGGTTGCCGGTCAGCACGTCGTTCAGGTCGGTCAGCGTGGCGGCGAGCGCGCGGCCTTGCTGCCGGTACAGTGCGTAGCGCAGCATGTGACGCACGATAGCGATCTGCGAGGCCGCCGCCAGCCCCTTGCCGGACAAATCGCCGATGATAAGCGCGATCCGGCCGTCGGGCAGCGGAAACACGTCGTGGAAGTCGCCGCCGACGCTGGACTCGGCGAGCGCGGACTGGTAAAAGTCGCGGATGTCCAGGCCCGGCACGCACGCGGGCAGCGGGGGCGTGAGCGCCTCCTGAAGATGCACGGCGATGTTGCGGTTGCGATCCAGCAGGCGCTCGGTTTCTTTGTGCAGCCGGGTTTCCCAATCCCGCAACCGCTTTTTTTCCAGGCTGGCGCGAACGCGCGCGCGCAGCAAAACGGGGTTGAAGGGCTTGGGAAGGTAGTCTTCGGCCCCCAATTCGATGCAGCGCACCACGCTTTCCATGTCGTCGAGCGCGGAAATCATGATCACGGGAACGTGGCGCAAACGCTCGTCGGCCTTGATGCGCGCGAGCACCTCATAGCCGTCCAGGCCGGGCATGAGCACGTCGAGCAAAACCAGATCGAAGGGCTGGGCGGCCAGAACGTCGAGCGCGCGCTGCCCATCCTCGGCCATCGTGACCGCATAGCCCTGCCGGGTGAGCCGACGTGCCAGCAGGTCGCGGTTGGCGGCGTTGTCATCCACGACCAGCAGCGTTCCCGCCGCGCCGTCGGTGAGACCGGCCGCCGTTCCCGCTTCCCCGGCCGGCGCGTCCGCGTTGTCGCTTTCCTCGCCGCCGGCGACCGGTGGCGAGGAGTCGGGGAACACGCCGGGCGCGCTGCCGCCCCGCGTGGCGAGCAGGTCGTTGAGCAGGGTTTGCAGGCGCGTGGCCGCGGCGCGTATTTTTCGCAGGTCAGCGGTCAGGGCTTCGTGCCCGCGCTCGGCGGCCTCGGACAGGAGCAGGTCGCTGTAGCCGATTATCTGGCCCAGCGGCGTGCGCAGTTCGTGCGCTCGCTGCGCTTCGACTTCAGCGCGCGGCGGCGGCGGCGCGGCTGCCGGCAGCGGAGCGGCTGCCGGCGGCGGAACGGGCGCGGCGACGGCGGCGGAGCGGCGCGACAGCAACGCGTCTATCTTGGCGAACAAACGCGGCATCTCGAAGGGCTTGGTGTCGTAGTCGTCGCAGCCGGCGGCAAGTGCCTTTTCGCGGTCGCCGGCCAGCGCGTGCGCGGTAAGGGCGATGATGGGCAGCGTTCGCGTCGCGTCCATGCCGCGCAGTGCCCGCGCCGCGCTCCAGCCGTCGCGGATGGGCAGGTTCATGTCCATCAGGATCAGGTCGGGGAGCTCCTTTTGGGCGAGCGCGACGGCCTGCTCGCCGTCCTCGGCGATCAGAACCTCGAAGCCCCGGCGCACCAGGCGGCGCGTCAGGATGTCGCGGTTGTCGGCGTTGTCCTCGACGATCAGTATCCGGGTCATGAGAGATTTCCGCGCGAACGGCTACCGGGGTTGGTAGGCGGCGACGGCCATGCCGAAGTAGGTGGGGGCTTCGTAGGAAAGCAGTTCGGGCGTCATCGGGGTGTGGCCGAGCGCGCCCGCGAGGATCAGGGTTTGCCAAAAGGCGTCCACCTTGGCGGCTTCGAGGAAGTCATCGTCCCAATCGAGGAGGCCGGCCAATTCGTCATTTGCGATGGCCGCCACCATCATTTCGTCGTGAACGCGGCTGGCCGGGTCGAAGCCGTACCGTCCGTTGGGGTCGTGCGCGTGGCCCTGGTCGCAGGAGGCGATCAGGGCAACCCGCTTACCCGATTCCCGGGCGGCCTGGGCGATGGCGACGCCGCAGCGAACGAGCGTTTCGCGCGGCAGGCTTCGGTCCGGCGCCAGAACAATGACCTGGGGCCGGGGTTCGAGCAGCCGGGCGACGAACCAGAGCGGCACGAGCGCGCCCCAATCGAGCGGCAGCGGAATGCGCTCGGCGTCCTCGTCCTTGTCGCCGGCCACGAGGCCAAGAAGGGGCACGCCCTGCTGCCGCCCGCCCGCGAGGATGAGCCGGGCGAGGGCGCGGTCGGTTTGGAACGCGGCGAACACTTTGGCGGGCGGCCGTTCGCCCAAACTGCCTGAGGCGCGCGCGGTCATGCCGATGCTGATCGCGTTCTCGACCATCTGCCCGTGCGGGGTAAGCACGACGACCGTGTCCGGCCGGGCACGCGCGGCGCGGCGGCCCAGTTCGCGCATTGCCGTGCGCGTTTTGCTCATACGGGCCAGGTCGCGCCCGGCGAGTTCGGGAATGACCTCGCCGCCGTGCGGCGCGATGGCGGCGAAGACGAGGCCGGGGCCGCTACTGGTCGAATCCATAGGTGCGCGTGTGCGCCTCTTCCAGGTAGCGGGCCAGCAGGGTAATCGTTGCCTCGATGTCGGCCACGGACGCGGTTTCGTTGACCGTGTGGACGTAGCGGCACGGAATGGAAAGCGTGAAGGCGGGCACGCCACCGCGCGAACGCTGAAGCGCCCCGGCGTCCGTTCCGCCTCTCGGCAAGACTTCGAGCTGGTGCTTGACTTCGTGTTTTTCGGCCACGTCGCGGAAATGGCGCACGAGTTTGGGGTGGCAGATCAGGGAGCCGTCCATGATCTTGATGGCGGTCCCATTTCCCAACTGGGTGATCTGATCCTGGGACGGGTTGCCAGGATAGTCGCCGGCAAGCGTCACGTCAACCGCGATTCCCACGTCGGGCTGAAGGTGAAAGGCGGCCGTGGTCGCGCCGCGCAAACCGACCTCCTCCTGCGTGGTGGCGACGGCGTAAATGTCGGCCTGGTGTTCGCCCAAAGCGCGTAGGGCTTCGAGCATCACGAACACGCTGACGCGGTTGTCGAGCGTTTTGCTGGTGACGTTGCCGCCGATTATTTCGCAGGTTCGGGCCAGCGTGACCGGGTCGCCGATCTCCACTTTAGCCTTTACCTCGTCGGCCGTCAAACCCACGTCCACGAACAGATCGTCCAGTTTGGGCGGCTGGTTGCGTTCGGCCTCGGTCAACAGGTGGGTCGGCTTGGCGGCCGGCTGAAGCGCGCCTAAGAGCCGCTCGCCCGCGAAGCCGTGAACGTACACGCGCTGGGCGACCAGCACACGCGCATCGAAGCCGCCCAGCGGCTGCAAGCGCAGAAAACCCTTTTCATCAACGTGCTTGACGACGAAGCCGATCTCGTCCAGGTGCGCGGCGATCATCACCTTCGGGCCGGCGCCGCTTCCTTTTTTGACGCCGATAACGCTTCCCAGTGCGTCCACGCGCATCTCGTCCACGAGCGGCTTCATTTCGCTTTTTACCAGCGCGCGGATCGGCTCCTCGCGGCCGGGGACGCCGGGCGTTTCGCACAAGCGCTTTAGCAAATCGAAGTTCACGAGAATTTCCTTCCAGGAACGAAAGCCTGCTTATTTGCCGCCGGTCAGGGCGCTGATCGGAATACCGGTCAGAAACAGGCGCTGCTTTTCCTCGTAAGCGTGAGCGAAGACCTGAGCGAGCAGGTCGTCCCACGCGAAGTACAAGCCGGCCACGTCCTCGACGTTGACCAGTTGCCGGCCGCGCGAGTCGGGCATGAGCGGCCCGTCGCCCAAACCGAGCACCTCGCCGACAAAGGTGGGCGCGTGCCGCACCCGGCCGGTTTGCGTTTCGGTGAGCACGAAATAGCCCAAACAGGCCGCCCGGCCCAGCGTCACGCCCGCCTCTTCCCACGCCTCGCGGCGAACGGCCTGTTCAAAGGTTTCGCCCGCTTCGACGTGGCCGCTGGGGATGCACCAGCCGCGTGTCACGATGTCGGCAAGCACGATCTTGTCGCCGTAAAACGGGAAAACGAGCGCGGCCGGAGCAGGTACGGCTGGTTCGTTTGGGGGCGTGCCTGAGGCGACAAACGTTGCCGTTTCCCGTTTCCAGAGCACGGTCGGGAAGCGCGCCGCCGGCTTAAAGGTCATTTTTAGCGACGGCGTTGTTTGCCATTGTCAGCCCTGAGTGATTTCCCAAAAATCGCGGCCCAGCAGGTCCCACGGGAGGCGGCGCTCGTCGGGATCGTTCAAATCAAAGTGCTGGTTGACGTAGTACAAAATCGTGGCCGGCTCGGTCCCAATGTTCGCGCCGCCGTGACCGACGCCTCTTGGAATGTACAGCAGCTGGGCCTTACCCGCGCCCATCACGAAGCGCATGGACGCGCCCATCGTGGGCGAATCCTTGCGGGCGTCCACGAGGCCGATCAGGAGCCGGTCGGTGGGCGGAACGAACCACACGTCTTCCTGATTGTAATGCAGGTGAAACGCCTTGATCGCGCCGGGCAGCACCTGCGAATACGACGACTGGCGCACCTTGAATTCGGGAATGGCCTGCAAGTTGCCGTTCTCGTCGAAGCGGACCAGTTCGGCGAACGAGCCGCCGTCGTCCACTAAAAGGCGCAGGTCAATGATCTGGACGCCCTGAATGCGCGTCCGGGCCGCGTATTCCTGGGTAGTCAGAACGGGTTGGTAGTCAGGACCGAGGTCGGCGGGTGAAAGTTTGCGGAGCATAAATCCTGTCGGGTTCCTTGCGTTTACAACGCGCCGCAGTCGGGCTGGGGACGCTCGGCAACCATGCGGGCGAGGTAACTGCCGTATTCGTTTTTCATCTGGGCGGCCCGTTCCAGCACCTGTTCGGCCGAAATGTAGCCGCAATCGTAGGCGATTTCTTCGAGGCAGGCTACCTTCAGCCCTTGCCGGTGTTCGATGGCTTGAATGTAATTACCGGCTTCCATCAGGCTGTCGTGCGTGCCCGTGTCGAGCCAGGCGGTTCCCCGGCCCAGCCGCTCGGCGCGCAGCTGGCCGCGCTCCAAGTAAACCTTATTCACATCCGTGATCTCGTACTCGCCGCGCGCGGAGGGACGGATGGACGCGGCGACGTCGGTGATCTGATCGTCGTAAAAATACAAGCCGACCACGGCATAGTTGGACTTGGGGTGGGGCGGTTTTTCTTCCAGCGAGATGACCCGGCCCGCCTCGTCGAACTCCATCACGCCGTAGCGCTCCGGGTCGCTGACGCGGTAGCCGAACACGGTCGCGCCTTGCGCGACTTTCGCGGCCGCGCGCAGCTGGTCGGGAAGCCGGTCGCCGTTGAACAGGTTGTCGCCCAGAATCAGGCAGGCCGGGCCGCCCGTCAAAAACTCGCGGCCGATGACGAACGCCTGGGCAAGACCATTGGGCTGGTGCTGGACCGCGTAGGAAAGGTTGACGCCGAAATCGCCGCCGTCGCCGAGCAGCCGCTCGAACAGGGGCAGGTCGTGGGGCGTGGTGATGAGCAAAACGTCGCGCAGGCCGGCCTGCATCAGGGTGGCAAGCGGATAATAAATCATCGGCTTGTCGTACACGGGCAGCAGCTGCTTGCTCACGGCCTGCGTGGCCGGGTACAGCCGCGTCCCGGACCCGCCCGCGAGAACGATGCCCTTCATGACTGTGTCTTCCCGATGGGTCGGACGAGCAAAACGCGGAAGCCGGGCCGGGCGGAGTCACGGAAACGAAGCGGGGCCAAAAAATTCATGCGCGGGATACCTCCGAGCCGTTTGCGTGTGCAGAAACCGCGCCAGAAGCAAAAATTTGCGGGGCGCGCGCGGGCGCGGCGGCGTCTCGTCCCGGCTCAACTATATCGGACGGCCGCGAAGCATGTCAACGCGGACGCCGCCTCCCAAAAATTTACCCACAGGCGAAAGCGTGGGAGGCAGGGTTAAAAGCAACGGGGCTTGCGGGTATCAGGCTTGTTCTTTTGGCAGCGCTCGTGCTTGCCGCCGCAGAGGCGTCGCACGCTCAAAACAGGGTCGCGGTCGTTGACAGCACGGATGTCGTCAGATTCATCAACGCGAACATGCCAGGCTATTCGGCCGTTCTGGTATCGCGCAGCGAGATCAGCACGCCCGGCTTCCTGGATCAGTTTTCCGCGCTGTTCCTGTCCCGTCCGACTGGCGAACTCGGCTACGGTTTTTCCGCCGAAGGTAATGCGCGCGTTAACGCCTGGATAGGCGCGACCGGGAATGTAGTCCTGTTAAACGGCGATTTCGCCGACGCCCTGGTTCCCTATACCTATGCGGGCGTACCTGACCCGAACGTTCAGCAACTCATCAAGACCTCCATAACCTATGCGGCGCTCAGCGGGCATGGTTTTGTCGGAGAATTCAACGGGGCCGTTTACGGTTTTACGTACAGCGCCGATTTCGATGGACAGGATACGCTCGGATTTTATTCGGGCAGTGCGGGGCGGATAGGGTTCGACAGGGGGAACTCCGCGAACGCTCTTTACGATGCGGACGGCGTCCCTCTTTTCAACCCTGACGGCGTCGAGTTCGGTTCGGATGTCGTCGGGTTTTCCCCCGGCTCGCCCTGGCGCGGTGGGGTACTTTGGGCAGCGCCGCCGTGATCGTCGGGCGGGGCGGCGGGGTTGTGAGCGGCGGCGAGGCCGGACTGCCGGCGTTTCTGCCGCGAGGCAGCGGCGATTTTCCGGCGGGGAGCCACGACCCTTCCTTTACCCGCTGGCTGCCTTTGCAGTTTTCGCCCCGCGTCACCAGCCAGCCGTTTCGCACGCGGGCGGGGGCGCTGCCCCTGCCGTGGGGCAACGTCAACTGCGCGTACTCGCTGGCGATCCGGCGCGATCCCAATCGGGACCTGAACGGCCAGGCGCTGTTTTCCTTTTCGATCAGCGCCGGCGCTGCGCCGGCCGGCGGCTTCGTTCCGTACTACGCCATCACGGACGCGAACAGCGCGCGCCTTGTTTTCAGCCAATCGCTCGGCGCGCACGGCGACGTTCGCTCCACGCTGACCCAGCTGCCCGGCGGCTTGTTTCAACTGAGCAGCGCGGGACCTCCCGGCGCGCTCGCCCGGCGGGGCCGCTACACCTACACCTTCGAGCCGCTTGACCCGGCGACGGGAGCGGGCGGCCGTTTGGTATCCATCGCGGACGACCTGGGCAATCAGCACGTTTGCGCCTGGCAAACCGGGCAGAACTTTCTAACGGTCACGGACAGTTCGTCTGGCCGACAACTCGTGTTTCGCAGTGGAGCGGACGGCTATCTGGCGACGGTTGACGCTCCCGTTTACGGCGGGACTAACCCGGCCGTGCGCAAGGGCGTTCGGTTCGACGCGGCCGGGCACCTGCTCGAAGTCAAGGTGTTCGCGGGCGGAACGTCCACGCCCGCGCATACCGACGCCTTCACCTATGGCGGGCCGAACGGCGATTCGGTCACATCGGCCGCGCAGGGCGTCAGCATCGCCCGGCAAACCTTCGCCGCCAGCCAGGCAACGGACCCGTTCGGGCTTGCGTTCCCGCGCCTCGGCTCGTCCACGGCCGGCGATGCGGGCGACACGTCCAGTTCGGACGACGGCGGTTCGGTTGCGTCCTCATTCCAACTCAGTTTCGGGCAGGAGCGTTGGAACGGTGGCGTGGGTCTCGACACGCGCACCAACACGTTCACCGACGCGCGCGGCTATACGTCGCGCCTGATCTATTCGTTCGGGGCCGACCCGTTCAGCAATCGGGTCGAGGGGGCGATCAAGTCGCTTCTGGCTATCGGGCCGGACTTCGCGGGCACGCCGGCCGCGAACGGCAACCAGTGGAAAAGCATCTTTTTGCCCGACGTGAACCACCCCACGCAGATAACGGTTTCGGACCCGGTCGGGCGGACGTGGGACACGCGCCTCGACACGTTCGGCAACGTTCTTTTTGCGACCGATCCGCTCGGCCACCGGGCGCAGTTCGGCTACAGCGCAGACGGCCTCGACCTGACCAGCGTGACGGACGCCACGAACCTGACCGCGCGCTTCGGTTACGGGCCGGGCGGCCGGGTCACGTCCGTGACCGACCCGGCCGGCACGCAGCAGGCCGGCCTCGTTTACAACACGTTCGGCCAGCCCACGCAAGTAACGACGCCGGTAGGCACGACCCGGCTGGATTATCACGCCCTGACCGGCGACCTGCTGCGCGTGACCGGGCCGAGCGGCGACGCGGCCACGATCAACGACTACGACGCGCTAGGCGACCCGCTCGGCTTTTCCGTCTTCCCCGACACCGGCAACCCGCTGACCTCGCAAACGCCGCTGACCACCACCATCGGCTACGATGCCGCCCAGCAGGTGCGTGAAGTCGTTCTGCCAAACGGCGTGCGCACCGAAAACACCTGGACGAACGGCGTTGCCACGCGAACTTTAGCGCGCGCGCCCAACGGCTCAACCCTGTCTCAGATGGATTTCGGCTACGACAGCCGGGGCCGTTTGTACCTTGCCTCAGACCTTGCCGGCATCGCCGCGCAATACCGCTATGACAAGAACAGCAACCTGACCCAACTCTGGGACGGGCGCGGCAACGTAACGCGCTTTTCCTTCGGCGCGAACAACGAGCCGACCGGTGTAACCTGGCCCGACGACGCGGCGGCCGGCGTTCTTTACGACGGCGTGGGGCGCGTGCGCCGAACGACCGACGAGCGCGGCATCGTCAAGAACTACGTTTTCGACGCCGCCGGCCGGCTGATCCGAATCAAACTCCCCGCCACGCCCGGCCGCACCGTTTCCTACGCCTACGACGACGCGGGCCGCCCGCTGACCATTTCCGACGCTTCGGGCAACAGCGTCGTTTTCGCCTACGACCACCCGAACAAGTGGCTGACCGGCGTGACGACCACCCAGAACGGGCGCGCGTACACGCTCAGTTACACCTACCTGCCCGACGGCCGGCGGCAAACCATGACCTCGCCGGTCGGGGTGACGACCTACGGCTATGACCCGGCGGGGCGGCCCGCCTCGCTTTCCAGCCCCTTCGGTGAAACCACGGCCTGGGCCTACGATCACATCGGACGCCTGCTCAACCAGTCCACCAGCACGGGCGCGGCCACCCTTGCGACCGCCTACGCTTACGGTCGGTCCGGTCAGTACAACGCCACCGACACCGCTCCGGTCTACCTGAGCAACATCGCGCAAACTGTTAACGGCCAGCCCTTTTGGACGTACCAACTCAGGCACACGATCCTGGGCCAGCTCACGAATCAAAGCGGCTACTCAGGTCCCGCTTATCCCGATCAGCAGATTAACGACGCTCTTATCTACGACTATGATGCGAGGGGACGGTTCCACTCCGACACCGTTCGTGCGTGGCGTAGTAACAGCAACCCAACGATCTTTGCGGCACGCCTCGTTGCCCTCTACGATCACGACCTGGCGGGAAATCTTGATGGAAATGCGCGGGGGTGGATTTACAACGCTAACAACCAGGTGACGACTGCTCCGGCTGCTTACGGTTTGGCGGGGGCGAGCGGTCTTTCCCACGATGCGGCCGGTAACCTGACTGGCGCGAATGGAATGGCGCTGGCCTGGGACCCCTGGGGGCAGTTAGATCGGGTTGAAAATACAGCGTCGGGCACAGTTACGTTTACCTATGATCTGCTGGGCCGGCGTGCCACGAAAACAGTGGCTGGACAAACTACTTATTTTCTGTATGACGGCAGCGCGCTCGTGGCCGAGATGAACGGGGCGACTGGGCAAATCACACGTTCTTACACCTGGGGCGTATCGGGGCTGGTTAGCGACCGCGCGAGGGTATTGGCTCGCGTTTAGTTGTTATGGTAGCCTGCTTGGCGTCATGGTCAAGCACATCGTCATCGTCACCTGCCCGGCTGAGAACTGCGCCAGCCAGAACGTGATCCGCTTCGGCAAGAACGCGACTGGCA